>Ga0197142_1004815_pt1 | contig 10770 bp, 16 predicted proteins | sample GBS60_MetaG_FD_148614 | JGI IMG/M metagenome (GOLD analysis project Ga0197142, IMG submission 148614) | Sediment microbial communities from Great Boiling Springs, Gerlach, Nevada, United States - GBS 60_MetaG | ecosystem: Environmental > Aquatic > Thermal springs > Hot (42-90C) > Sediment...
CTGGTGACAACGTGACGATCACTGCTGAGTTGATAGTTCCGATAGCTTTGGAGCAGGGTCTTAACTTCGCGATTCGCGAAGGTGGTCACACTGTCGGAGCTGGAGTTGTCTCTGAGATTTTGGAGTAAGCGATAATGCGCAAGGACAAGGTTAGGATCAGGCTAAGGGCGTTTGATCATCGGGTGCTTGACCAGAGTGCCGAGAGGATAGTTGAAACCGTGCGTCGTACTGGCGCTCGAATTTCGGGTCCGGTGCTTCTTCCGACGGAAAAGGATATTTACTGCGTGAATCGCGGTACTACGATCGACAAGGAGTCGATGGAGCACTTTGAGATCAGAACCCATAAGCGTCTGATCGATATTCTAAACCCCGGGCCCAAGACGATCGATGCTCTGATGCGCCTTGATCTGCCCAGCGGTGTGGATATAGAGATCAAGCTGTAGAGGATCGGATAATGGTCAACGGAATTTTGGGAAAGAAGCTGGGCATGACCCAGGTCTTTAATGAAGCCGGACGCCTAGTTCCCGTGACTGTGCTAGAGGCCGGCCCCTGTGTTGTAACACAGGTGAAGACGGTTGAAAAAGACGGCTACGAGAGCGTCCAGCTGGCATTCGGTGAAGTAAAAGAAAGGCGTGTTAACAAACCGTTGAAAGGTCACTTCGCTAAAGCTGGTGTCCAACCGAGGAGGTACATACGCGAGGTGCCGGCCGATGGAATCGAAGATATTAAGCCCGGTCAGGAGATTAGGGTTAACATCTTTGAAGCCGGAGATGTAGTCAAGGTTACTGGTATATCTAAGGGCAAAGGTTTTGCTGGGGCGGTTAAGCGTTGGCATTTTCACGGAGCCGATATGACGCATGGCTCTATGATACATCGCAAGCCGCAGTCTGGCGGCGCGACAGATGCTGCGCGAACCTTTAAAGGTGTAAAGCGACCAGGAAGAATGGGTGGCGCGAGAGTGACTCAAAGAGGTCTTACGGTACACCGTGTAGACGCTGAGCGAAACCTGATACTAATTAAAGGTGCAGTGCCGGGTGCAACAGGTAGTCTGGTAATAATAACCAGACAGACAGCGGGAGGTTAGAGGCATGCCGAAGGTCAGCGTGCACAATATGGCCGGCGAGGAAGTTGGCAATCTCGATCTGAAGCCTGAAATTTTTGAGGTGGAGCCAAATGTGCCTCTTATGCATCAGGCTGTTGTTGCTGAGGAGGCAAATGCTCGTCAGGGGACTGCGTCAACCAAGACGCGCGGTGAAGTTAGTGGCGGCGGCAGAAAACCTTATCGTCAGAAGGGTACAGGTCGGGCAAGACAAGGGTCAATACGTGCGCCGCATTTTACTCACGGTGGCGTGGTATTTGGTCCGCATCCCAGGTCGTATCGAAAGTCGATGCCAGTTAAGATGCGCAGAGGGGCTCTAAAATCGGCACTTTCTGCTAGAGTGGCGGATGGTGCAGTTGTTGTTGTGGACGAGATCAAGCTTGACAAGATAAGCACCAAGCAAATGGCGGCTTTTCTTGACGGGTTTGATGCCTACGGAAGAACGCTGCTGGTGCTTGATTCGATAACGGATGAGATCAAGAAGTCCACACGCAATATACCGGGTGTTGAGCTTAGGATGTCGCCTAGTATCAGTGTTCGCGATGTTCTGAATGCTGAGAAAATCATAATGACCCGGGCGGCTGTCGGAAGGATCGAGGAGGTCTTAGGATCATGAGCAAGGATCCTTATGCGATTATCAAACGGCCGTTGATAACTGAAAAAGCCATGAATATGGCGCCAATGCGCAAGTATGCGTTTGAGGTGGATATCAACGCTAACAAAATAGAAATTGCCCAGGCTGTTGAGAAGTTGTTCTCTGTGAACGTAACGAAGGTAAATACTCTTCGCGTTAAAGGAAAGAGCAAGCGGCTGGGCAGGTTTGAAGGAAAGACGCCAGATTGGAAGAAGGCCTATGTTACGCTTAGGCCCGGACAGCGAATTGAAATATTCGAAGGCGCTTAGCGGAGAAAACAATGGCAATTAAACAGTTCAAGCCGACAACACCATCGCGACGATATTATACGGTATCTACATTTGAAGAAATAACGAAGAAAAAGCGCGAAAAGTCGCTCGTGAAGCCGCTCAAGAAATCAGGTGGCCGCAACAACCAAGGGCGAATCACGATGCGACATCATGGTGGCGGTCACAAGAGACTATATCGAATTATCGATTTCAAACGGGACAAGATTGGAGTTCCAGGAGTATGTGAGGCTATCGAATACGATCCAAACCGCTCAGCGCGGATTGCACTAATCAAGTATGCGGATGGCGAAAGACGCTATATTCTGTGGCCTTTGGGTCTTGAAGTTGGTGATACAGTAGTAGCTGGAGACGATGTTGATATCCGTCCTGGCAACTGTTTGCCATTGGCCAACATTCCGCTTGGTACGATCGTTCATAATATCGAGCTTAGCCCGGGAAAGGGCGGGCAGATTGTACGCAGTGCGGGAAGTGGCGCTCAATTGATGGCAAAAGAAGGCAAGTACGTTCAGCTTCGCCTTCCATCGGGCGAAATGCGCAATGTCCTTGCAGTGTGCAAAGCGACGATTGGTCAGGTTGGAAATGTGGATCATGAGAATGTTGTTCTGGGCAAGGCTGGAAGGTCGCGATGGAAGGGTATTAGGCCGACCGTTCGGGGCGTTGTTATGACCCCGCGAGATCATCCGCACGGCGGTGGTGAAGGTAAATCACCTGTCGGACGCAAGACGCCTGTGTCTAAGTGGGGTAAACCTGCCCATGGGACTAGGACTCGGCGTGCCAAGCAATCCGATAAGCTGATTGTTAGAAGACGCGGTAGCAAATAGCTAGTTAGTTATTCTTAGCAGCAGCGAGAAGTTTCCAATTTTGGTGGTATATTGTTAACCACGGTCAGAATTATGATAGCGGAAGCATTAAGCAGGAGGGATATATAGTGGCGCGTTCACTGAAGAAGGGGCCTTATGCTGACGAGAAACTCCTTCGGAAGATCGAGGAAATGAACGCAAGGGGTGAAAAGAAGATCATCCAAACCTGGTCAAGGCGGTCTACAATATTTCCGCTAATGATCGGGCATACGATAGCTGTTCACGATGGTCGAAAGCATATTCCCGTTTTCATTACGGAGAATATGGTAGGCCATAAACTCGGGGAGTTCGCTCCTACGCGGACATTCCGTGGGCATGGCCATCACACCGAGCGTTCGACTGCGTTGAAATAGGAGGGCAAGTGGATGCTCGTCTACGCTAGAGCACGCTATGTGCGCACATCGCCGCGCAAAGCCCGGCTTGTGATTGACGCGATTCGCGGCAAGGACGTGAAGGAGGCGCTCGCCATATTGCGGTTTACTCCGAACTACGCGGCCAGATTGATCGAAAAGGTGGTCAAATCTGCTGTCGCGAATGCGGAGAACAATTTCCACATGAACGGCGAGAACTTGCGAATTGCACAGGCTATGGTAGATGGCGGCCCGAACATTATGAAGCGACTGCGGTATGCGCCGATGGGACGCGGTTACCGAATCGTGAAGCGTATGAGCCATATTACTGTGGCTGTTGAAGAGGCGGAGCCGAAACCCGAAAAGAAGACGAAGCGACAGGCTGTGGCTCGAACGGCTAGACCAGTCGGACGTGGTGGAAGGACGGTTCCTACGCCTGCAGTTACGGCTGCAAAGTCGGAGGAACAGGTACAGCCTTCGGAGTCCAAGACAGCTGAGGGCGAGGGAGAAGCCAAAGGAGGCGAGTAGTTGGGACAGAAAATACATCCGATAGGCTTTCGCATTGGCGTTATCCGCGAGCCGGATAGCAAGTGGTATGCACCGGATAAAGAATTCGCGGCGTTGGTTCTAGAAGACGATAAGATTCGGAAGTTTGTCAAGAAGACGCTTTATCCGGCAGGGGTTTCCCGTATTGAGATAGAGCGTGCTGCAAATCGGGTTAAGGTCACTGTTCACGCGGCCAAGCCGGGGATCATAATTGGTCGTGGGGGCCGCGGTGTGGACGATCTTAGAGCTGATCTTGAGAAACTGACTGGTGGGAAGACAATCCATGTCAACGTTCAAGAGATCAGAAACCCGGAACTTGATGCTCAATTGGTTGCCGAGTCGATCGCTCAGCAGATAGAAAAGCGAGTTTCGTATAAACGTGCTTGTAAGCAAGCGGTTTTGCGCACGATGCGAATGGGTGCTCGAGGTATTCGTGTGCGTGTTGCTGGTAGACTGGCGGGTGCTGAGATGGCCCGAGTGGACGGAGAGAAAGCAGGCAAGGTTCCGCTTCATACACTGAGGGCAGACATCGACTACGGCTTTACTGAGGCTAAGACTACCTACGGCAATATTGGTGTAAAGGTATGGATTTATAAGGGTGATGTGCTGCCGGGCACCAAGCGTGCGGAACCGACAGAGGAAGAGATTTTCGCTACCAGGCGACCTAGGAGGTCGAGGAGTGAGCGTGCCGATCGGAGCGGCAAGGGTAGTACTGTGAATCCCGGTGCTGGTGGATCGGTGGCGAAAGGAGATACTAGCAGCGATGCTGATGCCTAGAAGAACAAAGTATAGAAAGCAGCAGCGCGGCTCGCGCGCTGGAAAAGCTACTGCCGGTAACAAGATCGACTTCGGTGAGTACGGTCTTCAGGCATTGGAAGCGGCATGGATCACCGCTAATCAAATCGAAGCGGCGAGAGTCGCAATTACAAGGCACATCAGAAGAGGCGGACAGGTGTGGATCCGGATATTCCCGGACAAGCCAATCACAAGAAAGCCCGCTGAAACCCGAATGGGTAAAGGAAAGGGCAATCCAGAAGGATGGGTCGCAGTTGTAAGACCGGGACGGATGCTCTTCGAGATGGCTGGTGTAGATGAGAGTGTGGCAAAGGAAGCCATGCGGCTGGCCGCACACAAATTGCCGATCCGGACCCGGTTCTTGACTAAGAAAGAGCAGGTTGACATCGGTGAAACGGTCTGAGTTTCTTAAAAAAGTAAAGCAAGCTAGCGACGTAGAGCTCGAAACAATGCTCCGACAGGAGCAAGAGAATCTCTACAAGATGCGACAACAGATTGCGCTCAAGCAGTTAAGTAATCCTAATGCAATCAAGAGCGCGAAAAAGAACATTGCTCGCATTCGAACGGAGATTCGACTACGTCAGTTGGCGAGGAGCAAAGGATCTTAAGATATGGAAAGAGGCAGACGCAAAGTCCGGAGCGGCCGGGTAGTGTCTGACAAGATGGACAAGACGGTGGTAGTCGCCGTCGAGACACTTGTAAGACATCCGCTATACGGCAGGATCGTGCGCCGCACAAGTAAGTTTAAGGCGCACGATGAGAACAACGAGTGTCGAATTGGCGATGTCGTCGAAATTGTCGAGACCAGGCCGCTTTCGAAAGAAAAAAGGTGGCGGGTTTCCCGCGTGATTGAGAAAGCTAAGTAAATTACTTACGAAGGTAACAGAGACGGTGAACAACAGGCAAAGTGTTCTTTTGAACTTTTTGCCTGCATTGAGAGGAATGTAAAGCTATGATACAGCCTTATACACGTTTAAAAGCGGCTGATAACTCTGGAGCACGTGAGATTTTGTGCATTAGGGTTCTGAAGGGTTCAAACACGCGGTATGCTGGCGTGGGAGACATTATCATAGGTGCCGTAAAACAAGCAATACCGGGAGCGGGTGCTAAAGTTAAGAAGAGTGAAGTAGTTCGCGCTGTGGTTGTGCGAACGAAGAACGATATCCAGCGTCCGGATGGTTCGGTGCTGAGATTCGACGACAACGCTGCCGTGATTGTCAACAACGCCAACGAACCGCGTGGAACTCGAATATTTGGGCCGGTGGCAAGAGAGCTCCGCGATAAAGGCTTTATGCGGATAATCTCGTTGGCACCCGAGGTGCTATAGGAGTGCATTTCTGATGAGAGCGAAGAAACCGAAGTTCGAGGGCAAGCTGCGTCTTAAAAAAGGCGACGAGGTTATTGTGCTCGCCGGCAAGGATAAGGGAAAACGCGGCAAGATAATACAAACCATGCCTAAAGAAGGCAAAGTAATAGTGGATGGTGTCAATGTTGTTACACGTCACCGAAAGCCGCGTTCGCTTAGCGGACGTGCTATGGTCAGACAGCAGCTTGGAGAGATGCAAGTTCCACTGGGAGTTCCTGTTAGTAAGGTAATGTTGGTTTGTCCTAAGTGCAACAAGGAAACTCGAATTAGTCGCGTTCAAAGTGCCGAAGGCGAGTGGGTTCGCAAGTGCCGCAAATGTGGCGAATTAGTGGACGGGTAAGGGAGTTGGTCGATGCCTAGACTAAAAGACAAATACAGAAGCGAAGTTGTGCCGGCGCTTATGAAAAGGTTCGGGTATCGCAACGTAATGCAAGTGCCGCGAATTACTAAGGTCGTAGTCAACATGGGAGTTGGCGGAGCTACGCAAGATCCAAAGCTTCTCGATGGTGCCGTCAACGATCTTATGCTCATAACTGGTCAGAAGCCGGCCATTACACGTGCAAAGAAATCGATCTCGAACTTTAAGCTTCGTCAAGGTATGCGGATTGGTTGCAAGGTTACCCTTCGTGGAGCTATGATGTACGAGTTTTTAGACAGACTTTTCAACATTGTGCTTCCAAGGGTGAGGGACTTCAGCGGAATCCCTCCGGACTCGTTTGACGGACGCGGCAATTTTGCAATGGGGCTCAAAGAGCAGTTAGTTTTTCCTGAAATCGACTACGACAAGATAGATCGAGTGAGGGGAATGAACATAGTTATCACTACTACAGCAAAAACTGACGAGGAGGGCAGGGAACTCCTGAAAGCAATGGGACTGCCCTTTAGAGAGGCTTAGGCCCTATGAAAAAATATACAATTGATGCAATTAGGAATATCGCTTTAGTTGGACATGGGGGCACAGGCAAGAGTTCGCTCGCTGAAGCAATGCTTTACACCTGCGGGGCCATAAGTCGACTTGGTCGCGTAGATGATGGAACAAGTGCGAGTGATTTCGATCCGGAAGAGGTCCAGCGTCGGATGAGCATAAATGCTTCTGTGCTGCCTTGTGAGTGGAAGAATACGAAGATCAACGTGATTGATACTCCAGGTTACTTGGACTTTGTTGGTGATGTGGTTGGTAGCCTACGTGCCGTAGAAGCGGCACTGCTGGTAGTTGATGGTAGCGGTTCGATTGAGGTAGGCACAGAAACCGGTTGGGAGCTTGCAGAAGAGGCCGGAATTACGAAACTGTTCTTCGTAAACAAGCTTGAAAAGGAGAACATGGACTTTGGCCGGACACTCGAGTCATTGAGAAAGAGGTTTGGAACCGCTGTGGCTCCGTTGCAGCTTCCAATTGGGTCGGAAGATAATTTTGTTGGCGTTGTTGATCTGCTTACCCACAAAGCCTACAAGTGGGAGAATGGCAAGATTGCGCCGACCGAGATTCCGGCCGATATGCAGGACAGGATTTCAAGTATGCGTGAAGAGCTAATTGACTCGGTGGCCGGAATGGACGATGCCCTTATGGAGAAGTACTTCGAGGAGGGCACACTTTCGGACGAGGAGATTGCCAAAGGACTTGAGATCGGTGTTCGCACGGGCAAGGTTGTACCTGTGCTATGCGGATCGGCGATGAAAATGATAGGCGTCGATACGCTGATGGATTTTATTGTGGCTAGCGTTCCGTCGCCTGCTTCTGTTCAGCCTGTTAAGGGGACCAACCCATCTGACGGAGAGGAAGTTCGTAAACCAGACGATCCGTTCTGCGCGTTGGTTTTCAAGACCATGGCCGATCCTTATGTCGGCAAACTTACCTACTTCCGTGTGTTCTCGGGATCGGTGAAGTCCGACTCGCATATTTACAACGTCAATAAAGATCGCGAGGAGCGCGTAGGCCAAGTCTATTTCATCCAGGGCAAGAATCAGGAAGCTACTGCGGAGGTTGGTGCTGGCGATATTGGTGCTGTGGCGAAGCTTTCTGAGACGACGACCGGAGATACGCTTTGTGATAAGTCGAAGCCGATTGTGTTGAAGCCCATAGAGTTCCCAGAGCCGGTGTATTCGCTCGCAGTTCGTGCTAAGACCAAGGCCGACGAAGACAAGTTAGGACCGGCATTGCAGAAGCTCAGCGAAGAGGATCCTAGTTTCCACACTTATCGCGATCCCAGTACTGGGCAGACTTTAATGAGTGGATTAGGCGAGACGCACTTGGATGTGGTTGTTGAGCGGCTTAAGCGCAAATTTGGTGTCGAAGTCGAAACGGAACTACCGAAAGTTGCTTATCGTGAGACCATAACGCAAACCGCGGAGGCCCAAGGACGACACAAGAAACAGACAGGTGGTCGCGGACAATTTGGGGATTGTTGGATAAGGCTAGAGCCACTATCGCGTGGAGCGGGTTACGAATTCGTTGACTCGATAGTTGGCGGAGCGATCCCAAGGCAGTTCATACCCTCTGTGGACAAGGGCATTCGTGAAGCGATGTCGGGAGGTATTTTAGCGGGTTATCCGGTTGTGGATGTCAAGGCTACCTGTTATGACGGAAGCTATCATACGGTAGATTCCTCCGATATGGCATTCCAATTGGCTGGAAGGTTGGCTTTTCGAGCAGCTGCAGAGAAAGCCGGACCAGTGCTATTGGAACCTATTATGGATCTAGAAGTTATCGTGCCTGAGGAGTTTATGGGCGACGTTATCGGCGATTTGAATGCCAAGCGTGGTAGGGTTGTCGGCATGGAACCTATTGGTGGCGGAAAGCAAAAAATCAAAGCCCAAGTTCCGCAAGCCGAAATTCTACGTTATTCGATCGATTTGCGATCGATTGCGCGCGGGCGAGGTAAGTTTACGGCGAAGTTTTCGCATTATGAGGAAGTACCTGCGCATGTGGCCCAAGCGGTAATCGCTGAGGCCGAGAAGGCAAGGAAAGAAGAATAACGTCGATGTCGTTTTGAGCCTTTCTACGCATAATATGCATAAAATAATACTCGTCATTGAGGATTAATGATTTAACGGTATTCCGTATGGTTTAGAACGACATAAGCTCAAGGGGTTGAACACGTGGCAAAAAAAGCACTGATTGTGAAACAAAAGAGGCCGCCTAAGTTTAAAGTGCGGCAGTATAATCGATGCGGCGTATGCGGCAGACCGCGCGGATACATCCGCAGGTTTGGATTGTGCAGAATATGCTTCCGTGAGATGGCTCACAAGGGACTTATTCCCGGTGTAACCAAATCAAGTTGGTAGCTAGGGTAGATGCGTGGTTCAAGAGATAGAAACTACGCCGCCTGAAACATAGAGGGATATAAAGTAGAATTAGTTTGACATAGGGTCGCGCAAAATGATAAACTAAACATTTGTGGCGGCCCAACCAACGGAGGATCAAGAATGACAGTGACAGATCCTGTGGCCGACCTACTGACTAGGATTCGCAATGCAAACGCGGCAAGGCATGAACATGTAGATGTACCAGCCGCGAAGCTCAATATGGAAATAATTCGGATCCTTAAGGATGAGGGATTCATCAAGAATTACGAACTGGTCAAGGATGCGAAATTCCCCACCGCGAGGATCACTTTGAAGTACGGGCCGAAACAGGAGAAGGTCATAGGTAATCTCAAGCGCGTGAGTAAGCCTGGTCTTAGGATCTATGCCAAGCGCGACAAGATACCAAGAGTGTTGCGTGGATTGGGCGTTGCTGTAATCAGTACGTCCAAGGGTGTCATGACTGACCGCGATGCGAGGAGGCTTGGCATCGGGGGTGAAGTCTTGTGCTACGTGTGGTAGTCCGGCTCGATTTGCTGGGCTGACTGGTGTCCAATAAATAAGTCTTTGACTTAGGACACGTGTAGGGAGAAATAGTTATGAGCAGAATCGGACAAATGCCTATAACGGTACCGGCTGGTGTTCAGGTTATACAGGAGGATGGGCTCCTGACGGTCAAGGGGCCTAAGGGAACGTTGAGTCGCAGGTTGCATCCGGCCATTGCTGTTAACCTGGTGGACGGGAAAATCATTTGCGAGCGACCGTCGGACTCGAAGGAACATCGGTCGTTGCATGGTCTTACAAGGACGCTTATCAATAATATGATAGTCGGTGTAACCCAGGGCTACGAGAAAAGACTTGAAGTTCTTGGGGTTGGATACCGGGCAGAACTACAAGGAAAAAACTTGGTTCTGCAGGTGGGATATTCACACCCAGTGGTTATCGAGCCGATGGAGGGTATTGAGTTTGAAGTCGGCATCGATACGAGGGCTGGCTTTGTGGTGACCGGTCAGGTTGCGAGAATGCCTTTTGTGATCGTAAGAGGCATCGACAAGGAGATAGTAGGTCAGCAGGCAGCTAATATACGTGCTGTAAAGCCGGCGGAGCCTTATAAAGGTAAGGGTATCCGCTATCACGGCGAATATGTTAGACGCAAAGTCGGCAAGGCCGCCAAGGCTGCCGGAAAGAAGTAACGAGGTGCTTGGGGGATACTTGATGCTTGCCAAAGAACTGCTTCGGCGGAAACGCCACAGAAGAGTAAGAAAAAAGATCAGCGGAACTGCTGAGAAACCGCGCCTTAATGTATTCAGAAGTTTGGAGAACATTTATGCGCAGGTAATTGACGACGAGACCGGCCGGACGATCGTTGCCGCATCTACGCTTGACAGCGAAATAAAATCGGCCGTGAAGAGCGGTGGCAATGTCGAGGCTGCCAAACTGGTGGGCAATCTGGTTGGCCGGCGGGCTATCGAGAAAGGTATTAGCACTGTCGTGTTCGACCGTGGCGGCTATAAATATCACGGCCGAGTT
>Ga0197142_1004816_pt1 | contig 10769 bp, 9 predicted proteins | sample GBS60_MetaG_FD_148614 | JGI IMG/M metagenome (GOLD analysis project Ga0197142, IMG submission 148614) | Sediment microbial communities from Great Boiling Springs, Gerlach, Nevada, United States - GBS 60_MetaG | ecosystem: Environmental > Aquatic > Thermal springs > Hot (42-90C) > Sediment...
CTTTGAAAAAATCTTGCTGACGTGCTGGAAGGGAAGATGAACGATGAAGTGTAAAGGATGTGGCGCAGAGATCCAGCACGAAGACGAAACGCTCCCAGGTTACATACCCAAGGAAGTCTTCGAGAGAAGAACCTTAGCAGGAGAAGAAATACTGTGTCAAAGGTGCTTCAGGGCGAGGCACTACGGTAAGTTGATGCCGGTGCGATTAGAAGATTTCTGGACTCAACTCACAAACGTCATCAAAGAGGTGGACGTCGTAGTTTGGATTCTCGACATCACCGATTTCGAGGGCAGTTACGATCCAAAGATCTTTGAAGTTCTCTCTTCAGTCAAAAAGATTCTCGTTGTGAACAAAATAGATCTGCTTCCAAGGGCTGTGACCGTTCAGGAGATAGACAACTGGGTGAGAAGACAGGTTTTAGACGAACCGTTCGACGTGATCCTCACCAGCGCAACGAGGCGTTACGGCTTGCGAAGGCTTGAAGAGAAAGTCCTTCAGTTTCGACATGTTCTCTTCGTCGGTGTGACGAACGTTGGAAAATCTTCGCTCTTTAAGGAAATCACAGGGAAGGTTGTGAGCGTTACGCCGTTCCCAGGAACAACCTTAGGGGTGATACGCGCGAAGTTGTTCAACACCATTCTGTTTGATTCTCCAGGCATAACCACCAAACACAGATTGATAGATTTCTTGAGTCCAGAAAGTCAAAAAAAACTCACCCACGCAGATCATCTGAGCAGATTCACGTTCAAACCCGACAGGAACAGTGTCATTTTTCTTGGGGGAGTGTGCAGGTTGGATATCGACTTCAAATCGGAGCTGAGACCTATTTTTCAGATCTTTGCGAACGAGGCTGTGAAGTTCCACCAGACCAGCAAAGTCAAGGCCGATACGCTTTGGAAAAGACAGTATGGGAAACTCCTTGTTCCCCCATTCAATCCACAGGAGTTGCCAATCGAGAGCCTGAGCTTTCAAGAAAAGAGGTTCGAGCTGGACGCTTCCGAGGAGCTGGCGATTGCAGGTTTGGGCTGGTTGAGCGTTCGTCGAGGTCCGTTTGAAACATGTTTGAAAACCATCGATGGTATATATGTAAGAAAGAGAGAAGCGCTGATAAATCCCGCAAGAAAGGAGAGACGAGCATGAATAAGAAAGAACCTGGTATCGTGGTTGGAGTGAGCAACAGGCACGTACATCTGTCGAGAGAGGACCTCGACATTCTGTTTGGCAAGGGTTATGAGCTGAAACCCATCAAGGATCTCGGTCAGCCCGGTCAGTTCGCTGCAGATGAAAAAGTTATAATCGTTGGGCCGAAGGGAGCCATCGAAGGTGTTAGGGTGTTGGGACCTGTCAGGAAAGAGACACAAATTGAGGTCTCCAGGACGGATGCCTTCAAACTCGGTCTGAACCCATCCGTGAGAGATTCGGGAGACATAGAGAATTCCCCAGGGATCGTCATCGTTGGGCCGAAGGGCGCCGTTGTGAAGGACAAAGGCGTCATCCTCGCCAAGAGACACATTCATATGCATCCGAAAGACGCAGAACATTATGGTGTGAAAGACAAGGACTTGGTGAAGGTAATGTGCGAAAAAGAGGGCCGCAGGTTGATATTCGCCGACGTGCTGATAAGAGTCAGCGAAAAGTTCGCCCTGGAATTTCACGTCGATACGGACGAAGCCAACGCAGCGTTGTTGAACAACGGTGATCTGGTATGGATAATAGAAGAATAATTGTGTTATACCAGGGCAAAACGATCGAGCTCGAAAAATCATTGACGGTGAAACAGTTGTTGAACGAGCTGAGGCTCAATCCACTCGAACACCTTGTGCAGGTCGATGGAAAACTCTACACCGAAGACAGACTCATAAAAGTCGGTTCGCGTGTGGTCATTCACAGGGTGACATCTGCAGGTTGAGGGGGCAGGAAGATGATCGAACCAGAAGTGCTGATGTTGAAGGACGAGGTAGTTCAACTTCGTAGAACCTTTCACATGTATCCGGAGATAGAGTTCGACCTCCACAGGACTTCCCAGATCGTTGCGGAGTATCTCGAGTCGCTCGGACTGGAGGTGAAACGCAACGTTGCGAAGACTGGCGTGGTTGGTCTTCTGAAAGGTTCCAAGCCCGGCAAAACGATCATGCTGAGGGCGGACATGGATGCGTTACCGCTACAGGAGCTCAACGATGTGCCTTACAAATCCAAGATCGACGGCGCAATGCACGCGTGTGGTCACGATGGTCACACGGCGATGCTGCTCGTGGCGGCGAAAGTTCTTGCGAGCAGAAGAAACGAGCTCTGCGGAAACGTCAAGTTCGTCTTTCAGCCATCTGAGGAACGCTTTCCACCGGGTGGGGCTTTGCCCATGATAGAGGAAGGCGTGCTGGAAAATCCGAAGGTTGACTTTGCGTTCGGGATACATCTTTGGAACGCGTTGCCTGTGGGAACGGTTGGAGTGCGTGCAGGAGCATTGCTGGCGGCGGCAGACGAGTTCAGGATAGTTCTCAAAGGTAAAGGTGGACATGGCGCTTATCCGCACGTGTGCAAAGATCCCGTTGTGACAGCGAGTGAACTCGTGCTTGCGATGCAGACCCTGGTGAGCAGAAGTGTCGATCCGCTTGAGAGCGCAGTTGTAACGGTTGGAAAAATACACGCTGGTACGGCTTTCAACATAATTCCAGAAACGACAACGCTCGAAGGAACGGTCAGAACGCTGAACGAGCAAGTGAGAGACACGATAAAGCACAGGATGAAGCAGATGGTACGTGGTATCTGTGACGCTTATGGAATGGACTTCGAACTGGATTACAAGGATGGTACAGCGGTGCTGATCAACGATCCTGAGCTGACGAAACTGGTTCGGAAGGTCGCAGAGGAAGTTGTTGGAAAAGACAAGGTCATCGAGGTTCCACCGTCAATGGGTGGCGAGGACATGTCGTTCTTCTTACAGAGAGTGCCAGGCGTGTTCTATCTGGTAGGCTCGGCGAACCCAGAGAAGGGTTTGGACAAACCTCACCATTCGCCATACTATGATTTCGACGAAGATGCTTTGATCGTTGGTGTGCAGATGCACGTGAGTTTGGTGACAAAACTGTTGAAAGAGTCATGTTGATCGCTCAGAAGATCGTGGAAGCGTTCGTCCTGCCACCGGGTTTGTTCGTAACCGTACCTTTTGTGCTCGGTTTGGTATGGTTCAAGAGTTCCAAGGGAAAAGCTTCGTTGCTCTTGCTCTTTTCTCTCCTTGCTTACGTACTCACGACGAGCACGGGTACCTTCTTGTTCGTTAGGCCTTTGGAGAAAAGCTTTCACAAAGAGATTCCGCAACGTTGCGACGCGATCATCGTTCTGGGTGGGGGCGTTCTCAAAGGACCAGAAGTTTACGAGCTCCGCCCCCACACCTTCAAGAGGCTTATCGAGGGGGTTGAGCTCGCAAAAACTTACAACGCTTTCTTGATAGTCTCCGGTGGAACGCTACCTGGTTCATCTCAGCAACCTGAGGCCACGATAATGGCACAGCTGGCGCAGAGATTCGAAGTACCGAACGAAAAGATATTGGTCGATGCCGAGAGCAAAAACACCTACGAGAACGCCAAGAACGTAGCCAAGATCGTGAAAGAGTTGAACTTGAAAGAATTGGTTCTGGTCACATCCGCGGTGCACATGAAGAGAGCGAAGATGAGCTTTGAGAAGTTCAAAGTTCGAGTCCATCCTTACCCGGTGGATTACTTGTGCGATTATGGTCCAGTGAGCTGGATCGACTTCGTTCCAACAAAAGAGTCGCTCGAAGCGAACATGCTTGCCCTTCACGAGATCGTGGGTTTACTGTGGTACCAGCTCAAAACGCGTTGAAGTTCACCTCGCTTTCGCACCGAATTTCGAGGCGAGCTTAAACAGATCCTCATAGCTCGAGCTTGTAACGTTTGTAAAAGACCTCAGCGTCTTTTGTGGCCTAAAGCGTTGCAAATACCATGTGCTGTCTCCAACAAGTTCTTTGATTTCCGCGATGTCTCGTTCGTCCAGCAATCCAGGAACGTACGTGGTTCTGACTTCGTGTGGGACTGAATACTGTTTCAAGAGTCTCAAAGTCTCGAGGACGTTTTTGAACATCTCTTTTGAAGATTCTTCGCTCAGACCTGTAACTGTGTGGAACTTCTCGATTCCTGATTTGATATCGAGCGCAACGTAATCCAGAAGCCCGTCCGAAAGGAGATCCTCCACCATTCTCGGGTTGCTCCCGTTCGTGTCGAGTTTCACAAGGTGATCGCTCTTTTTCAGCTTGAGAATGAACGCTGGAAGGTCTTCGTGCATCGTGGGTTCTCCGCCCGTTATCACCACGCGATTCGTGATTTTCCTCCTGCGTATTTCTTCAAATATTTCTTCTTCCTCTGCTATACTCACCTTCGCAAGTACCAGTTCGGGGTTGTGACAGTATGGACAAAAAAAATTGCACCCGACAGTGAAGAGAACGACTGAGACCGATTTTGGATAGTCCAGAAGACTCGTCAAGACAGTTCTTGCGAATTTCAAATTCTCACAGGCCTCCTCAAGCTGAATTCTTCTCTCTTTCCTTTGTTCCAGATTTTTACCGGTCTGTAGTAGCCAACCACTCGAGAATAGACCTCGGCAGGTTTACCACACCGTGGACATGTTCGCACTTCTCCGCGCAGATACCCGTGGTTTGGACAAACGCTGAAAGTCGGTGTCAAAGTCAAGTAGGGTAGTGTGTAGCGATTGAAGACAGCCTTCAGAAGTTCTGGAACCGTTTCGGCCTCGATCGCCTCACCAAGGTAGATGTGTAACACTGTGCCGCCAGTGTAGAGCGACTGGAGCGCATCTTGATGTTCGAGCACGTAAGACAGATCGTAGTCGCCATCCACGGGAAGCTGTGTGGAATTGGTGTAGAAAGGTTCGTTGATCCCGCTCGTGTAGATATCCGGAAAACTCCTTTTGTCTATCCTTGCGAACCTGTAGCTAACGCCCTCGGCGGGTGTAGCCTCAAGATTGTACAAATTGTCTGTCTCTCTTTGAAACTGCAACAGTTTTTCCCTCATGAACTGCAGAACTTTTATCGCAAATTGTCTGCCTTCCTCACAATCTATTCCGACACCCAGAGAGTTCACACAAGCTTCGTGCATGCCTACCAGACCTATCGTCGAAAAATGGTTCGACCAGTAACTGTTCGTCAGCATGTGAACGTCAGAAAGGTAGAATTTCGAATACGGATACAGCCCCTGCTCCGTGAGTTCTTCTAAGACAGCCCTTTTGATCTCCAGGCTCTGTTTTGCGAGTTCCATGAGCTCAGAGAGCCTTTCGAAGAACTCGTCTTCGTCGGATGAAAGATAGGCGATTCTCGGAATGTTTATCGTGACCACACCGATGCTTCCAGTCAAGGGGTTGGCACCGAACAGGCCTCCACCTTTTCTGACGAGTTCATCCTTCTGAGTTGAAAACTGTGACAACCTTGCCTTGACCGATACGTTATCCAATCGCAGCCTGCAGCACATGCTTCTGACATCGGAAGGATCCATGTCGCTGTTGACGAAGTTCGAAAAGTACGGTACCCCATACTTCGCGGTCAGTTCCCACAGGAGTTTGAATTGCTCAAGGTCCCAGGGAAAGTCTTTCGTGATGGCGTAAGTGGGTATTGGGAAAGTGAAAATCCTGCCCTGCGCGTCTCCTTCCAGCATCACTTCCCAAAATGCTCTGTTGAGCATGTCCATTTCGTTCTGAAACTCTCCATAGGTGTGCGTTTGACGTTGCCCTCCAACGATCACCTTTTCTTTGCGCATGTGCCACGGGACAACCAAATCGAAGCTCAAATTGGTGAATGGTGTTTGAAAGCCTGTTCGCGTTGGAACGTTCAGATTGAAGATGAACTCTTGGATCGCTTGCTTGACCTCGCTGTAGCTCAGACCATCGTAAGCGATGAAAGGGGCAAGCAGTGTGTCAAAGTTCGAAAAGGCTATCGCTCCCGCCGCTTCTCCCTGCAACGTGAACATGAAGTTGACCACTTGACCGAGGGCGCTTCTGAAGTGCTTGGCTGGCTTACTGGATATCTTACCTTCCACACCGGTGAAGCCTTTCACGAGCAGATCTTCCAAGTTCCAACCAACACAGTAAACGGATAAGGATCCAAGATCGTGTATGTGCAGATCACCGTTCATGTGTGCGCGACTGACCTCTTCAGGATAAATCTCCTCGAGCCAGTATCTCGCCACGATGGAAGAGTAAACATAATGGTTCATCCCCTGGAGTGAATAGGACATGTTAGAATTCTCATAAACCCGCCAGTCGTTTTTCTTCAAATAGTCGCCCACTAAATCGACCGATCGAAGCATGATCACACCTCCCACGAAACCTTTCCAGTAGATTTTACACTATATGTCGTGGTATGGTCAATAAATACGCTACATATTGTATATCGTTCACAAACATGACACCTCTTGGCTCTATCAAGGATAAGCCAAACTCAATCTATAATTCAAAATGTGCTGGCACGATTGGTTGCTCTGAAGCATTCAACTGGTAAAATCACTCTGGGAGAGTGAGAGAGTGAAGCTGGAAAACCTTTTACCGAAAGATGTCGTCGAAAAGCTCAAAGAGCGCACGAAATCTACCGGTCCTTACATCCAGGAGCTCTCCGACAAGATGAAGGAGACGGTCGAACTGGTTGGCAAGATCTATAGCAAAAAGTTGCAGGAGTCTAAGGATGGTAAGAAGTTCCTCCTCATGACTCTCATGGACAGGACCGGTAGCATACGTGCTGTCGATTGGTACAACGCTGAAGAGAACGATGCGAAGCTCGCCGAGGGAGACGTTGTCCTTGCAAGGGGACGCGTGGTGTTCTTCGAAGGTCATCTTCAGTTGAATGTGGACAGGGAAAAAGACGCTTTGGTGTTGCTCACCGAGGAACAGTACGATTACGAGAGGTTCGTTGAGGTAACCAAGAGAGGCATCGACACGTTGTACGAGAAACTCGTGAGATTCATAAGCGAAATTGAAGATAGAGAGATCAGAGCATTGCTCGAAGCTCTGTTCGTGGAGGATAGAGAGTTCGTATCTTGCTTCGTGCAGGCGCCTGCTGGCGTGAGCGTCCACCACGCGTACGTCGGAGGTCTGCTCGAACACACGGTCGATGTCGCCACCATGTGCAAGAGGATGAGCAACGTCTACGATTTCCTGGACAAAGATGTGCTCGTCGCGGGTGCCATGTTACACGACATAGGTAAGGTGAGGGAATACAGAATAACCAAGAAAGGTCTGGAAGTGAAGACCGAAGGAGAATTGAAGGGACACATCGCGTTAGGCCTGGAGATACTTCATCAGGTGGCGAGCAAGGTCAACATAGCTAAGACGAAACTTTTACAGCTGGAACACATAGTTCTTTCTCACCACGGTGAGTACGAGTTTGGTTCACCGGTGTTACCCAAAACGGCTGAAGCTTACGTTGTTCACGCTCTGGAGAACATGGATTCCAAGTTGTCCAGGTTCAGGAGCATAAACGAGAAACAAAAGAACGGCGGTAAAATCTGGAGTGAGTTTGACAAGCATCTGGGAAGACGCATTTGGTTGGGAAGGTGGAAGGATGAAGATTAGGTTTGGAACGAGCGGTTGGAGGGCTATCATCAGCGACGAATTCACTTTCAAAAACGTGCGCATCGTCTCGCAGGCCATAGCAGACTACGTGAAAAAGGCCAACGGCAAGAGATTGATCGTCGCGCGTGACACGCGTTTCATGACTGAGCGTTACGCACGTCTGGTTGCGGAAGTGCTGACAGCGAACGGTATAAAGGTGTTCATGCCTGAGAATCCCACACCGACACCTGTCGTTTCCTTCACGATACGTCATCACAGGCTCGATGGTGGAATAAACATCACCGCGTCGCACAACCCACCGGAGTACTGTGGTATAAAATTCAACCCGGCAGATGGTAGTCCTGCGCCTCCCGAAGTCACTCAGCAGATAGAATCGATCATAGCATCCCTCGAAGAGAGCAAGGTTTTTACCATGTCCCTCGTTGAAGCGAACAGGAAGGATCTGCTCGAAATCTTCGATCCCAAACCAGACTATTTGAACGCTTTGGCGAAGATCATCGACTTTGATACCATAAAGAAGGCTAAACTGAAAGTCATCGTCGATCTCATGTACGGCACAGCCATGGGATACTTAGACGAATTGTGTTCCAAGCTGGTCGCGGATATTGATGTTTTCCATAATTACAGGGACCCGTATTTTGGTGGAGACAGACCGGAACCAGATGAGGAGAGACTCGCACTGCTTGCGAACAGGGTGAAATCGAAAGGCTGGGACGTGGTGCTCGCCGTGGATGGCGATGCCGACAGGTTCGGTATAGTGGACGATGAGGGTAGATACGTCAAGGCCAACGAGGTCATAGCTTTGCTGGCGCACCATCTCTACAAGAACAAGAACATGAAAGGACCTGTGGCGAGGACCGTTGCTACTTCCCACGCTGTGGACGAGGTCGCTAAGGCGTTCGGGGAAAAGGTTGTGGAAACACCCGTTGGATTCAAATTCCTGGCTTCGGTTCTTTTGAACGATAAAGCCGTCATCGCTGGTGAAGAAAGCGGAGGACTCTCCATAGCGAACCACGTTCCAGAAAAGGATGGAATATTAGCTGGCCTTTTGATCTTGGAGATGATCGCTCGCGAGGGTAAACCTCTCTCACAGATCAGGAAGGAGTTCAGAGAACAGTATGGTAACTTTCTCAACTCCCGCGTGGATTTTGAACTGTCGAGCGATGAGGAAAAGAATAAGTTGTTCGAAAAGTTCGAAAACCTCGAGCAGTACTCCAAGGATTTGAAAGTAACCTCGAGCGACAGGGTGGACGGACTGAGGTACTTCTTCGACAAGCCGGGTAGCTGGCTGTTGGTGAGAGTTTCTGGAACAGAACCCGTGATAAGGGTGTATTTCGAAGCCAAGGACGAGCCCACCTACCAAAAGCTGAACATACTCGTCAGAAAGATCAGCAGGTGAAACGATGGCGAAGAAGATAATAATCGTCGAATCACCCGCTAAGGCCAAGACCATCAAAGAGATCCTCAAGGGTGAGTACGAGGTCGTATCCTCGAAGGGACACGTACGCGATCTGCCCGAGAGAGAGTTCGGGGTGGATCTCAGAGATTTCGAGCCAGAGTTCAGGATAATAGAGGGCAAAGAAAAGATCGTCGAGGAAATCAAAGAAAAGGCTAAAGGCAAGGAAGTGTACCTCGCTTCAGACATGGACCGTGAGGGCGAGGCAATCGCATGGCACTTGGCGTTCATCCTCAACGTTTTGGACAAGAAGAATAGGATCGTGTTCAGCGAGATAACACCACAAACGATAAGATCGGCCGTTCAGTCTCCAAGGTTCATCGACATGAAGAAGGTGTACGCGCAGCACGCGCGTCGCATTCTCGATCGCATCGTCGGCTACAAAATCAGTCCGCTCCTGTGGAAACTTTTGAGAACCAGTTCGAGTGCGGGCAGGGTGCAATCTGCGGCCTTGAAACTCGTCTGTGAGCGCGAAGTGCAGCGCCACAGATTCGTTCCAAAGAAGTTTTGGAAGGTACAAGGTTACATCGGCTCCGTCAGGTTCTATCTGACCCATATCGACGGTAAGAGGATCGATATGCAACAGGTGGATGAAGCTCTCGCAAGGCAGATTCAGCAAGAGGTCACGAAGTTAAAGCTCGTTCAAAAGAGGAGCAGGCTGGTGGAGAGAAAGCCACCGTTGCCTTTCATAACCAGCACGCTTCAGCAAGAAGCTGCGAACAAATTCGGTTTTTCTGTGTCTCGAACGATGCAGCTTGCCCAGATGCTTTACGAGGGCGTCGAAACATCTGAAGGCCACAGAGCCTTCATAACGTACATGAGGACGGATTCGACGCGCGTCAGCGATTACGCGAGAGACCAAGCAGAAAAGTTCATCAAAGATCACTTCGGTGAGCGTTACGTCGGTGAGTTCAGATCGGAACAAAAGAAACCCAACGTTCAGGACGCACACGAAGCCATAAGACCTGTGGATGTTGAAATGACGCCACAGAAGGCTCAAAAGCTTCTGGACAAAGATCTCTACAAACTGTACAAACTGATCTGGGAGAGATTCATTGCCTCCCAGATGGCCGCGGCACTGTACGAGGAAACGATCTACAGTTTTGAATCGGGCAGGTACGGTTTCGAAGCCAAGCTTGAGAGAAGGATCTTCGACGGGTTTGAAGCAGTCTTGAAAAAAGAGTTGGAACAGATCCAACCTTTGAACGGTGAGATCTTCAACGTAACCAAATGGGACATACAGCAGGACGCGACCAAACCGCCTGCAAGATATACGGAATCATCGATGGTCAGAGCGCTCGAAGCCAGGGGTATCGGTAGGCCGAGCACGTACGCAACGATCATCTCGACCTTGCTCGAACGAAAGTACGTCGTGAAAAGATCCAAAGAGCTCGTACCCACAGTCCTCGGTTTCGTCGTCAATCACTACATGGAGCAAAGATTTCCGAAGATATTGGATCTCGATTTTACCGCAAGAATGGAGGAGGCACTCGATGCAATAGAGAGGGGCGAGAAGGATCACAAGCAGGTGCTCAGCGAATTCTATAAGGAGTTCTCAACTCAGTTGAAGAAAGCCGAGAAAGAATGGCTGTCCGTAGACATCGGAACGAACGTGGACTGTGAGTGCGGCAAAAAGTTCACCCTGAAAGTTGGACGTTTCGGACTGTATCTGTCGTGCGCTTCGTGCGGGAAAACATCTTCTGTGGATTTGAGCAGCCCTGCCGT
>Ga0197142_1004817_pt1 | contig 10766 bp, 13 predicted proteins | sample GBS60_MetaG_FD_148614 | JGI IMG/M metagenome (GOLD analysis project Ga0197142, IMG submission 148614) | Sediment microbial communities from Great Boiling Springs, Gerlach, Nevada, United States - GBS 60_MetaG | ecosystem: Environmental > Aquatic > Thermal springs > Hot (42-90C) > Sediment...
ACCATTCGGTGTGGCGTTGCCATTGGTGATACGGTGATCGCCATTCCGGGGGGAAGGCGACCCGGTGAGTACGGCACTGCCTGCGGCCCCTCCTGTTTCAATCCACGCCTTCCGGGGGGAAGGCGACCGCGTCTCTCCGATGTCTGGCGGCGCTACGCTCGGTTTCAATCCACGCCTTCCGGGGGGAAGGCGACCGTACCGTATTTGCAAGCATAGCAGTGCGATAAAGTTTCAATCCACGCCTTCCGGGGGGAAGGCGACATCACCTACTGCGACTGTGGTTCGCGGCATTGCTGTTTCAATCCACGCCTTCCGGGGGGAAGGCGACCGACTCACTCGATGCGCCGTCTGGCTATGTGCACAAGAGTTTCAATCCACGCCTTCCGGGGGGAAGGCGACCGCGGCTCTGCTCGCGGTAGTTGGCGTCAGTGATGTTTCAATCCACGCCTTCCGGGGGGAAGGCGACAGCCCGTGCCCCGTCCACGTCACCTGGTCGTTTGTTTCAATCCACGCCTTCCGGGGGGAAGGCGACTCGCCAACTCAATCAACGTCGGCAACAGCGTCAGGTTTCAATCCACGCCTTCCGGGGGGAAGGCGACCGACGGCGGGGCGCGTGTATTGCGTCGTAACCGGTTTCAATCCACGCCTTCCGGGGGGAAGGCGACGTAATCGTCTACGTGCTTGATGTGATATGTGATGTTTCAATCCACGCCTTCCGGGGGGAAGGCGACTTCGGCGCGCGCCACTTCGGATACCCAGCGGTCGTTTCAATCCACGCCTTCCGGGGGGAAGGCGACGTTTCGGCGACGGTCGGGGCGTCTTTCACACCCCGTTTCAATCCACGCCTTCCGGGGGGAAGGCGACGCGCAACGCAAGGCGAGGCGCAATCAAGCAAGGTGGTTTCAATCCACGCCTTCCGGGGGGAAGGCGACATAATAGATAAGCAAGTGTTGTGACAGATAGGAGTTTCAATCCACGCCTTCCGGGGGGAAGGCGACCAAATGGGGCTATCCGTTGCCTGCGGTAATCAGTGTTTCAATCCACGCCTTCCGGGGGGAAGGCGACCGACCGCGTGCGGTTCTATGTCGGGGACACCGACGTGTTTCAATCCACGCCTTCCGGGGGGAAGGCGACCAGTTTACAAGACATCACACAGCGCTGGATCGGCGTTTCAATCCACGCCTTCCGGGGGGAAGGCGACCGACGACGCAGCGCGACGGCTGGAGCGGCAGATTGTTTCAATCCACGCCTTCCGGGGGGAAGGCGACCGCCGGGCGACCGGCGTGCGGCGGCGGTTCGAGGTTTCAATCCACGCCTTCCGGGGGGAAGGCGACTAGTTGGTGCGAAGAAGGAACTCGTGTTTGAGGCGTTTCAATCCACGCCTTCCGGGGGGAAGGCGACACAGACGAGGAGCGGCGTGATATTGCGGTCTGGCTGTTTCAATCCACGCCTTCCGGGGGGAAGGCGACATCAAACGCGGCGGGTTCAAGGATTACACGACGGTTTCAATCCACGCCTTCCGGGGGGAAGGCGACGGGATGTGGCGGGTTGGCTGGCGGCGGTCGGTATTGTTTCAATCCACGCCTTCCGGGGGGAAGGCGACTCCCGTCGAGCCGCAGAGGGAGATCGAGCGGATTGTTTCAATCCACGCCTTCCGGGGGGAAGGCGACCCCCGTCCCCAAATCGCGCCCTATAAGCCTTCCTGCGTTTCAATCCACGCCTTCCGGGGGGAAGGCGACATTTTCCAACCACGCGCACAACTTATACACTATCGGTTTCAATCCACGCCTTCCGGGGGGAAGGCGACTTCAATTCGTTGTTCATACGACCGGCGTTTTCCCGTTTCAATCCACGCCTTCCGGGGGGAAGGCGACTTTCAACAACGCTCAGTATGAGATACAGCCAATCGTTTCAATCCACGCCTTCCGGGGGGAAGGCGACCCGTCGAGGGAGTGGAAAGAACATCGAAAATATGTTTCAATCCACGCCTTCCGGGGGGAAGGCGACACCGTCGAGGGAGTGGAAAGAACATCGAAAATATGTTTCAATCCACGCCTTCCGGGGGGAAGGCGACCGCCGTTGGCGCGGGCGGTGCGGATTGATGTGGCGTTTCAATCCACGCCTTCCGGGGGGAAGGCGACCGATTACCAGCGATTTACTCGCCGCTGTTGTGTCGTTTCAATCCACGCCTTCCGGGGGGAAGGCGACGCTTCTTCCGCGATGTTTCGATATCTTCCGTCCTGTTTCAATCCACGCCTTCCGGGGGGAAGGCGACGAAGAAGCGGAGATGATTGCGCGCAAGTTTTATCGTTTCAATCCACGCCTTCCGGGGGGAAGGCGACGAGCGTCATAGCGTCGAATGTTCGCTGCAATGTTGTTTCAATCCACGCCTTCCGGGGGGAAGGCGACCCCGTAATACAGCCCAACAGCCACATTATACCAGGTTTCAATCCACGCCTTCCGGGGGGAAGGCGACGCTGCGCGCCAGGAACTTGACGCGGAGTTCTTGGTTTCAATCCACGCCTTCCGGGGGGAAGGCGACCGGTACGGTTGCGGTAATCTCCGCGCCGCCTGCTGTTTCAATCCACGCCTTCCGGGGGGAAGGCGACCGACTTCGCTTCGCACCGAGGGTTCCCAGAGGTGTTTCAATCCACGCCTTCCGGGGGGAAGGCGACCTGGCAGCGCAACGGCAGCGGCGCGATTATTGCGGTTTCAATCCACGCCTTCCGGGGGGAAGGCGACTTCTCGTACTCCCAAATATCGTGCGATGCAGGGCAGTTTCAATCCACGCCTTCCGGGGGGAAGGCGACATCGCACAGGAGAGAGCGCAGCAACGAAGACGACGTTTCAATCCACGCCTTCCGGGGGGAAGGCGACAGCGCCGCCGGCACATTCCGCTATCCGCTCTGGCAGTTTCAATCCACGCCTTCCGGGGGGAAGGCGACGACCCGACGATCTGGCGCCAGCGCACCGCGCATGCCCGTTTCAATCCACGCCTTCCGGGGGGAAGGCGACGTGTCGAACTCGTAATGAACGCACTCGCAGAATTAGGTGTTTCAATCCACGCCTTCCGGGGGGAAGGCGACGAATAACGCCGAAAAACAAGCCGCGTATCGCAAGAGTTTCAATCCACGCCTTCCGGGGGGAAGGCGACCTGAGGGGTGATTATGAACGAAAAACATCTTACTGTTTCAATCCACGCCTTCCGGGGGGAAGGCGACCGCTATCACCGCGCTGTAGTGCACTGCTCGGCAGTGGTTTCAATCCACGCCTTCCGGGGGGAAGGCGACCCGGCAGGGCTGGCAAAATCTGCCAGGGTGGTTGCGTTTCAATCCACGCCTTCCGGGGGGAAGGCGACTGGCGGGTGCGAAACTCGCAAGCGTCGCTTGACAGTTTCAATCCACGCCTTCCGGGGGGAAGGCGACTCCAGTACGTCGCAGTCTCATGGGCGACGGATATGTTTCAATCCACGCCTTCCGGGGGGAAGGCGACCTCCGCCGATAACAGTTCCCGGCTCGAGTTCGCTGTTTCAATCCACGCCTTCCGGGGGGAAGGCGACCGCAGTAATGCACCAACACCTCGGTCATTGCTCATGTTTCAATCCACGCCTTCCGGGGGGAAGGCGACGTAATCGAGCGCGGCTAAGAGCGCCTCTGCTTCGGGTTTCAATCCACGCCTTCCGGGGGGAAGGCGACCGGTTACACGATACATTGAGAGGATTTTATGCCAGTTTCAATCCACGCCTTCCGGGGGGAAGGCGACCGCGTCTGGTTGGGCGCCTGATGCGCTATGAGCCGTTTCAATCCACGCCTTCCGGGGGGAAGGCGACTGTTCCACGCGACTGTTTTCGGCAGCGGCAGGAGGTTTCAATCCACGCCTTCCGGGGGGAAGGCGACGCCGCAACCCGCCCCACAACCGCCAGTATATGGCGTTTCAATCCACGCCTTCCGGGGGGAAGGCGACCGCGGTTGCATGGGTGTGCTATAGTTGACGCATAGTTTCAATCCACGCCTTCCGGGGGGAAGGCGACCGGCGATCCGGTTTTGTGCAAACGCATTCAGCGCGTTTCAATCCACGCCTTCCGGGGGGAAGGCGACCAGAATCAGCAATCGGGGACGGGCGCGCTGGACGATGTTTCAATCCACGCCTTCCGGGGGGAAGGCGACTTGGATGCGCGTCAATTGCGTACTCGCCGAACGGTTTCAATCCACGCCTTCCGGGGGGAAGGCGACTTCCCGCCACTTGTGCATCGGTAAACTGTGCGGAGTTTCAATCCACGCCTTCCGGGGGGAAGGCGACCGCAGCGCAACTCCTCGAGCGACTCACGAAGGCGGTTTCAATCCACGCCTTCCGGGGGGAAGGCGACCGGTTACACGATACATTGAGAGGATTTTATGCCAGTTTCAATCCACGCCTTCCGGGGGGAAGGCGACCGCGTCTGGTTGGGCGCCTGATGCGCTATGAGCCGTTTCAATCCACGCCTTCCGGGGGGAAGGCGACTGTTCCACGCGACTGTTTTCGGCAGCGGCAGGAGGTTTCAATCCACGCCTTCCGGGGGGAAGGCGACGCCGCAACCCGCCCCACAACCGCCAGTATATGGCGTTTCAATCCACGCCTTCCGGGGGGAAGGCGACAGCGTCACACCGATCGCCAGAGCCAAAACCCCGACGTTTCAATCCACGCCTTCCGGGGGGAAGGCGACCGACGGAGCGTAGGCGTCGGGGCGCGGGAGCCAGTGTTTCAATCCACGCCTTCCGGGGGGAAGGCGACTTGATTGCGGATGCAGAACGCGCAGGAAATGTGCGAGTTTCAATCCACGCCTTCCGGGGGGAAGGCGACGCGACGCTCGCGCGGCGTCATCACCGCAATCGTTGTTTCAATCCACGCCTTCCGGGGGGAAGGCGACGTTGACGAGAAAGGTGGTGCTGGACGCCATTCAGGTTTCAATCCACGCCTTCCGGGGGGAAGGCGACGTGCCATTCTTCGAGTACGCTTTCCCCTTCTTGCGTTTCAATCCACGCCTTCCGGGGGGAAGGCGACGGGTCACGTCGGGCTGACCGCGCTCGATTATCTGTGGTTTCAATCCACGCCTTCCGGGGGGAAGGCGACGTCATTGTCAATTTGGGGGGTGATTGTGTGAAAAGTTTCAATCCACGCCTTCCGGGGGGAAGGCGACATGTACCCGCCCCGTCAACGGATGAATATGAGAGAGTTTCAATCCACGCCTTCCGGGGGGAAGGCGACTCTCCTGCGCGCTGCAACCGCAGCAATTCCGCACGTTTCAATCCACGCCTTCCGGGGGGAAGGCGACTGCAAGGGGTGGCGTTCAGCAATGCCGATTGGACGGTTTCAATCCACGCCTTCCGGGGGGAAGGCGACCAGCGTATGCCAGAACGTGCGCCAGTTGTAGGCGTTTCAATCCACGCCTTCCGGGGGGAAGGCGACCCCCACGCCGTTCACGTTCACAGCGACGGATGTAGCGTTTCAATCCACGCCTTCCGGGGGGAAGGCGACGAAACGTATCGGCGCTGATGCTGTGACCGGCATCGTTTCAATCCACGCCTTCCGGGGGGAAGGCGACCTCCATCACTGCGAGTGCTGCCAGCGCTGTGGACTGTTTCAATCCACGCCTTCCGGGGGGAAGGCGACATTGCATCCGCATCAGCCACCCACATTGTCGCTTGTTTCAATCCACGCCTTCCGGGGGGAAGGCGACGGTGATGTTGGGCATATCTGTGGATGAGTGGCACAGTTTCAATCCACGCCTTCCGGGGGGAAGGCGACATTGTCTACACGAAAGGAGGATAGAGTGGAGGCGTTTCAATCCACGCCTTCCGGGGGGAAGGCGACCAGCATTGCCGCAACAGCCGCTACGACTGTGCGACAGTTTCAATCCACGCCTTCCGGGGGGAAGGCGACGACGAAGATCAGCCGTGGTAACTGTTCCCTCCTCGTTTCAATCCACGCCTTCCGGGGGGAAGGCGACTCTTGTACTGGGAGGTGCACTGGCGACTCAGCATGTTTCAATCCACGCCTTCCGGGGGGAAGGCGACTGGATAGTTCGCACGTTGATGCTCTCCTGACCGGTTTCAATCCACGCCTTCCGGGGGGAAGGCGACGAAGCCATCACCAACTCAAACGCATCGTTGTTCAGGTTTCAATCCACGCCTTCCGGGGGGAAGGCGACGCGCCGGGTGCGCGTCTCCGACCAGGCGCCGCAGTTTCAATCCACGCCTTCCGGGGGGAAGGCGACGTACTCCTCAAGCGAGAGGGCGCGCAATGCATCGCGTTTCAATCCACGCCTTCCGGGGGGAAGGCGACCAGCGCGAACCGCGCCGAAATGTCGATCTCCGGCGGTTTCAATCCACGCCTTCCGGGGGGAAGGCGACTGGATAGTCCGCACGTTGATGCTCTCCTGACCAGTTTCAATCCACGCCTTCCGGGGGGAAGGCGACCGGATTTATACCTTGTTTCCGGTCTACACGATTGCACGTTTCAATCCACGCCTTCCGGGGGGAAGGCGACTACGTCGGTCCGGATCGTTACCGATTTCGTGGTAGTTTCAATCCACGCCTTCCGGGGGGAAGGCGACCTTCTCTCTGTTCCACATATCTCTTCACAATATCGTTTCAATCCACGCCTTCCGGGGGGAAGGCGACTCGCGGCAGCGCGGCTGTACCTGGCGCAATTTGAAGTTTCAATCCACGCCTTCCGGGGGGAAGGCGACGTTTTTCGGCGCGCGCCACTTCAGACACCCAGCGGTCGTTTCAATCCACGCCTTCCGGGGGGAAGGCGACGCCGGTGCAGGCGTTCGATACGACGGCGGCGAGTGTTTCAATCCACGCCTTCCGGGGGGAAGGCGACTTCGTGTTGTTGACTATTCTTTCTCGCGCACGCGGTTTCAATCCACGCCTTCCGGGGGGAAGGCGACCGCCAGGCGCGTACCGCGTCGAGCGTTGGAAAAAGTTTCAATCCACGCCTTCCGGGGGGAAGGCGACGAGGCGCTCAAGCCTTTCCCTGACTTCCGCAATGTTTCAATCCACGCCTTCCGGGGGGAAGGCGACCAGGCGGATAGTAGCGGTTTTTAGCGCGTATCCTGTTTCAATCCACGCCTTCCGGGGGGAAGGCGACTTCACCTCAACCGCGTAATCCCGCGTGCTGTGATCGTTTCAATCCACGCCTTCCGGGGGGAAGGCGACCTTGTTACACTTGATTTGTTTGATGTAATCACGTTAGTTTCAATCCACGCCTTCCGGGGGGAAGGCGACGATGGGCGACGATACCGCGTCATTGCCGCGAATGTGTTTCAATCCACGCCTTCCGGGGGGAAGGCGACCGCAATGTACCGCGCGTGTGGCGTGTGCAGATGCAGGGTTTCAATCCACGCCTTCCGGGGGGAAGGCGACCGCGCCTGGAAGGCGAGCGCTACCCTGCGTTGCGCGTTTCAATCCACGCCTTCCGGGGGGAAGGCGACGTGGGACGACTCAAATCAAGCATGGATTCCTCTTGTTTCAATCCACGCCTTCCGGGGGGAAGGCGACAAACGCGGGCTTATCGGGTTTACGCGACGGATCGGCGTTTCAATCCACGCCTTCCGGGGGGAAGGCGACCTTGCGCTCATTGACCAGGTGCGCAACGCGCCGGTTTCAATCCACGCCTTCCGGGGGGAAGGCGACTTACCTGATTTATTTCAACCTGTTGTACGTAACGTTTCAATCCACGCCTTCCGGGGGGAAGGCGACGCGCTGCACGACGGTATTTAGATTTATATACGGGGTTTCAATCCACGCCTTCCGGGGGGAAGGCGACAGGGTTTTTTGACCGTGTACCGACACAGGTAGGGGGTTTCAATCCACGCCTTCCGGGGGGAAGGCGACCTGGGTGAGTTTCATCGGGGTTCTCCTTTCATAGTTTCAATCCACGCCTTCCGGGGGGAAGGCGACGTGCGGCGCGAACCGGTCGGCAAAGCATATTTCATCGTTTCAATCCACGCCTTCCGGGGGGAAGGCGACGGCGCGCGTGCACGCGGGGCGGTGGGCGTCGCTGTTTCAATCCACGCCTTCCGGGGGGAAGGCGACCGCAGCCTCGCTGCGTACTGACGGCTCCCAGGTTTCAATCCACGCCTTCCGGGGGGAAGGCGACGACCGCAACCCCTGTTTCGCGTTGCATTTCTTCGGCGTTTCAATCCACGCCTTCCGGGGGGAAGGCGACCCGGCGGATCGTCTGGATGGTCGTCTGGAGTGTGGTTTCAATCCACGCCTTCCGGGGGGAAGGCGACGGTATGGGGGATAGAGTACGATCCTAAAATAGCGTTTCAATCCACGCCTTCCGGGGGGAAGGCGACTTTTGGCGTTCTCGTCTGATGGCGACGCGGCTTGGCGTTTCAATCCACGCCTTCCGGGGGGAAGGCGACCGTCTGCGCGATCTGGTTATACTCATCAACCGACCGTTTCAATCCACGCCTTCCGGGGGGAAGGCGACTCGCCGACCAGCGCGCCCGTCCAGGCGGATGGCAGGTTTCAATCCACGCCTTCCGGGGGGAAGGCGACAAGCGGGTGCGCTCTGCGTCGGTCGGGCGTTGCGAGTTTCAATCCACGCCTTCCGGGGGGAAGGCGACCTGGCGCGTATGCACTGCCGCGCAGCGTCATCAACTGTTTCAATCCACGCCTTCCGGGGGGAAGGCGACTGGCGGCGCAACGGCAGCGGCGCGATCGTCGCGGTTTCAATCCACGCCTTCCGGGGGGAAGGCGACCGAACGTCGCCGCCCTGGTCGTCTAATAGCCCAAGTTTCAATCCACGCCTTCCGGGGGGAAGGCGACAAGCCAGCAAACTCGATAGGCGAGCAAATTGTAGGTTTCAATCCACGCCTTCCGGGGGGAAGGCGACCAGCACGGTACTCATCGGCATCACGAGCCGTAGGGTTTCAATCCACGCCTTCCGGGGGGAAGGCGACACAGCGACACGCGGATCGTCACTTCGCGTGTCGTTTCAATCCACGCCTTCCGGGGGGAAGGCGACTTCGCAGCGAGCAACAGGCCGGTTACAGCGAACAGTTTCAATCCACGCCTTCCGGGGGGAAGGCGACGGAAGGTTCCGGCGTCGTGCGCGCCTGGCGCGGGTTGTTTCAATCCACGCCTTCCGGGGGGAAGGCGACCGTCGCCGCCGGCGCGAATCGCAGCATACGTCGGTTTCAATCCACGCCTTCCGGGGGGAAGGCGACACGTATTGACGCGCTCGACGCCTTCATCAGAGTAGTTTCAATCCACGCCTTCCGGGGGGAAGGCGACGGTTTGCCGTCGTTGTGCAGTTTGCGCCAGTTGTGTTTCAATCCACGCCTTCCGGGGGGAAGGCGACAGACGGTGACGGAATGGTTGTTGGAGGCTCTCGCTGTTTCAATCCACGCCTTCCGGGGGGAAGGCGACCCAGCGGGGACGGCGGGATTTGCCAGGGGGGGTGAGTTTCAATCCACGCCTTCCGGGGGGAAGGCGACCCACGCCACCCGTTCCACAATCGAGCGATACGCCGTTTCAATCCACGCCTTCCGGGGGGAAGGCGACGCAAACGTGGAGGGGGACGTACTGCGTCGCGTGGTTTCAATCCACGCCTTCCGGGGGGAAGGCGACCGAGCAGCTTAATCCAGTTGAGGGGCATGTTATGTTTCAATCCACGCCTTCCGGGGGGAAGGCGACAGGTCGTTAGCGTGAGACAGCGCAACATCTACGCGTTTCAATCCACGCCTTCCGGGGGGAAGGCGACTTCCTGTACGCCCCGACTGTACGGCGCGCCTGACGTTTCAATCCACGCCTTCCGGGGGGAAGGCGACGGATTCCAGATTAGCCAGCAGGTTGACCACATCCTGTTTCAATCCACGCCTTCCGGGGGGAAGGCGACACGGCACAGCCTGCCCTTGCAGCAACTGGTCAATGTTTCAATCCACGCCTTCCGGGGGGAAGGCGACCTGGCGTTTACCGGCTCTATGACGCCCTCGCCTTGTTTCAATCCACGCCTTCCGGGGGGAAGGCGACGGCTCCGGCAGTTGCTTGATCTTTTCCATCACGCGTTTCAATCCACGCCTTCCGGGGGGAAGGCGACCACGACAGCGCATTCAAAATCGTAGCCAGCAACTGTTTCAATCCACGCCTTCCGGGGGGAAGGCGACCCAGCGCGTCAAGCGACACGCCCCGACTATCGGTGTTTCAATCCACGCCTTCCGGGGGGAAGGCGACCTCAGTGCGCGTGCATTCCAGGTATACCCCCTCGTTTCAATCCACGCCTTCCGGGGGGAAGGCGACCAAGCCCGCCGTGTGTAAGTTATAGCGTCGTCAATCGTTTCAATCCACGCCTTCCGGGGGGAAGGCGACTTTATCGGGTTTGATATTGTCACCGACTACAGCGTTTCAATCCACGCCTTCCGGGGGGAAGGCGACATACGGCGGAGATTGCAACTTCAGCGCGGCTTTGAGTTTCAATCCACGCCTTCCGGGGGGAAGGCGACACTGTTCGTATCTGTCGGTATACGCCTGGGTGAGTTTCAATCCACGCCTTCCGGGGGGAAGGCGACATTGCGCGCCGATGTCGCAACCGCCGCCGCCAGTGTTTCAATCCACGCCTTCCGGGGGGAAGGCGACCACGTCGGCTTGTACGGCACAAGCGGGTGCGGCGTTTCAATCCACGCCTTCCGGGGGGAAGGCGACTCGCGGCGGCACGGCGTACCAGGCGTTATCCGACTTGTTTCAATCCACGCCTTCCGGGGGGAAGGCGACTCA
>Ga0197142_1004818_pt1 | contig 10766 bp, 8 predicted proteins | sample GBS60_MetaG_FD_148614 | JGI IMG/M metagenome (GOLD analysis project Ga0197142, IMG submission 148614) | Sediment microbial communities from Great Boiling Springs, Gerlach, Nevada, United States - GBS 60_MetaG | ecosystem: Environmental > Aquatic > Thermal springs > Hot (42-90C) > Sediment...
AGCCGACCGCGACGCCGGAGCCGACCGCAGTCCCGTCTCCAGCTGCATCAGAGCCGATCCCGGTGACCGGCGCCTTCGCGCAGGTCTACTGGGCCAACCAGGTTGTGCAGCAACAATTGGGCCAGCCCCTGGAACACGCGTACATCGTGAGTGCGACCGAGTTGGGGTTCCAGCGCGGTCTGATGATCGAGCGGTTCGACACCGCCACGATTTACGTGCTCGTCTCGGATGGAACCTGGTTTCCCATCGCTGACAGATGGCCGCCGGAAAGCTGGCCGGTCGCTCAGGAGATCGAGTCGGGCCTATGGTCCCCTGGCGGGTCCTTCGGAGCAGCATGGCTCGATCAGGCGCTCGTTGCCTCGCTTGGCTATGCCATTGAGCCGGAACCACATTTGATGGCCGAAGGCGCGCGCATCCAGCCCTTCGAGAACGGCCTCCTGCTCCTGAGTGACCGCGGCTTTGTCTATTTGCTGCTCGAGAGTGGCACCTGGGAGCAATTCCCGGCGGCAGTGTACCTCTCAAGCCCGACAGGCGAGATCACAAGCGCTCCGTCGTGGTTCCGCCCGACGGTCACGCCGCAACCCTAGTCTGCTGGCCGGAGCTGGTTCGAGCAGAATCCAGCCTCCCAACGTCGGGCTGACCACGAGCGGCGGACTGCAGAATCCTCACTGGGCGAGGTTTTGGATCAGGAGCACTACGATATCGTAGGTCGCGTGCGTCAAGATGCAGGCGGTCGTCCCGAGAAACCGACGTTCCAACCCGAGCACCAGGCTCATCGCGAAAACGCCCGCGGTGATCAGCGAAAACCCGTACTGAACGTGAACGAGCGTGAAGAGCACCGAGGTGAGGATGATACCGAAGCGTGGTTGGATCGCTCCCCGAAAGAGCAGCTCTTCACCCGCTCCCACTGCAATGCCTACTGCGACGGCCCCGCCAACCGATGAGACATCCTCGGTGATCTGGATCAGTCGATCTTCGATCTCTCGCGCGAGCTCAGGCTGGAACCACTGGGTTGCGACTCCCGCGAGGCCGGCGACGAAGAACAGCAGACCGGTGAACCCGAATGAGAGCAGGAGGACGGTTGCGGTCGGCCGTGTGAGGCCGAGCCTTCGAGCTGTCGATCGAACATCTCGTTCAATGCCGAGCCCGACGGCCAGCAGGGCCATCCCCAGCAGCGTAGCGGATTGCCCGATGAGCTGAGGAACTGTCACGGTGGCGACCCGCAGGGACTCGCTCAGCCAGAGCAAGGTGGCGAGCGTCACTCCGATCGCTGCGAGCACTACGCTGAGCCCGACCAGATCGGGAATTGAGTGCGGATCGAATGGGAGCAATCGCGCAAGCATCCGGCGCACCGGGCTGATCAGTGGGATGACTACGGATGCGCCTGCGGTCACGAGAACCGGCCCGAGCCCGTCAGCGACTCCGGGAGCACGCTGCTGTCCACCGAGGATCAACCCCAGACCTATGAGCAGCGAGCCGAGGCCGCTGAACCAGAGCAGCCCGAAGAGCAGCACGCGGAGCGTACGGTCGGTGCGGGCAGCACGCGCCCAGGCGCTGGCCACAGCGGTAAGGGCCAATATCACTAGGAGTTGGACGATCCAGGACACCGGTCCGTTCCTGTCCTCGTGCCGGTTCGGGTCGTCAGCACTCGTCGGAGTATAGCCGGGTGAGGGTTCGGAGCGTGCTAGACTGAGGACAGGGTTGGTGACGCTCGATGACGCGGGGCGGGATGCGGCAGCAACGGGGCGGGTTGGGACGGGGGCTCGACGCCCTGATTCAGGGTGAGGAATCCGATTCCTGGATCCAGGCGATCGAGACCGATGCAATCGTCCCGAATCCGCGGCAACCTCGCCAGCACATCGACGAGGAGGGGTTGCGAGAACTCGCCGAGTCGATCCGAGCGCATGGTCTCGTTCAGCCGCTCGTTGTGACCCGTTCGGGTGGTCCGGTGCCGTACCAGTTAGTTGCCGGCGAGCGGCGCTGGCGCGCTGCTCGGCTTGCGGGTCTCCGCACCGTTCCAGCGATCGTCCGGGACGCGAGCCCACGAGAGGCGCTCGAACTGGCGCTGATCGAAAACCTCCAGCGGGCTGACCTCACCCCGATCGAAGAGGCGCAGGCCTACCGGTGCCTGATCGAGGAGTTCGGCTTGACCCAGGCCGACGTCGCTCGGCGCGTGGGTAAGAGCCGGGTAGCCATCGCCAATACGCTGAGGCTCCTCCAGGCAGCACCCTCGGTACAGGACGCACTGGTCGCTGGGCGGATCAGCGAAGGTCATGCGCGTGCGCTGCTCGGGCTTCCTACGGAGGCGGATCAGCTCGCTGTGCTCGGACTCGTGATGGAGCGGGGACTCAACGTGCGTCAGACCGAAGGGCTGGTACGCCGCTGGCAGCACACCGCCGCGGAACGTGAGGCGACGCGATGCGCCTCACCACGCTCCACCCTCCAACCATTCGAAGACGCCTTCCGACGTGCTCTGGGCACTCGGGTCGAAGTACGGCCTGGACGCCAGGGCGGCCGCGTCATCATTTACTACTCATCAGACGAGGAGCTCGATGCGCTCTACCAGCGACTGGCTGGAGAGTCGTCGGAACGGTAGCTCCCTCTCCACACGCGTCTCACGACGACCCGGTGGCCATCCCCCCGTGCTCGTCCACATTGAGGCGGCGCGCGAGTTCTTCGACCAGCTTGTCGATTGATACCCGAATCTGGTCCATGGTGTCACGGTCTCGGATGGTGACGGCCTTGTCCTCGAGCGTCTGGTAGTCGATGGTCACGCAGTAGGGAGTGCCGATCTCGTCCTGACGCCGGTAGCGGCGGCCGATGCTCTGGGTCTCGTCGTAATCGATAAGGAAATGGGGCCGCAGCAGGGCAGCGATCTCCCGTGCGCACTGGACGAGTTCGGGCTTGCGCATCAGCGGGAGCACCGCGACCTTGTACGGTGCGATCCGCGGATGGAAGCGGAGGACCACGCGGGTGTATGGCTTACCGTTGACATCAACGGCAGGCTCCTCGTGATAGGCATCGACCAGCAGGGCGAGCAGAAGCCGTTCGACCCCCATGGTTGGCTCGATCACGTGGGGTAGGAAGTGCTCGTTACGTTCCTGGTCGAAGTACGTGAGATCCTCACCGCTGTACTCCTGGTGCCGGCGCAGGTCGTAGTCGGTGCGGTAGGCGAGTCCGCACAGTTCCTTCCAGCCGAACGGGAAGTGGAACTCGAAGTCAACGGTCCGCCGGGAGTAGTGTGAAAGTTCTTCCGGCCCGTGCTCCCTGGTCCGGAGCCGCGTGCTGCTCAGGCCGATCCAGTGGAGGAAGCGGGCCATTTCGGCGAGCCAGTGCTCAAAGGCTTCCGGCCAGGCTTCTGGTCGGATGAAGTACTCGATCTCCATTTGCTCGAACTCGAGCAGACGAAAGATGAAGGTACCCGGCGTGATCTCGTTGCGAAACGCCTTGCCGATCTGCCCAACGCCGAAGGGGATTTTCAATCGGCTGCTCTGCAGGATCTGTTTGAAATCGACAAAGATCGCCTGCGCAGTTTCTGGGCGCAGGTAGACAGGGGTGCTCTGGTCCTCGACCGGCCCGATAAAGGTGCGGAACATGAGGTTAAACTGGCGCACCGCCGTCCAATCTCGCTGGCCGCAGACCGGACAGGCGACCTTGCTCTCGCGGAGGGTCCGGCTCATCTCTTCGTGAGACATCCCCGCTACTTCCAGGCCAAGCTTCTCTTCAATGAAGGTATCAGCGCGGAACCGGCTCTTGCAGTTGCGACAATCGACCAGCGGGTCGTGGAACTGCTGCACGTGCCCCGAAGCGTCCCAGACACGCGGATGGAGCAGGATGCCTCCGTCGAGGCCGACCATGTCATCTCGCCGCTGGATGAAGAACTCCCACCAGGCGTGCTTGATGTTGCGCTTCAGTTCAGCGCCGAGTGGTCCGAAATCCCAGGTATTGGCCAGACCACCGTAGATCTCGCTACCGGGGAAGACGAACCCGCGCCGTTTTGCCAGTGAAGCGATGGTGTCGAGGTTTACCGTGATAGGCTGGCTCGTGTTCATGAAGGTATGCTCCCGTTACCCATTTTGACCATCCGATGACGCAGCCGCCCCTCGCGTGCCGAGGGGCGGTCTGGCCGGTATCCCTCGTTGATGATACTGAAGCAGGGCTACTCGCGCTGGTTGACCGTCAATCGGCGTTCAGCGGCGCCGTCAAACCGCGCATGAGTACGGTCTTGCAGGTGACCATCGGATGCTGCTCCTTGCCGCAACAACTGCTGGTAAACCAGCGTGGTCGACGGGCTGACGTGGCCGAGGATGCGCTGCAGCTCGCGGAGTTCGCATCCTTGGCTCAGGGCGTGCAGCGCGAACGAATGACGTAGCATATGCGGGGTCACCTCCGGGATGCCAGCCTTGTCAGCATACCCCTTCAGGAGAAGCCAGAAGCCCTGGCGCGTCAGCCGGCTTCCGCGATGATTGACGAAAAGCGCGCGCTCAGCCGGATTCTTCACCAGTAAGGGTCGCCCGGTCTCCAGGTAGGTCTGTAGCGCATCGCTCGCTTCCTCGTTCAGCGGAACAAGGCGTGTTCGCTCTGGGTTCCGGGTTACGTGCACGACGCCCCGTTCGAGATCGAGGTGGTGCAGATCGAGCGCCGTGAGTTCGCTTACGCGCATCCCGGTCGCATACAGTGTGAGGAGCATGGAGCGGTCGCGCAACCCATCGGGGGTCGAGTTGGCCGACGCCACCTTGATGAGGGTCATGACCTCTTCCGGGGTGATCGCTCTCGGGGAAAAGCGTCCCACTTTCGGCGAGGGAAGGCGCTCGGTCGGATTGGCGTCGAGGACGTTGCGTTGTTTCAAGTACTCACAGAAGGACTTGATCGCCGCCAGTTTTCTTGCGACTGTGCTCTCCGCATACTGGCGCTCGCGCAAGTAGGCGACGAAGCCGGCAAGCTCGCCGGGGGTCAGCCCAGCCCAGGTTCTCAACCCGCATGGGCCGAGGAGGAAGGTCGCAAACTGCTCCAGGTCGTTGCGGTATGCCGCGACGGTGTTGGCGGACAGCCCGCGCTCGTCGGCGACGCTTGTTAGGAAGGCTTCAATGTCATCGTGCATCCGTTCCCTCCAGCGATCTTGACGCTCTCGCGAATCCGGCTCCCGAGAGACACCGCGAGCAGCAAGTGCTGATGACCGGTAGACGAGGCCGGTGGTGTGCGAGAGCGGCCCGAAGAAGCGACCACACGTCACTCTGCCTTACACAACATGATCTCGTCAAGCGGGGTATAGGGGAGACCGAACGCGTCCGCAACGGACGGATGGACAAGAGCTCCCCGATGGGTATTGACTCCTTTGGCGAGCGCTGGATCGCATTGCACGGCCTGGTCGAACCCGAGGTCGGCGAGCTTGAGGCCGTACGGAAGCGTCGCGTTGCTTAGCGCGAAGGTGCTCGTGCGCGGTACCGCTCCCGGCATGTTAGTAACGCAGTAGTGGAGGACTCCGTGCTCGACGTAGACCGGGTCGCTATGCGTCGTGGGTCGCGCGGTCTCGATGCAGCCGCCCTGGTCGATCGAGACGTCGACCACCACGGAGCCGGGGCGCATCGAGGCAACCATCTCACGAGTGACGAGCTTGGGCGCTCTGGCACCGGGGATCAACACGCCGCCGATCACGAGATCGGCATCGACGACGGCATCGGCGATGTGCTGCTGATTGGAGACGAGTGTCTGGAAGCGGCCGTGCAGCACGTGGTCGAGGTAGCGGAGCCGCTCCGCATTGATGTCCAGCAGAGTCACATGAGCACCCAGACCGAGTGCCATCTGGGCAGCGTTCGTGCCGACCGTCCCTCCACCGATCACGAGTACATTCGCCGGCGGCACACCGGTAACGCCGCCGAGGAGAACGCCACGACCGCCGTTCGGTTTCATCAGGTAGTAGGCGCCGACCTGCACGGAGAGCCGTCCCGCGACTTCGCTCATCGGTGCCAGGAGAGGGAGTGTGCCGTCAGGGAGTTGCACCGTTTCGTAGGCGACGGCGGTGACCTGTCGCTCCATGAGCACACGCGTCAGTTCTTCGTTGGCCGCGAGATGGAGGTAGGTATATAAGATGAGTCCAGGACGAAGGAAAGGGTACTCGGCAGGGATCGGCTCTTTCACTTTGACGACCAGATCTGCCTGTGTCCAGACGTCCTCCACCGAGTCGATGACGGTGGCGCCAGCAGCACGATACTGCTCGTCGGAGAATCCGCTGCCGTCTCCTGCGCCAGCCTGAACGAGGACGCGATGCCCGCGGCTGACGTATTCTCGGACACCGTGTGGAGTGATTGAAACACGATTTTCCTTGTCCTTGATCTCTTTGGGCACCCCGATGATCATGCCGGTCGCTCCTCTTGGTCTGACGCGGTACAGAGTAAACGGAACCCCCGAGGCTGTCCATACGCCTCAGTCGGCACCGCGGGGCCATTGTCGAGCAGAGAGCGGGACACGGCAAGAGCCAACCTGCGGGAGGTTTCAGATTGACGTGTCTGGTCGCGGTGGCTACAGTTACGAGTTGCGAGCCGCACCGGTGGCTCGAGAGCGATTGAGGCGAACTTGTGACCGCGACGGCGCTGTACATTGTCCCGATTCTCGCGCTCCTGATCCTCGTCCATGAGCTGGGCCACTTCCTAGCCGCTCGACTGTTTGGGATCAAGGTGCTGGAATTCGGTATTGGTCTGCCACCCCGCGTCTTCGGCATCAGGCGCGGCGAGGTGCTGTACTCGATCAATCTGATCCCGATTGGCGGCTTCGTGCGCGTGCTTGGCGAAGAGAGTCGCAGTCTCGATCCGGGAAGCCTGCTCACGAAGTCCCGTCTCCAGCGCGCGGTCTTCTTCGCGGCCGGGGCGTGGATGAACGTCCTCTTGGCGGTGCTCCTGACCACCGTACTGGTGGCAGTCCGAGGCGAGCCGGTACGACGGGCGTACGTGGCTGAGGTTGTGCCTGAGTCGCCGGCGGCTGAGGCAGGGTGGCAGGTCGGTGACCGGTTTGTCGAGGTTGCCGGCCAACCTGTGCAGTCGGTCGAGCATCTCCTGAAGGTGACGGAGCGACATGCCGGTCGGCCGATGCCGGTGACGCTGCTGCGAGGGAACCAGCAGATCGAGACGGTGGTCGTTCCTCGGCGCGATCCACCGATCGGTCAAGGGCCCACCGGTATCCGGGTTACGGAGGCAGCTCGAGCTCGCGTCAGTGTGGCGCAGGTGGAGCGCTTGTCTCCAGCCGAAGCGGCCGGTCTGCAACCGGGCGATGAGCTCGTGCGTATCGGTGACTATCCGATCGACGACCTGGGGATCTACGCGCTCTCGCTCAAACGGTACGCGGGACAAACGGTACCACTGGTCGTTCGTCGTGGGGATCAGGAGCTGGTGATCAACCTCACGGTGCCGGTCGTCCGGCCGGCCGAGAGCCACCTGCATGTCGGGCTTCTCGTGAAGCAGGATGTCCTCGCGCGGCCGCTCCCGTGGTGGGCGCTTCCATTTCGGGGTGTTGAGGAGACCGCGCAGATCCTGGGCCACATGATCCAGGCCCTCGGCATGCTGCTGCGTGGCGAGGCGTCGCTCAGTGGCATCGCGGGGCCGATCGGGATAGGTCAGTTGACCTCGGAGATCCTGGCGATCAGCCCCGAGCCGGTCTGGGTGACGCTTGCTAACTTAACGATCCTGCTCTCGTTGAACCTGGCGGTCCTCAACCTTGTGCCCTTCCCGGCCTTGGACGGTGGACGCTTGCTCTTCGTCGCGATCGAGGCGGTGCGGCGGCGCCGCATTGCGCCTGAGAAGGAGGGGCTGGTACACCTGATCGGGTTTGCCATCCTCCTCGCCTTCATGTTCGTGATCGCCTTCGTGGATGTCGGCCGTCTCCTCAGCGGCGAACCGTTGATCCGCTAGTTCGTCTCGCGCTGCAGCGCGCGTGTTCCCGCCGGTCGCTCGACAGGCGATGCGGGAGCACGGCACACTTACGTTCGTGAAGACGTTCGAGAAAGGACGTGCGGGCGATGGTCTTTGCGCGACGGAGTTCCCGACCGGTGCAGGTCGGTTGGGTACAAATCGGTGGCGGCGCACCGATCGTGGTGCAGTCGATGACGACTGCCGATACCCGTGATCCCAAGGCGACCCTGCGCCAGATCCACGAGCTCGCCGATGCGGGGTGCGAGATCGTCCGGGTCGCGGTTCCGGATCGGATCGCGGCAGCAGCCTTGCCGGAGATCGTACCGTTTTCGCCGGTGCCGCTGGTGGCGGACATCCACTTCGAGCACACGCTGGCGCTCAAGGCGCTGGATGCTGGCATCCATAAACTCCGCCTCAACCCGGGCAACATCCGCAAGCCCGAGGACGTGCGAGAGGTGGTGCGCAAGGCCAAGGAACGGGGTGTGCCGATCCGCATCGGGGTCAACTTCGGTTCGTTGCCCCCGATGACGCGCGAGTTCGTTGACGAGATGGCGGCCCGAGGGGCAACCCAGACGGAGCTGATCGCTGAGCACATGGTGCGGACAGCCTTCGGGCACATTCGAATACTGGAAGATCTCGATTTCGGCGATATCGTCGTCTCGCTCAAGGCCTTCGAGGTGCCCGTCATGGTCGAGGCGTACCGTCGGATGGCCAAGTTGGTGGACTATCCGCTCCACCTGGGAGTCACCGAGGCCGGTACCGCGAAGGCGGGCACCATCCGCTCCGCTGTCGGCATCGGGACACTGCTGGCGGAGGGGATCGGCGACACCATCCGCGTCTCGCTGGCGACCGACCCGGTCGAAGAAGTCTACGTTGCGTACGAGATTCTCAAGAGTCTCGATCTGAGGCAACGCGGGGCGACCTTGGTTGCCTGCCCGACCTGTGGGCGTGTTGAGGTGGACCTGTTCAGGCTAGCCAATGAGATCGATGAGTATCTGAAGACGATCAACGCGCCGATTAAGGTGGCGGTCATGGGCTGCGTCGTGAACGGTCCGGGGGAGGCCCGAGACTCCGACGTCGGTGTCGCTGCCGGTCGCGGCAAAGGGGTGATCTTCCGTAAGGGCAAGATCGTGCGTAAGGTCGACGAGCACGAGATCGTCCCGGCGCTCAAGCAGGAAATCGAGCTCGTGCTGGCGGAACGAGCGGCAGGGATCCGCGAGCCCGAAACTGCACAGCGCCGCATCTCCGTGCCGGTCGTCGACGCGTAGGACACCAACGGACGGGACAGGGCCGAATGTCCACAGCGCAGGCAGCACCCTGGTCCCACCGGGTTGGCGCCATCGGGCTAATCTCCTGGGATCGTTTTCTGGTGCTGGATCGGCGTCCGCGTCCCGGCTCGTATGCTATCGTGCGCCACTGTGACGAGCGACCTGGTGGGACAACCAGCAACCTGAGCGTGGCACTCCAGCGCCTCGGTGTGGCGGTGACGCTGGCGGCCGTGGTCGGTGACGATGCTGAGGGTCGTGCCTTGCTGAAGGTGCTGGCCACCGAGGGTGTCGACATCCGGCACGTGCGGGTCAAGCCTGGTAAACCGACTGACGCGTGCTTCATCCTCGTCGCGCCGGCTGACCATGGGATTGACCGCACAATCCTCTGGCAGCAAGGTGCCCGTCTCCAGCTCGGTGATCCGCTCCCGCTCGACGAGCTGTTGTCCTGCGAACTGCTCGTCGTCGATGTGGATGACCAGAAGTTACGACAGTTCCTCGTAAACTTGCCCGTCCACGTGGCGCCGCGCACCCAGCTCGTCGGCCCGTTGGTCTACCTGCTCGAGCTCGAGCCAGAAGCGGGACTCCAGTTGGCCCTCCAGCACGACGTGCTGGTGGGCAACGATGACGAGCTGTTGTACCTGACGAGTGCGGACCAGCTTGATGCCGCGATCCAGCGTCTTCAGGCGCTCATGCCCTTGCATGTGACACGGCTCGCTGCGATCAGCCTCGGAGCCGATGGGTGCGCGCTAGTCACCCGGCGGGAGGTGGTTCGAGTGCCGGCCTTCCGGATCGACGTCGTGGACACCACCGGGGCTGGCGACGCGTTCGCTGCCGGAGTGATCGTTGGTCTGCTCCGGCGTTGGGAGCTGCAGCGGATAGGCCGGTTCGCGAACGCGATGGGGGCGCTCGCAGTCCGGGCGTTGGGGGCGCAAGCCAGCCTTCCCACGCTCGACGAGGTGGAGGCCTTCATCGCTCGTACTGCATCGTGGAGCCCGCAATGAGGTCCCTGACCAGGGATCGGCTGGACGACCTCGCGCAGGAGGCCGGTCTCCTCGTCGTTGGGGTCACGAGTGCCGAGCCCTTCCTCGAAACCGAGCGGATCCTGATCGATCGGATCCGGCAAGGACATTTGGCTGGTCTCACCTGGTTTACCGAGGAGCGCGCTCGCTTCTCAGCGAACCCCCGTAACCTCCATCCGCAGGCGAGGAGCCTTGTCTCCGTCGGTCTCCCCTACCGGCAGCCCGATCTCGAGCCGCCAGCTGATGGCGTACGGCGTGGCCGCATTTCCCGCTACGCGTGGGGACGTGACTATCATCAGACCCTGCGCGCGCGGATGGAACGGCTCCGTGCGCTGCTCGAAGCCGAGCTGCAGCGACCGATCGACGCGCGCTTCCTGGTGGACACTGCCCGTATCGTTGATCGGGCGGTGGCAGTACGTGCCGGTCTCGGATGGTATGGGAAGAACACGATGGTGTTGGTGCCTGGGTACGGCTCCTGGGTGCTGCTGGGCGAGCTACTGGTCGACATCGAACTCGAACCAGATCCCCCGCTTCGCCCGAGGTGCGGCCGATGCACGACCTGCCTCCAGGCCTGTCCG
>Ga0197142_1004819_pt1 | contig 10764 bp, 8 predicted proteins | sample GBS60_MetaG_FD_148614 | JGI IMG/M metagenome (GOLD analysis project Ga0197142, IMG submission 148614) | Sediment microbial communities from Great Boiling Springs, Gerlach, Nevada, United States - GBS 60_MetaG | ecosystem: Environmental > Aquatic > Thermal springs > Hot (42-90C) > Sediment...
CTCGAGCGCAAAACGCGCGTGATGAACCCCCGCGAAAAGCGCATCGTGGCGTATCACGAGGCCGGGCACGCGATCGTCGCCTCGCTCCTTCCGAACGTCGACCCGGTGCGCAAGATTTCGATCATTCCACGCGGGATCGGGGCACTAGGCTACACGCAGCAGTTGCCGACGGAAGACCGTTACTTGATGACCCGCTCCGAGTTGGAAAATCGTTTGTGCGTATTGCTGGGCGGCCGCGCTGCCGAGGAGATTGTGTTTGGCGACGTGTCTACCGGTGCTCAAGACGACCTGCAAAAGGCAACCGACATCGCGCTGGCGATGGTCAGTCGCTACGGCATGAGCGAGGCTTTGGGTTTGCGGACCTTCGAGTCCGAACGGCGCCCACTGTTCTTAGAGTCGCCGGGCACGAGCCGGCGCGATTACAGCGAGGCGAAAGCGGCGGCGATCGATGCGGAGGTGGAGCGCATTCTGGAGTCGGCGCACCAGCGCGTGCGCGAATTGTTGCAAACACACCGAAACGAACTGGAAACTGTGGCGGAGTGTTTGCTCGAAAAAGAAGTTCTGGAGGGCGAGCAGTTACGCGCCTTGCTGGAAAGCGCACGCCGGGCAGAACAACCCCAAGCTCGGTCGGCGGCCGGCAATTAAGCTGCCACCGATTTGCGCCCCTCCGTTGGGGACGCCGCAAAAGGAGCGCCGACATTCCTAAGGGGAGCCTGGTCTTGGAGCCTTGCTGAAGCAGGACCCGCAGGTCTGCGTCATGGCGAAGGCTCGGATCGCTCGGCTATCGATCCGGGGAAGGCTTCAAACGTCGGAGGGCGAGTTTCGCGCTGCGGATCTCGCCCTCCATACCGTGACGATTGCGGGCCCGCTGTGTTTTACGCAGCTTCGGCAAGCGGCTGCGCTTCGAACGTCAACTGCCCGTTGCGGTAATCGACAAACACCCGGGAGTGGTCCTGAATTTTCCCCGCGACGATCTGCCGGGCCAACGCGGTTTCCAGCTCGCGCTGCAGCAGCCGTTTGAGAGGTCGGGCGCCGTAGACCGGATCGTATCCAGCTTCGGCGAAGTGCTGGATGGCGGCATCGGACAGTTCCAATTCGATCTTCCGCTCGGCCAAACGCTTTTGCAGTCGTTCGAGTTGGATGCGCACGATTTGCTTGATCTGGTCGCGGGTGAGGCTGTGGAAGACCACGATGTCGTCGATGCGATTGAGGAACTCGGGGCGGAAGTGTCGGCGCAGTGCCTCCAGGACTTCCTCTTTCATGCGCTCGTAAGCTGCTGGGTCCTCCCCGCGGTAGTTCAAGATCAAGTGACTGCCGATGTTCGAGGTCATGATGACCACGGCATTCTTGAAATCGACCGTACGGCCTTGGCCGTCGGTCAAGCGGCCATCGTCGAGAATCTGCAGCATGATGTTGAACACATCGTGGTGCGCCTTCTCGATCTCGTCGAACAAGATCACACAGTACGGGCGGCGCCGTACGGCCTCGGTGAGCTGGCCGCCTTCTTCGTAGCCCACGTACCCCGGTGGGGCACCGATGAGGCGCGCGACGGTGTGTTTCTCCATGTATTCGGACATGTCGATCCGCACCATCGCGTTCTCGTCGTCGAACAGAAATTCCGCCAGTGCGCGGGCCAGTTCGGTTTTCCCCACGCCGGTAGGACCGAGGAAGATGAACGAGCCAATTGGTCGGTTGGGGTCTTTGATTCCGGCGCGAGCGCGCAAAATAGCATCGGCCACGGCGCGCACGGCTTCGTCCTGCCCGACCACGCGTTTGTGCAGTTGCTCTTCGAGCCGGAGGAGTTTTTGTGTCTCGCCTTCCATCAGGCGGCTGACCGGAATACCGGTCCACCGCGAGACAATTTCCGCGATGTCGTTCTCGTCGACCTCCTCTTTAATGAGTCGCAGGCCGCCATCTTGCTGCGCGAGCTTCGACTCTTCTTCAGCGAGCTCGCGCTCCAATTGCGCCAGCACCCCGTACTTGAGCTCGGCGACGCGGTTCAAGTCGTACTGGCGCTCGGCCTTGCCAATTTCGACCTTGGTTTCTTCGATTTTCCGCCGCAAGTCGCGCAGGCGTTGAATGGCCGCCTTTTCCACCTCCCAGCGAGCACGCAGCGCTTCTTGTTGGGCTTTGAGCTCTGCGAGTTCCTTTTCCAGACGTTCCAAACGGGCTTGCGAAGCTTTGTCGGTTTCTTTCTTCAGCGCTTCGCGTTCGATCTCGAGTTGCATCACCCGCCGCGATACCTCGTCCAGCTCGCTCGGCATGGAGTCGATTTCGGTGCGCAACTTTGCGGCTGCTTCGTCGACCAGGTCGATCGCTTTGTCCGGTAGAAATCGATCGGTAATGTAACGGTGCGACAGCACCGCGGCGGCCACCAAGGCGCTGTCCTTGATGCGCACGCCGTGGTGAACCTCGTATCGTTCGCGGAGTCCACGCAAGATCGAAATGGTATCTTCGACCGAGGGTTCGTCCACGAACACCGGCTGGAAACGCCGCTCCAAGGCAGGGTCTTTTTCGATGTGCTTGCGGTACTCGTCGAGCGTCGTGGCGCCAATGCAGTGCAGCTCGCCGCGAGCGAGCATCGGTTTGAGCAAGTTCGAGGCGTCCATGGCGCCTTCAGCAGCACCTGCTCCGACGACGGTATGCAGCTCGTCGATGAAGAGAATGATCTCGCCTTGCGAGTCCTGCACTTCTTTCAGCACGGCTTTGAGCCGCTCTTCGAACTCGCCGCGAAACTTTGCCCCGGCAATGAGGGCGCCCATGTCGAGGGCGATGACGCGGCGATTTTTCAAACCTTCAGGAACGTCCTGCCGCACGATCCGCTGGGCGAGACCTTCGACGATCGCGGTTTTCCCCACCCCGGGCTCGCCGATCAAAACCGGGTTGTTTTTCGTGCGCCGCGACAACACCTGGATCACGCGTCGGATTTCCTCGTCTCGTCCAATGACCGGGTCGAGTTTTCCTTGCGCAGCGAGCTTGGTCAGGTCGCGGCCGTATTTTTCTAACGCCTGATACGTTTGCTCAGGGTTTGGGCTCGTGACGCGCTGGCCTCCGCGTACCTTTTGTAATGCTTGCATTAGGGTGTCGCGCGTGACCCCGGCTTCTTGGAACATCCGCGCACTCACGGAATCTTGGAGCATCGCGAGCAGCAAATGTTCGATGCTGACGTACTCGTCCTTCAGTGCCTGGGCTTCTTCCTCCGCGCGGGTCAACACACGGTTGAGTCGCTGGGTGATGTACACCTGATCCGGTGCCGCGGCGGGCCCGGTGACTTGCGGGAGCTTTTGTAGCTCTTGCTGGGCGCGTTCTTTCAGACGCTGCAGGTTTGCGCCCGCGGCCTGCAAGATTGCGGTGGCGAGGCCGTCTCGCGGTTCGAGCAGCGCAAGCAAGAGATGCTCGACATCGATTCCTTGGTGGTTGCGGCGAGATGCAAGCGACTGCGCCTGCCGCAATGCTTCCTGCGATTTTTCTGTAAAACGTGCGAGGTTCATACGATCTCCAATCGACCCCGCAACCTAATCACACTTTGACGCTTGGCAACCATCGAGGCGAGAGCCTTCCTGAAATGCCTCGAGAAGGTGGTGTGCCTTGGGCGCCTTGTTATTGCTTCACCGCAAAGGCGGCAACCCGGGGCTGGACGATGCGGGCAAAGTCGGCGTAGCGCACGCGTACGGTGTGCGTGTGGGTGCCCGCGTTGAATACGATGCTCTCATCTTGGGCTAGACTCGGGTCCACGTACACCGGTAGTCCAAACAGGTTGCCAAAAGGCGGCATCGCGCCGATTTCGCAGCGGGGAAACAGGTCGCGGAATTCTTGTTCGGTGGCGAGCCGCGCCTCTGGGTCGGCGAGAACATCCCGCACGCGTTGAAGATCGAGTTTGTACGGGGCTGGAGCCACGAACAAAGCGAAGCCGCGAGTTCCCCGCACGACAACTACTTTTGCCACTTCGCGCCCGGGTACGTGCTCGGCTTCGGCAACTTCTTGGGCTGTGTACGCAGGGGGATGAGTCGACACTTCGTACGGCACACCCTCGCGCTCGAGCAGCTCTTGTAATTGTGGCAAGATCGGCATGGCGCACCTCCTCGCGCTGGTTTGGAGCGTACCACGAATCGCCGAGGTGGCATAGGTTGCTTGGGCTACCAACGGCCGTTCCGACTCCGTGAGGTAGCATTTGGAGCAGGTACGAAAGATCTGCAGGAGCTCCTTGGAAGCCGGTTGAAAGAGTCGGCCTGGTCAATCCATGCGACCTTGGGAGACCACGCAGATGCAAGCGTCGAACGGGCGCAGGTGTGGATGTCGACAAAGGGGGCGCGCGCCGGAGACACTTCTGCCTGGTGGGCATGGGGCGGTCGCGCGGCGGGTTCGAGGGGACGCATGTTGGCAGCCCTGGAGGGAGGGGCGCGATGAGGCATATAGTACAGCTTCATCGATCAGGTATGCGCCCCGGCGGATTTTCATGCTGCCTTGTGCGGTCGATGCAGGCGAGAACGCCGGCTTCGGCTGGGGGCAAAACGTCTGCGGACCTGCGATGCCGCTTACGGAAGGGGTGGGGGCAATTTGGGGGCCAGCGGGGAAAGCAGAGGGACCGGCACCGCCCGCGGGAGCAAAGAGTCTTCGACCTGCATGGCGCATTGCAGGGGTGGCTGGCTGGTATCGAGGTACAAAACATCGGGTTCGTCGCTACCCGGAATGTCTTGCTCGGCACGCTGGTGCAGGTAAATGTTCCAGTCGGCGTCGGACACTTCCTCGGGGTTTTTGGCTCGTGCTTCGATTCGGTGGCGCACAGTCTCTTCAGGGCAGGTACACCACACGAACAGGAGTGGCGCGTTGACCTTCTCTGCCAGGGCACGCAGTTCGTCGCGCTGCTCGCGCCGGAGGAAGGTGGCGTCGACGATGGCGCCTCGACCGCGCTCGAAGCTGGTGGCTGCCCGAGAGCACATTTCCCTGTACGTTCGGCTTGTCAGGTCGCTTGTGTAAATCCCAGCCCGGTACGTGGAACGGGCCGGTTTTTTTGCGTCCCAGCCGACAATCTCTTTGCGGATTGCGTCCGACCGGAACCATGCAAAGCCGGTGCGTTCGGCAAGGAGTGCGGCCAAGGTGGATTTGCCTGTGCCGCTGAGGCCGCCGACGGCAACGATCGCGCGGAGAGGTTCCCAGGTGTAGCGGTAGGCCAGTGTGAATCGTCGGCGGGCAACTTCTGCGGCGCTCGTGCGCTCGCTTTTGGGCACGTCGGTCTCTCGGCTTTTGAGCCCTTCCACCTTGCCTCGAACGTACGCTCGGTAGCACTTGTAGAACGGGAGCAAGCGCGGGAGGTCGTGGTCTTGCATGATTTGGTTGTACGCAAGAAGAAACCGATCGTGCAGGTCGCGCCGACCGTAAAATTCGAAGTCCATTGCCAAGAAGGCGACGTCGGAAACCAGATCGCAGGAACGAAGGCGGGCACTGAACTCGATGCAGTCGATGATGGCAGGGGGATGCGTGGCGTATACGTGGTCGGCGTGGAGGTCGCCGTGACCGTCGCGCACGCGCCCCTCGCTCTGCCGTCGGCGAAAAATATATTCGTTGTCGCGAAGAAAGGCTTTCACGAACTCGCGAATTCGGTCGTCGTCGTGCGCGGAAACGAGATCGTCCCGGAACGCTTCCGTGTCGGCAAAATTCTCTTGCCAGGTGGCGGTCAACTGCTCTGGAGCACCGTACCGGGCAACCTCCGGCCCCGATGCGGCACGGCGATGGAAGTTTGCAAGAATCCCAGCCACCTCGGTGACGAAGTCCTCTCGCACCCCGTGGCTAAGGAGCAGCGTATCGAGCCGCAAGTCGTCAGGCAGGAACTCCATCTCCACGGCGTACTCGTCAGCACTCTGGACTTCGCTAGCGGCGACGATGCGGAACGCTTCACCTTGGCGGACCAAGGCAACGACGCGCCGGTACACATGCGGCGCGAGGCGACGATTGAGGCGAATCTCTTCCTCACAGTAGTGCCGGCGCAGTTCGCGAGTAGAAAAGTCAAGAAAGCGAAAGCACACCGGCTTTTTGATTTTGTACACGAGAGGTGGGGCAAGGATGACGTAAGAGATGTGGGTTTGTACGAGGCGCACGAACGGTGGCTTGTGGGGAAAAAACGAAGGGGTGAGCATCGCGCGCACAACTTCCGGCAACGAGGACGGATCGGTAGAAGATTCCTGTGGCGACATCGTTCTGTTCCTTTCACCAACCGTTCTTGCCGCGTAGGGTCTCGAGGTGCAACCGATCAATGTTCGGGATACCGGTCTTGAAGACCCCCGAGGAAAGCCGGCTGCCGGGTAATGCCACGACAGACTTGTAGTGCCGTTGGAGCAACTGCGGGGCAACATGCAGCGGCAACTCGCCGAAGCCGTGGAGGGCCCGTCTGCAGAGGGTCGGACCCCGCCCCACGAAGGAAGGCCGGGCCTTCTGTGCACCAGGCTTGCCCGGCATGTCTCGGCTTCGGGCGTGAGGTTCCTCGGGCATAGGTTTCTTGCTCCTACCGTGGTGCGTCCGTGGCCGTCGAGTCCGCTGCCTACACGAGGTTACGGGAGAACGTGATCGACTCTCGGAGTCTGAAGGCTGGCACATGAGTAGCAAGGTTGCTTACCGAGAACCATGAACATGTCGGTTTCCCGCTCCAACCGTACCGAAGGCCGGGTCCAAACGGCACTGCCGCGGGTGCTGGGCCGTGGCGATCGAGCGCATCAGAAGCCGCGAGGTGTCGATCCGGGGAACGCAGGGGCAACCAGCGGAGTGGCATTTGGTTCGGGACGAACCACGGTGTGGGAGCTGGAACGCTCGCGCGCTACCGGCGGGCGTTCTGCGGGGCATCGCCCGGCTACCGACCCCGTTCTCCAAGCGACGTGAGAACGTTGTTCGGCTGCCGTGTCGCCCGTGGAACTCGTACAGACTGCATCGGAAATCGACGCGCGCGCCAGAAGACAATCTCGCGTGAAAGGACTGCCCGTGCGACCGCGAGCGAATCCCTTGCGGCGTTGTTCGCGCGTGCTTTTATGCGTGGAATGTCGTGGCGTTTGGTGAACGTTGCCCATTGGCGGAAAAGGCTTGGCCTTGTGGCGATGTACTCCGCACTGGGATTCGTTCTCAGTGGTAGCGCGCCCGGCCAAAGCGCTCGCCAGTGGACCGAAGAGATCTTTCATCGCAAGCCGCTTGGCCGCCCTTACATTGCCACGCCGAGCAAAGACCGCCAGCGTGCGACCACCGTCATTGGCTCCCTTCGGTATTACCAAGCACAGAAAGGCGACACCTTCCTCGACATCGCTCGCTACTACGATCTGGGTGCCAACGAGCTCGAAGACGCGAATCCGGGGATCGACCCATGGCTTCCACCCCCAGGAAAGCCCATCCTACTGCCTACTCAGTGGGTGCTTCCCGATGTCGAGTACAAAGGGCTGGTGGTGAACATTCCCGAGATGCGGCTTTACTACTTTCGACCTGCGGGTGCAGAGGTGGTCGTGACCACATACCCTGTGGGCCTCGGGCGCGAGGATTGGAAAACCCCTCAAGGCAAGTTCACCGTGGTGGAGAAAACAGTCAATCCGACGTGGGTTCCACCTGCTTCCATTAAAGAGGAGCACCGCAAGGACGGTCGACCTCTGCCGGACATGATTCCGGGCGGGCATCCGGACAACCCTTTAGGCAAATATCGGCTTCGCCTCAGCATGCAGCTTTACGGGATTCACGGGACGAACATTCCGTGGGGTGTCGGCATGCAGGTGAGCCACGGCTGTGTCCGATTGTATCCGGAGGACATCGAACACTTGTTTCCGTTGGTTCCGGTGGGGACACCTGGCGAGTTCGTGTACCAACCCGTCAAAGTGGGTCTGCGGAATGGCCGGGTGTACATCGAAGTTCATAAAGACATTTACGACCACACCTTGGCTCTTCACCGGGAAGCCAGGCGCCGCCTCGAGAAGTGGGGGCTCGATGCGTACGTCGATGCAGAAAAGGTCCGCCAGGCCGTGTTGAAGCAAAATGGTGTTCCGAAGGACGTGACGCGTGAGGACGTACGACTTACCGGAACAATTCGGCCAGGCGCTGCCTCTTTGCCGAGTGCGGCAGCAGGCGGGCGTTGAGCAGCGGATTGGTTCGTCCCCTTAGCCCCAGGGGCTCGCAGCACAAAAGCACGGCGACCCTGCGGTGGGGTCGTTCCGCCGGCCGAGTTCACACTCCGGCTGGCTCCGGAAAATCCGGCCTGCGCTGTCGCTAATCACGACCACGCGGCGGGTCGCTGGGAACGTGTTCGGCCGCGGGAAGGCGTAGTATCCCCAGGCGGCGCAAGGCGGCAGTGTGCCCAGCCGCAAGCGGAGAATCTGCAGCTCGTCTAGCAGCGCCCGGTTTTGGCGTTGCACTTCCGCAAGCTGGCGCTCTAGTTCTTCGATGTATCCGGCATCGTCGTCTTGCGTGTTGGACAGTGCCTCCAATTGCGCCAGAAGTTTTTCGCTTTCCTCCTTGAGTGTGGCGTTTTCCTCTGCCAGCGAGCGCATCCGTTCGTGCGCGCGTTCCCGAGCAGCACGCGATGCCTTGATGGCACGCAGGAGCTCTTTGAGGCCAACGCCTTTGGTGCGCTCTTTCCCCCGGGTTTCTGCAAGTGTCGGAGAGCGTTCGGCTCCGCTGCGGGCAAACACCTCGAATTGCTGGCGCGCTTGAATCCAACTGCCAAAGCGAGGGGCTCGTAGCTCCAATTCGTAACTGCCGTCGCGCGGAAACAAATGGGGCGGCAATGTGGTCGGCGAGCTGTGGAGGCCAAGTTCTACCGGATCTCCGCCACTCGGCCGCAATGTCACCTGCATTTGTGCCGGCCCGCTCCAGCGAAGTTCCACCGGCGGCTGGTACACCCGGCCAGGGCTTGGCGTCAGTACTAGAGGTCGAACGTGCGACAAGATGCTGGTTCGGAACAAGGTGTCTGCCAGCAAGACACTCGCTCCGCAAACAGCGGCGGTCAGCACGAGCCGAAAGATGCGCACAGCGTTGGCATTATTGCCACAAAACCAGCGTCGGGAACAACTCGAGCGGGGACTTCCAGGTTGGCGACCTCCTCGCCTTGCCCGCAAGGGCCAATTCGGATACACCCACGCGCCGATGATTCTCGACTTCCTGTTGGGGCTGTTCTCCAACGATTTGGCTATCGATTTGGGTACCGCCAACACGCTCATCTACGTGAAGGGCGAGGGGATCGTGTGTAACGAACCCTCCGTGGTGGCAGTGCAAAAGGACGCGCGTGGCGGCCGCCGGGTCCTCGCCGTCGGGGCAGAAGCCAAGAAAATGTTGGGCCGCACCCCTGGTTCCATCGTGGCCATTCGGCCGCTGAAAGACGGGGTCATCGCCGACTTCGAGATCACCGAAGCCATGCTGCGGTACTTCATTCACAAGATCCACAACCGGAAGGCTTTAGTGCGCCCGCGCATCATTATTTGTGTTCCGTTCGGGGTGACCGAAGTAGAGAAGCGTGCCGTTCGGGAGTCGGCCGAGTCGGCAGGCGCACGGGAAGTCTATTTGATCGAAGAGCCCATGGCGGCTGCGATCGGGGCAGGCCTGCCCATAACCGAGCCCACGGGGAATATGATCGTGGATATTGGCGGTGGTACGACCGAAGTGGCGGTGATTTCGCTCAAGGGGGTCGTGTTCTCCAAGTCCATTCGCGTTGGCGGGGACAAGATGGACGAAGCCATCGTGCAGTACATCAAACGCAAGTACAATCTCCTTGTCGGCGAACGTACCGCCGAGCTCATTAAAATTACCATTGGTTCGGCTTACCCCGGCAACGAAATCCAAACGATGGAAATCAAGGGTCGCGACTTGGTGGCCGGCGTTCCGAAAACAGTGGAAGTTTCCGACGAGGAGATTCGGGACTCCTTGCTCGAACCGATCAACCAAATTGTCGATGCGGTACGCATTGCATTGGAACGCACCCCACCAGAGCTCGCGTCGGATATCGTGGACCGCGGTATTACCCTAGCCGGTGGAGGGGCGCTACTGCGGAACCTCGATGTTTTGCTGCGGGAGGAAACGGGCCTGCCTGTCATGCTTGCAGAGGACCCGCTCACTGCGGTGGTCATGGGAGCGGGCAAAGTGCTCGACGAGCTCTCGTTGCTCAAGGACGTGACCATTCAGTAAAACCGCTGCCCGACCGGGTGCAAACACGAGGAAGACGGAAAGCTCCGATCGCTCGTGTCGGCTCCGTAATCGGCAGTGCGGACAGACGGGGTAAGCGGAAACCATGTGGGAGTTTCTCCAGCGCAACCGCGTTGGTTTGGCAGCAACGGCATTGATGGCCTTCTCGCTCCTGCTGGTAACTGCAAGTCTCCGGTCGCACCGGAGCGATCCAGTCGGTTTCATCGTGCTGGAAGCCTTGAGGCCGCTCCAGGGTGCAGTTGCGGTGGGGTGGAGAGTGGTGACCCGCGCTTGGCGGACATACATCGACTTGGTGGATGTACGCGCGGAAAACGAAATCTTACGGCGGCGGGTGGCCGAGTTGGAACACCAGACCTTGCGCATCGCCGAAATTCTGGAAACCGACCGCCGGCTGGCAGAGCTGCTGAAATTTCGAACCAATTTTCTTGGGGACGCACAGGCCGCCATGGTCATTGCGCGCGATCCGTTTCCCGCGTTTGGCACGGTGACGATCAGCAAAGGCGAGGCTGATGGGGTGCGCAAGGGAATGGCAGTGGTCTCCCCTCAGGGTGTGGTTGGCCGAATCCTGACAACCAGCGCGCACTCGGCGCGCGTGCTGCTGATTAC
>Ga0197142_1004820_pt1 | contig 10761 bp, 6 predicted proteins | sample GBS60_MetaG_FD_148614 | JGI IMG/M metagenome (GOLD analysis project Ga0197142, IMG submission 148614) | Sediment microbial communities from Great Boiling Springs, Gerlach, Nevada, United States - GBS 60_MetaG | ecosystem: Environmental > Aquatic > Thermal springs > Hot (42-90C) > Sediment...
TCTCCCTAGATCAACTCTGGGACGAAGCTCTGGGGCATCTACAGGTGCAGCTCAGCCGTCCAACCTTTGAGGCTTGGATCAAGACGGCGCGGCCTGAGTCGTTGGTGGACAATCGCCTCACCATCTCCACTCCTAGCGAATGGGCGCGGGGCTGGCTGCAAAAGCACTACGCCTCCACCATCACCGAGGTGGTGCAGCGGGTGGCCGGGATCCCTTTGCAGGTGGAGTTTTCCGTCGCTCCCCAGCCTTTGGTCGAGGAAGAAGCTCCCTCAACGGCTGTGGCCTCAACCTCCCGCAAGGCCGGCAGTTTTCCTGCTTCCGCCCCCTTGGGGCTGGAGGTGAGCAGCAGCCTGCCCATGCGAGCCCCGGATCTCAACCCCAAGTATTCCTTCTCGCGTTTCGTGGTCGGCCCCAACAACCGCATGGCCCATGCGGCGGCCTTGGCCGTGGCCGACAAGCCTGGGCGGGCCTACAACCCGCTGTTTCTCTGCGGCGGAGTAGGGCTGGGCAAAACTCACCTGATGCAGGCCATCGGCCACTACCAACTGGAGGCCAATCCTCAGGCCAAAGTCTTTTATGTGTCCACCGAACGTTTTACCAACGATTTAATCGACGCCATCCGGCGAGACAGCATGCAGTCTTTCCGGGAGCACTATCGGGATGTGGACATTTTATTGGTGGACGACATCCAATTCATCGAAGGCAAAGAGTATACCCAGGAGGAGTTTTTTCACACCTTTAATACGCTGCACGAGTCGGGCAAACAGATCGTACTGGCCGCCGACCGCTCCCCTCACCTCATCCCTCGGCTGCAGGAGCGGCTCTGTTCTCGGTTTTCGATGGGCTTGATTGCGGAAATTCAACCGCCGGACATCGAGACGCGCATGGCCATTCTCAAGAAAAAAGCCGAGTACGAGGGGATGAGCCTGCCGCCTGAGGTCATCGAATACATTGCTACCACCTACACCAGCAACATCCGCGAGCTGGAGGGTGCCCTCATCCGTGCTGTTGCCTACGTCTCCATTTCCGGCCTGCCGATGAGTGTGGAGACGATTCAGCCCATTCTCAACCCCCCCAGCGAGCCCAAGGAGATCACGCCCGACATGATTATCGACGTGGTCTGTGAAGAATTCGGCATCGACCGAGAAAGCTTATTGGGATCCTCCCGCAAGCGGGACATCAGCCAAGCGCGGCAAATTGCCATGTTTTTGATGCGTCACTACACCAACCTCAGCTTGCCCAAAATTGGCGATTACTTTGGAGGAAAAGATCACACCACCGTTCTCTATAGCTGTGAGAAAGTTAGCCAGTTGCAGCGGGAAAATCTGCAATTCGAGCGGCAACTGCAAAACCTGGCCCAACGGCTGCGAGTCATGGCCAACAGCCGAAGCAGCTAGTCTTTACATTTCTTTACATTGCCGTTGCCGGGCCGTCCTTGGGGTGTCATCCTACGCTGCTGAGAGCCGCGGCCCCCGTGAGTTTGCATGAAAGATCCTTTTGGAAGCAGCTACAGTTAAGGACGGGAGGGGCAGGGGTTGCAGGTGATAGGGCAATCTGGTAGAGGGCTTTGCTTGGGTATGCTGCTCCTTGGGGCTGGGCTGATGCCAGCATGGCCGGCCTGGGCCAATTCGGCCCAAGAGGGCCGCAAGGAAGTGGAGCCGCGGCCAACTGCGCTCTCAACCGTTTTAGATCTGGCGCTGGATGGCCAAATTGTGGAGGATAGCCCCGTGTTGCGCCGCTGGCTGCAAGGCCCTCCCGATCTCCTGGAAGAAATCCGCGATACTCCCGTCTTGCCCACCCGTTTGCAGGCGGGTTTCGAGTCGGCTTCTGAGTGGCGAATCAGCTTGCAGGACTTGCGCTTGGGGGATCGTCTCACCCTCAGCGGCGACTATCGCCAATCTTCTGAGAACCCAGAAATCCGCCAGTACGGGTCAGAGGTGCGCTACTTTCTCGCCCCTATGGGATCCCGCTTGAACCTGGCCCCCCAACTGGGCTACCGGGCCTTGGAACAAGAGAACCGCCGCCTCAGCGGGGTGAGCTATGGGGCTTTTGCCGTTTTGGCCCTGGCTCCCGGAGCCGCCGACTTGACTGGCAGCTACACTTGGGTGGCCCCGCAGGAGCCGGAAGAAGGACAGGCCACCTTAGCGGAAATCACCGCTGCCTACGCCATTAGCCCTTCCCTTCGTCTCGCTGCCCGCTACAGCCTGCGCCACTCGACCTTGGCGCGGGAATCCAGCTTTGGCGTTGGCCTGGAGTGGATCCCCTAGAGGCGCACCGCCTGCACAAAAGCCACCCAGCCGAAGCTGAGATAGCGCTCCAAGCGCAACCCCACCTGGGCAAAGTGCTGGCGCAACTGGTCTGCGGAGAAAAAGCGAAGGCCGGTCGCCTCCAGCCAGTGCTGCACCGTCTGCCCCCATCCCTGCACCTGCTGGCTGTGCATCGAGACAAACACTCCCCCAGACCGCAAAATGCGGGCCACTTCCCGCAAGCAGGGATCCAAGGGCACCTCGTTCAGGGTGGCGCCGCTGATCACCGCCCCGAAGGCTGACGAGGCGAGGGGAAGCTGTTCCGCCTGGGCTCGCACTAGGCTGTAGTGCTGCCAGTGGGGCTGCGCTTGCTGGGCTGCCTCTGCCAGCACCCCCGCCGCATTGTCCAGGCCAATCACCGTCCGCTGCGGATCCCTGGCCAGGAGGAGGCGGCTCCAGTACCCCCCTGCCGTGCCCAAATCCAAGACGGGATCTGCCTCCCCCACCAGCTCCGCCAACAATCGGCCTTCCCGCTCGCTGCCGAAGCTCTCCCCCGACAACAGCGACAGCGCCCAAGGCCGCCAAAGGCGATCGTAGCCCCAGGCAAACCCGGGCAGATGGGCAATGGCCTGAGCTGGAGTGAGGGACAACGCTGGCGAGGTGGCTAGAAAATCCACTGCCCCGGAAGGCAGGATGAGGTAAACCTGGCCACAGCGAGGACAATAAACCCGATCCACGACCAATCCTGGCTCCCGCGGTGGCGGCAGGCTCAACCCTTCCTGACCACAGCTAAGGCAGCGGTAGAGATGAACCGGCAAAGCAGAGAGAGAAGAGAGCATGACACAACTGTCAACAGCCGCAAAACAGAGGGGTAGCTGCCAGGCGACAACCCCGACAACTACCCCCCTAAGCTAATCCATTTGCCCTAGGCAGTCTTCGGGCTGGGCAACCCGATCTTCTCCGGGATGGGCACATATTCCGCCACAATGGCCCGGAACTCGTCCCCATCCAGGGTTTCCCGTTCCACCAAGGTGTCGGCCAGGCGATCCAGCAGAGCGCGGTGCTCCAGCAGGATTTGCTTTGCTTTTTGGTAGCAGCTCTCCAGGATCTGCCGCACTTGCCGGTCGATCTTGGCGGCCACATCTTCGGAGTACTCGACGCGGTTCATCCAGCCGCCGCCCAAAAAGACTTCGTTGTTGGGCGGATCCCACATCAGCGGCCCCAACTCCGACATGCCAAAGCGGGTTACCATCTGCCGCACCAGGTTGGTGTTTTGCTGCAGGTCGTTGCTAGCCCCCGTCGTCACTTCCGAGTAGCCGAAGACAATCTCCTCCGCCGCCCGACCGCCAAAACCGACAACCACCCGATCCAACAGCCAGGCGCGGCTGTACATGCCGGAGTCGATCTGCTCCTCGTTGGGCAGTTGCTGGGCAAAGCCGCCCGCGCCGCCGGAGCGAGGGATAATCGTCACCTTGTTCAAGGGATCCGCGTGGGGCAAGAGGGTCATCAGCAGGGCGTGGCCGCACTCGTGGTAGGCGATCAGGCGCTTGCTCTTCCCGTCCAACAGGGGCGGCTTGGTCAGGCCAATGGTGATGCGGTCGATGGCGTCGTCGATGTCCTGGTTGGTGATGGCCTTGTGCTGACGGCGAGCCGCCAGGATAGCCGCCTCGTTGAGTAGGTTGGCCAGATCGGCGCCGGCAAAGCCGGGGGTGCGGCGGGCGATGGCCTCCAGGCTGACCTCCTCCGCCAGCTTCTTGTTGCGGGCATGCACGCGCAAGATCTCGTATCGCCCCTTGAAGCTGGGCCGATCCACCGTGATCTGGCGGTCGAAGCGTCCAGGCCGCAGGAGAGCCGCATCCAGCACATCCGGGCGGTTGGTTGCGGCAATAACGATCACACCCGAGTTGCCCTCAAACCCATCCATTTCCGTAAGCAACTGGTTCAGGGTTTGCTCGCGCTCGTCGTTGCCGCCGCCGATGCCAGCCCCCCGCTGCCGACCCACGGCGTCGATCTCGTCGATGAAGACGATGCAGGGAGCATTCTCCTTGGCCTTCTTGAAGAGATCCCGCACTCGCGAGGCCCCCACGCCGACGAACATCTCCACGAACTCGGATCCGGAGAGGCTGAAAAAGGGCACTCCCGCCTCGCCAGCAATCGCCTTGGCCAAGAGGGTCTTACCCGTCCCAGGCGGCCCCACCAACAGCACGCCCTTGGGGATTTTCGCCCCTACGGCGGTGAAGCGCTCCGGCTTCTTCAGGAAGGTGACCACCTCTTGCAGCTCTTCTTTGGCCTCCTCGATCCCGGCTACATCGTCGAACTTGACGCCGGTTTTGGCCTCCATCTGGAAGCGGGCCCGCGACTTGCCGAAGTTCATCGCCTGTCCAGGGCCGCCTGCTCCTCCGCCGGCGCGGCGCAGGAACAAGAACAACCCCCCCAGCAGCAGCACCGGGATGACCAGGTTGCCCAAGATCGCCCAGAAGGCGCTGCCATCGCGGGTGGGCACTACGGCCACCTCGATCCCCTGCTCGGTGAGGCGATCCACCAGTTGCGGCACGGTGTTGGGCAGCAGGTTGACCCGGTAGCGGGTGGAATGCTGCGTTTGCGGGTCGACAGCCGTAACTTCGGCTACCAGGTTGTTATCGAGGAGGCGCACATCAGTAACTCGCCCTTCCTCGACATAGCGCAAGAAGCGGTCGTAGGTGAGGGCAGAGGCCAGAGCAGCGTGGGCAGGGGCCAGGCCGGATCCCTGCCAGAGACAAAAGCCCAGCATGAGGGCAATTAGCCAGCGCTGGGGGGATAGAGGCTTGTTCATAGAGAAGAGGAACACCCGGTTATTAAAAGTCCTTCAACAAACTTAACCTGTCGCTCCCCCAAGACACAACCCTGCCGTAGCCTTGACGAAATGCCCGGAACTGCACGGGGGAGGGATCCCTGCTGCAGCTTGTGTTCACCAACCGGCGACTAGGCCGACTTGGATTTGGGGGATCGCAGGGCATCCAGGCCGTAGACGCGCCGCCACATTTGGTCGGCCAGAGTAGCAGGCAGCAGCCGCATCAGCCCTAGCGCCAGCTTGCCGCCAGTAAAAGCGGTGTAGCGGTCGGAAGGGTGGGGATCGGTCATGGCTTTCAGGATCGGCTCCACTACCTTCTCCACCGGCCAGGCCATTTTGCTAAACGAGCTGGCCAGATCGGCGGTCTTGTCCAGAATGGCCTTGTAGGGGCCGTTGGGATTGACGACGGCGGCAAAGGTCTCTTCAGCCACGCGGCCAAACTCGGTGGCCACCGGCCCCGGCTCGATCACGATAACCTTGATGCCAAAGGGGGCCACCTCCACCCGCAAGGCGTCGCTGAGGGCCTCCACCGCGAACTTGCTGGCGTTGTAGACGCCGCTGAAGGGCATCGACATCTGGCCGGCCACGGAGCTGAGGTTGATGATGCGGCCACTGCCCCGCTCCCGCATCTGGGGCAAGAGGGCGCGGGTGAGGGCATGTAGGCCAAACACGTTGACCTCAAACTGGCGCCGCATCGCCGCCACATCCACCTCTTCCACCGGCCCCATTTGGCCGTAGCCAGCATTGTTGACCAGGATGTCCACCCGGCCAAAGTGATCCAGGGCCTTTTGGGCCAGCGCCTCCACCTGGGCCGTATCGGCCATGTCGGTGGGCACCACCAGTGCCTCTGTCCCCTGCTTCTCCACCAAGTCCTTGACGTTTTGTAGCAGCCCCTCCCGGCGGGCCGCCAGCACCAAGCGGGCCCCGCGTTTGGCCGCTTCCAGGGCGACGGCCTCTCCAATGCCGGCAGAAGCGCCGGTGATCAGCACCACCTGATTGGCAAGTGAAGGCATGGTTTTCTTCCCTCCAGACTTTTCCATCCTAGAAGGATTTCTGGGAGCCCTGGAGAGAGGCGGCCTCGCTCGTTGGGCTGCGGTGTTGGGTATTGGCAGGGCGCTGTGCTGCTGTTTCTGACTCAAGGGGTGCTCTGACAGATGGATGGACCCCTGTGGGCCCAGAAGCTGCTCAGATGGTTTTCTGCGCCCAAATTGCCAAGGGGGCTGGGAAAAAAGGCGGTATGATCGATGCACACCTTGCTGGGACGAACTCCCCCGCTCGAGTGTACGCCTAGGCCGATGCTCGATGTCCTTGCCACAGATACGAGGTGCAGCGACCGTGAGGTATTTCCGTAGGCGGGCTAGCCGAGGCCGATCTGCCTTGCCGGAGGAGCGCTGGGCTCTCACTGAGGCTTGCTTGGATCGATTGCTCAGAGTGGCGGAAGCCAACCTAAGGGCCAATTCCGAGCTGCGCCAACAGCAGCAGGAGCAGCAACGCCAACTGGAGGCCGAGCGGCGCCACAGCGAAGCCTTGCGCGATGCAACCGCCGATTTGCGCACCAGCGTGATGGAGTTGCGGGAGGGGCAGGCCTTCTGGCAGAGCCAAGTGGACGAGCTGCGCTCTTGTCTGCGGGATTTGCTCAAGGAACAAAGTGAATTGGTGCAGATCATTGCCCAACAGCAGCACATCCTGAAGGACTGTAAGGAAGTCATCCGCGCCATTCTGGAGCAAATGCGGGATGACCACCGGGACTTTCGCTCCGCCATCGGCATTTTGTTGGAGGAGCTACACCAAACCGTGCGCTGTTTGGTTCTCAAGTCGGGCGGCACCCTTCCCAAACCCGTTCGCCATCCCGAAGTGCCAGAGACGGATCCCAGCTCCCAGCCGACTAATTCTGCCTCGCTTGGGGAAGGCTCTCTGTCCTAGCAACCCAGACTTCTGCCTTCCCCAAAAGCTGCACACGGCCTGCAGAGCTATCCAATCTCGTCCTCTGGCAGCCACTGCGGCCAGAACAGGCGCAACTCCCTGACCCGTTCCCCCTTGACCAAGAGGGATCCGCCGCCGGACCGGCCTTGCAGGGGAATTTCCTCAGGAGAGAAGGAGTGTACCCGTTCGGACTCCGTGATCACATCCACTTGCAGATGGGGGTGCGCCGCCAGATCGGGGGGAAAACCCACCAAGCCCACCAAGCCATCCCCTTTGTTGGAGAAGTGAAAGGCCGACACGCCCACTTTACCCTGCTCCAGGATAGGGATCTCGCTCAGGGGTAGCCGCTTCAAATACCCCGACCGGCTGGCCAAAATCAAGATCCCTTGCGGGGGCAGCAGCGCCATACCGGTGATCTGTTCTGTGCGCCCCAAACGTAGAGCTGGCGATCCCATAGCTGCCCGACCCATCAAGGGGATCTGTTCGACATCCAGCCGCAACACCCGCCCGCCGGAGGTGGCGAGGACAACGCTGTAGCCTTGGTGGCCGGGATCCCAAAGAGCCGCCCACCCCAGCTCGTCCCCCTCTTTCAATTTCAAGACGGTGGATCCCCGTTGGCTGAGTCCCATCAGCTCCGCCAGGGCCACCCGCTTGATCCGCCCTTGCCGGCTGAGCACCACCAAAGTGGCCTCGCCGGGAGAGTGCTCCGCACCGCTGACGCGAACGGGATCCAACGTGAAGGTGGCAACGATGGGTTCGGGACTGGGGAGAAGAGTGACCAGAGGCACCCCCCGCGAGGAGCCGGTGCTGAGGGGGATCCCTTCGATGGGCACGGTGAAGGCCCTGCCGGCAGCCGTGAGCACCAAGATTTCCTGCTCTGGGGTAACGCATTCCAGGCCGACCAGAACATCTTCTCCCAATTCCCGTTGCGCCGGATTGCTGCGGGAGCGAGGCCCAGGCAGAGGCAGGCGGCGCACGTAGCCTTTGCGGGTGAGTTGCAGCAGGAAGCGGGTGTCTTCGCCGGCTTCGCCGCCGGGGATCTGGGCCTGTTCTGCCTCCAGCTCGGCTTCCGAAAGGATCTGGGTACGGCGCCGGTCGGCAAAAGTTTTCTTCAGGTGTCGCAGCTCTTTTTTCAGGTAGTTCAAGAGCTTGCGGCGATCTTCCAGCAGCCCCTGCAGCTCGGCAATGCGGGCCTGTAACTCGGCCTGCTCCTGGTGCAGCCGTTCCCGCTCCAAGGTTGTCAGGCGGCGCAGGGACATGGCCAAGATCGTCTCCGCCTGTTGGGGGGTGCAGCCCAAGCGGGTTTGCAGTTGGGCTTTGGCCGTGGGGCCATCGGGGGCTTGCCGCAGCAGGTCGATCACCCCCTCCAGATCGGCCAGGGCCAGCACCATCCCCGCCACCTCTTCGGCTTTGCGCTGTACCTGCTGCAGTTCGGCGCGAAACATCCGGTTGAGAGTGGCCTCGCGAAATTGCAAAAAGTGCTGCAAAATCTGCTTCAAGCTGAGCTGCTGGGGTTTTCCCTCCACCAAGGCCAACAGGATTACCCCGAAGGTGCTCTGCAGGGGGGTGAGCTTGTACAACTGCTGCAGAACTGCCTGCGGGTTGGCCTCCCGCTTGAGCTCCACCACCACGCGAATGCCGCTGCGATCCGACTCATCCCGCAAGTCGGCAATGCCGCTGATGCGGTCTTGGGCAACCAGCTCGGCCACTTTCTCGAGCCAGGCGGCTTTGTTCACCTGGTAGGGAAACTCGCTGATGATCAGGGCGGGCCGGCGGTGGCGTCCTCTGCCCGGCTGGATCTCCTCAAAGCGGGCCACTCCCCGCAGGGTGATGGAGCCGCGCCCGCTGAGGTAGGCTTCGCGGATCCCTTGGCTATCGACGATTTGGCCGCCGGTGGGAAAGTCCGGCCCTGGGATCCAGCGCAACAGCTCCTCAGGGCTGAGATCGGGATGGTCGATCAAAGCCAGCAGGCCGTCCACGACTTCTCCCAGGTTGTGGGGCGGGATGTTGGTGGCCATGCCCACGGCAATGCCGGCAGAGCCGTTGAGCAGCAGGATGGGCAGGCGGGCCGGCAGAACGGTGGGCTCCGCCTGGGATCCGTCGAAATTGGGCATAAAGTCCACAATTTCTTCGGAGATCCCCTGCAGGAGAGCTGTATGGCTCAGCTCTGCCAGCCGGCACTCGGTGTAGCGCATGGCCGCCGGCGGATCGTCGTCCACCGAGCCGAAGTTGCCGTGCCCCGCCACCAGGGGGTAGCGGCTGGAAAAGTCTTGCGCCATGCGCACCAGCGCGTCATAGACCGCCTGATCCCCGTGGGGATGATATTTCCCCAGCACGTCCCCCACCACCCGCGCACACTTGCGGTAGGGGCGATCCGGCGTCAGGCCTAGCTCGTGCATGGCGTAGAGGATGCGGCGATGCACCGGCTTGAGGCCATCCCGCACATCCGGCAAGGCCCGCCCCACGATCACGCTCATGGCGTATTCCAGGTAGGAGCGCTGCATCTCCCCCTGCAAATCGGTCACGATCACCCGCCCTGAACGGGATCCCCCATCCGATCCAAATCCCAGTCCGTCGAGAGTTAGTTGCTGAGTCATGGCTCATTAGGAGCGGAACGCTTTCCAGGTTACTGTAGCCGTTTCCGCAGCTTTTGCGAGCTCACCCAGCCGCTGCCGTTTTTGAAATGGGGGAGTGTGGTAGCAGCTCCGCCGTGCTATGTGTAGTCGGGGTGGATTTGGGTGTAACCATGGCTGGGAACTCCATTCGCTTTGGCACCGACGGCTGGCGAGCCGTGATTGCCGAGGGCTTTACCTTCCAGAACTTGGGCATTGCCGCCCAGGCCAGCGCCCAGGTGTTGGCCCGCACCTATCCCGGCGCAGGGATCCTGATCGGCTACGACAACCGCTTTCTCTCAGAAAAATTTGCTGCCCACGCTGCCGAGGTGGTGGCGCGGCTGGGGATCCCGGTTTATCTCTCTGCCTGTGTGGCCCCGACACCGGCCTTTAGCTGGGCGGCCAAAGAGCGCGGCTGCCACGGCGCCTTGGTGATCACCGCCAGCCACAACCCGCCCCACTATTCCGGCCTCAAGGTCAAGGGAGGATTTGGCGGCTCTGTGCCCCCGGAGGTCACCGCTGCCATCGAGCAGGAGCTGCACAGCCTGCAACCTCTCGGATCCAACCCAGCCCCCATCGAAACCTGGGATCCCTGGCCCGGCTACCTGGCTCAGCTCAGCCGCTTTGTGGATCTGGAAAAGCTCAAAGGATCCCCGGCCAAGATCTGGGTGGATGTCATGTTTGGCTCTGGGGCTGGGGGCCTCAGCCGCCTCTTGGGAGAGAAGGTGATTGAATTGCAGGCGCGTCGGGATCCCCTATTTGGCGGCGTCTCACCGGAGCCGCTGCCGCAAAACCTACAGACCTCTGCCCAGATCATCGCGGCGGATCCCGCCCCGTTAAAAGTGGGTCTGGTCTTTGATGGCGACGCCGACCGCATTGCCGCCCTCGACGGGCAAGGCCGCTTTCTCAGCCCGCAGATCCTCATTCCCATCCTGATCGACCACTTGGCGGGGCGACGCGGCCTGCGGGGCGAAATTGTCAAAACCATCAGTGGCTCGGAGCTATTCGTGAAGGTGGCCGAGCGCTATGGCCTGCCGGTTACGGAAATGCCCGTGGGTTTTAAATACATTGCCGAGCGCATGATGACCACCCAGGTGCTGCTGGGGGGAGAAGAATCGGGCGGCATCGGCTATCTGGGCCACATCCCCGA
>Ga0197142_1004821_pt1 | contig 10757 bp, 7 predicted proteins | sample GBS60_MetaG_FD_148614 | JGI IMG/M metagenome (GOLD analysis project Ga0197142, IMG submission 148614) | Sediment microbial communities from Great Boiling Springs, Gerlach, Nevada, United States - GBS 60_MetaG | ecosystem: Environmental > Aquatic > Thermal springs > Hot (42-90C) > Sediment...
GATGCGGGCGTCACGGCGTTGGCTGCACGCAGTGGGCACGTCCGGGCGGTCTGGGAGCAGCTGTCGCCAGAGGGGCGGCACATCCTCGGCGCGCTGCCCGCATTCGCCGATTTGCCGCCACAGGCGCGCTCCGCCATCCGACGCGACCTGCGCCGCAGGCGCGCGTGATCGTCCGCGTCCGGCGCCTATCATGAACACAGGACGACCGATTGAACGAAACGGAGCCGCCATGCCCGACCGCTCCCCGGAACTGGACGCCGCCGTGCGCGCCGTGCGCGGCGAATCCGACCTGGACGCCGTCCTGCCCGCGCTGGACGATTGGCGCCTGGCGCGGGTGATCGCGTGCGCGCCGGAGGCGCATCATCTCGTGGGCGCCGTCGCCGCGCTCCACAGCGGATTGCCGTCCGCGCTCGACCCGCCGACCGTCGCCGATCCGGACCTCCACGACGCCCTGGCGCACCTGATCGGAACGCGTGCCGGACGTCACGCGCTTAGCGGATGGGCGCACGTTGCGCCCGCCGGGTGGGGACGCGCGCACGCGGAGGCGCTCATCGACGCGGTCCACGCCAACATGTGCGCCGCAATCGCCGCCGCTGCGCTGATCGGACCGTGCGATGCGTCCGCCGCACTGCTGCACGATCCCTATGATGCATCGTCCGCCATCCGCTGCTGGGGACCGTCGGACCCCGCCGCACCGACCGCGTGGGCGGAGGCGCTCTCCCCTGCCGAACGCGATCGCCTGCTCACCATCGTGCACCACGACCCGTTTCGAATCGCCTTCTGCCTCCCCTGGCTGCCGCCGAACGCCATGCGTGCAGCGGACGCCGACGTCCCCGTCGGCGCCGCGCTCGACGCCTTCGTCGTCGCATCGCCGACCGCCCGCGCGCAGCACGCGGCGATCCTGCAGACCCTGGTCGCCCGTGCGCTCCCGATGCATCTCGACGATCTCACGCGCCTGGCGTGCGCGATGGGATCGGATGACGTCTGGCGGCGCGTGCAGACGCTCATCCGGGAATCGCCCGACGACGCCTGTCTCGTCGTCGCCGCCGCGCCGTGGGACGACCTGCCGGAGGACGTGCGCGCCGCCATCCTGGAACGCGCCGACCCATCGGACGTGTGCGCCGCCGTCGCCGCAGCGCGGGGAAAGCGCATGAGTGATTCCATCTCCTGGAAGACCGCCGCCGCTTTCTTCGCTGCGCTCGACCCCGCCGTGTGGGACGCGCTCGACGCCGCCACGCAGCAGCGCTGGCGGAACGCGCTGTGGAGGGATGACGTGCATCTCGCCGTGCGCTCCCTTGGGCTGCGCCCGGAGATTCTGGCGCGGGCGGAGATCGATCCTCCGCTGGTGCATGCCGTCAGGCGCCATGCGTGCGACGTGCCGCCGCGCCGCGCCGCGCTGCTCCCCGTCGCACTGCACGCGTGCGATCCCGCCGCCGCGCACGCCGTGATCGCCGCCATGCCGACGCTGCCGCCGGACCCCGGCGCGTTCTTCGGCATCGCGAGCGGGCGCGACGATCCTGACCTCATCGCACCCGCCGGCGCCGCGTTGCGTTCCCCCGCCGACCTGGCGCTTGCGATCGTCCTCCAGCGCAGTGGAGAGGGTGGTGCATCGATTCGCGCGTGCTGCGCGGCGCTGCAGCACGCGCTGCGCGGGCGGACATGGGACGACCTGGCGCCGATCCTCCCGCTGCTGACCGACGCCGCCCGCACCGCGTGCATGCCCAGGACTGCGATCTTCGCCCGTCGCCTGGCGCGCCCCGACCAGCGGGATGCGCTGCGCCGGACGCTTGACCGCCTGGCGGCGCTCCCGCCGGCGGTCGCCATTCCGACCCACGTCGCGCTGCATCGGCGGACGAGGCGGCGCACGGATGCATCCGATGCCGCGGAAGCGATTGCGGACGCACTGCGCGTCCACGGCGGCGTGTTCCTGGCGCTGGCGGACGCGCAAGCGAACGAGCATCTGCGGCAGGCGCTGCTGCCGTTGCCGAAGGACGCCGCGCTGGCGGACGCGCTGCGCGCCCTGGCGCACGACGACCTGCCGACCGCCCGCCGTCTGGCGCAGGCGCTGCGGGATGGAGACTGGAAGAACGTCATTCGACTGGCGCCGTCGCTGCCGCAGTGGGCGCGGAACGCCATACCGCCGCACGCGGACGATCTCGTCGCCCGGCTGGCGCGTCCCGACGGGCGCGACCAGATGCGCGCCGCGCTGCAGCAGCTTGCCTCCGCCGCGCCGGACGCCGACGTTCCGGCGCGGTGTGCGCTCGATCGATTGGCGACGAAGAACGCCGACGTATGGGACGCCGCGAAGGTGTTGGCGCATGCCATGCGCCATGTCGGCGATGCGTTCCTGTCCATCATGGACGCGCTGGCGGATGATGGACTGCGCCAGGCGCTGCTGCCGTTGCCGGAGGATGCCGCGCTCGCGGACGCGCTGCGCGCCCTCGTGCGGGATAATCCGGTCGGCGGACGGACGCTGGCATGCGCACTGCACGACCGGGACCGGCGCCAGGCGCTCCGGGCGCTGCTGATGGCGGAGCCGCACCATGCCGCCGCCGTCTGGCAGGCGCTCGACGATGCCACGCGGCGGGCGATCGGCGCGGAGGTCGCCGCCGCGTCTCCGGATGCCGACCCGCTCGCCGTCCATGACCCCATCGCCGCGCTCGCGCTGGCGGCGGTGCACGCGGACGACGCCGATCTGCGCGCCGCGGGCATCACGGCGCTGGCAGCGCGCCCGGATGTGCTGCGGGCGCGCTGGGGGGCGCTGCCGACGGAGATGCAGCATATCCTGCGCTCCCATCTCGCTGTCGCCGATATGACCGCTGCGTCGGCGGGGACTGCTGATATGCGCCAACGCAGACGATATGGGTTGCGATGACGGCGCTCATGATCGCAAGGCAAACGGCGGTACGGCGGTACGGTGGTATGGTGGGACGTGATCGTCTGCAACGTGCAGCGCGCCTGATCACAGAACGACCGGATGCGCATCAGCACGGCGTCGCCATGCCCGACCGCTTCCCTGACCTGACCGCCGCCGTCCGCGCCGAGCGCGGCGAATCCGGACTCGCAGCGCTCATGCCCGCACCGGGCGATCCGAGTCTGGCGCGGGCGACCGCGTGCGCGCCGGACTCGCATCCCGTGGCGCACCCCATCGCGGCGCTGCGCTGCGGACCGACCACGCTGGCAGATTCGGCGATACGTCCACTCCCCGCGCTCCGCGACGCCTCCGTGCGGCTGATCGGAACAGCGGTCCGAACGACGATGCCGCTGCACTGCTGCGTGCGCCATCCGTCGTCGGGGACAATCCGTCCCGTCCACCCCGACCGCGTGGACGGACGCCCGCGCGGCAGCGGCGCGCATGCGGCTGATCAACGCGGCGCGCTGCAGTCCATCCGCCATCGCGTCATGCTTTCCCTGGCTTCCGGGCGCTCGACGCTTTCACCGTGGCGGCGCCGACCGCCCGCGCGCAGGACGCGGCGATCATGCGGCGGCCAGGTGCATGATGACGACCAGGAGATCGAGACGCGCGCACACGCCTGGTGTGCGCAGCGGGAGCGAAGGGCGTCTGGCTCCGGGGGCAGACGCTCATCCGGCAATCTCCTGACGACGCCAGGCGCGTGCGCGCCGCGGCGCCCTGGAGGGAACGCCATGCCCCATCCATCTCCTCCGCCGCGGCGACATCACCCGCCGTCTGAACCCGACATGCGGCGTCTTGCCGTCCGTGAACGCACACGTGCGACCGAATCATCGTGAGCCGCGCCCTCGCTTGATCGACGCGACGCCGATGAAGAACAACCGGGATCGCGTCCGCACGCCGACCGATGCGCCATCTGCGCCCCAGACGCCGCACGCGCCCCGACGGATGGACTGCGCCGGAATCGATGGCGCCCCAATGGCGTCCGTCGCCGGAGCGGAGCGACGCCCGGCTTGCCATGGGCTTGCCCATGCGCAGATGACCGATGTTCCCTCCGCCATGGCGCATCGCCGATCGCCGATCGCCGATGATCAACGACGCAACGCAGCAATGCGCCGACGCGCATCGGGGGAGCGATATCTCCGGCGTGCGATCCCGCGGCGCCGACGGGACGGCGGGTGCGCCACGTCAGCATGCGCATCCCCATGCGATCCCCGCCACGATCGCGGGACGCAAGAGCACCTGCATCAATCGATCCAACGGCAATCCCCTGCAGTCGATGACCATCCCTGCCCGGATCGCAGCGACGATTGCCGTTCCCAACTATCATGAAGCAATACCAGGAGAACGGAGCGCATACGACATATGCCGCCATCATGCATCGCCCAAACGTTCCTCCGTCGCGTCATGGATGGCGCCGACGACCATGACGCCATCCGTGCCATCATCGCCGACCGTGGCATTGCGCCGGTCATTGCAACGTGCAACAGCGTGCATCCGACCGTTCGCACGATAGCCGCGATGCACAGCGCGTTGCCGTCCTTGCTCGCCGACGAGGATTGGCGCGCCCCCGCCGTTCATGCGGCGCTGGCGCGGCTTATCGCCGACGCTGCGGGGAATGATATTCTCTGGATATGGGCGCATCATGCGCCTGCTGCGCTTGCGCATGACCTCGCCGACGCGATCACGACGGCCGTGCAACGCCGCCGATGTTCATCCGTCGCCGTCGCCCTCCTCCATCCAGGAGACGAATCCGCTGCCTTGATCGATGGCCCCGACATCGCTGCACGCGTGCTCCGTCGCTGGGGGCAATCCCGTCCTGACGACCCGCCATGGTGGGCGGAGCGCCTGTCGGATGCGGCGCTGAATCGCGTGATCGCCATGCTCCGCACCAACCCATGGACATCGGCGCTCTGCCTGCCCTGGCTGCCGCCGCAGACGGCGCAGACGATGCTGCCCGCGATCGCGCGGAACCATGCCGCCATCGACGCCGCACGGAACGCTTTTGCGGAAGCATCCCCCGCCGCACGCGCCGTGCATGCCGACGTCGTGGAGATGCTCGTCGCCCTGACCCCATCACACAACCCTGGACCCGTCGCACGGCTGGCGCGGGCCATGGAGAACGAGGACGTATGGCGCCGTGTCCACAGCATGCTGGACGTTGTTCCGGAGACTGCGGCGTCCGTTGTTGCAAGCCTGCCATGGGACGCCATCGCGCATGACGTCCAGGAATGTATGATTCACCACGCGCCGCACTCCGTGGTATGCGCCGCCATTGCCGCAGCCCGGGGGGTATTCCCGCTTCTTGACATCACCATGGAGTACGCCGTGGCCGCGTTTTTTGCCGCCCTTGACCCCGCGATCTGGGACACGCTGCCTGGGGATGTCCAGCGCCAATGGCTGGCGCGTTTGCCGCCTGACTACACGCACCTCGCCGTGCGATCACTTGGCGTGCGGACGCCGATCCTGTCCGCCGTGAAGCGCCTCAGCGAGAGTCTTGCGTCGGTCGCGCGCCTCCACGTCGGCGACGAATCCGATCTGCGCAACGCGCTGTTCCCCGTCGCCCTCAAAACCGTCGCCCTGACCGATATGTATCCATTGATCACCGCCATGCCGTCCATCCCCGGCGACCCCGTTGCGGTGTTCACCGTGGCATGCGGATGCAGCGCGCCGCCGCCGGTGGATCATGCCACGGCGCAGCAACGACTTGCGCGACCGATGGACCTCGCCGCCGCCATGGTGATGCAACGCAGTGCAGCGCCCGGGTCCGAGACGACCCCGATCCATGACCGCACCGCGGCGCTCTCCGAGGCGCTGCAGCACCACACGCATGACGACGCCAACGCATTGCTCATGCTGCTTGCCGACGACGATCAGGCGCGCCTTCGCCCCGCACCGGACATGTCCATCGTCGATCGCCTGGCGGCGCCGGGACACGAACCGATGCTGCGCCAGGTCATGACGTCGATCATGGCGCTGCCGCCGGACGTCGCGCTTCCTGCATCCCATGCGTTCGTTGCATTGGCGCACGCATGGAATCGCGGATCAAAGCGGGACGCAGCATCCGCCCTGCTGCAAACGCTGCACCAGCATGGCGCGTATGCACGCGCCATGCTGGAAGCCCTTGATACGGACATCCGCGACCTTGTCCTCCCCCTGCCCGACTCGGCGCCGCTTGCCGCAGCCCTGCGCGATCTGATGGACGCCAGCCCCTCAGACGCCCATCACCTGGCGCATGCGCTGCGGGCGCGGCAATGGACCGCGATCCCATCGCTTCTTCTCACGCTCCCCCACGACCACGCATCCAACGTCTGGAACGCACTCCCGGACCATGCACGCGCAGATATCGTCGCCCACGTCGCCGAACGCATCAGCACGCACGTTGACGAATGCTGGGCCAACGAGGTGAACGCGGTCGTGACCCGCATTGTCGCATACCACCCGCTGAGCGCGCTGGCGCTGGCGGATCTGCTGTCCGATCACCCAGACCGGCGCATGCGGGGCGGCGCGGCGCGCGCCGTTCTCCCCGGCGTCCTGCGAACAATCATGCCGCTGCTGACCCGCGATGCGCAAGCGGCATTGCTGAGTCATCCTGCGATCCACCTCGCCGTCGCCGACATGTCGTCTGTCCTGGATGCGACGGCGCAACGCCGTCGCATCCAGGACAGACGGCGCAGATGACGGATGCCTCGCCGTCGCCGCACGCCGCCGTCGTCGCAGCGCCGCGCTGATGATCGTCCGACAACGCACGCTCCGCGCATGCGCATGCGCGGGGGGACGATGGCCCCATTCCAACATGACGCCATCAGGAACGGCACGGGACATCTGTTGCCGTTGTTCCCATGATCGTGGCATGGGCGCGCTCCATGCCCTCACCGCTGCATCGCGCGGGCGTCGATGCAGCGCCTGCGCACACGCGTGTGGCGACGGAGCGTACGCACGGACGGGGAACCGAACCGCCATGCGGCGGGGACCGCACAAGCGAACAAGCGCGGGCGACGACGCATCATCGTCATGTCCCGCGTCCTCCATGCGAGGCGTCAGGGGGATCGATTCGTGTGCGCCCGACGGACGACGGCATGGCGGCGATACGGGCCCCGGACCGCGAGGGCATTGCGCGTCACGCGATCCCATCCGTCCCTTGCCATGTCCGATCCGAATCCATGCGTGCGCGACAACGCCGTCCTATGCGCCATACCGCTGAACGGATTGCCATGGCGACGGCGGACCCGGCGCCTCGCAGACGCGACCGGAATCACGCGACAGACGCCGATCCGCGTCTCTGGAACGATCCGGTCACGACGCCGAAGGACGGCGGCGTCTGAGATGAGGCGGCGGTCGGTCGGCGATGCGACGGCGCCAGCGTCTGCGCGCGCCGCCGATCCTGAATCCGCGCGCGGATCGGCGGCGCCGACCCGCGCGCAGCGTCCGATCAGAACCGCCCGATATCGCCATGGACATGCACGCGTTTGGTTCGCATCCCCCATAGAATAGATCAGAGAACAACCGACGACGAAAGGATGTCGCCCATGCACGATGGTCATTGCTGCCACTTCGTCTCCAAACCCGTCATTGTCTTGGGCGTCGGCGATGCCCTTCGATCCGACGCCGGAGTCGGACGCTACGTCTTTGAGCGGTTAGCATCGATTGACTGGGTGGCGGGCATCGCCGATATTGCCTATACATCCGTCGATGTCCGCTTGTTTGATCTCCATACCTACCCGCATGTCATCCTCGTCGCCGCCGCCCATGACATCTCCCAACCCATCATGTACATCGGCGCCATCAGCGAATTCGCACGACGCGCATCACCGCTGATCCGGGCGTTCCCCCATGGGAGCAACGATGTCGATATGCACGTTTCGGGATGGCTCATTCCCGTCTCCTGCACCGACATCGGCATAACCCTCTCGCGCGAATGTCAATGGTTTGCCGATGACGTCATTGCTGCGATACAAGAGCGCCTGGTCTGCGACAGCGACTCGGGTTCCTCCAGCATACGGGAACAACCAAAGGCGGGAGACGCAATGGCGAAGCGGGGATCGCACAGTGCATGCACACCGTCACCCCGCCATCGGCGCAGTCCGGCGGCGACGCTTCCATGGCTTCATGGGCGCGCCGCGTCTGATCGCAATCGTTGGTCTCGACGATATCACGGTTCCGATTCGCCGCCATCCGTTCGCCGGAAGGCGGATGAGGACGAAAGGACACTCCGTTCATGACAGAGGATCACGATCATGCCGTTCACGATTGGTATCGCTTCGTGCTGTCGTTTTCGCCGCGCGTGGTGCGCACCTATCTTGAACGATTCGGCGCCGGCGCGCGCCATCGCGTGCTCGATCCGTTTTGCGGCGTTGGAACAACCATTGTTGAATGCAAAAAGATGGGCATTCCGTCGATCGGCGTCGACGCCCACCCGTTCGCCCGCTTTGTGACGCAGGTGAAAAGCGATTGGACGCCCGACCCAGACGAACTGATGCGCCATGCGGACGCCATCGCTGCATGTGCGCGCGAACGCCTTGCGCACGAGCGCATGGAAGGAACCGCCGGCGCCCATCTCCGGACACTTGACCCGGATATCATGCAGCTCTGCATGCGGAACGCAATCAGTCCGCTGCCCTTGCATAAAGCCCTTGTGCTTCTCGACACGATCGACCGCCATGCCGATCCGCGATGGACGCACCATCAGCGCCTTGCGCTCGCACGAGCGCTTCCCTCGCTGATCGGCAATCTGCATTTCGGTCCGGAGGTCGGCGTTCGACGCGTGAAGCACGACGCGCCGGTCATCGATGCATGGCTGGATGGCATCGCGCTGATCGCCCGCGACCTGCGGCAGGTCCAACGCCTCCCGTATGCGGACGCCGAGGTGCATCTTGCAGATGCACGCGCGATTCATCACGTAGTGGAACCTGAATCGGTCGATATCGTCATTACGTCGCCGCCGTACCCGAATGAAAAAGATTACACCCGCGTCACACGCCTCGAAAGTGTGATGCTTGGGTTTATTCAGAGCGCGTCGGATCTCCGGACGATCAAGCGCACCTTGCTCTGTTCCAATACCCGCCATGCCTTCGCGTCCAATGACGACGATCAGCACGTCGTCCACCATGCCGCTATTCAGCAGCTCGCCGACGAGATCGATGCGCAACGACGATCGTTAGGGAAAACGTCCGGGTTCGAGCGAGCGTATGCGCGAGTCGCCAGGCTCTACTTCGGCGGCATGGCGCGTCATCTTGCCCACCTGCGCACCGTTCTCCGTCCGGGCGCACACCTGGCCTACGTCGTGGGGGATCAGGCATCGTATTTTCGGGTGCTGATCCGCACCAGCGTCCTGCTGGCCGATATCGCGCAACGATTGGGATACGACCTGGTCGGCATTGACATGCTTCGGACGCGGATGTCCACGGCGACCCGCAAGCGTTTGCGCGAAGATGTCCTGGTGGTGCGCTGGACCGGATCATGCATGTGATCGCACGCCCGTACACGGTTCCATCGCATCTTGATTCGCACCGGCGCGCGATGTCCTGATGCGTGCGCTATGGGCTCCCCACCCATGCGACCGCCCGGGGGGACGACGCCGGCGCCCGCATGCAGCGCGCGATGTCCGCGACCGGTGAAACGGACCCATGGCATCCGCATCCGATGGTCACGCTTCCGTCCGGCAACGCATCCAAACGACGTCGCCCGCCTTCCTGCGGTTGCTTAACCGCCGCGGTATTTGGATAATGGATCATCGTCTCTATCGAACCGCTGTCCTGGAAGAGGTCGCACTGCACGACCAGAAGGCATACCCTCCCCGGCTGCAGATGCCGATCCGACAATCCATGGTCGACGCCCCAACCGCGTGGCGTGATCGACGCCGACGGAATGAAAGAAGAGAGCGCCGCCTATGTCATACCCGCGCATTCTGATTGCCGACGATGATGATCCCGCCGTGCATACGTTGCAGCGCCAACTGGAATCGCTTGGCTTCACGGTTATCGGGAATGCGCGCACCAACGCTGAAATGCTCGATCATGCGGTGCGCACGCGCCCCGATCTCATCATCGCCAATGTGCGCTTGCTGGATATCGAGGCATGCGAGCGCATGCGCCGGATAAAGGCGCCCCTGTTGGCGCTCGCTTCATCGACCGACGGCGAAACAGAGGACCGGGCGATCCGCTCCGGCGCGTTTGGCTGCCTGCGCCTGCCGATCGACGACGAGCGGATCGCGCCTGCCATCGCCATCGCCATTGCCCGCTTCCGCGATATCCATGCGCTGCGGCAGCGGGTCGACGCACTTGCCGATGAAATCAAAGATCGCGATATCATCGATCGCGCCAAGTACATCTTAATGCAACGCACCGGATTGAGCGAACGCGATGCGTACACGCGATTACGGCACTACGCACGGAACAGCGGGAAGAAGCTCAAAGACATCGCCTGGAAGATCATCGCCGAAGCGTCAGTGTGATCCATCGCGAATCACCGCGGCGGATGCAGGACAACGCTTCCTGCGCATGGTCACGTCAGGATGGGAGGCGGCACAGGGAACGGAACGGCGGAGTTCTGTCGCACCCTGCGCCGAATCGTCGATCTCGAACGCACGAACGGACGAGCGCATACCGCCGCGCCATGCGTCGATCGACGCATGGCGCGGGCGGACCAATCGCGTCGATGAACGACGCCGGTGAAGCGTTGACGATGACCCCCGGACATCGCAGCAACGATCCGTGCATGCTGGCGGACGTCGTCGCGATCCCGACGGGGACAGACGAAATCTGCGCAATCACGGGCGCCCGTTGCCGCTACCGCGAGCGCGACGAACGCGACGGTCGCTGCGGCGGCTGTGACTCGTGGTCATCCT
>Ga0197142_1004822_pt1 | contig 10755 bp, 9 predicted proteins | sample GBS60_MetaG_FD_148614 | JGI IMG/M metagenome (GOLD analysis project Ga0197142, IMG submission 148614) | Sediment microbial communities from Great Boiling Springs, Gerlach, Nevada, United States - GBS 60_MetaG | ecosystem: Environmental > Aquatic > Thermal springs > Hot (42-90C) > Sediment...
TCAGGCGCTCCTGTTCTGGCGTCAGACGCAGCAAAAAACTGCTCAGGTCTTCTTCGGCAAAACGCTCGACATCCGCAGGCGTGGAAAGGACGAATTCGGGCTGCGCTGCAATCGCATCGAGCGAACGGGGGAACAGGTTGTCAAGGATGCGATTGAGATCGCGTTCCGGGATCGGCAGGTTGAGCAGATCGTCCTCGGTGCGCGCAGTGAGGATCTCTGGATGATACTGGGCGGGTATGCGCCAGCGCTCCAGCATGTCGTTTGTTATCATGAACGGCAGCGGGCGACCTGGCGGCAGTGTACGCGATGGCGGCATAATATCGAGCGTTGGCGCGCTGAGCGTGAACTCTTCTTCAATAACGCCACGCGCTTTCGGTGTGAGTGTGGACGGATCGGGCAACGTTGCTGGCGGAACAATATCGGGTAGATCGTCTTCATACGTGCGCTCGTTGCGCTTGCGCACGCTCAGCAGTTTAACCCATCCCCTGCCGATGCAGTAGCAAATACGGTAGTCGCCAACCCGCACCCGATAGACATTGTCGTACCCCTTGAGTTTCTTTGCATCGCCGCGAGCTGAATAGGGATCACTGGCAAGGATCTCCAGCTTTTTGGTGATCGCCTTGCTCACGTGGCGTGGGAGGTCGAGCGATTCGTAGTAGAAGGTGGGGGTGAAGGAGAGTTCAAATGCTGGCATAATCATTTCTCCGGAGGATTCTGTCTGACGAGCGCGATAGTGCACGTGGCGTCATCGCCGTCCTTAACCATTCTATCACCAAATGCGTACAAATGGACTCCAGTATGGGAAGGCGATAGTAGCGAATTGCTACCGACCCTCGGTGGCAGGCATATCCTGGTTTTCAGAGTGCGCCCCCGCTATGCCTGGATTCACGGTATAATGCCCGCCAGACGGTTCACGCTACGGAGGGTTATGGTATGCTCCCTGAGAACGCCACCGTCGCGCCGCTGCTGGTCGACCACGCCGTGCCGGGACCGCCCCACGGTCGCTGGACGGTCGCGGCGTGGGAAGGTCTGCCAGACGATGGCAACCGCTACGAAATACTTGAAGGGGTCCTCTGGATGACGACCGCACCCAGCGCATTTCATCAGTGGATTGTCGGCAGGTGCATACGACTGATCGGCATCCCTGCCGAAGATCGCGGTCTCGGCGCATGGTTCACGGCGCCGATTGGCGTCATCCTGTCGCTGCACGACGCAGTGCAGCCCGACTTTCTCTTCATCCGCGCCGAACGGGTTGCTGCGCTGGTGCGCGAGCGGCGCATTCACGGCGCGCCCGACCTGATTATCGAAGTCCTTTCGCCGGGCAACAGCACTGAAGCGATGGCACAGAAGCGGGCGTTGTACGCCCACTGCGGCGTGCCCGAATATGTGGAAATCGACCCGGCGCAGCGCTGCGCGCGGGTGTACCGGCTGGAAGGCGACGCCTACCGTGCGCCGGTCATTTGCAATGACACGCAGACACTGCACCTGACCTGCCTGCCCGACCTGCCGGTGGCGGTAGCGGCGTTGTTCGCCGACGCCCCGGATACGACGCTGTAAAATAACTTATTCTTGCAATCGCCTCACGCTCGTGATACACTATATACGGTTTGGTTCCACGTGGCGCCCTGGATTCCTGCCTCTGCAGTCAGATCCCATAGCCCATTGTCTGCCAGACCCCAGTCGATCAAACCCAAGGTACGGGCTTACGAGCAAGCCCAAAGGAGCGAAGCGAGCGATGAGCTACGCCGACAAAACATTGACGTGTCGCGACTGCGGCGCACAGTTCGTATTTACTGCAGGTGAGCAGGAGTTCTACGCACAGAAGGGATTCACGAACGAGCCATCGCGCTGCCCGAGTTGTCGGCAGGCGCGCAAAGCGTCGGGCAGCAGCGGGTACAGCAATCGCAGCGGCGGTGGGTACGGTGAACGGAGCGGCGGGTACAGTGATCGTGGCGGGTATAGCGATCGTGGCGGCGGGATGCGTTCGTCGGGCGCACGCGAGATGTACACCGCCATTTGTGCGAATTGTGGGCGTGAGGCGAAGGTGCCATTTGTTCCAAGCGGTCGCAAACCAGTTCTGTGTGATGAGTGCTTCCAGGAGCAGCGGCGCAATCGGATGTAGTGCGGAACAACATAACGTATCCTGTTTCCGATGGGTGAGTCTTCGACTCACCCATTTTGTCTGGCAATAATGACAACAGGGGCGACCCCGTCGGATCGCCCCTGCCCGGCGCACCGGTTGCACCCTACACACCCTTGGCAGTGGTCGCTGGCGCCGTCGTTTCAGCCGTCATCGACGGCGCTTCGCGTTTGCTCTGCCAGATCGCCCACACCAGCGCCGCCGCGCAGAGCACCATCGCAAAAATGACTCCCGGACTGCCGCTGGGGATCGTCACAACAATCGGCGCAATAATCAGCGCCACCAGGTTGATCACCTTGATCATCGGGTTCAGTGCGGGTCCTGCCGTATCCTTCAGCGGGTCGCCGACCGTATCGCCGACCACGGCAGCCTTATGCGGATCCGAGTGCTTCCCGCCGAAGTTCCCTTCTTCGATGTACTTCTTCGCATTATCCCACGCACCGCCAGCATTCGCCTGGAACACCGCCATCAACTGACCGGAGAGAATGATGCCCGCCAGGAAACCGCCGAGCGCCTCGACGCCAAGCAGGAACCCGACCAGGATCGGCACCATCACCGCGATCAGACCCAGGCTGATCAATTCCTTCTGCGCAGCCACGGTCGAGATACTCACCGCCCGCGCATAGTCAGGCGTCACCGTGCCCTCCATAATGCCTGGGATCTTGAACTGACGACGCACCTCGTTCACGATCTGCGACGCGGCGCGCTGCACCGCGCGGATCGTTAGCGACGAGAACAGGAACGGCACCGCACCGCCGATTAGCAACCCGATGAAAACCGTCGGCATCGCAACATTGATGCCGATGGTGCGCAACTGCTCCGCCAGCGGAACGCCGATCTGCTCCTGCACCTTCGATACGTCCGCCAGGTACGAACCGTACAGCGCCACTGCCGCGATCACTGCCGAGCCGATAGCGATGCCTTTGGTGACCGCCTTGGTCGTGTTGCCGACCGCGTCCAGGTCGTCCATCACATTGCGCGCATTCTTGTCCAACCCCGCCATCTCGCCGATACCGTTCGCATTGTCCGAAATCGGACCGAACGAGTCCATCGAAATCGTGTTCCCGGTCAGCGTCAGCATACCGATACCGGTCAGCGACACGCCATACAGCACTGCGGTGAGCGTCACTGCCGGATCGGTCGAGTACCCGGCGAAGATAGCGATCGACGTCAGGATCGACGCACAGATCACCAGGATTGCCCAGACGCTCGATTCCATACCGAGTGCCAGACCGGCAAGAATATTGGTGGCTGCGCCCGTCTTCGACGCCTTGCTCGTTTCCTTCACCGGGTTGAAGTGCGTCGATGTGAAGTATTCCGTCAGTTTATCGAGCGCCACAGCCAGCGCCAGACCGGCAATGGTCGCCAGGAACGGACGCCAGTCGATCGCGCCGGTTGTCGGATCGACCATATAGACTGCGGTAAACGCTGCAAACCCGACAAGGCAGAGAAAAGCGGCGACGTAGAACCCGCGATTCATCGCCGCCATCGCATTGCGGCGCTTCTCGTCGGTGCTGACCACCGAGTTGCCGACAACCGACGCGATCACGCCGATGGCGCGCAGCACCAGCGGGAAGACGATGAACCGCAGATCATACTGCCCATCCCCCAGTGTGCCGACCACCGCATCACCCAGCACCAGACCAAGGATCAACGCCGACACCAGCGTCACCTCGAAACTCTCAAACACGTCGGCAGCCATACCGGCGCAGTCGCCGACATTGTCACCCACCAGGTCGGCAATCACCGCTGCATTTCGCGGGTCGTCCTCAGGAATGCCAGCTTCCACCTTCCCCACCAGATCGGCGCCGACATCGGCAGCCTTGGTATAAATGCCGCCGCCGACGCGCATGAAGAGCGCGATCAGCGAGCCGCCGAACCCGAAGCCGAGCAGCGCATCCGGAGCAGCGATGCCATAGACCATAAAGATCAACGTACCGCCCAGCAAGCCAAGCCCGACCGTCAGCATCCCGGTGACCGACCCGGACTTGTAGGCGACCTGCAACGCGGGGTTGTACCCCTTGCGCGATGCAGCAGCAACACGAACGTTGCCTTCAACCGCAACATTCATCCCAACGAAGCCGACCGCATACGAGAACAATGACCCCATCAGGAACGCGACTGCGCGTCCAATTGCCACCCACAGCGTTGCCGCCTGCTCACTGCCGAAATGCTCGACGGCTTCGCGTGTCGGCGGAATGATGAACACACTGGCAGCAAGCACAAACGTCAAAACAGCGATCAGAATGGCAATCGTGCGGAATTGACGGCTGAGGTAAGCATTGGCGCCGTCTTTGATGAACCCCCACACCTCTTGCATGCGGGCAGTGCCTTTATCCTGCGCCAGGATCTGCGCCCGAAGCACGAACGCGTATGCGATGCCGAAAATCGCAACGCCGAGCACTGCCCATACGGCTGCCTGTTCGAAACTGCTGAGTTCTTGCATCGACTCTCTCCTTGGTAGCGTGCGGATAGCACCATTGCTTTGAATACTTGACTATTAAGGAAGAACAACTCTGTTTCGCCTGTTGGACACCGGCTGCATTGCCGGCGCCAGTCGGACGACACAAAGGAAAGAGTATGCCGACCTGGCAGGCTTCTGGTGCAACTCCTTTCGATCCAGTTTGAACCACGAGGGGAAGTGACGCTCGATTGTAGCATAGCCAGGCGCGTCATGCAAAATGAGGATGACACGCAACAGGTTAAGACATGACAACATCTGGCGGTATTAATCATATGACTCAAGCTGCGCGGTGTACCTCTCCAAAGGGAGAGGTTCTGCATCCCGATACCTCTTCAAAAGAAGGATGATAACAGTGGATTGACACTCTCCAACTTTCGGGTATAATAGCCATCGAAACATCGTGCAACTTTTCACGTATTATCCGGGCAGGCACGAAACAACAATCAGCATGCATCGCGTCGGGCAGGGAACAATGCTATCGCTCCAACGCCTGTATGCCGGGCGCAGTCCCCTGGAGAGGAACCTTCTATGCGGATACTTCCTCGCACATTATTGAGAGCCGCGATCCTGATCGCACTCCTGGTCGTTCTCACCGCGTGCAGCGCCGGTCCGGGCGACACCTACGATCCCTACGGCGACAATGCACGTCGCATTTATGAACTGCTCATCCCGATCTGGTGGATGGCGCTCGGCGTGTTTGTCGTCGTCGAGGGGTTGCTCATCTACGCCATCTGGCGTTTCCGTCGCCGCCCCGGCAGCACGGCGATGCCGGCGCAGGTTCATGGGAACACGCAGGTCGAAATTCTGTGGACGATTGCCCCTGCCATCATTGTGCTGGTGATTGCGGTGTTGACGTTCCGCACGCAGGCTGCGAACGCGGTGATGCCTGAAGATGCGCTGCGGATCAAGGCAATCGGGCATCAGTGGTGGTTCGAGTTCCAGTATCCCGACCTCGGCGCTGAAGGCAAGCCGCTGGTGACAGCCTCCGATATGTATATTCCGGTTGGGCGCCCGGTGACAGTGGTGCTGGAGTCGCAGGATGTCATCCATAATTTCTGGGTGCCGAAACTTGCCGGGAAAACGTACATGATCCCTGGCAAGACGAATTTCCTGACGTTTACCGCCGACCAACCTGGTATTTATCGCGCCGTCTGCGCCGAATTCTGCGGCGAGGCGCACGCCTTGATGCGTTTCCGCGTCATTGCTGTCGATGAGTCCGAATTCGAGCGCTGGATCGATCAGAAGAAGTCGCCGCCCGCCGCTCCTGCTGGCACACTGACGGTCAACGGTCTGACGGGCGATGCAGCGCGTGGTCAGGCGATCTTCCTCGATGCGCGAAAACAGTGCATCGCCTGTCATGTGGTTGAGGGTACGAATGCGCGTGGTTTGATAGGACCAAACCTGACCTACTATGGCAGTCGCCAGACGATTGCTGCCGGTATCCTTCCCTACTCGCCAGAAAACCTTGCGCGCTGGCTGCGCGAGGCGCCAAAGTTGAAACCCGGCAACTTGATGAGCCGGGCATTGACGCCACAGTGGATCAATGCCAATCTGAGCGATCAGGAGATCGCCGATCTGGTAGCATATCTCGATAGTATGAAGGTGTCGGTCGCACTGCCGCCAGAACGCTAGATTCGGAGGTTTCGATCTATGGCTATCGCCGAACGTACCGCTGGAACGGTCAGTATACCTGACCTTAAAATGCGCCCCGGTTGGGCGGGGTGGCTCAGTACGACCGATCATAAGCGCATTGGAATCATGTATCTGGTCAGCGCGTTCGTCTTTTTCCTGATCGGCGGGATCGAGGCGCTGCTCATGCGCATTCAACTCGGCGTGCCGGATAACACGTTCCTGACGCCCGATGTCTATAATCAGATGTTCACCATGCACGGCACGACGATGATCTTCCTCGGTCTGATGCCGCTGAATGTCGGGCTGGGCAACTATATGGTGCCGTTGATGATCGGCGCGCGCGATATGGCGTTTCCGCGTCTGAATGCGCTCAGTATCTGGCTGTTCATCTTCGGCGGCTTGATGCTGTACGTCAGTTTCTTCGTCGGCGGCGCGCCAAACGTCGGGTGGTTCGCCTATGCGCCTCTGACACAGAAACAGTTCGCGCCAACCGCTGGCGTCGATTACTGGATCATCGGCATCGGTCTGACCGGTGTGGCATCGATTGCGGGTGCGTTGAACTTTATCGTCACCATCCTCAATATGCGCGCGCCCGGTATGACCCTCAACCGGATGCCGCTGTTCGTCTGGATGCAGCTGGTGGTTGCGTTCATTCTGATCTTCGCCTTCCCCGTGTTGACGGTGGCGACAATCCAGTTGCTGTTCGACCGACACTTCGGTACGCGCTTCTTCCTGCCGAATCTGGGTGGTGATGCGGTGCTCTGGCAGCACCTCTTCTGGTTCTTCGGTCACCCCGAAGTCTACATTCTCATCCTGCCGACGATGGGGATCATTTCGGAAGTGTTGCCGACCTTTTCGCGCAAGCCAATCTTCGGGTATGCGTTTGTGGCATACTCCGGGGTGGCGATTGGCTTCCTCGGCTTCCTGGTCTGGGCGCACCATATGTTCGCGGTGGGTCTCGGTCCGCTGGCGAATGCGTTCTTCGGCGCTGCCAGCTTTCTGATTGCAATCCCAACCGGTGTGAAGATCTTCAACTGGCTGGCGACGATGTGGCAGGGTTCGCTGAACCTGACCACAGCGATGCACTATGCTATCGGCTTTATCAGCATGTTCATCATCGGCGGCATCAGTGGCATTACCCTGGCTTCGCCGCCGATCAATGTGCAGCAGACCGACTCCTACTACGTCGTCGCCCATATGCACTATGTGCTGTTCGGCGGTGCGATCCAGGGCATTTTCGCGGGAATCTTTTACTGGTTCCCGAAGATGACCGGGCGGATGCTGGACGAACGACTCGGCAAATGGCAGTTCTGGCTGATGCTGATCAGTTTCAACCTGACCTTCTTCCCCATGCACCTCAGCGGCAACGCCGGTATGCCGCGGCGTATCTATACCTACGAAGCGGAGATGGGGTGGAACCTCTGGAACCTGATTTCCACGATTGGCTCACTGCTGCTGGCGGTCGCTTTCCTGCTGTTCCTCTGGAATGTGGTGACGAGTATACGGCGCGGTCCCGTTGCGCCTGCCGATCCGTGGGATGGCGCGACGCTGGAGTGGGCGGTCAGTTCGCCACCGCCGGTCTACAACTTTGCCGTAACGCCGCGCGTGCGCAGTCGTCGTCCGTTGTGGGATCAGAAATATCCCCATCTGCACGAGATCAACGGCGGGCACGGGACGTCTGGCGCACACGGTGAGTCGGAGAGGCGTGATGGATTTGAGCATGAAACGTCTCCCGCCATAGAACCGATCCATCTCCCTTCGCCAACCTATGCGCCGCTCATTGTGTCGGTCGGTATTATGATCCTGGGCTTCGGCATCATTTATCTGGGCGACTTTGGTCTCATCGCAGCGTCGGCGATGCTCGTCGGTCTGCTGACGATGGCGTTCGGCATTCTCAGTTGGGTGCGCATCTCGCATGTGGACTCGCCGCACCATGCGCACTAGAGAAGAAGCGTGAGGGAACTGCTTATGAGTGAATTGACGACCAGAACACACGGGGCAGTCGCGCACCATACATCACTCGGCGTGGATAACCGGAAGTTGGGGGTTTGGGCGTTCATCGGATCCGAGACGCTGTTCTTTGCAACCCTCATCACCACCTACTTCGTGTTTGCACCGGTCAATCGCGCGCGCCCCGATTTCCAGGATCCGCGTGAGTTTCTCGATATCGAGTTGACGACGGTGCTGGCGAGTATTCTGCTGGCATCCAGTCTGACGATGGTGCTGGCGCTGTCGGCAAGCCGGCGCGGTGATCGCCGCAGTTTCACTACATGGTTGCTGGCAACCGTCGGGCTTGGTCTGGCATTCATCGGTGGTCAGGTGTATGAGTTCAATCACCTGTACCACGAAGGATTGACGCTGAGCAGCAGTCTGTTCGGCACGACATTCTTCGTCTTGACCGGCTTTCACGGTACGCACGTGGCGATTGGGGTTATCTGGCTGTTATCGGTCTTCTTCAAAGTGCGCGCCTATCCCGACTCGCCGGAGAATGTGATGGATGTCGAGATAGCCGGTCTCTACTGGCACTTTGTTGATCTGGTGTGGGTGGCAATCTTTGTGCTCGTCTATCTGATCTGAAGAGGAGAGAGCATCGTGGCAGGTCATAGCGAAGAACATGGTGCACATACGCACCCTTCCGACCGCTTCTACTGGATCGTCGCCGGGGTGCTGGCGGTGGTGACGGCGCTGGAGGTTGGGTTGTTTATCGTGAATGAGCAGCACCTGATCGCCAAGTGGCTCGAAGTAACGTTGCTGTTAATCCTTTCAACAATCAAGGGCGCCGCTGTGGTGATGTTCTTTATGCACCTCAAGGGCGATGCAGGGATCTTCAAGTTTGTGTTCCTTGTGCCGCTTGCGTTTGCGACCACGCTCCTGCTCTCATTCATGGTGCTTTTCTCGGATCACGTCGGCATTGCAGGGTGAAGCGGGAACGGGATGTACGAGTGGAACTTCGAACCGGGTTTGATGGTCAACCTGGCGCTGATGGCGGGCGGGTACGCACTCTGCGTCACCGGTCCGCTGCGTCGCTTCTTTCCGGGGAATGAACGGCCCACGCCAGCGCAGGTGCGCCTCTTCTTTGTCGGTTGGGTGGTGTTGTTCATTGCGCTCGCTTCCCCAATCGACTCGCTGGGAAGTTATCTGCTGACGATGCATATGCTCCAGCACCTGCTGCTGGCGATGGTCGCTCCTCCGTTCCTGCTGCTCGGTCTGCCGCGCTGGGTTTTGCGTCCGCTCATGCGCATCCCCGGCGCGTACCCCGTCGGGTCGTTTCTTACCAATCCGGTCTTCGTCTTCTTCGCTTTTAATGCGGTTTTCGCGCTGTGGCACGTACCGTTCTACTACGATCTGGCACTGCGGGATGAACGCTTCCATATCCTTGAACACGTGATGTTTTTTGTGGTTGGCGTGCTTTCGTGGTGGCCCATCTGCAGTCCGATGGACGAGTTGCCGTCTGCGCATCCGCTGCTGCAAACCGCGTATCTCTTCTTCATGTCGCTGCCAACCACGATTATTGGTGCGCTGATCGCATTCGCCGAGGCGCCGCTCTATCCATACTATGCCCTGCGCCCGCGACTCTGGGGTGTCTCGCTGAGTGATGACCAGCAACTGGCGGGTCTGATCATGTGGGTGCCCGGCAGTCTGGTCTACTTTGCAGTGCTGACCGTGGTGTTTATTCGCTGGCTGAACCGCGAGGATGCCGATGAGCAGCGTTCCCTCGCGGACGCCGGGTAGCGGTTTGTGCACCGGCAACCTTCCCGCCTGTTAATTCCCCATGCTTACCCGCCTGCATCCTGCGCCAGCAAATCCTCGCGTGGCGGGCTAAATGTGTCGATTGCCTGCGATGCTTCAATTGCTTCGACCGCGTGCGGCGTATTCCCCGGTAATGCAACGGTTTCACCAGGCGCAACCTCCCGTTCTACACCGTCGATAACGAAGCGGAGTCTGCCGGAGATGAGATAGGTGATCTGCTCGTGGGGATGACGATGCTCTGGCAGACGCGCGCCCTGATCCAGTTCGACCGCAATCTGCTGCATACGTTCGGTTACGGCGATGGTTCGGCGGCGAATGCCGGGGGCAACATCAAACCAACCCGTTTCGTTCGATCTCCTCATATCACTACTCCTTCGATGATGTCATTTCTGCCTGCACTCGATGATGCTCTATGGTATCATAATACTGCTGAAATCGCGGCGTGGCGGCACTGGTCGCTGCGTGTGGCGTTGAACTGCCTGTCTGCCCGCCTGCTCAGCAGGAAGAACAATGAATGGTTTGCTCAGCATCCTGTCGGCGTTTGGTCTTTCCACTGCTGCGGGTCTCAATGCGTACATTCCCCTGTTGACTGTCGGATTGCTGGCACGCTACACCGATCTGATCCGTCTCAACGACCCCTACGATGTTGTGGCGCACCCGGTCTTCCTGCTGGTCGTCGCGGTTCTTGCGCTGCTCGACCTGATCGGCGATAAGATTCCGACAGTGGATCATGCGCTCCATCTGGCTGGTCTGGTCATCAGCCCGGCTG
>Ga0197142_1004823_pt1 | contig 10755 bp, 8 predicted proteins | sample GBS60_MetaG_FD_148614 | JGI IMG/M metagenome (GOLD analysis project Ga0197142, IMG submission 148614) | Sediment microbial communities from Great Boiling Springs, Gerlach, Nevada, United States - GBS 60_MetaG | ecosystem: Environmental > Aquatic > Thermal springs > Hot (42-90C) > Sediment...
GCCGCCCGTCAGGGCAAAACCGTGGTCTTCCGCCTCCTCTTCCGCCGCAAAGGGAGCAACTACCAGGTCCGCGCCCAAATTCGCAACGATGCCACGACCTGGTATGGCACCGCCTGGTTCACCATCGCCAATGCCGCCCAGGTCATCGAGCTGGAATGGCAGGCGGCCACGGCCCCCGGCGCCAACAACGGCCTCCTGCGCCTGTGGCTCAACGGCGCCCTGCGCCAGACCCTGAGCGGCATCGATAACGACACCCGCCGGGTGGACGAGGTGCGTCTGGGGCCTCAGGCCGGCATTGACAACGGCACCCGCGGGGTCATGTACTTCGACCATTTCGAGTCGTGGCGGCCGTGATATCCGGAATCCCTGCCGTCGGTTGTTAGAACCCGGTCTTGCTTCATCGATGTCCGCTCGCCGACAACGCCTGCTTCTGTTCCTGCCGCGGCTGGCGGTCCTTTGGGCCGTTGATGCCGTTGCCCTCTGGATAACGGCGCTGGTGGTGCCCGGTGTGCGTCTGCAGGAAGCCGGTGGTGTGCCTGCCTGGATATGGGCGGCCGTGGCGGCTTTGCTCTTGGGAGCCATCCAGTTTCTGCTGCGTCCGCTGGTGCTGTTGCTGGCCCGGCCGTTGGGTTTCCTCTGGCTTTTTGGGTTGGGCTTGTGGCTCAACGGTCCCATGCTCTGGTTGACGGCGATGGTGTTGCCCGGCTTTGTCATCACCGGTTTACCTCCTGCCATCGTGGCCACCCTGGTGTTCGCAGCCGTCAATGTCGTGCTTACCAATCTCCTCGAGATCGACGAAGAAGGTTCCATTTACCAGAGTCGGATCGAGCGACGGGCGGCACGACAACGACCTTACTGGCTGCGGGAGGCCGGCATCGGTCTGGTGGTCCTTGAAATCGATGGTCTGAGCTATCATCATCTGCAGCGGGCGCTGGCCACAGGCAGGATGCCCACGCTGGCGCGGCTGATGGCGGAAGAAGGCTACCAACTCAGCCGGTTTGATTGCGGTCTTCCTTCGCAAACATCCGCCAGCCAGGCCGGGATCCTGTTCGGCGACAATTTCGACATCCCGGCCTTTCGCTGGTACGACAAACGCCGCCAAAAGCTCTACATCTCCCGCAGCGACGCGGCCGAACTCAATGCCCGTTATGCGCGCGGTCAGGGTCTCTTGCGAGGCGGTTCCAGCATCGACAACATGTTCAACGGCGATGCTGCCAAATCGTTGCTCACCCTGGCCGACTTGCGTACCGCCGATGACGAGCAAAAGCGGCGCCGGGCCGAGGACATGTATCTGCTGTTGCTCAATCCCTACTTCTTGACCCGCACCGTGGCTCTGGGACTGGCCTATATCGTGCGGGAGCTGTGGGAGGCCTTTTCGCAGTGGCGCCGCCGGGTCTATCCCCGGATCAATCGTCTGGCCCGATGGTATCCCTTTGCCCGCGCGGCCACCTCGGTGCTGGTGCGCGATCTGGCCACGAACCTGGCCATCCTCGATATCGTGCGTGGGGTTCCTGCCATCTACGTCACCTGGCCGGGCTATGACGAAGTGGCCCACCACGCCGGTCCCTGGTCGCGCGATGCCTTTGCCGAGCTGAGGCGCCACGACCGTTGCCTTGCCCGCATCTACCATGCCATCCTCCATAAAGCCCCGCGACCCTATCATCTGATCATCCTCTCCGATCACGGACAATCTTGGGGCCCAACCTTCAAGATGCGCTACGGTCTGAGCCTGCGCGAATGGATCGAATGGCATTTGCCCCCGGGTGTCGTCGTGACCGAGACGGCCGGCGGTGATACCGGTGTGACCGCCCTGGCCGCCGTGCAGGCCGAGCTGGAAAACGTGGAAGCGCAGGGTATGACCGGCAATGTGGGACAGGCTGTGACCCATCGCGGCCGCCACCTGCTCGACCGCAGCATCGCCGAGCAGGAGACCCCCTGGGAACCACGGCCGGCTCAGGTCATCGTCTGCGCCAGCGGCAATCTCGCCCATGTGTATTTCAATCTCCATGCGGGCAAAGTCACCCTGCCGGAGCTGGAAAGGGCCTATCCCGGCCTGGTAGCGGCGCTGGTGGCGCATGAGGGCATCGGGCTTGTGTGCGGCTATGACGATGACGGCCTGCCCATCGCCCTGGGCAAGCGTGGCCGTCACCATCTCGTCACCGGCCTGGTCGAGGGTGAGGATCCCCTTTTGCCCTATGCTCCCTCCCAGGGACCGGGCGCAGCCACGGTTGCCACGCGCGCCTGGCAACTGGCCCGGGTGCTGAGCTTCCCCGGCTCCGGCGATCTCATGATCATCAGTACCGTATACCCCGACGGCACGGTGGCCGCGTTTGAAGAGCTGATCGGCAGCCACGGCGGGCTTGGCGGCGAACAGACGGATGCCTTTATCCTGCATCCGCCTTATGTCCAGGTCCCCGGCACCCGCAGCGCCGTCGATCTGTTTCCCATCCTCAAGCGATTGCGTGCCGGTGAGTCGATGGCGGTACGGCCGACGGAGGAGCAGCTCACCGCGGTTAGGTCGGCTCCTGTTCTTGTCGGTTCCCACGACGCCGAAGGCTGATGATAGCGGCTCTCCGGCTCAGCGCCATAGAACCTGCAGCGCCTGACGAGAAGGTCCTTACAAACCGGTGGGCGCGACCGATGGGCATGGGATTCCGCACCCGTTGACAACAGCACCGAATACGGCTAAAGTGCGCGGAAGAACACAGCGGCTTTGCCGGCTTCCGGCACCCTCTTGGGCCTGTCCGAGGCCGCATGGGCCACGGTGGCGGTAAGTCCACCGTTTCCACCGGGCAGGTAACCGGCATCCGGCCGGTTGTCCGGAGTTACCCTCCCCGGAGCGCCATCCCTCCTGACTCTACGTTCGTTCCCTATCCGTTCATGACCGTCCGTATCCTCATTATCGAAGACGACCCGTCCATCGGCAAACTCTTGCGTCGCGCCCTCGTGCTTGAAGGCTATACGGTCGAATGGGCCACAACCGGCCCGGAAGGGCTGCGCCTGTTCGAACAAACGACGCCCGACCTGGTCATTCTCGACCTCATGTTGCCCGAACTCGACGGCATCGAGGTCTGCCGCCGCCTACGCGAAACGAGTCAGGTGCCTATTCTCATGCTTACGGCCCGCGATGCCGTCGAGGATCGCGTCCTGGGTCTGGACAGCGGCGCCGACGACTATGTGGTCAAGCCTTTCGATGTGGACGAACTGCTGGCACGTCTGCGCGCCCATCTGCGCCGCACGCAATCCGACCGCTCCACGCGCCAGGTGTTGCGTTTTGCCGATTTGGTGGTGGATATGGCCTCCCGCTCGGTGCGGCGTGGTGACCGCGAGATCGAATTGACCGCGCGTGAATTCGATTTGCTCGTCCTTTTCATGCGCCATCCCAATCAGGTCCTCACCCGTAGCCAGATTTACGATGAAATTTGGAACTACGACTTCGGCGGCGAATCCAACATCATCGAAGTGTACATCCGCTACCTGCGCATGAAACTGGAGGCCGGCGGTGAACCGCGGCTTATCCACACCAAGCGTGGGGTCGGCTACATCATGCACGAGTGAGCCTGAGCGACCACAAAAGGGTCGGTACTCATGTCCTTTCGCCTGCGACTCACCCTCTGGTACACGGCGTTGCTGGCCGCCTTGCTGGTGTTGATCGTCGTTGTGGCGAGTTCGCTGGTACGCGCCAGCGTGATGCAGGATATTGACAACAACCTCAAACGCCAGGGCGACCAGATTGCCCGCCTTCTCCAGACCGGAGCCCCCCGCGGGTCCCTGGCCGCCATTTTGACGGCCAGGGCCGACGAGGTGTTGCCGCCGGATGTGTATGTCATTGTGCGTGATCGCAACCGTCGGCTTATCTATCGCTCCGAGAACCTGGCCAATCGGCTCATCGTCTTTCCCGAAGTCTACCGCGAACAGGCCTGGCAGGGTCGGAGCGGTTTCTACACAACGCCCTTGGGTCAAACCGGAGAACTGCGCGTCTACTTTGTCCCGGTTGTTTTTGGAGGCGAGACCATTGCCGCCGTCCAGGTAGCCCGTCTGCTCACAAGCGAACAGGCCCTCCTGCGTCAACTGGTGGGCAATCTGTTCTGGATCATCATCGTGGCCCTGGGCCTGGGTGCGGCTGTGGGCTATTGGCTGGCCGGTGTGGCCTTGCGGCCCATTCAGGAGGCCACGGCGACGGCCCTGGCGATCACCCGCACCGGCCGCCTCGACCGTCGTGTGCCCATCACCCGCTCGCGCAATGACGAGATCGGCACCCTCATCAACACCTTCAACGAGATGTTGGCGCGCTTGCAGGAGCTATTTGAAAAACAACGGCGCTTTTCGGCCGATGTCTCCCACGAATTGCGCACCCCCTTGACTACCCTCCTGGGCAACATCGCCCTGCTCAAACGGTGGGAGACCCTACCCGCGGCCGAACGGACCGAGATGTTGGCGGAAATGGAAGTCGAAGCCGAGCGCATGCGGCGGATGGTCTCCGATCTCCTCTTGCTCTCCCAGGCCGATTCCGATCGGGTTCTGGTGCGCGAGCGGGTCGAACTCGATACGGTGTTGTTGGAGGTCTATCGTCAGGCTCGGCGCCGGGCCGAAGGTCGCGAGATCGTGCTGGTGCGGGAAGAGCAGGCCGTAGTGATGGGCGATGTCGAGCGCCTGCGGCAAATGTTGGTAAACCTGGTGAACAATGCCATTGAATACACACCGCCCGGTGGACGCATCGAGTTGAGCGTAGAATGCCTGGGCAACCAGGCCCAGATCACGGTCAGCGATACCGGTCAGGGCATTGCCCCGGAGGATCTGCCCTACATCTTCGATCGCTTTTATCGGGCCGATAAGGCCCGTTCGCGTGCGGCAGGCGGTACCGGTCTGGGGCTCTCCATCGTCAAGTGGGTGGTCGATGCCCACGGGGGTGAAATCGCCGTTCAATCTCAGGTGGGCAAAGGTTCGACCTTCCGGGTGCGATTGCCGTTGGCCGAACCCTGCCGCCGCATGCCCACACCGGCGTCCGCCAACGCGGCCACAGTGGACTGATGCTCACCCCGGCTCTGCTCCACTGGTTGCAAAAGGATGAAGCCGCGGCCTGGCTGGAAACCCTGATGGCGACACCACCCGATGACACGGCTTTGCTTGCCGTCCTGACCCGTCTGCGGCGCCACTTCGCGCCTGAGCAAGCGGCCGCCCTGGTGGAGATGGCCCGTCTGCGCCGGCGGGCTCGGGCCAAATTCGGCGAACAGGCCCGGCGTCTCTTTTTCAGTCGCGCGCTGTTGGAGCAGGCCAGTCCGCTGGCGGTGGCGGTCCATACGGCCGCCCGCTTTGCCGAGCGGCCCTGGGTGGCCGATCTGGGCTGCGGTCTGGGGGCGGATAGCCTGGCCCTGGCCGCGGTGGGGCCTCAGGTCCTGGCCCTTGATCGGGCCGAGCTGGCCCTGCACCTGACCGCCCTCAATGCCCGGGCCTGTGGCCTGAGCGACCGTATCCATCCCGTGCGTGGGGACATCACCCAACCCTGTTGGCGGCTCCCGGCAGCCTGGGCCGATCCCACACGACGCCGGGAAGCGGAGGGAGCAACAAGGCGGGTCTTCGATCCGGAACGATGGCAACCACCCCTATCGGTCCTGCTCACCTTACAGGCGCTGACACCCGATATGGGCCTGAAGGTGGCACCAGGCCTGCCCCACAACCGCATTCCCCCTGAGGCCGAGGCCGAGTGGATCAGTCTGGACGGTGAGCTGAAAGAAGCCGTGTTATGGCTGGGTGGTCTGGCGCGCGGGGCCGTGCGTCGCGCCACCCTCCTACCGGCCGGAGTCGATATCGTCGCTGCCGGCGCCGTGGCGCCGGTGCGGCCGCCCGGCGCCTGGCTCTATGAACCCGATCCGGCCGTTATACGGGCCGGCGCCGTCGGCGATGTGGCCGTGCACCTGGGATTATGGCAACTGGATCCGACCGTGGCCTATCTATCGGGTGATGCGATCCCGACGACCCCTTTTGCCCGGGGATGGCCTGTTCTGACCCATCTCCCCTTCGATCTGAAGACCCTCAACCGCCGTCTGCGCGACCTCAACGGCGATGTGGTGGCCGTTAAAAAGCGCGGTTCACCCCTTGACCCCGAGGCCTTCCGTCGTCGTCTTGCCGGTCGGCCCGGCGGCCGCCCTGTGATCGTCGTCCTGACCCGTGTGGCCGGTCGTCCCTGGGTGCTTATCCTCGAGGCCGGTTCTCCTTCCGCCGATGCGCATCCCGGAACTCGCTCCGCCTGAAACGATACCGTTGCCGATTTGACAGGCCTCGACCGGGTTTGGTAGGATGGGCGCCGTCATTTTGACCGACCGGTCGGTCAGTATCCTGAGTTTTGTCCTGCTTCGGAGGTCTCCGTGTTGATCACCGACAACCGCTCTCGCAACCGTATTTTGCTCATTCTCTTCCTGGGCGTACTCATGGGCGCGCTCGATATCGCCATCGTAGCGCCCGCCCTGCCCGCCATCCAGAGGACGTTCGGGGTGGACGATCGCAGCCTGGCCTGGGTGTTCACGACGTACGTGCTCTTCAACCTTATCGGCACGCCGCTCATGGCCAAGCTGGCCGACATAGGGGGTCGTCGGCCGGTGTATGTGCTCGATGTGGGCCTGTTCGCCCTGGGCTCATTGCTCGTAGCCCTGGCGCCGGGTTTTGCCTTTTTGCTGGCCGGCCGGGCCTTGCAGGGGTTCGGTGCCGGCGGCATTTTCCCGGTGGCCAGCGCCGTCATCGGCGATACCTTTCCGCCGGAGAAACGAGGCAGTGCCCTGGGGATGATCGGCGCCGTCTTCGGGCTGGCCTTTCTCATCGGCCCGGTGCTGGGCATCGTCATCCTGCGCTTCGCCGGTTGGCCCTGGCTGTTCCTGATCAATTTGCCTATCGCCCTGCTCGTCATCCTGGCGGCCATGCGGTATCTGCCCGGCACACGTCCGGCGCGACGACGGCGTTTTGACGCCGTGGGCATGGTGGTCATCGGTACCAGCCTGGCGACGCTGACCTACGGCATCAATCAGCTCGATACGGCTCGTTTTGCCCAGAGCATTACCTCGCCGGCGGTATGGCCGTTCCTGCTTGTGGCCGTGCTGTTATTGCCGGTATTCGGGGCCGTTGAACGGCGGGCCGAGGATCCCATCCTGCGGGTGGGACTGTTCCGGCGTCGTCAGATCGTCGTCGGTAGCGGCCTGGCCATGGGCGCGGGCCTGGGCGAGGCCGCCGTTGTGTTTGTCCCGGCTTTGCTCGTGGCTGCTTTTGGTATCAGCGAGTCGCGAGCCAGCGCCTTGCTGCTGCCTGCGGTACTGGCCATGGCCGTCGGTGCGCCTTTGGCCGGTCGTATGCTCGACCGTTTCGGTTCACGGCCGGTGGTCTTCCTGGGCGCCACCCTGGTGGCCGCCGGTATGTTGGTGGTAGGCCTGGCCACGATAAGCTGGGGGGTGTTCTATACCAGTGCGCTGCTGGTCGGTCTGGGCCTGGGCATCTTGCTGGGTGCGCCGTTACGCTATATCATGCTCAACGAGGCACCGCTGGGGGACCGAGCCTCGGCCCAGGGTGCCCTCACCCTATTCACCTCTACCGGCCAGCTCATCGGTGGCGCCCTGGTCGGCGCCGTGGCGGCCTCGGCCGGCGGCGGTGTGAAAGGCTATCAAAGTGCCTATACCGTGGTCGGCACCGTCGCCGTGGTCCTGGCTCTGCTGGCGCTGGCCCTCAAAAGCCGGGCCGAGGAGCTGGCCACCGTACGCCGTAACGAGGCTCTGGGTACTCCTTCCTGAACCTCTCTTCGTCGTCTCGCATCGTTCCCCTCTTCGTCCTGCCTATGTACACCTTCTTCCTTGCCCTTCATAACCTCTTGCGCTGGCTTGTGGTCATCGCGGCCGTGCTTGTGCTCGTCCGCGCCGTGCGTGGACTGCGCGGGGGTCAGGCGTGGTCCTCGACCGATGAGCGAGCAGGCCAGCTCTATCTCATCAGCATGGACCTTCAGCTTCTGATCGGGTTGGTCTTGTTCTTCGTGCTCAGCCCCCTGACCCGCACGGCGCTGACGAACATCGCCGCCGCCATGAGCAACGATAGCATCCGCTTTTTCGTGGCCGAGCATTTCCCCTACATGCTGATAGCCGTCATCTTGGCCCATATCGGCCGCGCCCGTGTCCGGCGGGCGACCGAGGACCGCATGCGTTTCCGCCAGACGCTGATCTGGCTCGGCATATCGTTTCTGCTCGTCCTCATTGCCATACCCTGGCCTTTCTTCAGCTACGGTCGCGGTCTGCTGCCAAACTTCTAAAGGGCACAGGCAAGCCGGAGATGGGTGCAAGGAGGATACCATCTCCGGCTTGCGCATTTTGGGGATCAACCTTGCTTGACAAAGGTTCTGGAATTTCCTAGAATCTGGCGAAGTTTTCTATAGTTTTTTAGCTCCTTCGCCAGGTTCAGACTATGACCGTTCCCATAGCATCCTCCGATCCCGTGGAACCGCCTTTTAGCGTGCGTCGCTCGCTGAAACTGGGCACCTTTCACATCGGTTCCTCGCTGACCGACTTGCTGACCTCGGCCGTGTGGAACCGCATTCTCATTGCCGATCTCGGCATTACCGCCTGGCCGGTGGCGCTGCTGACCAGCGTGCGCTATCTCCTCTCCCCGCTGACGCTCTGGGCCGGTTATCAATCGGACACCCGGCCGCTGTTCGGCAGCCGTCGCGTCGCCTACATCTGGCTGGGCCGTCTGCTCATGTTGCTCTCGCTGCCTCTGCTTCCCCTTTCGCTGGCAGCGCTGGGCCATGATGGCCGTTCGCCGTCGGGCTGGACCCTGGCCGTGCTTTCTTTTTTGCTCTACGGCATCGGTACGCTCATTTCGGGAGCGCCGTTTCTGGCCCTGGTGCATGACAGTGCGCCCTATGCCCGTCGCGGTCAGGCCATCAGCATCGTACAAACTTTTCTGGTGGCGAGCTTTGCCTTCGGCGGCTTTCTCTACGGTCGTCTATTACCCGACTGGGATTACGCCCGGTTCTGGCGTCTGGTCCTTTTCGCCATGATCGGGGCTTTCTTCTTCTGGGTGTTCTCGGTGTGGGGCGAAGAGAAGCGTCTGCCTGACCCGACGACGCCAACCTCAGCCCCGGCAGAGCGACCCCCGCTGGGGCGGGTGTTGGCCGACATCCTGGGCGATCAGCGCACCCGGCGCTATGCCTTGTTTTTGGGTGCCTCGGCCTTCTTTGCCTTCATGCAAGACGCCATGCTGGAGCCGTTCGGCGGTGATGTCTTCGGCCTGAGCGTGGGCGAGACCACCCGGTTCAATGCCTACTGGGGGGTGGGCGTGTTGCTGGCGATGGTGCTCACGGCCGGCCTCACCCGCCGCCGTCGTCCTGACCAACAGGTGGGAACCACGGCCTGGGGTCTGGCTTTGTTGGCGACTTCGCTGGTGTTCCTCAGTCTGGCCTCGGGCCTGGTACAGCCGGCCTGGATCCGGCCGGTGCTGTTCTTCTTCGGCATTGGCTTCGGCATTTTCACGGTAGGTGGCGTCAGCCTGCTTATGGCCATGAGCAAGCCGGCGCAGGCGGGCAGCTATCTGGCTCTGTGGAGCATGTTGCAGCTCGTCACGCGGGGATTCGGTATCTCGATGGGCGGTGTTGTCCGCGACCTCGCGTTGCAACTGACCGGCGCCTTCAACAGCGCTTATGCCGCCCTTTTTGCCATTGAAGCCCTGGGCCTTTACCTGTGCATCTACCTGCTCATCCGGGTCAATGTGCCCGGCTTTGTCCGGCAACAGGGTCCACTGAGTGCTACGACTCTGCTGGCCGCTGCCGATGGTTCCTGATATGTCTGCCGACATCCGCCAGCGCTGTCTGGAAGAAGCCACCCGTTTGTTTGTGGCCCACGGCTATCACGGCATCTCCATGCGCGCGATCGCCGAACGGGTGGGTGTCTCGAAAGCCAACCTGTACCATCATTTCCGCGACAAGGAGGCCCTCTTCCTGGCGGTGTTGGAGGCCAATCTGGCCCGGCTGGATGCCATTGTCCACGACGCGCGGCACCGTGCCGTCACCCCGCGCGAGCAAATCACCCATCTCCTCCTGGGCCTGGCCGCCTGTGCGCCGGAACAACGCGCCATCATCCGCCTGGCCGATCAGGAGCTGGGCCAGATCGGCCCGGAAGCCCGGCAGACATTCGCCCGTCTTTACCACGAGCGCTTTACCGGCCCTATTGAGGCCATTCTGAGGGAGGGGATGGCGACGGGTGAGTTGCGGCCGGTGGATGTGCAAAGCGCTACCTGGGCCTTGTTGGGCATGGTCTATCCCTTCTTCCACCCGGCGGCAGAGGAGGTGCCGCCGCCGACGGCTGCGACCATCGAGCTGCTCGTTTCCATTTTCTTCGATGGTCTGACCCCGCGCGAAGGCTCGGGTTGAACCAGCACTTCGGGCTGGGTGGTGATGCGAAATCATCCTTTGTGGTGATTGGAAATCACCCTTTACATCGACGGTCGGCCTGCGCCGACCGTTGTGGTAAAGCATGTCGGCGCAGGCCGAGTGGGCGGTGACCGAAGGTGACCCTTTACATCGACGGTCGGCCTGCGCCGACCGTTGTCGTGGAGCATCCCGGCGCAGGCCGAGTGGGCGGTGACCGAAGGTCACCCTTTACATCGACGGTCGGCCTGCGCCGACCGTTGTGGTAAAGCATGTCGGCGCAGGCCGAGTGGGCGGTGACCGAAGGTCACCCTTTACATCGACGGTCGGCCTGCGCCGACCGTTGTCGTGGAGCATGTCGG
>Ga0197142_1004824_pt1 | contig 10754 bp, 6 predicted proteins | sample GBS60_MetaG_FD_148614 | JGI IMG/M metagenome (GOLD analysis project Ga0197142, IMG submission 148614) | Sediment microbial communities from Great Boiling Springs, Gerlach, Nevada, United States - GBS 60_MetaG | ecosystem: Environmental > Aquatic > Thermal springs > Hot (42-90C) > Sediment...
GTGGCTTTGACCCCTGGCAAATTCGCCCCTTGCCAATCGGTTTGGGCCAAATCGCAGCGCAGGCATTCCCCTTGCCGGAGTTTTTGGAGATGCTCCGGGTTGGCTTTGCGAACCTGCGCCTGGGCCATGCCGACCCCAGCAATGACCCCTAGAACCATACCCAACCACCCCCAACCCCATTTCATCCCCCGATCACCTCCTGTGGGCTCCGGGTTGCCCCCATCCAGACCAACCATTTCTCAGAATCCTTACGATACACTAAACCTGAATCCCGCTGCCTTGGGTTTATGAACGCACTGCCTGCCCAATATTCCCCCCATGCCACGGAGGCCCACTGGCAAGCCTATTGGGAAACCCATCGGGTGTTTGTGGCCGACCCGAACGCCCCAGGGGAACCCTACTGCATCGTCATTCCCCCGCCCAATGTCACCGGCAGTCTGCACATGGGGCACGCCTTTGAACACGCCCTGATTGACGTGCTGGTGCGCTACCACCGGATGCTGGGGCGCAACACCCTCTGGTTGCCGGGGACAGACCACGCCAGTATCGCGGTGAGTACTTTGTTGGACAAGGAACTGCAAGCAGAAGGCAAAACCCGCCGCGACCTGGGGCGCACGGCATACCTGGAACGGGCCTGGCAATGGAAAGAAACTGCCGGCAGAACCATCGTGACCCAAATTCGGCGTCTGGGTTTGTCGGTGGACTGGTCGCGGGAGCGCTTTACGATGGATGCGGGCCTTTCGCAGGCGGTGATTTACGCGTTTGTGCAACTGTACCGGGCAGGGCTTATCTATCGCGGCAAATACCTGGTGAATTGGTGCCCGGCCACGCAGTCGGCGGTATCGGATTTGGAAGTGGAACCGCAGGAAGTAGAGGGCCATCTGTGGCATCTGCGCTACCCCTTGGCAAGCGGCGACGGCTTTGTGGAAGTGGCGACGACCCGCCCAGAAACCATGCTGGGGGATACGGCGGTGGCGGTTCATCCCCAGGATGCCCGTTACCAGCATCTGATTGGGCAAAAGGTGGTTTTGCCCCTGATGCAGCGGGAAATTCCCATCATTGCCGACCCATGGGTCGATCCCAGCTTTGGCACCGGTTGCGTGAAAGTCACCCCGGCCCACGACCCCAACGATTTTGCCATCGGCCAGCGCCATCACCTGCCTATGATCAACATCCTGAACCCCGATGGCACCCTCAACGAAAACGCCGGGGAATTTCAGGGCCAAGACCGATTTGTGGCCCGCCAAAACGTCGTGCAGGCCCTGGCAGCTCAAGGTTATTTGGTGAAGGTGGAACCGCACCGCCATACCGTACCTTTTAGCGACCGGGGAAAAGTGCCCATTGAACCGCTCCTTTCGACCCAATGGTTTGTGAAAATTGCCCCGTTGGCCGAAGCCGCCCTGCGGGATTTTGACGAGCACCAGGCCCCCCGCTTTATCCCGGAACGGTGGGGCAAAGTCTATCGGGATTGGTTGGTGAAATTAAACGATTGGTGTATTTCCCGGCAGTTGTGGTGGGGCCATCGCATCCCGGCGTGGTATGTCGTCAGCGCAACCGGTGGGGTGATCACCGACGAGACGCCCTTTGTGGTGGCAGAAAACGAAGCGCAGGCCCAGCAACTGGCCCAAGCCCAATTTGGCAAAGACATTCTTTTAGAACAGGACCCGGATGTTTTAGACACCTGGTTTTCTTCGGGGTTATGGCCGTTTTCTACCCTCGGTTGGCCGGCAGAAACGCCGGATTTTCAGCGCTATTACCCGACGACGACACTGGTGACCGGGTTTGACATTATCTTTTTCTGGGTGGCGCGCATGACCATGTTGGGGCGCTATTTCACTGGCAAAATGCCTTTTCAGACGGTGTATATTCATGGCTTGGTGCGGGATGAAAACAATAAAAAAATGTCCAAATCGGCGGGCAATGGCATTGACCCCTTGGTGTTGATTGACAAATATGGGGTGGATGCCTTGCGTTTTGCCCTGGTCAAAGAGGTTGTCGGCGCGGGGCAGGACATCCGTTTGGATTACAACCGCAAAACGGATGAATCGGCGACGGTGGAAGCTGCCCGCAACTTTGCCAATAAAATTTGGAATGCCGCCCGGTTTGTGCTGCTGCATTTAGAGGGCAAAACCCCGGATGCTTTGCCGCCTATTGACCTAAGCAGGGCAGAGTTGAGCGACCGCTGGATTCTGTCGCGTCATCACCGCACCATTGCCCAGATGAACCAACACTTGCAGGCGTTTCATTTAGGGGAAGCGGCCAAACTTTTGTATGAGTATATTTGGGGCGATGTGTGCGATTGGTATATCGAACTGGTCAAATCCCGTTTGCAAGATGCCACCCAGCCGACGCGCCCTTTGGTGCAAAGCATCCTGGCCCAGCTTTTGGCGGATATCACCAAGCTGCTTCATCCGTTTATGCCCCACATCACCGAAGCCCTGTGGCAGAGTTTGGTGCGCCCGGAACCCGGCGTGAGCTTGGCCCGCCAGCCCTACCCCCAGGCGGAGGCGCGTTATATGGACCCGGCGTTGGAGACGGATTTTGCCCTGGTCATCCAGATCATTCGCACGATTCGCAACCTGCGGGCGATTGCCGAGATCAAACCGGGTGTGGCCGTACCCATCCTCCTGCAAACCCCTTCTAGCGCCGAACAAGCCCTGATTGCCGCCAGCCAGCGCTACATCTGCGACCTGGCCAAGGTCAGCTCCCTCACCTGGGGCCAAGACATCCCGGCGCAACGGCAGACCTTGGTGGGGATCACCGGCACGGTGCAGGTGCTGTTACCCCTGACGGGGCTGGTGGATGTGGCGACCCTGCGGGGGAAAATCGCCCGCGATATCGAAAAAATCCAAGCCCAGGCCAAGGGGTTGGCCGCCCGGTTGAACAATGCCAATTTCCTGGCCAAAGCGCCCCCGGAGGTGGTGCAAACCCATCAAGCGCAACTGGCCGAAATGACCCAACAACTACACCTGTTGCAAGAGCGGCTCCAACAACTGGCATGAGTACCCCTTCTGGGCTCATCACCACAGGGGAAACCCCGATGCTCGTGACATACTCCCGTCTCATGGCTACGCCACGCTTTGCTAACGTCCTACGGACAGAGAGCAGACCTCTCGCTTCATTGGGGAGCTTCTGCAAGAACCCTCTGCGTATTGCAGACACGGGATGTCCCACCGCGTAGCCATACCAGATTCCGGCAACGCCGTTTTGTATAGCCAACCCTATTCTACCACGTGGGGGTGGCTGTATCCCGGTACCGTGCGGGGCTTATCCACCCCCACACCCCCGCAAGCTAAACAGTGGTGTTGTACTCTGCAACAAAAGTTTATAAATTCACGTTAGGCAAAATGCTGCACGAGGAAATTTTTTGTTATACGGTAATTGCAAATTTGCGACATCGGCCTTTACCTACACCCCCTTTCTCAGAAAGGGGATGGAGCGGTTACAAATGCCTAAAAAATTCCCATCCTATAGCTAGGTAGGTTAAGGTTGTCGCCTTAAGATTCATGGCTACGCCATTGTGGGGCTACCCCCAGCGGCCTATGTCATGTCAACCTTTGCATGCTTAGCTACAGAGATTCCCTTGCCGGCAGTTTTTTTATTTGATTTAGTGCCGGGGATTTGATCGCCTTAACTGCGCAATTGAATGGGCATCACCAAATAAGTCATTTGGGACTCCCCCAACGGCGAAAAAATCACCGGGGCCGTCGCCGAATTTAATTCCATTTGCACGTGGGTCGAAGACATGGCCTTGAGTCCTTCGAGGACATAGCGCACGTTGAAGGCCACATCCAGGGCTTCCCCCGCAATTTCCGCCGGGATTTGCTCCTGCCCCTGTCCCAATTCTCCCCCCTCGGTCGTCAGCAGCACATGGTCCAAATTCAGAGAAAATTTTACCACATTGCGGCTGCCTGCCAACACCGCCAACCGCTCCAAAGCGTGCAGCAAATCTTCCCGCTCCATGACCACCCGCCGGGCAAATGTCTTGGGCAACAATTGGCGATAGTTGGGATACATCCCGTCGAGCAAACGGGTCACCAACCGCTGCTGAAACCCCTCCCCCTGGGGCAGTTGAAAATCCGCCTGGTAAGACGCCAAACTCAGCCGCACCGTTTCCCCCTCATACTTGGCCAACAGCCGCTCCACCTCCCGCAACGCCCGCGCCGGAATCGTGGCCTGCACCGGCTGCTCGGCACTCCCAGCCCATTCTGTCGCGACAATCGCCAAGCGATGACCGTCGGTGGCCGCAAATTCCAAACTGTCGCCCCGAATCTGGACGTGCACCCCTGTCAGAATTTGCTTGGTTTCGTCGCTACTGGCGGCAAACAGTACCCCCTTGAGACCCTGCAAAAACGCTTCCCGCGCTAAAGGCATGGCCGTCGCCGTCACTTCCGGCAAGGCGGGAAATTCCTCCCCAGGTAAACCCGGAATTTGATAAGGCCCCGCCAGCGTATCCTTTTTCCCCTCCCGCTCCCAGCGCGCCCGCAACGTCGCCTGCAACTCGTTTACCTTAATTTCCACCAACGCATCCGGCAAACGCGATACCAAATCCCCCAAAATCCGCGCCGGTAAGGTAATCATCCCCCCCGTATGCACGGTGGCTGCCATGCGGCTTTGTAAGCACAATGTCTGGTCAAAGGCACTCAGGACCAGTTGGTTACTCTCTGCGTGCGCGACGAACAGAACATGGGCCAGGATCGGGTGGGTAGGTCGGTTGGCAACCGCACGGCTGACCACGCTCAAATGGCTGCTTAGCTCTTTCTGCGAACAGGTCAGGTGCATACCCATACTTTAGCCCACCCTGAGGCCATCCTACCACCCCGCCACCGCTCTACTCCTATCCAAAAAACAAATATTTTTCTTTAGTAGATAGTAGTAGGGCCTGTGGATATGTGGATAACTTTGGGGATAACCGATGACGACGGGGTTTGCCGTCCTGGCCCCTGTGGATAACCTGTGGATAACCTGTGGATAACTTGCTGAGTTATCCACAACCCCCAATTTTTATCCACAGAACCCCCCGACTTATCCCCAAATTATCCACAGCCTGAGGCCGAGTTATCCACAGATTTGGCCCACTTATCCACAACTTATCCACAGGTTGACCCGGAAAAACTGTAATAATTTTTTACATTTGCACCGCGGCCGCCGCCTGGGATTTTGCTGATATTGTCTATACATTATATTTAGTAAATTTACAACAAAATAATGATAATAGTTGTGGTTAATGTATGGTTTATTGCTGTACAAAAGTGAGAAGTATTACTGGAGTGCCAAGTGGTTACCGAAGCGGTCCCAGCGGCAGAAGGCCAGTTCTTTAGGCCAGGGTTGGCCATTGAGGTATTGCGTGATGATTTCGGCGGTAATGGGGGCCAGGAGGATGCCGTTGCGGTAGTGACCGGTGGCGAGGGTGAGGTTATCCCAGGGGCTGGGGCCGAGGATGGGGGCTTGGTCGGGGGTGAGGGGTCGGTAGCCCCACCAGGTTTCCACCAGGGGCCAGGGGGCAAGGGGGGGGTAGGTGCGGATGGCTTCGTGGAGGAGGGTGTGGATGCCGCCGGCGGTGGTGCCGCCTTGGAATCCCACATCTTCGCTGGTGGCGCCTACGACCAGTCGGCCATCGCGGCGGGGAACCAGGTAGGCGCTGGCAAAAACCACTTGGTTGAGGCCGGGGGCGTGGGGGGCTTGCAGGGCGAGCATTTGGCCTTTGCGCGGGGCAACGGGCAGAGAGAGGAGCTTTTGTGCCCAGGCACCGGCGGCGAGGATGTAATGGTCTGCTTGGTGGGAAGTGACATCGGTAAGGACCCGCTGGATGGTGGCGTTCTTGGCTTCGAGGCGGACGACGGTTTGTTGGGGAAAGAACTCTACGCCGAGGGAGGTGGCGGCTTGGTGCAGGACTTGGGTGAGTTGGCGGTTGTCCACCTGGCCTTCTTGGGGATACCACCAAGCGCCCTGAAAGTGTGGGCCCAAGCCGGGTTGCTGCTGGTCGAGTTCTGCCCGGTCAAGCCAAATCCCGTGGGGGTTGCTCTGGGTGCGCTCGCTCACGGGCGCGAGGATGCCGCAGGGCCAGTAGCCGGTACTTTGGCCGGTGCGGGCTTCCAGGTCCTGAATCCAGGCGGGGTAGCGTGCCAAGCTGGCCTGACCCAAATCCCGCAGCCCGCCGGGGGGAAGCCGTTCGGCGCCGGGAGCCAGCATCCCTGCCGCGGCATAGGCGGCTGTGCCAGGGAACCCGCCATCGAGAATGCTCACCCGCCGTTGGGTTTTGGCCAGTTCGACGGCGATGCTTAGCCCGATGATGCCGCCCCCGATGATGAGAATGTCCATGTCATGTGGGATGGGTGATGTTTTTATGCTAACGAAACGGGTGGCTTGTTCCGGGAAAAAACTGTGGGATACTGGACGTGGTAGGTACAAGCGAGCAGGATGAGAACCTTTCCCACGTCTGAGACGCTGCGGCGGTTGCCGTTTAGTTTGGCGGATGTGGCGGTTATTTTGGGAACCTTGGTGCTCCTGGCGGTGATCGCGCGGGTGGGGGTGGGGGCGTTGGATGTGTTTCACCCGCCGGTGCAGGTGCCCCGCGTTGACCTGGACCCCCGGAATTTGCCCTACTATGCCGGGCGTTCGACCTTGCGGATGTTTGTGGCGTTATTTTTCTCGACAATTTTTACCCTGGTTTACGGCTATATTGCGGCCAACAGTCGGCGGGCAGAACGGGTGATGATTCCGCTTTTGGATGTGTTGCAGTCGGTGCCGGTGCTGGGGTTTTTGGCAATTACGGTGACGGGGTTTATTGCGCTGTTTCCGGGGAGTTTACTGGGGCTGGAGGCGGCTTCCGTGTTTGCCATTTTTACCAGCCAGGTCTGGAATATGACGTTTTCGTTTTACCAGTCCCTGCGGACGGTGCCCCAGGAGTTGCACGAGGCAGCTACGTTGTATCAGCTTTCGCGTTGGCAGCGGTTTGTGAAATTGGAAGTGCCCTCGGCCATGATTGGCCTGCTGTGGAATGGCATGATGAGCTTTGGCGGCGGGTGGTTTTTTGTGGCCGAAAGCGAGGCCATTAGTGTGTTGAACCAGGAATATACCCTGCCGGGGATTGGTTCCTATGTGGCGGCGGCAGTTGCGGCGGAAAATCTCCCGGCTTTGGGCTGGGCGGTGCTGACGATGGCGGTGGTGATTGTGCTGGTGGACCAGTTGTTTTGGCGGCCTTTGATTGCCTGGGCAGACAAGTTTCGCATGGAGCAAAGTGCGGCTGCCGAGGCCCCGGAATCCTGGGTGTACGACGTGGTGCAGGCGGCGCGGTTGCCCCGGTTGTTGGGCCAGGCGTTGGCGCCTCTGGTTGAGGGGGTGAATCAGTTTTTGTCCCAATTGACCCGGCTGCTGCCGCCGCCGGCGACGGTGTCGGAGGTGAATCCGCGGCAGGACCGGATTTATAACACCCTTTTGTTGCTGGTGATTGGGCTACTTTTGGCCTGGGGGTTGCATTTTGTGGTGACGACGGTGGGGCTGGCGGAAGTGGGGGTGGTGTTTGGACTGGGGCTGTTGACCTTGGGGCGGGTGCTGGTCTTGTTGGTGGTGGCGACGCTGATTTGGACGCCGGTGGGGGTAGCGATTGGGTTTCAGCCGCGCTTAGCCCGTTTGTTGCAGCCGGTGGTGCAGTTTTTGGCGGCGTTTCCGGCCAACTTTGTCTTTCCGTTTGCCACGTTATTGTTTATCCGCACGGGAATTAGTTTGGATTGGGGCAGTATTTTTTTGATGGCGTTGGGTTCCCAGTGGTATATCCTGTTCAATTCGATTGCCGGGGCGCAGAGCATTCCCACGGATTTGCGGGAAATGTGTGCGGATGTGGGCTTGACGGGGTGGCAACAGTGGCGCAAGTTGATTATTCCGGGAATTTTTTCTGCCTGGGTGACCGGAGGCCTGACCGCCAGCGGTGGGGCCTGGAATGCCAGTATTGTCTCGGAGGTGGTCAGTTGGGGGGACCGCACCCTCAAGGCAACGGGGTTGGGGGCGTATATTACGGAGGCGACGGTGCAGGGGGATTGGGCGCGCATTACCCTGGGAATTGGCATGATGAGTTTGTTTGTGGTCGGGCTGAACCGCTTGGTGTGGCGGCGGCTGTATCTTTTGGCCGAAAGTAAATATCACTTGTGAGGTGGGCGATGACTCCGTTGATTGTGGTGGAACAGGTTTCCAAAAGTTTTCCTTTGCCCCAAGGCAAGGGTGTGTTTTGCGTGCTGAGTGATATTAGTTTCCAACTCCAGTCGGGCGAGGTGGTGGCGCTGCTGGGGCGCAGTGGCAGTGGCAAAAGTACTCTGTTGCGGATCATGGCGGGGTTGATTCCCCCGACCCAGGGGCGGGTGTGGAGCAATGGGAGCTTGTTGCGGGGACCCAACCGGCACGTGGCGATGGTGTTTCAGAGTTTTGCCCTCCTGCCCTGGTTGACGGTGCTCGAGAATGTGGAGTTGGGGTTGGAAGCCCGGGGGGTGGCGCGGGAAGAGCGCAAGCGGCGGGCGTTGAAGGCGATTGACCTGGTGGGTTTAGACGGGTTTGAAAGTGCCTACCCGCGCGAGTTGTCGGGGGGGATGAAACAGCGGGTGGGATTCGCCCGTGCCTTTGCCCTGGAGCCGCCAGTCCTGTTTATGGATGAACCCTTTAGTGCGCTCGATGTGCTCACGGCGGAAAACCTGCGGGGGGAAATTGACGACCTGTGGCAGGCGGGGATGTTTCCTTCCCAGAGCATTCTCATCGTCACCCATAACATTGAGGAGGCGGTGTTTTTGGCCGACCGGGTAATCCTGTTGGGCGCCAATCCTGGCCGGATTCGGGGCGAAGTGGTGATTGATTTACCCCGTCCCCACGACCGCACTTCTTCCCGCTTCAAGGCCCTGGTGGATTACATTTACACGGTGATGACCAACCCGGATATTGAAGTGACGGGCAAGGTAGAAGTGGCCCAGCCGCCCCAGCCTACCTCTCCGTTTGCGCAACCGTTGCCCCATGTGCGGGTGGGGGGAATTAGCGGTCTGTTGGAGTTGGTGGTCGAGCAGCCCAATGCCCAGGTGGACATTCCCCTGTTGGCAGAGCGGCTACAAATGGCGGTAGATGACCTGTTGCCCATTCTGGATGCGGCGCGGATGTTGGGGTTTGCGGAGGTGTCCCAGGGGGATGTGCGTCTGACGCCGGTGGGCCAGGACTTTGCCACGACCACGATTTTACGCAGTAAGGATTTGTTCCGCCAGCAGGCGTTGCAGAATGTGCCGGTGCTGGTGAGTATGGTGCAGACCCTACGGGAAAAGCGCAGCCATTCGATGGGAGCGGATTTTTTCCTGGATTTGTGGGATGACTATTTTCCCCGGGCGGAGGCGGAACGGTTGTTTGCCACTGCGGTGGACTGGGGGCGCTATGCGGAATTGTTTGAATACGATGCTGATGAAGGACGGCTTTATCTTTCGGAGTCCAGCACGGCCAATGACGCCCTGCCGGTGGAGGAAGAAACGGCTTAGGGGGTGGTTTTGCCCTCTAAATAGCTAAGTAGCGGTAATTGCGGCCATAGGTCGCTGGGGACGTGGGTACGCACCGCTTCGAGGAGGAGGTGTTCCAACGGCCAGCGATGGACGTTCACCAGGTGGAGCAGCAACTCGGCAGCGTAATCCTGATAATTGAGCACATCCATCATGCAGGCCAATTTGCATATCCGTTCCGGTGTTCGCCAATCCGGGGGGGTCTCCGGCGCCAGTAAATCCCGCACATATACGGCATCCCCCCAGAGTTTTTGCCCTCGATAATAGGAGACGCTTGTGAGGGGAAATGCGCGCCTGGCAACGCCCTGGTGGAGGTCTAGGTGCATCAAGGTAAACCCCTGGGCGCGCATAAACCTATCTAAATCGGCAAACAGGGGTTGTCCTACATACAGCGGCGAAAAAGTCACTTCCGTTTGGACCACCAACAGACTGTGGTTGAGCACATGCTGCGCCCCCCGCAGGACATCCAAATCCGCCCCCTGCACATCGGTTCCTAGAAAGTCAATCTCGGCAATGCCTGCTTCGTGACAGAAGGTATCCAAGGTAGTGGTTTCCACCTCCACGGTGAAATCCAATGCCATCACCTCATGTAACCAACTGAAGCGGCTCAGATAGGACTCGTTGGGCGGGTACAGGGAAGAACACATCGGGTTTTTCGTCACATAAAGGGTTCTTGTGCCGCAGGTGTCACTGAGGGCCAAGGGTAAATGCTGTTCTGTCCAGTTAATGTGCTGTTCTGTCAGGAGGGCATTGGCCGCCTCGCAGGCATCCGCATCCACGTCAAAGCCATAAATGGTGAGGTTGGGGGCAAAGACCGACCAGCCCTGATTTCCCCAATCATCTTGCTCGGAAATTTTCCGAGAACCCACATTGACCACCGTCATGGTTAGGTTGTCCAGATAACCTTGCGCTTTGAGTAGGGGGGTAAACAGGGGGGGCATCGCCAACACCGCAGTCTTATTGTGCCTCATGGGTTCCCCAGGCTAGGAGCAGCTCAGCCCCCGCCCGGTCAGTAACCAATAGCGGTGAGAAACGCCTGCACCTTGGCCCAACTGTAGGGGAGCAAATCCGGGCGGTCGCTGTTGAGGGTCACCAAACCGGTTTGGGCGCGAAACCAGGTGCGTTGCCGCTTGGCTAACTGGCAGGTGTGTTTGACAATCAGGGCTTGCGCCGTCTCCAGGGTATCATGACCGGCTAAGTAATTGCTGATTTCTTGATAGCCCAAAGTTTTGAGTA
>Ga0197142_1004825_pt1 | contig 10754 bp, 11 predicted proteins | sample GBS60_MetaG_FD_148614 | JGI IMG/M metagenome (GOLD analysis project Ga0197142, IMG submission 148614) | Sediment microbial communities from Great Boiling Springs, Gerlach, Nevada, United States - GBS 60_MetaG | ecosystem: Environmental > Aquatic > Thermal springs > Hot (42-90C) > Sediment...
TCGTCAAATCTGTCGTTGGAATCCCTCCTCACATCGGGCCCCCATATCAGGAGGGGGACTGGATCACCCCTATGTTCTCCAATCTCGGAGGGTGTTGTATGATCTCCTGTCACTGCTAAATAGAGGCCGCCTGAACCCCCCATCTCATATACCGGCCTAAAGGCTCTTGAGATCCTCTCTATCATCTCCCTCTTCTTGGCCGGGTTGCAGTCATGGCTTGCAGTATCTGTCGCCTTAACATGTAATAGGATGAGATCATACTTGGAAATGTGATTTATAACAGCATCCACCTTGGCATCGAGGTTTGTATCATAGGTCCCAGTAGCTCCCTTCACATCTATGATGTCGAAGCCCACCGCACGGCATACGCCTTTGTAAAGCGCCCCACCGGCCACAATAGCGCATCTGATACCAAATCTTTCACGTATTGGCTCGAGAGGTTTAAACTGCCCTCCACCCCTTAAGACAATACTGTTGGCGGGCGGCTTGCCAGACTCCTTTCTCCTCACGTTAATGGGATGGTTTGCCAGCGCATCGCCGGCCTTTTTGAGGAAGCTGGATAGTATTGCTGATGTTCTTTTAGACTCCTCCGTTTCATCCAAGGACTTTGGCTCCACAACCTTTACACCGGTCTTATGGGGGTCTGTATCCGCCACCCTAGGCGACAGCCCAGACCCCCTGAGAACCAGCACACCCCTATGCTCCACGGTTGGCTTGAAGATTATCCTTACCTCAGGATGGTCCTCTAGGGTTATCTCCTCCAGCGTCTTGCCTAACGAAGCTGCTTCTGGACTTGTTATCCTACCAGCCCTCCTATCTAGTAGGAGGCCGTCTGAGTTGGTCGTTGCGAAGTTGCATCTGAAAGCTATGTCCCCGGGCATGAGGTCTATCCCGGCGCCCAGAGCCTCGAAAGGCCCCCTACCAGTATAGTCTTGTAATGGATCGTAGCCCAGTATGGCTAAATGGCCTGTATCGCTCCCGTTAGGCCGGCCCGGTGCAACAACATCCACAATGCCAGTCTCACCCTCCCTGGCCATCAAATCTAGCAGAGGCTTCCTAGCTGACTGGAGTGGTGTTAGACCTGAAAGGGTTTTGCATGGCCGATCTCCAAGCCCATCCATAATCAGTAGGACCGCCTTCATCATATTCAGGTTCCAGAGGTTTTGTATAAGGCTATCTCTTGGCTGAAATCTTTTAAGAACACTTTTTAGAAACCATGACTGAAGAAGTAGGGAGCCTGCTCAGATGGCGTTGAGACCGAGAGAACCAAGGTATAGGAGTATTGAGGATCTACCAGGAGTTGGGGAAACCACTGCTGAGAAGCTTCGTGAACTGGGGTTTACAACCATCGAGTCCATAGCGACGGCGACCGTCTCCGAGCTAATGGCGGCAGGGGTAAGTGAGAAGAAAGCCTATGAGCTGATATCCTCTGCCAGAGAAACGATAGAGCTCACATGGGTCACTGCAAAGGAGCTGGCAGAGCTTAAGACAGCGATAGGCAGGATCACAACTGGAAGTCTTAGACTTGATGAATTGATAGGAGGCGGTGTTGAAACCCAAGCAATAACGGAATTCTACGGCGAGTTCGGATCGGGCAAGTCACAGCTATGCCACCAGCTCTCCGTAAATGTGCAGCTTCCAGTATCGAGGGGGGGACTGGATGGCTCAGCCCTCTACATAGACACGGAGAATACGTTTAGGACCGAGAGAATCTCCGCCATGGCCCGAAAACTTGGACTTGACCCGGAGGAGGCGGCTGAGAGAATAATCTACGCCGAGGCATATACGAGTGACCATCAAATGCTGCTTCTGGAGAAGGCTGACAGGGTTATAAAGGAGAATAATGTGAGACTCATTATAGTGGACTCTTTAACAGCCCACTTCAGGAGCGAATATCTGGGTAGACAGCTTCTGGCTGAGAGGCAGCAGAAGCTTAACAAGCATCTACACAGGCTGATCAGGCTTTCAAGGGCTTTTAACGCTGCGGCTGTGGTGACGAATCAGGTTATGGCCAAGCCTGATGATTTTTTCAGCCAATCCTCAGTTTTCCCTGTCGGAGGCCATATAGTAGGGCATACGAGCCACACCCGTGTCCTGATTAGGAAGGTGGCCGGTAAGAGGAATAGGATCGCCCGGCTTGTATCAAGTCCCTACCTCCCCGAAGGTGAGGCTGTCTTCAGAATAACCGAGCATGGGGTTGAAGACGTGGAGGACGACATCGTATGACGGTAGGGAGAGAGGAGACGAAGGCTTTTCTCAACACACTCTTCCAAGGCCGTATAACTGAGTCAGAGCGTCTCCTATCCAGTCTCAGGGAAAAGCATCCCGACGATCAGAGGTATATCTCTACTTTGGAGGGGATACTTACATCCTATGTAAACGATGACATGGATTCGCTCCTGTTCAGGCTATATGGTTGGAAAGAGCTCTGGAGGAAGAGGGCTGAGATACAAAAATACATGGAGGGCCTCGCCACACGAATGGAGCCTGAGGACCGCTACTTTAGAGCCTGGGTCGAAGTCCTAAAACTATTGGATAAGGTGCATAAACCCCACAAGATGGTTGAAAAGAAGAAATCAGATGAGGAGGTTGAAGAAGACAATCCATGAGACTAGAAAAATCCCCGCATAGCCTCCAGCACCATTTAGATATGCCTTCCGCCTACTGCCCGATAAAAAACGGTATGACGCCTCTGAAATCAGAATATAGAGAAGGATGGCAGATGGTATTATGATCGCAGCCGGCTGGCCAAGCCTCAGGGAGAGTAATGCTGCAACGTATCCGTATAGTAGGCCGGCCGCAGCCTTCAGCCAGTAGATGAGATTCTCCGCCTTCATAGTCTTAAGCCGGTGCTCCTATGAGATAAATGTACGCTTTTAGGGTGTGTAATCGGATTGATCAGTTTAAACGCCTTGGAAATCTCCATCATCGTGGGGGAGTGTAGGGAGAGGCTTTCAGGAGGCTGGGTTAGGAACGTCTATCAGCCTTCACCCTCATCAATTATTTTAAAGACGTATGTGGGTAAGGGAGTTCTCGAGTTCTGGATGGTGGCTGGCGAGTGTATCTTCTACACCGACCGCGAGCTGGTGAAACCTCAAAAACCCACCACCATGGCCACCATGTTGCGCAGAGCTTTGAACGGGCTAAGGATCACTGACATACGTCAAATCGAGTCTGAGAGAATTGTTGAGATCAACCTGGCCGGCGGTTTAAAGTCTCTCATAGTTGAGCTCATGCCACCGGGCAATATAGCCCTCCTCGAAGAGGGGAAAATAGTACACGTAATGAGGCGGGCTAGAAGCAGGTCTAGAGTTATCGGAATTGGTGATATCTACACGCCACCACAGCGTAGATACTCATACATGTTGGGTGATGCGGGCCCTGAGATCTTCTCAAAACTACGCCATGACTCACCTATCGTGGCGGCCCTCAGCAGGGATCTGGGACTTGGTGGGAAGTTTGCAGAGGAAATCCTATCACGCGCTGGTGTTGGAAAAGATGTTATTGTTGAAAGACTTTCGAAAGATGAAATTGACAGGCTGGTTGAAAGTTTAAAGGATGTTGAAAATCTAATTCGACATCCTAGTCCACGTGTTTACCATGTGGGTGATGCCCAGATTCCATCCCCCATCGAGATGCGGCACATAAATTTTGATTATATTGAGACATCGACTTTTTCCGAGGCTGTTGCCAGAGCTTATCTCACTCAGCTTGAGGTGGAGAGGAGGAGGGAGAATGTCGGGCCTCTTATGGAGAAGCTGAAGGATTTGGAGAAAGCCCTTAGGGAGAAGGAAACTGTCCTAGATTCCTTGAGGGCGAGGGCCAGTTCCATGGAAAAGGGGCTGGGGCTCCTCAACATCATAGCAGACGAAATCACAACAACCCAAGCGGCCGATCGACTTAAAGATCATGGAATAGAAATAGTCGTCCATGGTAATTCGATAGATGTCACAGTAAGTGGGCATACGTTCCACCTGCGCAGGGGTCAATCTATACGCCGTCAAATATCCCATCAATATGATGAGCTTAAGACCATACGTCAGACAATCAAAGACTTGGAGGAGGAAGTCGCTAAAATCGTAAGGGAGATAGGTGAGACAAAAAACCTGATAGAAGAGTCGGATAAGGTTGTACATGTGGTAGAGAGGGAAAGGCCGTCGGTGAGGACTCGGCGGGAATTTAAAACCTCGGACGGATTTCTAGTTATAGCAGGCCGGGACGCCAAGTCAAACATACACCTTCTCAGGAATGTGATGGAGGCGTTAGATCTTGTGCTTCACGCCGAGATTCCAGGCTCTCCAGTCACACTGATAAAAAAGGGTATGGAGGCCCCCCACACAACTATTGAAGAGGCGGCCCAGTATACTGCATGCTATAGTAGGGCTTGGCGGGAGGGCTTCACCAGTGCCTCGGTCTATTATGTAGGACCGGATCAGATCTCCCTATCAGCACCTTCAGGACAGTACCTGCCGAGGGGTTCTTTCATGGTTTATGGACGACGCAGATATACTGAGGTCCAGCTCCGATTGGCCGCCTACCTAGATGATGGTCTACCCGGTATAGTGCCCTATCTCACAGCCTCTAGAACTGGCTTATATTTCGTGGAGCTCCGGCCGGGTATGACTGAATCCCGGGAGGCTGCGGTGGAGATCCTCAAGCTACTCGGCTGCGAGGTTGGTGATGAGATGGTGGACGCCCTCAGTTCTCTCATCCCATACGGGCGATGCTCTATCCTCTTTAGGGACAAGCTTATTAGGACTTGAGTTAACCTCTAGTTGGGCGAAATGGTTCGGCCTGTCACGCTGTCTGGCGAGGTAAAGGTCAGGGATGTCATGACAAGCCCTGTAATTGACTGTAGCGAGAATGACACGGCTGTAGCTGTAGCCGAGAAGATGAAAAAATACAGTGTTGGAAGCGTCGTTGTCACTAAAAATGGTGAGCCTAGGGGCATTATTACAAAAACTGATATTGTTTGCGAGGTTGTGGCCAACGGGTTAGACCCCAATCAGATACTGGCCAAAAATATCATGACATCATCCCTACAGACAATAGACCCAGACGCCTCAATAGACCAGGCCATAAGCAAGATGAATAGGCTAAAGATAAGCCGCCTAGTGGTGGTTTACAAAGAGAGGGTGGCAGGGATAATCAGTATAAAGGATATTCTGCAGGTGACGCCGGAGATAGTCAACATAGTTAGAGAGAAGATAAGGATCGGCGGTTCTCCAAGCCAGCCCCAATCATCCCCTGTTGAGGGATACTGTGACAGCTGCGGGGAGTGGTCTGATATGCTGAGTCGGGTTGACGATCAGCTCCTATGTGAGGAATGTAGGCTGGAGCTTGAAGAGGCACGGAAGGGTCACTAGCTAGAAATTGAGATTCTTTTTGGATACGATGCTTGGAAATCTTCTCACATGGCTCCGCCTACTGGGATTTGACACACTCTACTATGCTGGAGGGGGCGACACAGACATTGTAGAGAAAGCCCTCACCGAGGGAAGAACAATAGTCACCAGGGATGGCAGTCTCCACAGAAGGGCTGGGAAGGCGGGCGCCTCCTCCATACTTTTACCCACTTCAGATACATTGGAAGCACTCAAATACATAAAGGCTGTCACAGGCTTAAGATTTGAGTTCAACCCATTCAGCACCAGATGCCCCAAATGTAACAGACTTCTAGATCTTGTGCGGGAGAATCCCCTTAGATGGTCCTGTGGAGGGTGTGGTAAGGAATATTGGGTGGGAGGGCATTGGAGAAATATTAGTAAGACGCTGGATTCACTAGCTGAAGGTTGAGCAGTATGGAAGGCAGATATGGGCTTGAGATTGGGAGGAAGATAGTTTTACTGGCCAGACGCTCTATAGAAGCTTATCTAGAGAAAGGGTTTCTGTCAGAGACGTTAGGTGAGGATTTACCTTCTGAGAAGAGGGGTGTATTTGTCTCCCTTTACACCTATCCCGAGTCTGATCTGAGGGGATGTATAGGCTATCCCTACCCTATCATGCCCCTTAAGGAAGCTGTCGTAAAGGCCGCCGTAGCAGCGGCCACCCAAGATGTGAGATTCATCCCTGTAGCGTCGGATGAGATGAATAGCGTAGTTGTTGAAGTGAGCGTTCTAACAAAGCCCCAAGAGATCAAGTTTGAAAAGAGGACTGACCTGCCCAAATCCATTAAAGTGGGGGTTGACGGCCTGATAATAGAAACACCCTACGGCTCTGGCCTCCTCCTACCACAGGTTCCAGTTGAATATGGCTGGGACAGCGAGACATATCTAACCCACCTTTGTCTAAAGGCTGGACTGACCCCAACCTACTGGTTAGATGGTAGGATGAGGCTGCTAAGATATTCGGCCCAGATATTTAGGGAGACACAGCCATCAGGTGATATAGTGGAGGTATTCCTCGGTGCCTAGTAATGCTTGTCCACATGGGTGTTTGTGGAATTGGACTGGGACATGCGTCAAGATCGGCGGCTGTAGCTAAAGAATTAATCAGGAGAGGTCATAAAGTATCCATCACGGCCTACGGTGAGGCCATCAAATATCTGGAATGGGAGGGGCTTAAACCTATGCCCAACCTCCGGCTCAACTATGGCTTATCAGAGGACGGCTCTGTATCAATAAAGCAGACAATCATTAAGAACATTCTGCTGCCTATGAAATTTGGGGTACAAGTGGCCCGGGAAACCGGCATGATTGATGCTTTGAAACCTTCCGTAGTATATAGCGATACCCGTGCCTCAACCGTGGCCGCAGCTAAATCTCTAGGCCTTCCAGTGCTGACGGTGCTAAACCAGTACAATATTCCAATTGAGGTTAGAAAGCATAGGCGGCTGGCGGCATATGTGGAGGGTATGATTCAGCTTCCCTCATTAATTTGGGATAGGTCAGATATTATCGCTATTCCAGACCTTCCACCACCCTACACAATCTCCAGCCTCACCTTAAACCTGAGAGACCAATGCGATACTCGGGTTAGGTATGTGGGCCCAATGGTTCAGAGGAGGGTGGTGGAAGATAGGGAGGTTGCCAGGTTGAGGAAGAATCTGGGGGCTGATGGTAGGATGCTGGTCTTTGTTCACATAAGCGGTAATAGGCCCGAGAGGTTGAGACTTGCCGGGAAGATAGTTCCCATACTTGAAAGCATGAAGGGTTTTAGGTTTATCGTCTCCCTCGGAAACCCTGACGGCCGTCAGAGAGTTGACAAGGACAACATCACAATCTTCGATTGGGTTGAGGATGTTGAGACACTCATGGCCGCCTCCGACCTAATCATAGCTAGAGCCGGGCTTACGATCATATCAAAAGCGATAATCTATGGTAAGCGGATTATCGTAATACCGACACCCCTACATGGAGAGCAGCTTAGAAACGCTAGAAGGGTTGAGGAGCTGGGCTTTGGAAGGGCTGTCGACGAGGATCGCCTAGACCTCCAGCAGGCAGTATATGAGCTATCCTACGACGGTGAGTCGGAGCGCCGTGCACTTGAAATTTCCGGACTGGCTTCGGGGATGGATGGAATCTCGGCTGTAGCTGGCTTATTAGAGGAGCTTGCCATGAATATAAAAGTTTTCCGCAACCCTTAATTTGTAAAGCATATTCATCTAGGATGCCCATGGGTCAAGAACCAAAGCCTTTCCCCCTTGAGGCTAGGCTGGGCACAGTCCTAGGCCTTCTCGAGCTGGTGGTAGCTTATGGAGGTAAGGCTGACCTCGCCCTCATCGCAAGAGAGCTGAGGGTTGAGCTGGATGATATCCTGCCTGCTTCTGAGGCGGCTGAGCAGCTTGGATTGCTCAAGATAGAGGATGGTGAGGGAGTTGCGACTCCTCTTGGGGTTAGGGTTAGTAGAAGCCTGGCTAAGGGGAAGAAAAAAATACTAAAGGAGCAGCTCCCACAGCTGGAGCCCTTCACAACTGCTATAAGGCTTGCTAAGGAGAAACCCGAGGGATTCACGACAGAAGACCTTGCATCCGCACTCTCAGCCAATGAGAAGCTAGCCGGCTACTTGGAGCGTATAGATACGCTTCATGAGCTTCTAGTTGACTGGATGCTCTACACCGAGTTGCTCAGCTATGATGGGGATTCAAGGTTATTCAAGACGCGGTCGCGTAGAACCTACCACTCTAGCTCATTAGAGTGAATATTTTATCCACATAATCATAGAAATCCGCACTCCTCCGATCCCTAGGCCTCTCCATGGAGATTCTAAGCTCTCCAGCTATTCGGGCCGGTCTCGAAGTGAGTACGATGACCCTATCGCTAAGCTCCACAATCTCCTCAACATTATGGGAGACAAGAACCACCGAGCTTGGAGGTATAGTTTCGCTCACCCTCATCATATCAACCTCACGTCTCAGAGACACGGCTGTGAGGGGGTCAACACTGCTGAAAGGCTCGTCCATGAGCAGAACGTCGGGATTAGTGACCAACGCCCTAGCCAGCACCGTTCTCTGCTTCATCCCACCGCTCAGCTCACCGGGATACGCTGATTCAAACCCAGAAAGTCCAACAATATCCAGAAAGGTCCTACTCCTAGCGATCTTCTCCTCCTGCGTCATATTGTCAAAGCTTCTTAGGGCAAGCATTACATTTTCCAAAACTGTCAACCATGGGAATAAGGCTGGTAGCTGGAAGACGAGAGATATGGCCGGAGTGGGCCCGTCTAATGGTTTATTCTTGTAGAGGACCGTCCCAGAGTCAGGTTTGACCAAGCCTGCGAGAATTTTTAAGAGCGTTGTCTTCCCAGACCCGCTGGATCCAACTATCCCAAGAAACTCCCCATATTCCACATCAAGGCTAAGATCACGGATGACCTCAAGTTCCCCTCCCTTCCGCGTCTTATAGCTATGCCTAATATTCCTAATTGAGAGTATCGCCTCACGAGTCCTGTTGCCGCCAGATTCTGTCTCAGGCATAGCCGTGTTCTCTCTCCTCTTCTGTCCTGAGCTTCGAAACAACTAGGTCATATAGTCTTTTCCATAAACCCCTGTTAAGTCCAACTATCACCGCTGACATCACTAAGATTATTAAGACTGTGGATGCAAGATCGCCGCTCTCAACCACGATGGAGAGAAGCTTCCCCAACCCAGGCGCTGAAACCTCCTCCGTAATGTTCCCCAACACTATCCTCTCAGCTATCACCAGAGCATTCCAAGCACCGCCAGCTGCCACGACACAGCCCGTCACAAGGGCTGGGAGAACCCTCCACAGGTATAGATATCTGAGGCGATCGAAATAACTGAGCCTATACATGGCCGCTATCTCCATCTCTTCAGGTGGAATGTTCCTTAAACCGCCTAGCACTTGGAAAAATACATACCACTGGGTGGCCATCAGGACAAGTATGAGAGCTCTCAACTCATCGGTTGAGGGGAGCATGGATGATATAATGGGGTAGAGGATGGTGAATGGTATTGATGCGATAACTTGGAATGCCGTGGTTACGACTGCTGAAGCTCTACGGCTTCTGAAGATGAGAAGAGCTACTGGAAGGCTCCATGCTATAGATGTTGCCACACCTATTGCCACCCTCATTAGGGAGTAGAGCGTAGCCATCGCCAGGTTTAACGGGCCTATCTCAATCAGGGCTGCTGTGAGGTCGTTAAACACTCTGCCTATGTCGGCGGTCCTGCTGATGATGGCCACTGATATGAAGGCGGTTAATGCGAAGAAAACTATGCCTCGAAGGAGCGACCAGTGGCCGCTAACCCTCCTTGTTATGCCTGCAATAGCTTTGTGAAGCTCGATATTGGGATGGGGTATCTTAAAAATCCCTTGCATACTGGGCCTCAGAGGTATGCGTCCTGAGATGCCCCCAGACCCTGGCGATGCGGTGCCTCCTTGTTGAGGCATTTTCGCCCGTCGTCTTTCAGTTAGTCCGGATAAGGGTGTGAAAACTAGGAAATTAGTGGCTGTTGCGGTTATTATGAGCATGGAGAGGAGCATCAGTATAGCCTGGGAATCGCCGTTTTCTACAAACTCTGAGATGACCGATCCGAGTCCGAATAGTTTCACTTCAGCTATTCCAAAACTGAGTATCTCACTGCCTATGAGGAAGAATATGCCGTTGGACCAAGATGGTTGGAGGTTCTGAAATAGCCTCGGCGTGGAAGCAGGCACGTAAATATACCTGATTTTATCTAAGGTTTTGAGGCGTAGAGATTTGGCAGATTCTAGGAGTTCTGACCCTATTACCCTGACAGACTCGTATACTGCGAATGTCATATTCCACGCCTGGCTTGTGAAGATGAGGAATATTGCGGCGATCTCCGCGCCGAGAAACGGGACTAAAGTATAGAAACCGTATAGCGCCAATGGAAAAAATCCCAGTATGGGGATGGACTGGAGTATGTCTAGAAGGGGTATTATAATCCTTTCAGCCTTCCTGTTAGTTCCTGCTAATATTCCCACCACTAATGAGAATATTGTCGAGATGAAGAGTGCAATACCCATTCTAAGCCATGATGCTCCGATAGCCGCTGCCGATATTATTAGGGTCTCTCCTAGCTCCAATCTCGCTTAAATTTTATGATGGACGATGGTTTATCTCTTACCCAACCCCTCTACCAGTATCTGCTTTACAAAGTATTGCGGCAGCTCCATAAGAAGCTGTTTATAATAGTTGTTGGGCACGTTGGATTGGCGTATGAGAGATCTGGACAGTGCCACCCTCTTCACTATCTCACTTCTTAAGAAGCCCTCTGAAGGGGTTTTAGGCGATATAGACCTTATCATCCAGTCAAGCTTGCCTGTCTT
>Ga0197142_1004826_pt1 | contig 10751 bp, 8 predicted proteins | sample GBS60_MetaG_FD_148614 | JGI IMG/M metagenome (GOLD analysis project Ga0197142, IMG submission 148614) | Sediment microbial communities from Great Boiling Springs, Gerlach, Nevada, United States - GBS 60_MetaG | ecosystem: Environmental > Aquatic > Thermal springs > Hot (42-90C) > Sediment...
TCGCCAAACTTCAGCTCCTCCACCGCCACGGTATCGTTTTCATTAACAATGGGGATAACTCCCATCTGCAGCAGTTGGGTAAAGGTGCGATTGGCGTTCACGTAGCGGCTGCGCTCCACGAAGTCGCCGCGGGTAAGCAGCACCTGAGCAATGGGTTGGTTGAGAGCGGAGAAGAGATCATCGTACAGGCGGATCAGCCGCCCCTGGCCCACCGCCGCCACCGCCTGTTTTTCCGCGATTGCTGTTGGCCGTTGGCGCAAGCCCAGGCGGACACAGCCCACTCCCACTGCTCCGGAGGAGACGAGGATCACGGCGTAGCCTTGGTTGCGCAGCCGCGTCAGCACCTCCACGAGGGGCCCCAGCACGGAAAGGCGCAGTGAGCCCGTTTGCGGATCCGTCAGGCTGGAGGTGCCAATTTTTACGACAATCGTCCCCCCTGTAGCTGCCATAGTTCAATACTCCTCCCACCCCGAAACCCTAGGCCTGGCTTGCCCTTGGGGTCGCTCCGAGGGAAAATATTATAGGTCTGCCTCCCGCTCTCTGCCTGTGAATCCTGTCCGCACCTTTTCGGCCACCAAGGCTGCCTTTTTGAGCGCCTACCCCCGTCCCCTCCACCCTGCCTATCGCCGGGCAGTGGAGGAGTTGCTGGTGGAGCTGCACCTAACCACTGTCAACAGCGCCTTTGTCTACGACCCCTTTTTTGCCCTGGGTTTGGTTACCCTCTACAACGGGCTGATGGAAGCTTACCCTTCTCCCGAGCAGCGTGAGGCCATCTTCACTGCCCTCTGTAAGGCACTCCACCTCAAGCCGGAGGTGGTGCGCAAGAATGCCCACGACCTCCTGGAGCTCCTGCGCAGTGGGGATCCCCAGCAACGCTACAACCTGCTCTGTCTCAAACCGGAGGCAGAGGATGTGGGCGGGCTCAAGGCCATTTTGCAGCGCATGACCCAGCCTCCCTATGCCTACAGTCGGGTTTTGGCAGTTGGCCTCTACACAGCCTATGAGGCAGTTGCTGCCTCCCTCTACAAAGATCCCGAAGAACGCACCCGCCACTTTTTGGAGGAGGTTATTGGTAAGCTGCCTTTTTCCCCAGAGAGGGTGAGAAAAGACCTAGAGCTCTACCGCAGCAGCTTGGACCGCCTGAAGCAGGCGCGGGCTGTTGTGGAGGAGATGGTAAAAGCAGCCCGGCGGCAACAGGAACGCCGTCAATCGGCTGCCTCCCTGCCTAGCAGCTCCCCTGCCGATTCCAGCAAGCCCAGTAGCTAGACCAAATAGGCAATCCAGCTATCTACTACCTCTGGCGAGCCGTACCAGCGCCGCCCGCCGCGACCAGAATGGTGACAGTCGGGAATGGTGAGGTTGATGGCCCCTGCTAGATGGGCAGCCTCGATGGGGGTGATGCCATCCCCCCACAGCTCCCCCTGGCCGGCGGTAAGCCGGTAGCTGTTGTAGGCCAGCCAAGCCAGATAATGCTCCTGCCGCCACAGGGATCCCAGGCCCAGGCGGCGCCCTTGAATGGCCTTGCCGGCCACACAGACGTACTTGACCTGCGGCCAGAAGGCCCCCGGGTAGTGGGTGTTAACGAAGTCCAGGTTACGCCTTGTCCAGCGTTCCCGGCTGGTGTGAGGGGATCCCAGGCTGATTAGGGTGGCAACGTGCTCTCGCCCCTGCCACACCTGCCCTCCGTAGGGCACGGATCCCAGGTAGATGCGGGCAATCCAGCCGCCAGCGGAGTGGGCCACCAAGTTAACCCGGTCAACTGCAAACTCGGCCTGGGTGCGTTGGATAGTGGCCTGGAGGGCCCGCAAGATGGGGGTGACGGGCCTTCCCCCCAGCGTGGGAAACCAACTGTACACCTGCAGGGGCACCACCCGGGCCGCATAGCCGCGGGCCTCCAGCTCCTGACGCAAAGGCTCGTACTCTGAGGCACCTGCCAAGTAGCCGGGCAAGATCACCGTGGGCAGAGCAGCCATGGGCTAGCGCGGGTACCAAAACATGCCCTTGATCCCCTCTGGGTCGGCTGTAAAGCCCAGCCGCTCGTAGAAGCTGACTACTCCCTGGTCGGCGAAGAGGGTGATGTTGCTGATGTCCTGGGCGCGCAACTCCTGGATTACCTTTTCCATTAGCCGCCTGCCCAGCCCTCGGCCCTGAAACTCAGGATGGACCACCACATCCCAGATGGTGGCATTGAAGGCATGGTCAGAGGTGGCGCGGGCAAAGCCGATGAGGCGACGGTAGCTGCCCCGCTGCTGCCACATCGACACCACTAGAAAACTATGCTGCAGGGCTTTCTTAACTTTGTGGATGGGGCGACGCGACCACCCTACTGCATCGCAAAGCTCTTCTAGCTCGTACACATCTATGTTGGGATCCAGGCTAAAGACAATAGTCTCCCCCCCTACTGCCACCGTTTCCTGTTGAGGGGCGGGTGTAGCCGTTGGCGGTGACGCTTTGGTGGCAGCGGCCCCTGCTGACCCAAACAGCCCTTTCCAAAAACCCATTGGAATTGCAGTGGGGCAAAAGCCCACCTTTGTGAGCCTGTCCTCAGTATAGCTGGGATCGGCAGCAGAAGCGGCCCGTCTGCTCAGCGGCTGCCGTGCCGGCTTGGAAGAGACCCATAGGGAGACTTATAATCCAGTCTGGCCAGCGAGAACGTCCTATGGCTCTCCCCGGCACCGGCACCCTCGTCAACGCCCTTGCCATCCTCGTGGGCAGTGGCCTTGGCTGGGTGCTGGGCCGCCGTTTGCCAGAGCGCATGAGCCAAACCCTGCTACAAGCTATGGGATCCCTGGTGTTGGTCTTGGGGATCCAGATGGCCCTCACCCTCAGCAGCGCTGCCCAAGCAGTAACGGTTTTGCTAGCCCTGATCGGGGGGGCTTTGCTGGGGGAGGGGATCGACCTCGAGGCTGCCTTTGAGCGGCTGGGGCAGGCCCTGGAAAAGCAGGTCAGTCGCTGGCTAGGCCCCAGCCCTATTGCTCGCGCCTTTGTGACCACCACCCTCCTGTTTGTGGTCGGCCCCATGACCCTGCTGGGCGCCATTGAGGATGGCTTGGGGGATCCCTCGCTGCTTTTGGTCAAAGCCGCCTTGGATGGCATTGCCACCCTAGCTTTTACCGCCAGCCTTGGCTGGGGCACACTGTTTTCCGCCCTGCCGGTGCTCTTAGTTCAGGGGGGCGTGGCCCTGCTGGCCCACCAACTGCAGCCGCTGTTGCGCCCAGACCTGCTGGCCGCCTTGGAAGCCACCGGGGGGCTCCTCATCCTGGGTATTGGCATTAATCTACTGGGCCTGGCCCGCCTACGGGTGGCCAACCTGCTGCCGGCTTTGGTCATTGTGGAACTGCTGGTGGGATTTTTCCCCCTCTGGGATCTCAACCTCTAGGGGACTGGTGGGGAAGCTGGGGGCTGGCAGCGGCAAAGGTGGCGTCGTTGATCACCCGGGGCAGCAGCCTGTCTTGGGGCACCCACCTACAGCTCAACTTTTGCCAAAGCTTCTTCCGGCCCCACCAGGGCAATAGCTGGGTTGACCAGGTAGGTTTTTGCAGCCTGCTGGAGATGGGCAGGGGTAAGCTGCCTCACCCTCTGCAAATACTGCTGGTCGAACTCCATGCCCAACCCCAAAATCTCGTACCAGCCGGCCAGTTGCGCCACTTGGGCGTTGGTCTGTTTGCTAAGGGCATATTGGCCCAAAAGCTTGCGCTGGGCCATCCCCACTTCCTCGCTACTTAGGAGGGTGTCGTGGAGGCGCTGGATCTCTGCTTGCAGGCGCTCCAGCGCCACGGGAGTGTTCTCCGCTGCCGTGCCCAGGTAAGCCACAAAAGGGGCGGGATCCCGACGGGTGGCAAAGAAGGCGGAGACCTCGTAGGCCAAGCCGCCGCGCTCCCGCAGCTCGACAAAAAGACGGCTGGACAGGCCGCTGCCCAGGTAGGTGGCCAGTAGCTTCAGGGCGGGATAATCCGCAGAAGAGGCAGGGGAGCCGCGAAAGCCAAGCACAATCGTCGTCTGCTGGGTGGGTTGGGAGAGCTTTAGCAGTTGCGGCTTCTCCAAGGGGGGCAGAGGCAGATTGGGATCGGGGGCAGGGGGGCCAGCGCTCACCCAATCTCCCAGGACAGCTTCCACTTGGGCTGCCATCGTCTCCGGTGGCTCTGGGCCGATTACCGCCATCACCATTCCCTCCGGGCGGCAGTAGGTGCTGTGGTAGGCCAGCAAATCCTCGCGGGTCAGGGATCCCACCGTCTCCAGTCGTCCCAACCCCGGCAGGGCGTAGGGGTGATCCCCATAGAGAGCCTGCCGCACCTGATCCCAGGCCAGGTTAAAGGGCCGTTCCTGCTGGGCGCGAATGGCCTGCAGCATCAGCTCCCGCTCCCGCGCCACCTCCGCCTCGGGAAAGCTGGGATCCCGGAGGATCTCCGCCAGCAACTGCAACAGCTCCGGAAAGTCCTCCGCTACACAGCGCAGGCCAACCTCGAAATGATCAGCAGCGCTGTCTACCGAAAGGGAAGCTCCCAACGATTCCACCCAAGCGGCAATAGCTTGGGAGTTGCGCTGCCGAGTGCCCTTGGTGAGGACAGCGGCCAGCAAGTGGCTCAAGCCCGCCTGCTGCGGCTGCTCTACCCGGCTGCCGCCCCGAAAAAAACAGTGGGCGGCCAGGATCTCCACCGTCGGGTTCTGGCCCAACAGCAGCGTGATACCGTTGGCCAGGTGGAGGCGCTGCAGCCGGCCACGCTGGGAGGTGGGCAGGGTGGGGTGCATCACAGCTTGAGGATCACTAGCGGCAGGCCAGTTGGAGCTCCGAAGCCGCGGCAGCATTAGAGGCAGCCGGCTTAAGCAGAGCCACCACGTAAGCCTCAGGAGAGAGGTACTGCTGAGCCAGCTCGCGGATTTGCGCTGGGGTAAACGCTTGCAACAGCTCCAGGTACTCCTGGAGGCGCTCCACCCCGACCAGGGTCTCGTAGTAGCCGTAGAGGCTTGCCAGTTGGCTGGGGGACTCGGCGGAGAAGAGAAGTTCGTGGGTCAGCATGCGCCGAGCGCGCTCCAGCTCCGCTTGGCCGATGCCATCCTGCTGCAACTTCTCGATCTCGTGCAGGAGGGTGGCCTCCACCCGTGGCAAATCCTCTACCTCCAGTTGGGCGCTGATGCAAAAGAGCCCCCCCTCCTTCAGCACCAGCGAAGAGCAGCCGATAGCCCTCACCCAGCCCCGCTGTTCCCGCAGCAGATGCACTAGCCGCGAAGTACGGCCATCCCCCAGCACCGCAGCCAACAGCTCCAGGCCGCAAACTTGCTCCCAGGCGTCGAGGCTAACTGTGGGCCAGGCCAATTTTAGACGGGCCTGCTCTAGGCGGGCATGGGTGCTCTCGCGGCGCAGGATCCCCTGCGGGCGGGGCTGAGGCGGGATTGGGGGCCTTGTCCAGGCAGGGCCACGGGCGGGGCCGCCGAACTCCTTTTCCACTAGCGCCAGCGTCTGCTCAGGGTCGATGCCTCCCGTCACCACCACTGTCATGTATTCGGGTCGGTACCAGCCGCGGTGGTAGGCGCGCAGCAGCTCTGGGGTCAGTTGCCTCAGGGTTTCCGGCCTGCCCAGCACTGGTCGCCCATAGGGGTGCTCCTCCCCGTAGGCAGTTTCCATGAGAAGCTGGTAGGTGATGTATCCCAAGTCGTCAGCAGCGCGGCGAATTTCCTCCAAAACCACCTGGCGCTCCCGTTCCACCTCCTCGGGCGGGATCCCGGCCCGCAACACCGCCTCTGCCAAATAGGGCAGAGTCTCCGGCAGATCGGCGGCAGCTACTGTCATGTAGTAGTGGGTGTAATCCTGGCCAGTAGCAGCGTTGGTGATGCCTCCCCGCCCTTCAATAGCGCGATCCAGCTCACCGGGGGCCAGCCGCTCGCTGCCCTTAAAAACCATGTGCTCGAGAAAGTGGGAGATGCCCAGCCACTGCGGCGGCTCGTTGCGCCCGCCTGTCTGTACCCAGACGTCCACCGTAGCCGAGTCGGCAATGGGAACGGGGTGAAGAATAACGCGCAGCCCGCTGTTTAAGCGATGGGTGTAAGCAGGCAGAAGACGAGGTAGGCGGCTCAAAATTCTTAATTGATAGAGAACAAACTTAATTTTAGCAAGACACCCCCCCGTCCGCGCCTGGAATACTCTAGGGAGGGGTCATTTCTCTAGGTCTTGGAAGGGGTATCCGTTGCCCCTGGCCACGAAAAGCTGGGGGATCCTTCGTCTAGGCTTTCTTCCACTTGGAAGCCCGGGGGCCATTCTTCGCTGTCGCGCAGCCGCTGCACCACCTCCTGGGGCAGATCTACCCCCAGCTCCCGCGCCGCTACCGCTACCACATCGCCGCGGTCGATCAAGCCGGCAATGGCACCGCTGGGGGTGAAGACCAAGACGCGACGGGGCTCCGCCTGGCGCATCATCTGCATCACCTGGAGGACAGGGGTCTCCTCTCGTACCCCCTGCAGTTGCTCCATCGGCTTGAGAATGGCCTTGAGGGTGAGGTGATCCCACTGGCTGCGCTCGATGTCGTTGAGCAGTTCCGGCCTCACCAGGCCCCGGTAGCGACCGTCCTCCTCGGCAAAGTACACTTCCTGAACTCCCCCTCCTGCCTCTGGCTGGAGGGAAGCGGGAACCAGGTAGCGATCGACAAACTCCCGCAGGCTCATGCCCGCATCCAGGACGCGAAACCGGCGGCTCATGACGTCTGCGGCCTTCAGGCGGGCCAACACCCGCTGCAGTTGCGCATACTGCTCATAGCGACGGGCGCTGTTTAAAATAAACAAGCCGATTAGCCCCACCCAAAGGCCGTTGAGGCTTCCCCAAAATACCACCAGCAGACCTAGGCCTACTAAGCCCCAGCCCACTCCTTGGCCAGATCTAGCCGCCCAGAGCATGCCCTTTTGCCGATCCCCTGTCCAAGCCCAGATGGCCGCTTTGAGCATCTGCCCCCCATCCAGGGGCAAACCTGGCAGCAGATTAAACAGGGCAATCATTAGGTTGATGGCAGCCAAGCTGGCGAGGGTTGAGACCAGCGGCGATCCTGGCCCCATCCAAGCTCCGGCCACGCTCAAGAGGACAAACAAGCCCAAGCTGAGGAGGGGTCCCGCCAGGGCCACCCAAAAAGCGCCCAGGGGGCGAGGAACTTCCCGCTCGATGGCCGCCATGCCGCCAAAGATAAACAGCGTGATGGAACTCACCCGGACTCCATAGGCGCGGGCTACCAAGCTGTGGGCCAACTCATGGGCCAGCAAGGAGAGAAACAGCCCTAGCGCCGTCACCAGGCCATAGGAGAGCACCAGCAACACAGCCGCTGGAAACCAGGTGTAGTCCAGGAAGAGGGGGATCCCCCACAAACTCCCAATGCGCAGGCGACTGGTCATAGCCCTCAACTCCCTACACAGCTTTTGCCCAAGGGGCACAGTTTCTAAGACAGCAGGTAACCCTTCCGTTGGGGATCCCTTCCTTTCCACTCTAGCCCTTTCCAGGGCTTGGTAACGGATCCCCCGCCTGCCCCCACCCTAGCTGGGGAAGATAGCCAGAGCCCACGACACCCCCTGCCCCTTGACGATTGTGGTAGCCTAGTTGGGCATTTGGATGGCCGGCGGGTCGGGCAGCTCCTCTGGGACGGCCCTGGCCGGCAAGGAAAATTCTCGTCGGGCTCCACGGGCAGCTTTGCAGGAGGGGTGTGGCTATGGTGTCGATTTCGTCTTGCTCAAGCGAACAGAGCAAAGCGGTGCCCTTGCCACAAGGGCAAGCGCCAGATGCTGGGGGCGAGTTCCCAGCAACCGCTCCGACGGCCGCTCCAGTGTTCTACCGCACCTACAGTCGGCGGCGCCCGGATGGCAGCCGTGAGACTTGGAGCGACGTCTGCGATCGCAGCCTGGCCGATATTGCCCGCCTAGGACGCTTCACTCCCCAGGAGCGGGAGCTGGTGGAACGTCTGCAGCGGCAGTTGAAGGCGTTGATCTCGGGTCGGGCCCTGTGGGTGATGGGCACCGCGTGGATCCAAAAGCCGGAAAACTACTCCGGCGCCTACAACTGCACCAGCCTCACCGTGGTCGACTGGCCCTCCTTTGGCCTGATGATGGATCTGGCCATGATGGGCTGTGGCACAGGGGCGGTGCTGGAACCCCAGTTCATCAGCCAGTTGCCCCCCATCCTTAACCGCCTACAGGTCCAGGTGGTGGGATCCATCGGCGCCACCCCCCGAGAGCAGCGGCAGGAGCACACCCGCATCCAGCGGCAGGGATCCCAGGTGCACATCCAGGTGGGGGATAGCCGGCGGGGCTGGGTGGAGTCCTACCAGGCGCTGCTGGAGCTGGCGGCGGATCCCAGCTTGGGCGGCAAGATCCAGGTGACAGTGGACTTGAGCGATGTCCGCCCTGCCGGCGAGCGGCTACAGGGGTTTGGGGGCGTGGCCAACCCCATCAAGCTGCCCGGCCTCTACGAGCGCTGCGCCGCCATCCTCAACAAAGCGGTGGGCAGACAACTGAACTCGGTGGAGTGCTGCCTGCTCATCGACGAGGCGGCGGTGACGATTGTGGCGGGGAACATCCGCCGCAGTGCGGGCATGCGCCAATTTGCCGCCGACGACGAGCTGGGATCCAGCGCCAAGGACAACCTCTGGCAGCAGGACGAGCAGGGCAACTGGAGAATTGACCCGGAGCGGGATGCCCTGCGCATGGCCAACCACACGCGTGTGTTCCACCGCAAGCCAACGCGAGAAGAGTGCATTGCGGCGGTGCGCAAGCAGTTTTACTCCGGCGAGGGAGCCATCCAGTGGGCGGGGGAAGCTGTGGCGCGGGCCAATGCCGACCTGCTCGCCACTCCAGAATTGAAACAGACCTTCCTCAACATCTATGCTTCCCAAGGCCCAGAGGAAGCTCGACGCTGGCTAAAACACCACTGGCCAACCCTGTCCGAGGCTGAACTGGAGCACCGGCTGCGGCGGTATGGGTTAAACCCTTGCGGCGAGATCATTGGATGCGACTTCCACTGCAACCTGGCTGAGATCCACCTCAACCGGCTGGATCCCCACAACCGCCAGGAACAAGAGGAGGCCTTCACGGCGGGGGCCCTGACGGCGGCGGCGCTATTGCACCATCGCTTTGTCGAGCCCCGCTTCCAGCGCTCGCGGGAGTGGGATCCCATCGTCGGCGTCTCGTTTACGGGGCTGTTTGACTTTTGCGTCAAAGCCTTTGGGGTGGACTGGCTGCGCTGGTGGCAGGAGGGGAGGCCGGATACGCCCCTGGGGCGGGAGTTTAAGCAGCAGGAGCGGGAATACCTCAGCTTTTGGAAGGAAGTTGTCCACCGCGTGGTCTGGGACTACTGCGACCGCCACGGGTTGCGCCGTCCCAACCGCTGCACCACTGTTCAGCCTGCTGGCACCAAGTCCCTGCTCACCAACGCCTCGCCCGGCTGGCACCCGCCCAAGGCCCAGCGCTACATCCGCCGCATCACCTTTGCCAAAAACGACCCCGTGGCCCTCGCCTGTCTGGACTACGGCTACTCGGTGGTGCCTGCCCAGGCGGACAAGGACGAAAACGGCAACCTGCTCAACGATCCCTTTGATCCCCGCTGTACCGAGTGGCTGGTGGAGCTGCCGGTGGAGGTGGAGTGGGCCAATTTGCCCGGCGCCGAGGAGATTGAGATTGAGCGCTTCTCTGCCCTGGCCCAGTTTGACTTCTACATGCAGGTGCAAAAGTACTACACTACCCACAACACCTCAGCCACCATCGAGCTGCGGGAGGACGAGATCGAGGCGCTGGGATCCCGCATTTACGAGGCCATCCGCGACGACGAGGGGTACATTAGCGCAGCGCTGTTGGCGCGCTTCGACGCTCCCTTCCCCCGCTTGCCCTTTGAGAAAATTGACAAAGCCACCTATGAACGGCTGATGGCCGAGGTCAAGCAAAGGCGAAAGGTCGATAACTTTTACGAGGCCCTGGCGCGCTACGACCGCAACCTCGCCCTCATGGCAGAGGGGCCGGCCGGGTGTGATGCTCTCGGCTGTCTGATGCCGGAGGCTAGCCCGCAGAGCGAGAACCCGTCCCGTTAGCAGAAGGGGGGATCCCGCCCAAGCTAGGTGCTGTTGCCCCTTCTCCGCTAGCCGGCCCTGGCTACACTGTTCTTGACTGGGATAGCCGTGCGCGCCTTGGCAGCCCCATCGGCAGGGCAGGGGCGCTAAGCGCAGTCGGGTTTTCCCTGCCCAAGCGGTTGGTGGCTGGGGAAGTGGGATCTGATGCAGACAGGAGAGCGGCTCCAAAGGAAAGCCTGGGCGAGGGAAATCCGGCGCAGGCTGGGGGGGCTGGTGCTGGCGCTGGTGGTGCTGCTGGGGATCGCCTGTTCTAGCCCCAAGGGCTCTGGGACCTCCCCTCCTGGGTTGCTCCCGCCTCCGCCTCAGCCGGGCAGCCAGTCGATCCCCATGCCGGTGCGCACTCTGGGCAATAGCCGCTTTAAGTTGCTGAGCTTGAGGGTGGAAGTGGCAGGGGGGGAGGCCGAGGTGTTACTGGACACCGGCTCGGCAGGGCTGCGCATCTTATCGTCAGCAGCAGGCCGCCTTGGCCTGGAGCGGACAGGGATCCCTTCCACAGTAACCTTTGCTGATGGCACACAATTTATCGGAGTGCTGGTCCGCGCTCCCTTTGGCTTGGGCGGGATCCAAAGTCAAGAGCCGGTAACGATTCAGTTGATTGACCAAATTACCTGTGTGGAGGGTCTGGTGGCCACCTGCTCCGACAACCTATTTGGACCAGGGCGG
>Ga0197142_1004827_pt1 | contig 10746 bp, 10 predicted proteins | sample GBS60_MetaG_FD_148614 | JGI IMG/M metagenome (GOLD analysis project Ga0197142, IMG submission 148614) | Sediment microbial communities from Great Boiling Springs, Gerlach, Nevada, United States - GBS 60_MetaG | ecosystem: Environmental > Aquatic > Thermal springs > Hot (42-90C) > Sediment...
CGCAGATGCTGCTCATCGAGAGTCACCAGCTGCGTCGGCTGGCGCTCGATGGGCAGCACATCGAAGCTCAGCGTGTCCGTTGGCAACGGCTCCTGCCAGACCTCCGTTAGCACGATGGGTTCACCTCACCACCATTGCAGCTGCGAGATTGTACCCCACAGCGACCTGCACCCCACTCGGTTCCCCTTGCAAAGCAGGGGGAACCTGCAGGAGGGGGGTGTCAAATGCCCGTGTTTTGGTAAAGTTTGGTTTGGCGATTGGTATTATATGCCGGTTAAGACTCGCTCTGTTTCTGGATCTAATCTACACGCTGCTGCGAACACTGGATGCCACTCATAGTCTGTAGACAAGCACTACTCGCTTCATGCGATAATACCTCGCGTGCAAGCGGTGCATAGAATCACCAAGGCTTTCGGCGCAGCCGTTCGCCGAGTCCGTTATCAACAAGGACTATCCCAGGAGGAACTGGGTTATCGTGCAGGGCTTCATCGTACCTACATCGGCGACATAGAGTGCGGTCGACGGAACGCAACGCTGCTCAGTGCGCAGCGGATTGCAGACGCGCTGCAGATGCCTCTCAGCGAGTTAATTCGGATTGCAGAGTCCCTACAAGATGAGTGAGCTGGAGCGAAGACGCGAGGAGTTTTTCCGCTATGTGTGGGATCATACTGCCGATCCTTTCGTGATTGGCTACGAAGCGCGCGCCCCGCTAACCGACGCCGAAATGGAGTGGCTCCAACAAGTCTACCAACACTGCCGAGCAGATGTGGAGACCTCAGCCCAGCGCCTCAAGAAACTTCTTGAAAGCAACGGCGCGAGTCTAACTGCATTACTGCTCCAGATTAGTGGCTTGACACGCAACAAGATCGTCAGCGACTTGAAAGCGAGTCTTGGGGAAGAAGAGGCACCGAAGAGCTACAAGCATCTCCACAAGTCTGATGCAGGAGTTCGCTACCTAGTGAGGCGGCTGAAGCGGGTATTCGAGCCGCTCTACCATTCAGGGATTGGGAGCGGTTCCAACACCTTGAGGGGGATCTTTGAGGCGTTGAGTCAGGCGACCTATCCAGGCTACATTCGCCAGGAACGGGCGAAGCGTCAAGGGCATATGGTAGAACAACGGCTCGCCGAGTTGTTGCACGCACTCGGCATTCCCTTTGAACCTAAAGCAAAGTTGGAACAGCCTCTCTCGCCTGATGTCAAGATTTGGGGCGTATCGTTCGACTTGGTTATTCCCGACAGAAAAAACCCGAAGGTTCTCATCCAATCAATGATACAGTCTGCGAACATTGGTCAGTTTGGGCAATCGAAAAGTATCGACACAAAAAGAGCTATGGAAGCCATCCGTGCAAACTGCCCGAATGCGCCGCCGCCGTTTTTGGTTGCCTTTGTGGACGGGGTCGGGTTCAGGTCTAACACTGAGGGACTCAACACGGTTCTAGAGACAGCGGATGAATTCGTCCAGTTCAAAACCCTTTGGAAATTCGCTGTTGTGGTTGCGCATGTGATGAACCGAGTGCTGCTTGTTCAGGATCACTCAGAGCTTGAAAACTTCGCCGAGTTTCTGTCTCGGTACCAGCGGTCTTACGAGATTCGCGATCGCCTGACCTGCGGGGTAGAAGCAGGTTTCACGAGAGTTGCCTTCAAGGAGTCTCCTGTTCCTCAAGCGAGAAAAGCGTCGGCGGCTGGGGATGGCTAATCAGCGGCAGTTGGGCAAGGCGTGTGGTCTGAAAGTGCGCTTTGCGGGGCTTTTGCATGCCAGGAACCATCGTCGACGCATGCAGGATATCCAAGTCGCTCCAGTCGGGAACCTCCCAAGGCTCGCAGATACGCTCACGAATTAGTTCGGCATAGCGTGGATTCACCTCGAAACCGATTCCGCGTCGATTCATGATGCGAGCAACTTTCAAGGTCGTGCCGCTGCCGAGAAAGGGATCCAGCACCAAGTCGCCCTCATCCGTGTAGGTCGCCAGCATAAGTGCGACCAGCTCTTCAGGGTACGCTGCCACATGATAATTCTGCTGCTTGATGTTCGGCGGGCGATAGGCGGGAATGCGAATTACATTCCCAAGACAGCGCCCCTGTTCGTTGAGTTTGTAATCGCGCGGGTCGACACCAGCATACTTTTGAGGTACACGCGGCTTGTGAAACTTATATTGGTCAGGGTCGCCCTTCAGGAACACAAGAAGATACTCGAACTTGTTGTCAAACAGACGATTCATGTAATGATTCGGCTGAGGGAGGGCGTTCGGAATGTACCATATCATCACATCCCATAACTGCCAGAGTGAGATAGTCTTGTAAATATCGAACGCGATTGGGTAGAAGCGTTTGTTGGCGCGGCGTGAATTAACATTCACAACCATTATCGAGTGGGGCTTTGCGACGCGGTAGCACTCGCGCCAGACAGTGTTGAGGCGTTCAAGATACTTCTCATAAGGCTCGTGCCCGATTTGTGCTTCGTCGCCGTAGTCTTTGAGGTTCCAATACGGCGGACTGGTAATGATGAAATCCACACAAGCGTCGGGGATGACGCTCATGTCCTCTGAAGTACCAAAGTACACTGTTTGCCCTTCAATCTGAATCGCTGGCATGCGAATGGATTATACCTTCACCCGTTTCCAGACACGCACCACCCACTGCGAGACGAAAGTCGCCAGCATCGCCTTGAGCGAGTTGCCCATGCCCTGTAACGCGCCCACCAGCGTCATCCCAAACGCCAGTAGCGGCTCGGTTAGCACGTTGATGCGCAAATACGCCACCATCAACGCCTTTACCTGCGGGTGAGACCGTTCGAAAATTGGGGGGAGTGAGGGAAACTGGCGCTGGGCGCAAGGCTGGCAGGGCTGGTCAGACTCCGTCGCGCAAGAAGTAATCTTTTCTCACACCGTGCGACGGGAGGAGAGGGTACAGGCACCCAAAACGCCGATCTTTGCCCTCCGATCGACATTCCGAGGTCCCCTTGCAGGACGGGATTACATTCCATCTCCGTATGTGTGGGAGTATCGGGGTGCGCCGAAGCGGTTCAGTTTTCGGGTGGCATATCGGGGCGTGCGCGAGCGCGACGAAGGTACGCTACACGGCGCACTTAACCCGCGAGCAGTTCTTCTCCAACGAGCTGGGATACAACGCTACTTTGCGCAATCTGGAGATACTCGGCGAGGCAGCGAAGAAGGTTCCAGACGAGCTGAAGCATCGATAGGTTCGGCTCCCCTGCCCCCATGGGGAACCTAAAGGAGGGGGTTCTCACACCCTTCCGCAAAAGGGCGATTCTACACCTTCACTGGTAGCACCCGCTCGAAAAGGAACTGCCCGTCGCGGTAGTCCACCCGGATGGTGTCGCCCTCGTTGAACTCGCGGGCGAGCAGCTTTTGGGCGAGCGGGTTCAGCACCTCGCGCTCGATGGTGCGCCGCAACGGTCGCGCCCCATATTGTGGGTCGAAGCCGCGCGTTGCCAGCTCAATCTTCGCCTCTTCGGTCAGCTCCAGCTTGATCTTGCGCTCGTCCAGCCGCTTCTGCACCTGCTGCAGCTGCAGCTCCACGATACGCTTAATCTGCAGAATATCCAGCGGGTTGAACAGCACAATCTCGTCGATGCGGTTGAGGAACTCAGGGCGGAAGTGCGCCCGCAACGCCTGCAGAATCTGCTCGCGGATCTCCTCCTTGTTGAACTCGTTCATCTCCATGTAGAGCACCGAGCCGATGTTGCTGGTCATAATCACGAGGGTGTTGCGGAAGTCGACGGTGCGCCCTTGTCCGTCGGTGAGACGCCCATCGTCCAGCAGTTGCAGCAGCACATTGAACACTTCGGGGTGCGCCTTCTCGATCTCATCGAACAGGATGACGCTATAAGGTCGGCGTCGGATGGCTTCGGTGAGTTGTCCACCTTCCTCATAGCCGACATAGCCGGGCGGCGCGCCGATGAGCCGTGCGACCGTGTGCCGCTCCATATATTCGCTCATGTCGATGCGCACCAGGTTGCGCTCGTCGTCGAAGAGGAACTCGGCGAGCGCCTTTGCCAGCTCGGTCTTACCGACGCCCGTCGGTCCAAGGAAGATGAAGGAACCGATGGGACGGTTGGGGTCGGACAGCCCGGCGCGGGCGCGTCGGATGGCGTTCGCCACGGCGCTAATCGCTTCATCCTGCCCCACTACGCGCTGCTTGAGCCGCTCTTCGATATGGAGTAGCTTCTCCGTCTCCGATTCCTTCAGTCGGTGAACAGGAATGCCTGTCCATTTGGCGACCACCTCGGCGATGTCGTCGGCGTCGACCTCTTCCTTGAGCAGTTGCTGCTCTTTTTGCACTTCGGCGAGCTGCTCTTGCTCGGCTTGGAGTTGCTTCTGGAGTTCGAGCAACACGCCGTAGCGCAGTTCGGCGGCTTTGGCGAAGTCGCCAGCGCGTTCCGCTTGTTGCTCTTGGAATTTGACTTCTTCGATGCGTGCCTTGATATCGCGGATGCGGGTGATAATCTCCTTCTCGCGCTGCCACTGGGCGACCAGTCGCGCCTTCTCTTCGTTCAGTTCTGCCAGTTCGCGCTCCAGGCGGGCGAGCTGCTGGCGTGCTTCGGGCGATTCCTCGCGTCGCAGCGCTTCACGCTCAATCTCCAGTTGGCGGATTTTGCGCTCAATCTCGTCGATTTCGGTGGGCATCGAGTCGATCTCCATGCGCAGCTTGGCTGCAGCCTCGTCGACGAGGTCGATGGCTTTATCGGGCAGGAAGCGGTCGGTGATGTAGCGGTGGGAGAGTTTGGCGGCGGCGATAATGGCGCTGTCGCTGATGCGCACGCCGTGATGCACCTCGTACCGCTCCTTCAGCCCGCGCAGGATGGCGATGGTGTCCTCCACGCTGGGTTCGGCGACATAGACGGGTTGGAAGCGTCGCTCCAGCGCGGGGTCTTTCTCGATGTGCTTGCGGTACTCGTCGAGGGTGGTGGCGCCGATGGTGCGCAGCTCGCCGCGCGCCAGCAACGGCTTGAGCATGTTGGCGGCATCGATGGCGCCTTCGGCTGCGCCTGCCCCCACAAGGGTGTGCAGCTCGTCGATAAAGAGGATGATACGCCCGTCGGCGTTGGTGACCTCACGCAGCACCGCTTTGAGCCGCTCTTCGAACTCGCCCCGATACTTGGCGCCTGCAATCAGCGCGCCAAGATCCAGTTGCACGATGCGCTTCTCTTTGAGCGTTTCGGGCACATCGCCGGCGACGATGCGCTGCGCCAGCCCTTCGACGATAGCGGTCTTGCCAACGCCCGGCTCACCAATTAGAACAGGGTTATTCTTGGTGCGGCGCGACAGCACATGGATGACGCGCCGAATCTCCTCATCGCGCCCAATCACGGGGTCGAGTTTGCCCTGCCGCGCCAGCAGGGTTAAATCACGCCCATACTTCTCCAACGCCTGATACTTCTCTTCGGGGTTCTGGTCGGTGATGCGCTGTCCGCCGCGGATGTCCTGCAAAGCGCGTAGGATGGCATCTCGGCTAACGCCGTTCGCTCGCAGAAGGCGTCCCACCTCGCCCGAGGTGTCGGCAGCCAGCCCCAGCAGCAGGTGTTCGGTGCTGACATACTCATCCTTGAGGCGGGTAGCCTCCTCGAAGGCGGTATCGAACACTACTTTCAGTCGCTGGGTCATCTGCGCGCCGACGGCGGAGGCGCCTGAGGCTTGGGGGCGTCGCTTTAGCTCGGCTTCGACGCCGTTGCGAATGACGGCGGGCATCACGCCCAACTTCTGCAAAATCGCGGGCACGACACCCCCCTCCTGCTGTAAAAGCGCCAGCATCAGATGCTCGCTATCGACAGCAGGATGGTGGTACTGCTCGGCAAGATGCACTGCCTCCTGCACCGCTTCCTGTGCCTTGATGGTCAACTTATCGAATCGCATCGCCAAACCTCCGTCTTTAGTGCCATGTTATCAAGTCTCTTGATGCCTACCTTAGTATACCCCACCACAAGCCAAAGAGTTCCCGTCAACCTGTCTATGAGCAAAGTAGTAGGGGTAGACCCGAAGGTCTGCCCAATCTACTGTACCCCATCAGGTATACTCACAAAGGCTTTGCTGTGGGGAGTACGCACCAATGGTGATTGTTAAGCTAGGAGACTGTTTGCAAGAGCTGGAGGAGCTAAAGGCGCAAGGCTATCGCTTCGCGCTCACCTTTTTGGATCCCCCTTTCAATCAGGGCAAGGAGTATAACCATTTTGATGACGACCTACCCGAAGCGGAATATTGGCAGTGGCTGCAGCAGGTGTGTGAGGCGATTTATGACCTCACCGAGCCGGGGGGCGCTGTGTATTTTATGCAGCGCGAGAAAAATACGGAGCATGTGCTGCGCGTGCTGCGCGAAGTGGGCTTTGAGCTGCAAAACCTGATTATCTGGACGAAGCGCACCTCTGCCGTACCTAACGAATGGCGGTTTGGGAAGGGATACCAGATTATTGCGTTTGCCACAAAGGGACGCAAGCCTCGAGTGTTTCACCGCTTGCGTATCGACGCTCCCTTGCGCCCCGAATATCGGTATCCGCGTGAGCAGGGGATGTTTGTGACAGATGTGTGGGATGATATTCGGGAACTGACTTCGGGCTATTTCGCGGGCGCAGAGGCGTTGCGCACCCCCACAGGGGAACGGTTCCATAAGCAGCAGTCCCCCATTGCCCTCCTGCTGCGGATTGTGTTGGCATCCACCAAGCCTGGTGATTGGGTTTTGGACCCCTTTGCTGGCACAGGCACGACGGCGGTTGTGGCGGAACAGTTGGGACGGCACTGTGTGGCGATAGAGATTGACCCGATGAATGTGGCGATGATCAAGTGGAGATTAGAAGTTCAGCGCGAAGCCGATTCGGTATTGCCCATGCGCGCCTACTACCGCTTTACGCCCAATCTGGACGAGATTTGGCATCTGGGAACCAGCGAGACATGGGGACAAAGTCGGCAATTCGCCTTGTTTGAGAGGCGGACAGATTATGGGAATTTGTAAGCTCTATTTTTGTATCGCTCACTATCTGAAGCAACATCCAGACCATCTCACAGGTAAAAGCCTTGAGGAGCTGGCAAGTCAGTATCGCCCCTTTGCTTATATTGGCGCGCGCCGAAGTCTACGCGAATTTGTAAAGATAGAGGCTGAAAGTGTTGGCACTACACCAGAAGCATGGTTCGGCAGAGGGGACTGGGACAAAGATTCAGGTGCATTCCCTGACTTTGTTCTGGGATGCGAAGCACACAATCCAGTAGGCAATGGAGCGCTATTAGAACTGAAGGATTCGAAGGGGAAGCAGATTGCCTCGTTCAATTCTACACTGCCAAGCGCTTGCAAACGCATTAGTCAGTTGACAAAACTTGTTAGGGAGGCGATTCAACACTATGAGGAGAAACAGAATAGTGGAAATGTTGCCTATCCGGACGAGCGAGACTGTTTTTATCTGCTGCGCACCATGAGCGACAATCCTGTTCAATGTCGGATCTCGATCGTGCAAGGCACTTTCTTTGAAACAATTCCTAATCAGCAACTGTTGAGATCTTTGTGGCAAGAGGTCTTGCAACAAGCAAATATTCCTGAGGAACAACAGCAACAGGTTCTAGACCATCTTGCAAAATTAGAGCGTGACGAAATTGCTCAATCGCGCTTGATAGAAAGGGCATCGGTGAAACCTCGGTTGCGAATTATGAGTGAGGTGGTTGCTGACGCCAACCCGCACCTGTACGAGCCAATCTCTGCAAGAACTGTCAATCTGATACTCAAAGCACCTACTGAAAATGTAGATGAGGATACTCTTGGTGAGTGGTTAGCTGATTGTTTCAAAAGAGACAACTTGCAAGTTAGTCTTTCAAAAAATACTCTAATAATTTATGGTATTAATTATAAGATTTTCACGATATATCATAAACGAAATGGACTTCATTTAGTAGTTCAAACAAGTGTATGATTTTTGGGTGGCTCTCTTCTGGGAAGTGGCACTGCACTGCGTCTTGTACTTGGCGGCGTAGTTCATCCAGTGTGTCCGCCTCGGTGAAAATAGAGTGCCCTAAAGCCTGCGCTTCGTAGCCTCCCTCCGGAGACTCGCGCACCACGAAAATAATCTCGTTCGCCATATTTTGGAGTGTACCCTATTGGGTATTATCGCATGCCTTATACCTCCGTCACGAGAGGGAGGATGAGGGGGCGGCGGTTGAGGTGTTTGCGGCAGAAGCGGCGCAGCGTTAGAGAGACCTCCTCCCGCACATTGTCCCAGTCGCTCAGTTCGGCGGGCAACATCTTGCCCAGCACCTCCCGAATGGCGTCGCGTGCCATCTCGACCTGCACCTCGTCCTGCCATTCGAAGCCGCGCGGGATGAGTTGCGGGTCATCCAGCAGCTCGCCGGTCTGGGCACGCAGGGTGATGAGCGCGACGAGCATGCCCTCGCGCGCGATTTGGCGACGATCATGGATAATCTCTTCGGGCACGCCCTCCATCCCTTCCTCAATCAGGTAGCGTCCAGCAGGCACCAGCTCGCCAAGCGAAGCGAACCCGTTCTCGATGCGTAGCACCGAGCCGTTCTCCAGCAGGAACATCTGCTCGTCGCGGTAGCCCATTTGGCGTGCCAGCTCAAAATAGAGCGCTTGATGGCGCGGTTCACCGTGAATGGGGGCTATATAGCGTGGTTTTAGCAGGCTTAGCATGAGTTTTAGCTCCTCTTGGCAGGCGTGTCCCGACACATGCACCGGCGCGATTCTCTCATGCACCACCCGTGCGCCCAGCCGAATCAGGCGATTCACCGTGCGCCACACCAAGCTCTCGTTGCCCGGAATGGGCGTCGCCGAGAGAATGACCATATCGCCGGGGCGGATTTTGAGGCGAGGATACTCATCGGCGGCAATCTGGCTTAATGCCGAAAGCGGCTCGCCCTGACTGCCTGTGGTCAGCACCAGCAGCTGCTCGTCGGGATAGTCGTCCAGCTGGCGCGAGTTGATGAGCAGCTCTGGCTCGACGCGCAAGTAGCCGTGTTGAAGAGCAATCTCTACATTCTGCTCCATGCGTCGCCCCAGAATTGCCACCTTGCGCCCATAGAGGGCTGCCATATCGAACGCTTGCTGAATCCGATGGATGTTGGAGGCGAAGGTGGTGATGAGGATGCGCCCTGTGGCTTGCGCGAAGAGGGTGTAGAGCGCGTCGCTGACCCGACTCTCCGATTCGCCCCAGCCGGGTCGCTCCACATTCGTGCAGTCGCTCAACAGCAGTAGCACGCCCCGCTCGCCCACCCGTGCCAGCTGGTTAAAATCGGTGCGCTGACCATCTACGGGCGTGTGGTCGAACTTGAAATCACCCGTGAAGACGATGGTGCCCTCAGGGGTGTGCAGTGCGAAGGCGACCGAGTCGGGGATGCTATGCGTGACGCGAATGACCTCCACTTCGAAGTCGCCGAGCGCGAAGGTTTCACCTGGCTTGATGAGGCGCAAATCTGCTCGCAGGCGTCGTTCGCGCAGCTTGCCCTCCAACAGCGCGAGGGTCAGTTGCGTGCCGTACACGGGCACGGGTAGGTTCGGCAGCAGATAGGGCAGCGCGCCCACATGGTCCTCGTGCCCGTGCGTGAGCAAAATGCCCAGCACCTCATCGCGACAGGCATACAGATAGGTGGGGTCAGGCATCACCAGGTCGACGCCGGGCAGGTCTTCGCCCGGAAAGGAGATGCCGCAGTCCACGACCAGCGTCTGCCCATTATAGCGCACCAGATTCAGATTTTTGCCGATTTCGCCCGCGCCGCCAAGCGGGATAACCTCTATCGCCAATTTTGAACCTCCATCGATGGGGACATCCTCGCCCCTTTGGTTTTTAGAAAGCTGGCACGATGAATGCGCTTAAGTCCAAGTGGATACGATTATACCTCTGAACTCGGACTATCGGACGGGTTGGACGACTCGGATAGCTCGCGCAATACTTCCAGTTCGGCGATGGCTTCCAGGTCGCGGGGTCGCCCTGCTGCACGCTTCAGCTCGATGAGCTTGGTCAGGTTCACGCAGCGACAGGGGATACCAAATAGCTGCGTTTCTACGGTATGGGGGAGCAGTTGCTCATAGGTGCCACCACCCGCGACCTCACCCAACAGGTCGACAGGGCCAATTGTGGTAATCAAGGTGAAGTTCAAACCGCGCTTGACCGTTTCGACATCCCAACGAAAGGGTAGCCCTGGGGGTGCACCGCGTAGATAGGGTCTGAAAGGGGCGAGTGCCTCGACCAGTCGCCTGATGTTCTCTGGCGAACGGTGATAGACAATATCGATATCACGGGTCAAGCGAGAGGAACCCCATATGGTTGCCGCGACACCCCCTATCAGGATAAATTCGACCTTAGACTGATGGAATGCTTCGAGCGCTTTCAAAAAGTCCGTTTCCTGTGGATACTCTGTCATTGTCGCTTCAGTTCCTCCCCAGCGCGTTTTAACTCCCGATAGACCATGACCATCTCCATCAGCTTCCGCAGCCGCTCGGTGGGAGTCAACTTGAGATTTTCAATCAGCAGGGTGCGGTCGATGTGCTGTTTATAGGCTTCAATTACGGGGTCTGGCTCCAGCGAGATGGGCACAAACCCATCGGGGTGATTTTGCACCTCATCCATGCTGGCTCACCTCCTGTCCCATTAGCTGTTCGGAGGTGGTTAGGGTCGCTCCCGCGGCTTGCATCTCGTGGAGCGCGCGCTCGCTGTCGCCCGGTTGCAGGTCGACGCCCCGCACCGCATCGGTCAGCACCTGCACTTCGAGACCGTGCTTGAGTGCGTCCAGCACCGAG
>Ga0197142_1004828_pt1 | contig 10745 bp, 9 predicted proteins | sample GBS60_MetaG_FD_148614 | JGI IMG/M metagenome (GOLD analysis project Ga0197142, IMG submission 148614) | Sediment microbial communities from Great Boiling Springs, Gerlach, Nevada, United States - GBS 60_MetaG | ecosystem: Environmental > Aquatic > Thermal springs > Hot (42-90C) > Sediment...
GATACTGGGCGATCTGGCTTTCGGGAAGGTCAAAGTTGTAATCGCTCAGCCGGGAGCTCATAGGGGTGCAAAGATAGGGGGATGAGCGTGTGTATTTTTGCCTTGTGTGGGTAGAGATTTTGCGGCAGGCCTGGCGAAATCTCACGGCGCACCGCCGCCGGGCTGTGCTGACCTTGCTCTCCATATCTATTGGGATTTTCAGCGTGTCGGCGGTGCAGGTCTTTACCTATTCCATGGAGCGGTCTATTGTAGATCGCTTTGAGCGGTATGGGGTGTCTGTGGTATATGTCCACCACTTTCCCTGGAAGTTTGATGGAGGAGAGGATTGGCAGAGGTATGCCCGGCGACCCCGGATGACCCTGAGAGAACTGGAAGGCTTGCGCCAGGGCATGCAAGATGAGGTCTGGGTGGCTTTTTTCTATTCTGTATCTGACGTGACTTTCCGCTATGGCAAAGAGCGTCAAACGACCCGCGTAAGTGGTTTGTCAGAAGATGGGGTCTATACAGCGGGGGTGGAGGTGCGGGAAGGACGCTTTTTTCGGCCGGAGGAGCTGCGGCGTGCGTCTCTTTTAGCTGTCGTGGGTAGTGAATTCGCTCGCACCTTTTTTGGAAAGGAGCCGGCCGTAGGAAAGGTCATCTGGTGGGAAGGCCGGCCTCTCCAAATCATCGGCGTTCTCAAAGCACAGGGCATGTTTGGGAACGATAGAATCGTTTATGTGCCGCTGCCCCTTCTACTACGATTGTATCCACTGAGTCGCTATGGCGGCAAGGGAGACCCTACCATCTTAGTGAAAGCCAAGCGGCCGGAAATCCTGGGAATCGATGAACTCGAGCGGCGGGTGCGCCTATTCATGCGGCAAGTGCGCCGACTGCCTCCCCGTGCTGAAGATAACTTCGCTGTCAATCGCCAGGATGCCCTCCTGAGCCAGGTAAAAAGCATCGTCGCTTATGTCCAGGTGGTGGGGTTATTTATTGCTGGTTTTGCGCTGGTGGTGGGGGGTACAGGCGTGGCCAATATTCTCTATGTTTCGGTGCGTGAGCGTCAAGGGGAGATTGGCATTCAGCGGGCGATGGGGGCGCCGCGGGCGTTTATCCTGGGGCTCTTTCTTACAGAAGGAACTTATCTATCGCTGATCGGCGGAGGTCTTGGTATTTTAGTCACGCTCGCCCTGATGCAAGGGGCCCGGCCGTTTCTCCTGGAAGAGGGGCTTGTTTTGGGCTGGTCAGTGGCCCAGGTGCTAAAAGCTATAGCGCTTTCTCTGGGAGTGGGAATTCTCGCTGCCCTCGCGCCGGCTTATCAGGCTGCCCGCCTCCAACCCATTGAAGCCATCCGCAGCACATGAGCCCCCAGCTATCCGTCGTCATAATTACTTACAATGAGGCGGACCGCCTGCCTGCTACGCTCGCTGCTCTGGATGGCCTTGCCGACGAGATTGTCATCGTGGATAGCGGCTCTACCGATGAGACGAAGGCGATTGCCACCGCCCATCCGCTGGTGCGCTGGTATGAGCGTCCCTTCTCCGGCTACGGCTCCCAGAAAAACTACGCCAACAGCTTAGCCCGGGGGGAGTACATCCTTTCGCTTGATGCAGATGAAGTCCTCTCCCCAGAGCTAAAAGCGGCCCTGCTTTCGGTGAAAGGGCGCTGGGGCGCACCGCTGTATGCAGTGAATCGGCTACCTTTCTATGCGGGGCGGCCGGTACGGTGGGGGGGATGGTATCCCGACTGGAAAGTGCGTCTCTTTCGCCGGGGCCTTGCCTGGTGGGATGAAAGACCCCTCCATGAGCGCCTCTGCTGGGAGGAAGGCCTCCCAGTAAAACGGCTATCGGGGCACCTCTGGCATTACACGTACCGGTCCGTAGCCGACCACTGGGCCCGCACCTACCACTATGCCACACTCCTATCACGAGCCTATGCGCAGGGCTGGCAGCCTATCCCTTCCTGGTGCAGTGTACTGATACGGGCCTTCTGGCGAGCCATCAAAAGCTATCTCCTCAAAGGCGGCTGGCGCCTGGGCTGGCGCGGCATCGCCATCGCCTTCCTGGGAGCCATTGTCCTGCCGCTCAGTCTGATCCTGTACTACGAGCAGCAGGATTGTGGATGACCTGTGCAAAAAATCCCAACCTGACTTTGTGATTCTTGCTTTACCTTTGCCGCCGATATGCGTAGCGTACTTGCACTTGCAATTCTCCTTCTCCTGGGAGGCATCTGGGCGCAAAAGCCCACTGGCGGCACGGTAACAGCCGAAGTCGGCCTTCAAGGCGCCATCAACAATCTCACTGTCAATCCGATCGCAGGCGCTCGGCTCCGTTACTTCTTAGGCGACAATCTCGCCGTCCGCCTCGGCCTCAATCTCACCAGCCAAAGTCAGACCGATCGAGACTTTGAAAATCCCGACGGCACGGGCGACGTTGGGGAAGAAAAGCACACTTATTTCCTCTTTGGCTTTCGGCCGGGGGTGGAGTATCACTTTGCCGGCGGCGAGAAGCTCTCCACCTTCGCTGGGGCACAGCTCATTTTAGACATTACTTCCGCTAAAACCACTCGCTCCAATTACGCGGGTGGTGCCTACAGCGCCAACTTTAGTCAAACGGTAGATGGCCAGTCTAACTTTGGACAAAAAGGTACTACTTTTGGTTTGGGCCTCTACTCCGGCTTTGACTGGTATTTCGTTGAAAAAGTATACCTCGGCATTGAATGGGGACTCAACTTCACCAGTACTTCCACTGCTGATGTGACCACGACTACTTCCATAGCTGGAAATACCGTCGTAACCAAACAGGCAGGTGGCAGACAGGGCCTCTTAGACGTGAATACCATCGCCCTCCTGCGGCTGGGCTATCAGTTCTAAGAAGTTCTCCGTCGTATGCGCGGGGAGCCTTCAGGGAAGGCTCCCCGCCTTGCTTTAAGGCGCTCTATTGCGACTCTCTGGCAGAGAAGCACCAGGCGCTTTGGGGGCGCACGACCGCTGCACCTCCCGATATATCAGAATCCCCTATATTTGACGACACTGATGTCGGAGCTTATTGCCGTTCAGGCGGATCGGTTTGGCCTTGAGCCGATGCGGGCGCATTTTTTATCCGGGGCCACTCGCCCTCTCAAGGTGCGCCTGCGTGCTCTGGAAGTCCTTCAAAAAGCTATCCAGGCCTATGAGAAAGACATTCTGCACGCCTTAGCGCAGGACTTGGGCAAAAGCGACTTTGAGGGATATGCCACGGAGGTAGGCATTACCCTTGCCGAAATCCGTTATATGCGCAAGCATCTCTCCAAATGGGTTCGGCCCCACTTTCAGTGGCCTGCGCTGGCTCAGCTTCCCGGGCGAACCTACATCCAGTATGAGCCCCGGGGACTGGTGCTGATTATCGCCCCCTGGAATTATCCCTTCCAGCTTCTGATGCTACCGCTGGTCGGTGCTATCGCCGCCGGCAACGTCGTCGTCCTCAAACCCTCTGAATTTGCCCCTGCTACGGAGGCCATCGTGGAAAAAATCATCCGGGAAAACTTCCCTCCTGAATATATTCGCGCCATTAAGGGTGATGCTTCCGTTTCGGCTGCCCTCATAGACGAGGACTGGGATTATATCTTTTTTACGGGTAGCACGCGGGTGGGGCGGCTTATTGCCGAATCTGCGGCTCGTCGGCTCATTCCCTACACCCTGGAGCTGGGCGGTAAATCCCCTGCTATCGTTACCCGCCATGCCAACCTCTCCACCACTGCTCGCCGCATCGCCTGGGGGAAATGGACCAACGCCGGCCAAACCTGCATTGCTCCGGATTATGTGCTGGTCGACCAGGCGGTTCTCCAGCCTTTCCTCACCCATCTCAAAGAGACCCTGACAACCTTTTATGGATCGGACCTCAGTAAGCGTCCCCCTGATTATGCCCGCATTGTCCATCAAAATCACTTCAATCGCCTGGTTGCTATGCTTGGCGAGGGCGAAGTGGTCTTTGGCGGCTTCACAGACCCGGACGATTTGTACATTAGCCCTACCATCCTTTTGAATCCCCACGGCCGCCTGGTAGAAGAAGAGATTTTTGGTCCGCTCTTGCCGATCATTCCGTATGCTACACTGGAGGAGGCTCGTGCTTTTATTCGGCGCCTACCACCGCCCTTAGCCTTGTATGTTTTTACTGAAAAAATGCCGGAGGAGCAATACTTTTTAGAGGCGATTCCAGCAGGCGGTAGCTGCATCAATGACACACTTATGCACATTGCTTCTTCCAGGCTACCTTTTGGGGGGGTTCGTCAAAGTGGTATTGGACGCTATCATGGCTGGTACTCGTTTGAGACTTTTTCTCATGTTCGGGCGATCGTAAAAACCCCCACCTGGATAGATTTACCGCTACGCTATCCGCCCTACAAAGGTAAACTTTCCCTGGTCCGATGGCTTCTCGGATAACCTATTACATTCTCAAAGTCAAGGGGATGGCTAAAATACCGGATTATTTGCAGGTACGGGATGAGCGATTTGCCTTAGTTTTCTACGGGCGGCCGGACCGGCCGGAAAAGCGCACGCCCTTGCCTCCGGGGTTGTGGGCGGCCCTCCTGCGCGAAGCCCCACATCTTCCTTATGGGCAGGTGTGCCAGGTAGTGTGGGATCTCGACACCCAAACCCTCCAATGGCATGAAACCACCTCTACAAGTTAAGGACCTCACTATCCAGTACGGTGCGCGCGTCATTTTGGAAAATGTCTCCTTTACCTTACAGAAAGGCGAGTTTGCTTACATCATTGGTCGTACGGGTTCGGGCAAGACCTCCCTTTTGCGCACCATCTACGGCGACCTTAAGCCTACTAAGGGCGAAGTTTGGGTGGGTGAAACGAATGTGTCTTCCCTTTCTCCACAAAAACTACCTTTTCTTCGACGGAAACTGGGTGTTGTATTTCAGGATTTTCAGCTTTTGCCGTATCGAACGGTCTATGAGAATGTGGCCTTTGCTCTGGAGGTGACCGGCTGGAAAGACCGGAAAGCGATTCGAGAGCGGGTGATGGAAGTATTATTTCAGGTGGGCCTTTCTGCCCGAAAAGATGCCTACCCCCATGAGCTATCCGGAGGAGAGCAGCAGCGAACCTGTATTGCCCGTGCGCTCGTAGGGGCGCCCATTCTCCTTTTGGCTGATGAGCCTACAGGCAATCTGGACCCCGAAGTGGGCCGGGAGATCATGGCTTTGCTCCATCAGATTGCTCGATGGGGCACAGCCGTACTCGTGGCTACCCATCACCATCCGTATCTGGAAATATTCCCGGCCCCGGCGTACCAGTGCACGAGTCAGCGTTTAGTCCCATGCTCGTAGCTATGCCGCCTTCTGGGCAAGTGCGGGTTAGTGGTTACCTTTGCTGGATGGAATGCGGCGGTGTGGAACCAGAGACGACTTGCATGCGTATAAAATTTTGTACCTTTGCCCTGTACCAAAATAGGACTACGTATATGCGGTGGTATCAAACATTTCGCTGGCTTTTCTGGGGGCTCGCCAGTCTCATGGTGAGCTTGTATGCGCAAAGCGGAGCGACCGCTTTCAAAGAAGGCGAGCAGTACAGAAGGAATAAGCAGTACGAGCTCGCCCTCCAGAAGTATGATGAGGCCATCCGTATAGAGCCAACTAAGTACGTCTATTATGTGCGTAAAGGCGATGTGCTTGTTCAGCTCAAGCGCCCTAACGAGGCTATTGATGCATATCGCAAAGCCTTAGAGCTAAATGCAGGGGCTGAGGTCGTTTATAGCCGTCTAGCTCGGGTCTATATTACACAGAAAAACTATCCGGCAGCGATCGATGTTCTTAATCAGGCCTACGATAAAATTCAGGATGTCAATAAGCGCATAAAATACAAGCTTCTGGCGGTTCGCTTTATGAACTTGCAGGGGCAATCTGCGCAAGCGCTATCTGAGCTTTCTGCCCTTAAGGCTACTATCCCGCAGGCTGCCAACGATCCTGGCGTGCTGTATGCGGAGGGCGAAACCCAGCTAGCCCTGGGAAATACTGCCGCTGCTATCGCTGCTTTTCAAGCAGCCTACGACAGGACGCGCGATCTGCCCATCGCTCAGAGTGCCAAGTTTACTTATGGCCTGGCGCTGGCTCACTATAAGGCCGGTAACACCCAGGAATATGAACGCTACGCCAAGCAAATTGAAAACACCCCCTACGGGAAGCGTCTAAAAGCTGCTGTGGCCAGGAGTGGAGCTGGATATGCCCTTCGTCTCGCCCAGGCCTACTATAAGGCTGGGGCGCTCGATGAAGCCCTCGAATACGTACGCGAAGCCGAAAAAACTCGTGACCGCCTCAACCTCGTCTACCGGATGCAAGGTATGATCCTCTATAAGAAAGGTCGCACCGCCGAAGCCGCCCAAAGTCTCCTTCAAGCTGCCGCCAATGAGGCTGATGAGAAAAATCGTTTGAAAATCTACTCCACTGCCTTAAAAATGCAATACATGTCCGGTGACTACACAAGCGTTATCTCCACTGCTGACAGGATCCTGGAGAAAAACCCCAACGATATCTCCGCCCTCCAATACAAAGCGCAAGCCCTTTACCTAAGCGGTCGCCACGCTGAAGCTGTCACCACATTAGAACGCCTGCTACCTATCCTGGGCACCGACGCAGCCAGGACCTCCCAAGCTTATTTCCTCATGGGCTTAGCTGCTCGTAAAAGCGGTAATGTCGAAAAAGCCAAAGATGCCTTCAGCAAAGTCACGCTCCCGGCCTTCAAGGCTGCCGCTAAGGTCGAACTGGACAAGCTCGGCGCGCGATAACCTAAAACTGACTTCACTCTCCCTTGCCCGGCCCCACCCAAACAGGGTGTGGGTCGGTTTTGTCTTAAGAAAGATACCTGCCTCCCTGATTTTGTTATTTTTGCACTATGCGAGCGTGGCTGCGTGCTTTTGACCCTCGTGCGAAAAGTGTACAACACCTGAAGTCGCCTAACAGTCGGTTCAACCTACTCTTTATGCGACGGACGAACTTCCTCTCCCTCTCCCTTTTTCTCTTGGGGATTCTGGGGAAGCTGCTGTACAACTGGCTCTTTCGCTAAGATTTCGGGGGCGATTTTTTCCATGTAGGCCCAGGCAGCTTCCCGGTCGTTTGGGATAATCCCCTCCAGAATAGCTTCTCGCACAGCTTCTTTGATCTTGCCTACGAGGCGAGAAGGCGGTAGATTATACCGTGCCATGATCTCTTCGCCCCGAATCGGCGGCTGAAAAGCGGCTAACCGGTCCCGTTCCTCTACCTCGCGCACTCGCTGCATTACGCGGTCAAAGTTTTGCAAGAAACGCTGGCGTCTGAAGCGATTTTGAGTAGTTACATCGCTGCGGCACAAAAGAATCAAATCTTCCAGGTCTTCACCGGCTTCTACGATTAGACGTCGGATAGCGCTATCAGTTACCTCTTCCCGAGCGAGGGCTATAGGTCGGCCGTGGAGGCGTACAAGCTTCTGCACATATTTCATGCGCTGATCCTGAGGAAGATGTAGCCGTTGAAAGATAGTTTTTACAAGCTTAGCCCCCACCTCCTCGTGTAAGTGGAATGTCCAGCCATTTTTTGCATCAAAGCGCTTGGTCAGCGGTTTGCCAATGTCATGTAGAAGAGCGGCCCATCGCAGCCAGAGCGACGCTTCTGGCCGCTGCTCTATAAGCTGGGTCAGCACCTGTAAGGTATGTTCAAAGTTTTCTTTGTGGCGGTGGCCTTTTTGGGTTTCTACCCCTTTGAGGGCTTCTAATTCAGGCAAAAATTGCGCTAACAGGCCCGTATCCGAAAGGAGGCGCAGGCCGCGTACGGGGGCCGGGCTCATAAGGATTTTATGAAACTCGTCTACGATGCGCTCGGGAGATACGATAGCAAGCCGATGCGCTTGCTTGCGAATAGCCTCATACGTCTGGGGGTCTATGTTGAAATCCAGCCGCACGGCAAAGCGAATCGCCCGCATCATGCGAAGGGGGTCGTCGCTAAAAGTGCGTATAGGGTCGGTGGGCGTTCGGATGATTTTTTGGGCGAGATCCCGAATGCCGCCAAAAGGATCGAGCAGCTGACCTCGCTCGGCGGCATGAAGGCCGACGTACAGGGCATTGATAGTAAAGTCGCGCCGTAAAAAGTCCTCCTCAAGGGTAGCAGGTTCTACATGGGGATTACGGCTTTCGGGGCTATAACTCTCCCGTCGGGCGGCTACGATTTCTATCTCATAGGCTTGCCAGCGCACGAGGGCTACGTAGAAGCGCTGGTACTCGGCCGCGATAGTAGTGCCCAGCTTTTTGGCCAGAGCTTCGGCGAAGGTGGTTGGATGCCCCAGTACAACAATATCCAGAGCTTTTCCTATCTCGCCAGTAAGGAGCCAGTCTCGTACCCACCCCCCCACCACGTAAGCAGGACAAGCTAACTCGTCCGCCACCTCCGAAAGGGTCTGAAGCACCGGAACCGACACCCACAGGCTGTCGGGCAAAAAACTCATAGCCTATACCATCTCCTCCGGCCGCACATACTTGTCAAACTCCTCTGCCGTCAAATACCCCAGCTCCACAGCCGCTTCTTTGAGGGTTTTGTCTTCTTTATGGGCTTTTTGGGCGATTTTGGCCGCCTTCTCGTAACCAATGATGGGATTGAGTGCAGTTACCATCATCAGGCTACGATCTAAGTGGCGCTTAATGGCGGGGAGGTTGGGCTCTATGCCCACCACGCAGTTATCCGTAAAAGAATGGCAGGCATCGGTGAGGAGGCGAATGGACTCTATGAGGTTGTGGATGATAAGGGGTTTGAAGACATTGAGTTCTAGGTGGCCCTGGAAAGCACCGCACGTAATAGCGGTGTCGTTTCCGATGACCTGGCAGCAGACCATGGTCATGGCTTCGCTCTGGGTGGGGTTGACTTTACCGGGCATGATGGAGGAGCCGGGTTCGTTTTCAGGGAGGTTGAGTTCGGCCAGGCCTGCTCGGGGGCCTGAGCCCAGAAGCCGAATGTCATTAGCGATCTTCATAAGCGCCACGGCGGTGCGTTTGAGGGCGCCAGAAAGCGATACAAGAGGGTCATGGGTGGCCAGTGCAGCAAACTTATTCGGGGCGGTAACAAAGGGCGCACCGGTGAGTTCGGCGATCTTTGCAGCGACCCTTTCGGAGAACCCCCTGGGGGCATTGAGCCCTGTGCCTACCGCCGTACCCCCTAAGGCTAACTGCCGTACCTCATCCAGCGCGCGCTCGATATCAGTTTTGGCCGTAACGACCTGGTGATAATACCCCGAAAACTCCTGGCCCAGACGCATGGGAACAGCATCCATGAGGTGGGTGCGCCCTACCTTAATGATATCATGGAAAGCGTCGGCTTTTTCTTTTAGGGCGTTAGCCAGTTTATCGAGGGCAGGGAAGAGGTGATCCCGCACCGCCAGATAAGCCGCAATATGCATCGCTGTGGGGAAAACATCGTTGGAGGACTGGGACTTATTTACGTCGTCGTTGGGGTGTATTGGTTTTTTGGCGCCGAGGGGCTGGCCGAGCTTTTGGTTGGCCCGGTTGGCAATCACCTCGTTGAGGTTCATGTTGGTCTGGGTGCCGGAGCCTGTTTGCCACACAACGAGCGGGAAGTGCTCATCCAGGGCGCCCGAGAGAATCTCATCACACACCTCAGCGATGAGACGGGCTTTTTCTTCTGGGAGGACGCCCAGATCGGCATTGGTGAGGGCAGCGGCTTTTTTCGCTATGGCGAGGGCATAGATCACCTCTTTTGGCATACGGTGGCCGCCGATCTTGAAGTTCTGCAAGGAGCGCTGGGTTTGGGCGCCCCAGAGTTTATCTTCGGGGACAGATACTTCGCCCAGGGTATCGTACTCTATGCGATAAGCCATGGTGCAAAGTTAGCGCATGGGGTGGTTGACCCGGCTTTCCCGATGCCAGGTAGCTCTTCCAGATTCGTTTATTTGGGCGTGCCCCCTCGCAGGGCGGGCTAAAAGCCCGCCCTTACGAGGGGTCGGGCTGCGCCGGGGTTCGCGAGGCTCCGTCTCGCCTGCGGCGAGACCGCCCCTTCGGGGCGCCCGCCGCATCCCTCACGCAGGCGCTGGCTCGCCGCCTTATCCTTCCTCATTCCCGAAATCGGATCTGCCCCTTGTCTAAGGCCAACACTTCCTGAACGCAGGTCACGCTGTCCTGTGTAACTTAGCTTATTCAGCACCCGTAACCCCATCAATGCGGTTACGCAACTATCTGGAAGGAGGTCTGGTTCTGAAGGGGGAGGTCTTTTTCCACCACGACGCGGTCTACTTGGGCGGCCGGCGAGCCCCGGTGCGCCCACTTCACAAAGTGCTCTACGGCCTGCGGGGGGCCCTCCACCTCCGCATACACCGACCCGTCCATCTCATTCCGGACGAAGCCGCCCAGGCCGAGGGACTGAGCGGTCATTTGGGCGTATTTTCGAAAGAAAACTCCCTGGACTTTGCCGTAGATGCGGAGGCGATAGCGGACGCGCGCCGCCATGGGGCGGTGTTAGTTGAGACGCTCGAAGATGCCAGCAATCCCTTGCCCGCCGCCCACACAAGCGGTAACCATGCCATACTTTTTGCCGCGGCGCCGTAGCTCGTTGAGAATCTGGACGGTGAGTTTGGCGCCGGTGCATCCCAGGGGATGGCCCAGCGCAATAGCTCCACCATTGACATTGAGTTTGTCTTCGGGGAGGTCGGCGAGCTTAACGACGGCGAGGCTCTGGGCGGCAAAGGCCTCGTTGAGCTCAATAAGATCTATATCAGCAAGGGAAAGGCCAGCGCGTCGGAGAGCCTTAG
>Ga0197142_1004832_pt1 | contig 10738 bp, 11 predicted proteins | sample GBS60_MetaG_FD_148614 | JGI IMG/M metagenome (GOLD analysis project Ga0197142, IMG submission 148614) | Sediment microbial communities from Great Boiling Springs, Gerlach, Nevada, United States - GBS 60_MetaG | ecosystem: Environmental > Aquatic > Thermal springs > Hot (42-90C) > Sediment...
TGACGCAGTAAGCGCAAGAGGCTGGCGCGGGAGGGGCTACCTTCCTGCTGGGCAAGCTGCCACAGAATCATCACCAGCGGCAGAGTCAGCGCCATCTCCTTGCAAAGTAGTGCCAGCAGGAACGCCGTCGCCACGCCCCCCACGCGCGCTGCGCCCCACAACCGTCCCTCCAGCCATAACGCCGTCAGCAGAAAGAGCGTCGCCATCAGGTCATACCGCGAGGACACGAACGCCACACTCTCTACCAACGCGGGATGGATACCGTAGAGCGCGCCCACCAGCAGTCCCTGCCATCGCCCGCGAAATAGGCGCAGTCCCAGCGCGCTTACCAGCGCAGTATTCAGCAGATGGATCAGCACATTCGCCCCGTGGAATGGCGCAGGGTTGTCGCGCCAAAGCCAGATTTGCACCAGCAAGCTACTCAGTGCAAGGGGGCGGAAATAGTTCGGCGAGAAGTCGAGCGGTTGGCGCACCGCCTCCAACCAACGCGACGGCGACCGATAGTCCACACGCCCGTAGATAACTTGCTCGTCGTCCCAGACGAAGCCAAAGCCAAGCGTTGCGGCGTAGAGCGCGCCCACCAGAACCAGCACAGCAAGCAAACCTAAGCCCAGAATCCACTCGGTGCGTTTCTGAAACACCCGATAGTATACACTTAGTGGGGCAGAAGCAAGCGCGTCCCCAGCAATCCCATATGGCACGGCTGACCGGAAGTGAAACTTTCGCCGAGAATCATGGTATCTTAACGATGGGGGCTGAACACGGTGGAAAACGGCAAACAGGGCTACTGGCTATCGACCGACTCGTGGGACTTACACCGCCGAGCCGAGAAGGATCGGCTGCGCCATAACGAGAAGGTCAAAGAGGTCATCAAGCAGAATCTGGGCGAGATTATCGGGCAGCAGGATATTATCACGGCGGAGGACGGTAAAATCGTCAAAATACCCATCCGCGGGCTGGAGCTGCCACATATCCGCTTCGACCCACACGGCAAAAAGGGCGTCGGGCAAGGTCCTGGCGGGAGCCAACCTGGTGATGTCATCGGTCGCTCAGGACAACAAGGGCAAGGCGCGGGCAAGCAGGCAGGCACCGAGCCCGGCATCGACTTCTACGAAGCCGAGTTCACCATCGAAGAGTTGGTACAGATGGTCTTCGAGGACCTGCACCTACCGAACCTGCGCGAGAAGGGCACGAAAGACATTCTGGCAGACCAGATCCGCTTCGATACCATCGCGCGGCGCGGACCACAATCGAATATCGACAAGAAGCGCACGCTTATCAACGCTTGGAAGCGCAACGCCGCCGAAGGTAGCCCCGGCTGGGAGATTCGCGAGGAAGACAAGCGGTTCAAAAGCTGGGAAATTGTGCCCGAAAAGCAGCGTAATGCGGTCGTTATCGCGATGCGCGATGTGTCGGGCAGTATGGGCGAGTTCGAGGCGTATGTTGCGCGGAGCTTTTACTACTGGATGACGCGCTTCCTGCGCACGAAATACACCGCCACTGAGATTGTGTTTATCACCTGCCACACGGAGGCGAAGGAGGTGGATGAGCATACCTTCTTCGCGGCGGGCGACTCGGGCGGCACGCGCCTCTCCGCCGCCTATAAACTCGCGCTCGAAATCCTCGAGAAACGCTATAACCCGCGCGAGTGGAACATCTACCCGTTTATGTTCTCCGACGGCTACAACTGGGGCGACCAGGAAGTGGTGGAGTATATGCGCAGGCTGGTCGAGTATTCAAACCTTATCGGCTACGGCGAGATTGCCAACGACCTATGGGGCAGTTCGGGCGGGCTTGCGCCACTGGGACAGGCGATTACCGAAGCGTTTCAAGACGACCCGCGCGTGGTGGTGGTCAAAATCACCTCCAAAGAGGATGTGTGGCCCGCACTCAAGCGGTTTTTTAGCAAGCACCCCGAAGTCGCTGCAGCGGATTGGTAAACGGGGTCGCTTCGTTAGCTCGTGTTCGCAGCGGCGGGCGCAACGCTCTCCGCTGGGGTCGGTCCTTCTTCCAGCTCGCGTACCCGCTGCAACGCGGCGACGGCGACCTCGATCTGGTCATCGGTTGGCTCGCGCGTGGTCAGATATTGTGTCCATAGTCCGGGCGCCAGCAGTACCCGCGCCAGAAATCCGCTCTTGAACATCCCTGCTAATCGAATAATCTCGTAAGTGACGCTGGCAATCAGCGGCAACAGCGCAAGGTGCATCGGTATTCGAATGTAAGCAGGCGGTCGCCCCAGAAATGCGAATACGAAAATGCTCAGAATCAGCACGAGCAGCACGAAGCTGGTGCCGCAGCGGGGGTGCAAGCGCGTTTGACGGCGCGCCGCCTCCACCGAGACGACGCCTTCCTCCTCCAGCGCGTTGATTGCTTTATGCTCCGCGCCGTGATATTGGAACACGCGCCGAATGTCGGGCATTAGCCCAATCAGCCCGACATAGAGCAGGAAAATCGCGATGCGTAGCCCTCCGTCCACCATGTTCCGCGCGACTGTGCCCCAGCCCTCGCGCGCAAGCCAATCGGTCAGCAGCGTGGGCAGCACGAAAAACAAAAACAGCCCAATCGCGAACCCGCCCAGCGCGGACGCGCCAATCGCAATATCTTGCACGGGCTTGGAAACGGGCTTGATTTGGGGATCGTGCTGAATCTGCACCTGACTGGAGAAATGGAGCGACTTGATGCCCAACGCGAGCGCGTCAATGAGCATGAAGATGCCGCGCAGCAGGGGACGGTTCAAGAATTGTAGTTTGCCGAGAATGGTCTTTTCGATGGGCTCGGCATGCACAATCATTTCACCGTCGGGCTTGCGGCAAGCAATAGCAAAATAGCGGGGGCTGCGCATCATCACGCCTTCGATGACCGCCTGCCCCCCGTATCGCCAATACGCGGGTTTCTGTATGTTCATCCGCGGTTGCCGTAGTTTTGATACTTACGCTTGAATCGCTCCACGCGCCCTTCGGTGTCCACCACGCGGCGACTACCTTCCCCTGTAAAGACGGGGTGGCAGGCGGCGCACACCTCGACGCGGATCTCCTCCTTGGTCGAGAGCGTCTCAAAGCTGTTGCCACAGGCGCAGCGCACCGTCGCAACGACATACTTCGGATGGATGCCTGTCTTCATCGGTATTGCCTCCAGAATCGGGGTAAATTATACCATGCGTCGGTTGCTCTTTGAGGAGAGAGTAGCGTTCTGAAATCGGAGGTAAGCCATGCGACTCGCGGTTCGAGATTGGTGCGTGCTGGTACTCGCGGTGCTGATGGCTGGCTGCGGGGGCGGCGGCGTGGGGGCGGGCGAACAGCGCGTCTGTTCCGCCGATACCTTCGTTCCAAACTATGTGCGCCAGCTCGATCAGCTGCTCTATTGGGAACGGTTCCCAGTGACAATCTACTTCGAGCGTGACGCCAACTACTCCGATTACTACCGAACATTAGCGTTGCAGGGGTTTGACCAGTGGGTGGAGGCGACAGGCAGCGTGGCACGTTATCGGGAGGTCACCAATCCCGACGGGGCGCAAATAAAGGTCTATTTCAAGCCTGACACACGCAACGGCAAGACCCATTACACCTACTATCCCAGCAGCGGGCGCCTTGTCAGCGCGAGGATAGAGATTGGCACGCTGGACAACAACCCCATCGACATCCGGAGTGTTGCCGCACATGAGTTCGGACACGCGCTCGGAATCGCAGGACACAGCACGGATCCCGAGGACATGATGTTCCCAACCTACATCACGGATGTGCCCTTGAAGATTACCCTAAACGACCTTAACACGGTTAAGACTGCTTACTGTAGCTACTTTCTGAACCGCACGCGCAGGGCGTTGCCACCACCTGATGAGACGCCTGTGGAGGCGACGATTGTCTGCGGCTGCAGCGACTAAGATTTAGTTCAGGCAAGCGGAACCTTTTCCGCTTGTGCGCGTGTGAGCAAATATTCGCGCAAGGCGTCGGCAAGCATTTCGCGTTGGGTCGGCGCGACCGTGCCGCGGATTTGGAAAGTGTAGCGTGCGGCATCCAGCGCGAGTGGACCCCGCACCTCCAGCGCGCCCAGAAGGTCGGGGTGCTGAAACGCGGCGCAGGCGTTTTCCAACCACTGGCGCGCCTGCGCCAGCCCATATTCGGCAGCGATGCCGACCTCTAAACTTAGCGTTGCTCGACCGCGACTGTGGTTGACCACACGGGCAATTCCACCGTTTGCCAGCGTGACCAGCTTGCCTTCATCGTCGCGGATGCGTGTGATGCGCATCCCCATCGTCTCTACGACGCCGTGAACGCCGTCGATGGTCACCTCGTCGCCCACAGCGAACTGGTCTTCTACAAGGATAAAGAAGCCGCTCAGCACATCACGCACAATTTGTTGCGCGCCGAAGCTAATCGCCAGCCCCGTAATGCCTGCCGTCGCCAGCACAGGTCCCAGATTGACGCCCAGCGCGCCCAGCACGCTCAACACGCCCACGAACAACAGCACATAACTCAGCACACTGTTGAGTAGGACGCCGATTGTGCGGATTTGCGCCTGTCGCCGCTCGGAGACTTCGATTTTGCGGGTTAAGGCGTGCGTGATCAGCGTAATCACACGCCCGCCCAGCCAGCGCACTACCAACAACACGACGATAATCAGCGCAATCTGGAGAGCGTTCAGAATAATTGTATTACCATATTGCTCCCAGTATCGTTGGATCGCTGTTGCCATAGAGGGAACTATACCTGATGGGGTTAGTTTTCGGCGGTGGGAGGGTCTGTCGGGTCTGAAGCGTTGACATTGCTTGGGGTAGGGGAAGGCGGCGTTTGCTTCGTGCCGATGGCAATTACGCGCGGTCGGGCGCGATAGAGGCTGGTCGCGACTCGCTCGCGCTTGACCAGCACGCCGTTTTCGTAAACCTCGCGCCAGAGAACGACGCGCACTCCCGCCATGCCCTTCTTAATCACTCGCTCCTTGCCCGCTGGCAGGTTCGGGTCGGGTACGCGCTGGACAGGGGGCGATTGCGGGCGGCTGCGCTCGGTCTTCAGGACGACGGCTCGTCCCGCGCGCGGTTGCCCCAAAATGCGAATGGTAAGCGCAGAGCGTCGCACCTCAGTAGCAATCGCAATCGGATGATCAAAGGGGTTCTCGATGACCAGATCCAAGCCCGTGTCGGTGACGGTCGCATCGCGCCCCAACGGTACATAGTCGACGGGGATGGAATGGTTTGCGCGGCGTATGATCTTCAGTTCGCTGAGCAGTGCGGCGTTGAACAGCGTGGAGGAGACTTGACAGATCCCGCCGCCGATGCCTTCGTGTTTCTCGCCCCGAATGATCACGGGCGCGGGTCGGAAGCCGTGTCTGGCGGTGCGCTTACCGACCGCTTCGTTGTAGGAGAGCCGTTCGCCTGGCAGCAGGACGCGCCCCTCCAGCGCAGCGGCAGCCAGCCGAATGTTGTGGTTGCGCCGCCACTGATAAGCGGGAAAGCGTGTGGTGTAGCTGCCCATGACCCCTGTGATGGCGCGGGCATGCTCCGTGGAGATGCGCGGCGGCACGGGGGTCAGCACAACCTCGAAAGTGGTTTGCGCAGCGGGCAACTCGCGCAGGGCGTGCAACAGGTTGTGGAGGCTGGGTTCAAGGGCGAGCGTCTGCCCATCTTGGCTTGGGACGATCTCCACGACGCCGTTCACAAGGCGCACACTTGCGTCGCGCGGAGCGCGTTCCAAGTGGCGGTAGCGTAAAAGCTGCGCCTGAAACAGTTCAGGAATGACCGCCCACTGCGGTTCGACTCGCAGGCGCGGTTTGCCTAATATGCGCTGCCAAAGCGGCACGCGCGCCCATGTGTCCAGAACCGCTTGCTGCGTGCCAGCGACATCGAGTTCGACGCCCCACTGCTTGAGGCGGGTCCGCTGGGTAGGGGTTTGCGCGACGGTGATGGGCTGTTCGGCAAGCACTGCACGCAGGGTCTCTAAATGGCGGTGTAGTTGGCTCGGACGCACCCCTGCCAGCGAATAGCCTGCCAGTTGCACCCCGCTGGGGAGTGGCGCGTCACGGCTCACTGCCCATAACAGCGCGCCCGCGCCCAGCCCCAAGCATGCCAGCGCACCGAGCAGCGTCGCGCCAAGCCATCGGCGACCCATAAGTGGCGACCGAATTATACCTAAGCATTATAGCATCGCGCGAAGGCGCACGCCCAGCCCAGGCGCAGCAGTAGGAATAACCCTCCCGTCGCGCAGTTCCGCACCAACGAACGGGTCGTCCAGCAGGTTCAAGTGGCTATCCAAGTCCAAGTGGTCTGCTAACGGAGCGATTTGGCTGGCGGCGCTAATTGCGAGACTGCTGTCGGAGTAGCAGCCGTACATGACCTGCAGCCCCAACGCCCGCGCGGTATGTACCATCCGCATGGCTTCACTTAGCCCGCCACACTTCATCAACTTGATGTTGATTCCATGCACGCGATCGGCGAGGCGCGCCACATCGCGCGAGTCGAAGCAGCTTTCGTCGACGAAAATCGGCAGCGGCGACTCGCGATATAGATGTGGGAGGTCGTCTTCTGCACCGCGGGGCAGGGGCTGTTCGACATATTCCACGCCGCGCGCTGCCAGCCAGCGGCACATCGTGAGCGCGTCTTGCAGGCTCCAGCCGCCGTTGGCGTCCACACGCAGCGCGACGCCTTGAGGCGCGACCTGCTGAATCGCCTCAAACATCGCTTGGTCTGCCTTGATGCCTGCAGGGTTGCCCAGCTTGACCTTGAGCGCGCGGGCATGGGTAAGTTCCAACCAATCGCGAGTGCGCTGCTGGGCAACTTCGGGCGGGTTGATGCCAATCGTGACGGAGGTGGGCACAATCGTTTCCGACGATAGCCCCAGTATCTGCCAAATCGCCAGCCCTGTGCGCTTGCCGAGCCAGTCCCACAGCGCAAGATCGATCGCGGCGCGGGCAGCGGAGCCGATACCCCCCTCCCGCAACGCCTGTTCGACGCGCGCACGCTCCAACGGGTGGAGCGGCTCCAGCAGTGGGCGCGCCTGCGCGAGGTGTTCCAGAATCTGTTCTGTGCTTTGCCGAAAATCGCCGATGCCGAATGGCGACGCTTCGCCCCAGCCTTCGATGCCGTCCGCCTCCACACGCGCCCACACATTGACTGTCTGCGCGGTCGTGCCGCGGCTGATGGTGAGCGGAAATCGCTTATTGACCGTGAAAGTCGCCCACGCGAGCTGCATGGGATTGCGATTCGGCGGGCGCACGAAGTCTCCTGCCCCTATGCGCCCGCCCCGTCGTTAGCCGACCAGCTCCGCTGGGGTGAACCACAGGTTCAGCTCGTATGCCGCCGCTTCGGGGTCGGATGAGCCGTGGATAATGTTCTGCTCAATATCCAATCCGAAGTCGCCGCGAATCGTGCCTGGCGCGGCGTTCGCTGGGTTCGTCGCGCCCATCATCTGACGGGTAATCTCTATCGCGTTCGGGCACTCCAGCACCATCGCGACGACGGGACCAGAGGTGATGAAGTTCACCACACTCTCAAAAAAGGGCTTGTCGCGATGCACAGCGTAGTGTTTCTCGGCGAGTTCGCGTGTGGGATGCACCATCTTCAGCCCCACGATTCGGATACCGCGCCGTTCAAAACGCTGAATAATCTCTCCAACTAACCCGCGGCGCACGCCGTCGGGCTTGACGAAAATCAAAGTGCGTGTGGTTTGACTCATAAACGCCTCCTTAGCTGACTCTCTAAGTGTCGCTTTGCGACAGGGGAATTATACCTGTAGGAGGCTTTTGGGCTATAATATACGCGGAGGGTATCCGTATGCAGAAATGGCTTACCGCGTTGTTGTTGGCTGGGCTTAGCATAGTGGCGTGGGCGCAGAATCCCCCGAAAGCGCCTGCGCTTCCAGAGAATGTCGCGAAGCTGGAGCATGACCAGCTCGTTCAAGCGATTAACCTGCTTTCTAAGAGCAATTTCGCAGAAGCGGAGAAGTTACTAAAGCCGTTGGCGATTCCCGCCGCCATTCGTGTCTACGGCAGCTGGGCGACCATCCCGATTGATTTGCGCGAGGGGTTCCGCCAAGCGGCAGTGGAGGCGGTTCAGCACTGGAACACGGCTTTGGGCGGCAGTCCCCGCATTGAGTGGACGGACGATGAGCGCGCCGCCGATGTGCAAATCGTGTTCGAGGAGGATGTCGCCGAGATTACGGCAGGTCAGTTCCGCCTCATGCACGGGCGTGCGCGGCTCTTCCTGCCGCCGAATCATGGCGACCGCCGCCGCGTGCGCGCACGGATTGCCACCTACATCCCTTACACTGAGATGCCCCAGTCCCCTAAAGCGGTAGCGCACTTGGTGGGGCAAGCAATTGGCGCCTATTTAGGGCTGGGTGAAAGCCAAAAAGATACTGACCTAATGGGACCTGTGTGGAACTCGGAAGACCTGCCGACCGCGCCCACACGCGAGGAGGTAGAGCGCGTGCGCGCCCTGAACCAGGTGCGCGCAACACTTACAGACTACACGGCGCGCCGAGTCGCCGTTTACCTGCCCAAACCGAAGATAGTTATCGAGCCGATGGAGTACGACTTCGGCGAAATCACACAAGGCGCTGTGGTCAAACACACCTTCGTTGTCAAGAACATGGGCGACGCGCCGTTGGAAATCGTGGCGCGCCCCAGCTGCGGCTGCGTCACCCCGTATTACGACAAGGTGATTGAACCAGGCAAGGAGGGCAAGATCGAGGCGGAACTGCGCTCCGCGGGCTTCCGCGGCGCACAGATTAAGACCATCCAGGTCACCAGCAACGACCCCGACAACCCGAACCTGACCCTGCGCCTAACCACCACGATCCGCGTCGCTATCGAGGTCAAGCCCAGCGAGCAGATTCCCGTCGCCCTAAAGACCGACCAGCCCACCGTGCAGGAAGTGGAGATTGTTTCCAACACCAACGAGCCGTTGGAAGTGCAAGAGGTGCGTGTGAATGTGCCCTTCGCCCGCGCAGAAGCCCAGAAAATCGACGACAAGCGCACGAAGGTGATTATTACTGTCAGCCCCGAAGCGCCGCCTGGGCGCAACACCATCTTGGCGACGGCGCGCACCAACTCCACTGCGATGCCGCAGGTCAATATCGCGCTGAACTACGAGAAGGGCATCATCGTGACGCCAACGACGGTCTTCTTCGGCGCGATTAACTCGGCGACGCCGCTGCCTGTGGAGCGCGTGGTCACCGTCAGCCGCGGCGACAAAGGCTTCCAAATCAAAAAGTTTGAGGTGGACGACCCGAATGTCGAGGTGCGGCACGAGGCGACCCAGGACGGCAAGCAGCACCGGTTCATCCTGCGCTATAAAGGCGGCTGGCAACCTGGCACAGTGCGCAAAAACCTGATTATCGAAACCGACGACCCCCAGCAATCGACACTGCGGGTGTCGTTGATGGCAAATGTGTTGTCGGCAAGTATCAACTAAGTCTATCGGGCGCGTACCCCTTGACACAAGCGCGCCCGATAGGGTATCATACTGTGCGTCAGGTGGCCCCATGGTCTAGCGGTCGAGGACGCCTGGTTCTCAGCCAGGAGGACGGGGGTTCGAATCCCCCTGGGGTCACCAAAAAGTTCGTCCGAAGCCCCCTACTTGTCCCGTCCAAGCAAGAGCCTTTCAACGCGCCCGTACCGAGCGGCAGGTAGGGGCGCGGTTCTCGCACCTACGCAAAAGCCCCCGAATCTGCCTTGCCGAACGATTTTTATCGAACACCCTCCACCCCCCTTGACAAACACATCTGCGGTATGGTATACTACCCTCAGGCTATTAGACCAAAAAGGTTCAATAGCCTAAATGACAAACAGCGAGAGACGGAGGTAACGCGATGCGAGAGACACAGGACACCTTTACGCCAGTTGGCGCGATAGCGTTCTTTGTGGCGATGATTTTCGTGTACGCGCTCGTATGGCTCACGACCTACGGCATATTGCTCAAGTGGAGGTGATATTATGGATCGATTCGAGAAGCGCGCGATGGCGTTAGCATTATTTCTGGTGTTAATGTTCTTCGGGCTGGTAGTATATGCCGCGAAAGGGCTGCAGGCGGACCTACCGACCTGTTTACCGAATGCGCGCCTATTTGAACGCGGGCGCGTCGTGGAGATTGGTCCCAATCGGTATCAGGTAGATGTCGTCGCCTTCATGTGGGGCTTCGATATGGGCACGCTGAACCAGATTAAGCTCCCGCGCGGCGCGGTGGTGGATTTCTACATCACCAGTCGCGATGTGATGCACGGCTACCACATCGACAAGACGCTGGTGAACCTGATGGCAATTCCGGGCGCAGTGACCTACTCCCGTGTGAAGTTCGACAGGGCAGGGGAGTACCAGATTATCTGCCATGAGTATTGCGGGCTGGGGCACCAGCACATGGCAGGTAAAGTGATTGTAGAATAAGGAGGCAAACGATGCAAGTCAAGGGCGCGATACGGTTCATTTTGCTGAGTCAGCTGATTATCCCGTTTATTCTGCTTATTTTGGGCGTGCTGCTGGGGCTGTACCAGGCGTTAGCGCGCGCTGGAATCATTCGCTCTGCGGATCTGTTCGGCATTAACTACTATCAGGGGCTAACCCTACATGGCGTGATTAACGCGATTGTGTTCACGACCTTTTTCGCGGTGGCGTTTGGGAACGCGATTATGCTGCACCAGCTCAAGCGTCCGCTCAAGGTCGGCGTGCAGTGGGCGTCGTGGCTGCTGATGGTGGGCGGCACGCTGATGGCGGCGTGGGCGATGCTCACGGGTCGCGCCACCGTGCTGTATAC
>Ga0197142_1004834_pt1 | contig 10735 bp, 9 predicted proteins | sample GBS60_MetaG_FD_148614 | JGI IMG/M metagenome (GOLD analysis project Ga0197142, IMG submission 148614) | Sediment microbial communities from Great Boiling Springs, Gerlach, Nevada, United States - GBS 60_MetaG | ecosystem: Environmental > Aquatic > Thermal springs > Hot (42-90C) > Sediment...
CCCGACCATCGTTACGGCCAACCTGCTGGCCCCTGGTTTCTTCGCCGCGCTCCTGCTCAGCCGGACCGGGCGGTACCTGGCGCTCAGCCTGGCGGTGATTGTCCTGGGGCTGGCCGCGCTGGTCTGGTTGACTCTTGCCGAACGGCGCGCGGCGCTCCGCCGGAGCCGGTTCTGGCTTCTCACCCTGGCCCTGGCGGCGACCGTTGCCGCGCCTGGGCTGCTGGCCTACCAGCCCGCAGTGAAGGCCGCACCGGGGTGGACCCTGCGGATGGTGGAACCGCCCGGGCCGCTGGACGGATTCGTCCGCGCCTGCCAGGCCGCCGCGGAGGTTCCAGGAGAGTGCCAGTACGAGCCCCTGGGCTGGGCCGACGAAGAGACGCTGGTCTACCGGAAGTGGTGCGGAGGCCACTTCGTGGTGGACCGGGAGAACGCTCGCAGCGAATGGGACCCCGGCATCCCGGGCGACCCCCTGGCCTATTCGGTCGCGACGGGAGAGATCGCGCCCTTTGCGGGTGACCTCACCTCCCTCTACCGCCAGACCTGTGCCCCCAATCGTTGCGTGCAGCCGGGGCTGGCCCCCGCGCCGGGCTTCCCGCCGCCCGGTTATTTCACCGGCCACTTCAGAGACCCCCTGATCTCCCCCGATGGCCGCCGGGTTGCCTTCACCGCCCGCCACGTCTACGGGCCGGAGGACCTGCTGGTGATGGAGAGGTAGCGCGGGATTTATCCTGCCCGATGCGGGGTAAATCCTGCGCCACTTCAGGGCTTATCAGCGCTCTAATATTTTTCGCTCGTAGTCAGGCACGGAGCCGCCAGCGGAGTGCCGTTCCGAGCCTTTTGGACGCCACTCCGCTTCGCCTCGGCGCGAGCGCCTTCGGCGCGTGGCGCTTCGTGGCTTACTACGAGCATCTTCGTTAGAGCATTGATAAGCCCTGTGCGCCACTCTGGCTCGCTTGACAATCCCCCTGCCCCTGTTAAAATGAAGGGGGATGCGTCAGGAAGCGATCCGTAATTTCTGCATCATTGCCCATATAGACCACGGCAAGTCCACACTGGCCGACCGGCTCCTGGAACTGACCGGCACCATCTCCCCGCGGGAGAGGGCCGAACAGGTGCTGGACTCTATGGACCTGGAGCGGGAGCGGGGGATCACCATCAAGGCGTCGGCGGTGCGGATGGCCTACCGCGCCGCCGACGGCCAGACCTACGAACTGAACCTCATAGATACCCCCGGCCACGTGGACTTCTCCTACGAGGTCAGCCGGGCGCTGGCGGCCTGCGAGGGCGCCCTCCTGGTAGTGGATGCCTCCCAGGGCATTGAAGCGCAGACCATGGCCAACCTCTACCTGGCCCTGGATGCCGGACTGGAAATCATCCCCGTCGTCAACAAAATAGACCTCCCTGCCGCCCGGCCCGAGGAAGTGACCACGGAAGTGGCCGAATTGTTGGGCGTCCCCGCTGAGGAGGTCCTGCGGGTTTCTGCCAAAGAAGGGACCAACGTCCCGGCTGTGCTGGAAGCGGTCGTCCAGAAAATCCCCCCGCCCTCCGGTCGGCCCGATGCCTCCCTGCGAGCCCTCATTTTTGACTCCCACTACGACCCCTACAAGGGCGTCGTCGCCTACGTGCGCGTGGTGGACGGCACGGTGGAGAAGGGCCGTCGGCTGATGCTAATGTCCACCGGCCTGGAGACCGAGCCGGTGGAAATTGGCATCTTCACCCCCCAGATGCAGCCCACTGGCCGATTGGAGACCGGGGAGGTCGGCTACATCGCCACCGGCCTGAAGACCGTCCGCGATTGCCGCGTGGGCGACACGCTGACCGACGCCGACCGTCCGGCGGAAGAGCCCCTCCCCGGCTACCGCCCGGCCAAACCGATGGTCTTCGCCAGCCTCTACCCGGTGGAGGCGGAGGACTACCAGGACCTGCGGGACGCGCTGGAGAAACTCCGCCTCAACGACGCCGCGCTGACCTTTGAGCCGGAGACCTCGCAGGCGCTGCAATTCGGCTTCCGTTGTGGATTCCTGGGCCTTTTCCACATGGAAATCGTCCAGGAACGGCTGGAACGGGAGTACGGCCTGGACCTGATCGCCACCGCCCCCAGCGTGGCCTACCAGGTCGTCACCACCCGGGGGGAGGTGCTGGAGGTCTCCCGCCCCGCCGACCTGCCCGACCCCTCCGTCATCCGGGAGATCCGGGAGCCCTGGATGAAGGTGCAGATTTTCACCCCCGCCGCCTACATCGGCCCGGTGATGGAACTGGTCACCCGCCGCCGGGGCCAGTACGAGACGACGGAGTACCTGGATAGCCAGCGGGTGGTGCTGACGTTCCACATGCCCCTCTCCGAGATGATTGTGGACCTGCATGACCGGCTGAAGTCGGCCACGCGGGGCTACGCCTCTATGGACTACACCTTTGAGGGCTACCGGCCCGGTGACCTGGTCAAACTGGACATTCTGGTCAACGAGCAGCCGGTGGACGCGCTGGCGCTCATCGTCCATCGGGACCAGGCCTACGAGAAGGGGTCAGCACTGGTGCGGAAGATGAAAGAGGTCATCCCCCGCCAGTTGTTCCCAGTGCCCATCCAGGCCGCCATCGGCAGCCGCGTGATTGCCCGGGAGACGGTGCGGGCATTGCGGAAGGACGTCCTGGCCAAGTGCTACGGCGGCGACGTCACCCGTAAGCGAAAACTGCTGGAGAAGCAGAAAGCGGGGAAGAAACGGCTCAAGCAGTTCGGGCAGGTGGTGATCCCTCAGGAGGCGTTCCTGGCCATCCTGAGGCTGGAGGAAGAGTAGGAGGAGGCAGGAGGCAGGAGGCAGGAGGCAAGAGGCAAGAGGCAAGAAGCAAGAGGCAAGAAAATCCTGCATCCTGCATCCTGCATCCTGCATCCTGCATCCTGCATCCTGCATCCTGCATCCTGCATCCTGCATCTTGCATCCTGCATCCTGCATCCTGCATCCTGCATCCTGCATCCTGCATCCTGCATCTTGCATCCTGCATCTTGCATCCTCCATCCTGCATCCTGCATCTTGCATCCTGCATCTTGCGCGGGTCTGGAGGGGGTATGGAGGGAGAGGGACTGGAGTGTCGGCATTGTGGCCGCCCCATCGCGGTGCCGGCCTCTACCTGCCCCTGGTGTGGGCGGACCATCATGGTCATCTGCGCCCACTGCAAGCAATACACCGACGATCAGGGGACGGTCTGTGAGCACTGCGGGGCTCCGCTGGAACCGGCCCGGCTGGATGCCCTGCGCGTCGGCGTGGGGGTGGACAACCGGACGGCCCAACTGATTATGGACCGGCAGCGGGCCCAACTGGTCGCCAGTGGCGTGGTCGCCCTGCATCTTCCCGACTTCTTCTACGCCGATGCCCAACGCCGAACCGTTCTGGTGGACCTCTTTGGCCCCTCCCCGTCCTCCCATCGGGAAGCCGCCGCGCTTCTGTTCGCCGCCATCGCGTATCTGATCCAGCAGGGGTACTGTGCGGTTCAACCAGTGGGGGATGACCAGTCCTTGCTCTGGGCCGAAATCCGGGCCTGGGACGGGCAGATGGTCAGCCTGGAGGGCGCGCTGGCCCGGCAGGCGGGCCTGGGCCAGACCCTCTCCCTGTCGCTGCGGCAGGCCATTGCGGAGGAGGCCGGCGTTACGCTGGAGCCCGCAGCGCCAGGGGGGCGGCGAAGACGGCCCAGGGCCGTACCATCGGGCCGTCCCGTCGCCGAGGTGGTTGTAGAGGTGGCCCGCCGCACCGTCCTCCCTGACCACCAGGATCAGGAGGCCTGCCGGGAAACGTATCAGTTAATCGCTCAGTTCGTACGTCGGGACCCGGCCCTGGCGCGCCGCATTGCCGAAGAGGTCCTGGAGGCACTGGCCTGGTTTTCGGTTTGACAAAATCGGCCGGTTTGGGTATATTTGATTGGCAAAAGCCCCCAGGGAAAGGAGGTGATTCTATAGAGAAGCCTACTGCGCGTCCGTCCCCACTGATTTTTTCATCCCCTACAAAACTTTAACTAACAAGGAGGAGAGATATGCTTCGGAAAGTTCTGCTGATCGCGCTGGCGGCGATTCTGGTCCTGCCGCTCTTCGCCGGATGCAAAAAGGAAGCAGGCCCCATCAAGATCGGCGTGGAACTCCCGCTGACGGGTGACTACGCCTACGAAGGGCAGGGGATGCTCAAGTCCATTCAGTTGCTGGTGAACCAGACCAATGAGGCCGGTGGGTTGCTGGGCCGCAAGGTGGAACTGGTCGTGGAGGACGATGCCGGGGACGCCGGGCAGGCCTCCCAGGTGGCCCAGAAACTGGTGGATGCGGGCGTGATCGCGGTCATCGGCGCCTATAACTCCAGCGCCACCGAGCCGGCCTCCGTCATCTACAACGAGGCGGGTATCCTCCACATCACCCCCTCCTCCACCGCGACCCGGCTCACCGAGAAGGGCTTCCAGCGCTTCTTCCGCGTCTGCTTCCTGGACGACCGGCAGGGGCTCTTCGCGGCCAAGTTCATGAAAGAGGTGCTGGGCGCGAAGAAGATCGGCATCCTCCACGACAACTCCACCTACGCCCAGGGGCTGGCGGAGCACACCAAGCGCTACGCCGAGGAGTTGGGGATGGAGGTGGCCTTCTACGATGCCATCAACCCCGCCGATAAGGACTTCACGCCCACCCTCACCCGCATCGGCGGCGCTGGCCTGGATGCCATCTACTTCACCGGCTACCATGCCCAGGGCGGCCTGCTCCTGAAGCAATCCGGCGACCTGGGGCTGAAACTCCAGTGGGTGATGGGGAACGCCTGCAACAACCCCGAACTGATCCAGATCGCCGGGGTGGAGAACGCCAAGGGGACCTACGTCACCACCGAGCCGCTGCCGAAGGACGTGAACGTCCCCGAGGCCAAGAAGTACGTGGAGGACTTCAAGGCCGCCTACGGCGAGGAGCCGGCCAGCGTCTGGTGGATGATGGCGGCGGAGGCCTTCAACGTCATCCGCTACGCCATTGAGCAGACCAAGTCCACCGACCCGAAGGTGCTGGCGGAGTTCCTCCATCAGGCCAAGAACATTAACGGCATCACCGGCCCCATCCTGGGCTGGGATGAGAAGGGGGACCGCCTGGGCACCATCCACGTGGCCTACATCATCAACGAGAAGGGCGAGTTCATCCTGAACCCGCAGCAGCCCTCACCGTAATGGTGGGTGGCCGGACGGGGGAGTCCGGGGGCGCCCGGACTCCCCCCTTCCTGAGTGGGAGGGATGATGAGCGATACGCTGACCGTTGTGGAAAAACAAATCCGATTGTCTGTACATCACGCAGACTGCCTGAGCCGAATGGCCAGAGCGAAATCTCTCAGTGAGGATCAAATCGTTGAGAAGGCGCTGGATATTCTTTTCAGCCTGACGGATCTCCTGGACCAGCAGGGCGAACGAGGTGGGTGGTCACTCCTGTCGGAAGGCTCATTGCAGCGGGTATGGGATAATTAATAAAGAGGACGCCCGCTACGATCACTGGAGGGAACTCTATGGCGTTTCAGCGCGGTGACGTCGTTCTGGTGCCATTTCCCTTCAGTGACCTCAGCACAACAAAAGTGAGGCCAGTGGTGGTGAGCGGTTCGCTGTACCATACTACAGAACCTGACCTGATTCTGGCAGCGATCACCTCGGCTAACGGGCCATTGGACTACGTGTTGCGGGATTGGCAAGCAACCGGTCTGCGGTACCCTTCCGCCGTCAAACCGGTGTTGTTTACCCTTGATCCGACGCGTGTGATCTACCGTGTCGGTGCTCTGACTCCATCGGATCTGGCCGAAGTGAGTCAACGGCTACGCCGCGCTTTGGAGTTGTAGGTGCTTTCGGCTTATCGGAAGAATTTTGCGGCGGGCGGCTGCGCCGCCCGCCGCAAAAACTATTTTCTCTAACGGAGGTCCCATCCGATGCAACTATTGCTCCAGCAATTCATCAACGGTATCACCATCGGCTCTTTCTACGCCCTGGTCGCCCTGGGCTATACGATGGTGTACGGCGTGCTGAAAATGATCAACTTCGCCCACGGCGGCCTCTTTATGTGGGGGGCATACGTGGGGCTAACCGGGCTGAGTTTCTCGGTTGCCTGGTTGGGCCAGAGCAACCCCGCTATGATCCTACCCGTCTCCGCAGTGGTGATGGTCACCATCGCCGGAATCGGCGTCCTGGTGGAACGGGTCGCCTACCGTCCGCTCCGTTCGGCGGGACGGCTGGCCCCCATCATCTCCGCGCTGGGCGTCGCTTTCATCCTGGAGAGTCTGGCCCGCAACATCTACGGCGCCAGTTGGAAGACCTTTCCGCCCGGACTGTTGCCGGCCGGCAGGGTCGCTCTGGTCGGTGGGGTCCGGATCAGCGTAATGCAGGTGCTGGTCCTGGTCGTCTCCTTCCTGCTGATGGCGCTCCTCTACCTCTTCGTCTACCGCACCCGCATCGGCACCGCCATGCGCGCCGTCGCGCTGGACCACGAGGTCTCCCGGCTGATGGGGATAGACGTGGACAGCATTATCGCTACGGTCTTCCTCATCGGGCCGGGGTTGGGCGGAATGGCCGGGCTGATTGTGGGCCTCTACTACGGCTCCTTTGACTTCACCCTGGGCTGGGGGTTCGGCCTGAAGGCCTTTATTTCCGCCATTCTGGGCGGCATCGGCAACATCCCCGGCGCCATGCTGGGCGGGATGATGCTCGGCATTATAGAGACCCTGGGGGCGGGCTACGTCTCCCCCCAATGGAAGGATGTCATTGCGTACGTGATGCTCATCCTGATCCTCATCTTCCGCCCCACCGGCCTGCTGGGCGAACGGGTGGCGGAGAAACTGTAGCGGGAGGAGAGCGATGGCGAACCTGCGGGCACGTCTTCAGAAAGTTCCCCCTCTCTGGTGGCAGGCGGGCCTTCTGGCCCTGGCCGTCCTGCTCCCGCTCCCGCTGAACGACTATTACCGCGCGGTGCTCTGGCGGACCGGCCTCTACGCCATCCTGGGGCTGAGTCTGAACATCATCGTCGGCTACGCGGGACTGTTCCAACTGGGCCACGCGGCCTTCTACGCGCTGGGCGCGTATACATCGGCGCTTCTCAATATCCATTTTGGCATCCCGCTGATCCTGACCTGGCCCGCCAGCATCCTGGTGGCCGCGTTCTTCGGCTTCCTCATCTCCCGTCCCATCCTGCACCTGCGCGGCGACTATCTCTGTATCGTGACCATCGCCTTCGGCGAAGTTGTCCGGCTGGCGCTGGTCAACAACATCTTCGGCATCACGGGCGGGGCCAACGGACTGAGCGGTATTGACCGCCCGGTCCTCTTCGGCCTGGTGCTGCGGAGCCCCATCCACCACTACTACCTGGTCCTCTTCTTCCTGGTCCTGACCCTCTTCGCCGTCCGACGGCTGGAGAACTCCCGCCTGGGGCGGGCCTGGATGTACGTCCGGGAGGACGAGACCGCCGCTGAGGCGATGGGGGTGGATACGACGCGGGTCAAACTGCTGGCCTTCGTCCTGGGTTCCGGGTGGGCCGGGATGGCCGGGGCCCTCTACGTGGCCCGGGTACCCGTCGTCTCCCCGGACCTGGCCCGCTTCATAGAGTCGGTCATTATGTTCTGCATCGTCGTCCTGGGCGGCACAGGCTCCATCCCCGGCGTCTTCGTCGGCACTCTGGGGATGATCACCCTGCCGGAAATCTTCCGCTTCCTGAAGACCTGGCGGGATGCCTGGATGGGCGTGGCGATGGTGGCGATGATGATCGCCCGTCCCGAGGGCCTGTGGCCCAGCCGACGGGTGCGGATGGAGATTCGGGGGGAGGAGTAGGCGCGAAAGACGCGAAAGGCACGAAAGACGCGAAAAGGGAGGATAGATGGCACTGCTGGAACTTCGTGACCTGACCAAGCAGTTCGGTGGGCTGACGGCGGTGGACCACGTCAGTTTCTCCCTGAACGAAGGGGAAATTCTGGGGCTCATCGGTCCGAACGGGGCCGGGAAGACAACCATCTTCAACCTGATCACCGGCATCTATACCCCGACGTATGGGGAAATTTTCTTCAACGGTCACCGGATTGCCCACCCGCCGCTGGGCGCCCGGAAGTTCATCACCCCGGTCTGGTGGCTGCAGTGGGTGCCGGCCCGGTCGGTCCGGGAGCGGTGGGACCAACTGCGCACGCTCCGGCCCCACGAGATCACCGAAATGGGCATCGCCCGTACGTTCCAGACGATTCGCCTGTTCAAGAATATGACCGTCCTGGAGAACGTGATGGCGGGCGTCCACCACCGGACCGGGGCCGGGGTGTGGGGGGCTCTCTTTCGTCCACCGGCCCAACAGAAGGAAGAGCGATTCATCATTGCCGAGGCGGAGAAGTATATCCAGTTTATGAGGCTCTCCGAGTTCCGGGACGAGTTGGCCAAGAATCTCCCGTACGGCCATCAGCGGCGGCTGGAGATTGCCCGCGCGCTGGCGGCCCACCCCCGTCTGCTCATCCTGGACGAACCGGCGGCCGGCCTGAACGAGCAGGAGACGCTGGAACTGATGGACCTCATCCGCCAGATTCGGGACTCGGGCATCACCATCCTGCTGATTGAGCACGATATGAAGGTGGTGATGGGCATCTGTGAACGGATTGTCGTCCTGGATTACGGCAAGAAAATTGCGGAGGGGCCACCGGAGGAGGTGCAGCGGAACCCCCGGGTCATTCAGGCCTACCTGGGCGAGGAGGAGGTGTGACGATGCCGCTCCTGAGGATAGAGAATTTGCACACGTACTACGGCCACGTCCACGCCCTCAAAGGGATTGACCTGGAGGTGGAGGAGGGAGAAATCGTCACCCTCATCGGGGCCAACGGGGCGGGCAAGAGCACCACGCTCCGCACCATCTCCGGCCTGGTCCGCCCGCGCGAGGGCCGGATTGAGTTCGGTGGTCAGGTTATCAACCACGTCCCGGCCCATAAGATTGTCCAGATGGGGGTCTGCCACGTCCCCGAGGGCCGCCGCATCTTCACCACCCTGACGGTGATGGAGAACCTGATGATGGGGGCGTACACCCTCAAAGATGAACGGGCCGTTCGGGAGAACCTGCAGCGGGTCTTTGACCTGTTCCCCCGTCTGGCGGAGCGGAAGAACCAGTTGGGCGGCACCCTTTCCGGCGGCGAACAGCAGATGCTGACCATCGGGCGGGCGCTGATGTCCCAGCCGCAGCTCCTGTTGCTGGACGAGCCGTCGCTGGGGCTGGCGCCGATGCTGGTCAAGGCCATCTTTGAGACAATTCGGGAGATCAACGCGCGCGGCACGACCATCCTGCTGGTGGAGCAGAACGCCCGCGCGGCGCTGAAGATTGCCCATCGGGCCTACGTCCTGGAGACCGGGCGCGTCGTCCTCTCCGGCCCGGCCCAGGAACTGATGCGGGATGAGCGGGTGAGGAAGGCGTATTTGGGGGAGAGGTAGGGGGGAGTAGGGAGTAGGGAGTAGGGAGTAGGGGAATGGGGCAGCCGGTGCTGTTTGATGTGAAGACCGGAGATTCGGGGGACGAGGTCCAGCGGTTGGAGCAAAAGTATGCCCGCCGGATGCGCGAGGACCTCCGAATGGGGAATCTGGTGTCCTATGTGGGCAACAAGGAGGTCCCCCTTCTTCGCCTGTATCGCTACAAGGAGGCCTTCGCGTTCCGCTTTGTGGAGGAGTGGCTGAACCGTTTGGGGGTCCATCGGGAGGATACCGTTTTTGATCCCTTCTGCGGGATGGGCACCACGCTCCTGGCCGCGTCCTGCCAGGGGATACTGGCCGTCGGGACCGACCGTCTGCCCGTAGCGGTATTCATCGCCCGCACCCTGCCCCTCTTCTTTCAGGTCCGCCCCGGAGAACTGACCCGGGTCTTTGAGCATCTCCGGCAGACGGTCCCCTCGGCTGAACCGGCCTCCGTCGCGATGGACGTGGCCATTATGGGGGTCGCGTTTCCGGCCGAGACCCTGCTGGCACTGCGCCGCTGGAAAGCGGCCATTGACGGCCTGGATTCGCCGTTCCGGGAGATTTTCCTGCTCCTGTTCTTCTCCGTTCTGGAGGCTTGCAGTTACACTTCCAAAGACGGTCAGTTCCTGCGGCTGAGGCGGGATAAACGACCGGCGGACCCGGAGGAGGCCCTGGCGGGAAAGGTGCGGGAAGCCGAAACGGACGTCCGGTGGATTCGGGAGTTGGGGTGGGACCGGGCCTTTCTGCCCTTCCAGGTTGTGCTGGGGGATACCCGGCGGCTGGATGAGGTTCCCTTTGAACGCCCGCCGACGGCCATCATCACTTCCCCGCCCTACGCCAACCGGTACGACTACACCCGCACGTACTCTCTGGAACTCTGTTTCCACTTCGTGCGCAACTTTGCCGAACTGAGGGAACTGCGGCACAGTCTGCTTCGTTCCCACATTGAGGCGCGGCTGGCGCCGGCGGAGGAGGCCCCGCATCCAGCGGTACGGGAACTGGTGGATTTTCTGAGAGCGCGCAGCAAAGCCCTGAATAACCCCCGGATCCCGGATATGCTGACCGGGTATTTCGTGGATATGCAGAAGGCCATCCGGGAGTGGAGGAGAGTCCTGGCTCCTTCGGCGCGCGTGGCCATGGTTGTGGACAACGTGCGCTTTGAGGGCCGGATGCTCCCGGTGGACCTGATCCTCTCCGAAATGGCCGAGGAAGAGGGTTTTATCGTGGAGGAAATCGTCGTCGCCCGCTACAAGGGGAACAGTTCCCAGCAAATGGGCCGGTACGGGCGCGTCCC
>Ga0197142_1004835_pt1 | contig 10735 bp, 7 predicted proteins | sample GBS60_MetaG_FD_148614 | JGI IMG/M metagenome (GOLD analysis project Ga0197142, IMG submission 148614) | Sediment microbial communities from Great Boiling Springs, Gerlach, Nevada, United States - GBS 60_MetaG | ecosystem: Environmental > Aquatic > Thermal springs > Hot (42-90C) > Sediment...
TTGTGCCTGCTGTAAAGGTGAAGGAAACTTTTAGGATGAAGGTAAAGCATCCGCTTAGGAAGATCTCTAAAGAGAATTACGAGAAGTATGGAAAGGAAAGATACAAGATAGAGTCTTTGTTTGGTACAATCAAACAGAAACTTGGCTCAGGTCTTAGAGTGATTAGGGAAGACATAGCAAAAAAGATGGCTCTAATCTAAGCGATTCTGTGGAACTTCTATATGCTGGCACTTCACGTACTCTTGACCCTTTTCTTTTACCTCAGATTTTTCAGTACCCCATCAAAGGTCTACTTTATAATTTTGGAACAGCCTCGCTATACCTGTGACTATTTCTCCAAGAGCCGATAACTTATTAGACTGAAGGAGTTGTTCGTTTATCCTGGTTTGGCGGTTTTTGAGTTCAAGCAGGATTTTCTGAAGCTTACAAAGTCCTGCCACGTTCACGCATAAAAGTCCCATTAAGATGGTGGTAAACCTCCAGTTGCTCAATCTTCCAGAAAGTCCAACAAGGGCAAGGATAACAGAAGAGACTGCAACCGTTGCTATGAGCAGTGATTCAGGAGAAGTCTTTATCAGACGGTCGATTGTATTCTTTGGAGGTTTTAGCAATGGAGAAAACCTTGAAATTCTCACGATTTTATATCTCCGATTGTGTTTGTTCGAGCAGAACCTTGCGTTCAAAAGCCTGCTGGATTTTCTTGATAATGTCTTCGAGTTTAGCCGGTTTCAGAACGTAGTCGTAAGCTCCAAGCTCTAGTCCTCTCTTACCGGCTTCTAGAGAACCGTGACCTGTTAGTAGAATAACCTGCACCAATGGCCATCTGGTTACCACTTCTTTGAGCACATCTATGCCGTCCATACCAGGCATGCGCACATCAAGCACAATAACGTCCACATCGTTGGATTCCAGATATTCCAGAGCTGCCTTGCCGCTTAGAACACCAAAAGCCTTAAAACCTCGCCTTTCAAGGCGCTTAACTATGGTTTCAAGGAAATCAAGTTCATCATCTACAACTAGAACTTTTATATTTCTGGAATTCATAAGATGCTTTCCTCTTCGATGGAGTATACTCTTAGCACGTCCTCACTTCCTCCCGTTACTACAGGGAGTTCCACCGTAAAAACGGCTCCATGACCGTTTTCTCTGTTACGAGCATAAATTTTGCCACCCAGTTTTTCCACGATGTTGTAGGTTATGGAAAGTCCCAAACCAGTTCCTTTACCAACCGGTTTTGTTGTGACGAATGGATCGAATATTCGATCTATGATTCCTTCGGGAATTCCTGGACCGCTATCACTTATTTCTATCAAAACCGAATTCCCGCCCTCTTTCAATTTAGTCTTGATCCAAATATCTCCATCCTTATCTACGGCGTCTATGGCGTTGTTCAAAATGTTGAGAAAGACCTGCTGGAGCTGGGCTCCATCGCTTTGAATATCGGGAATATCAGGAGAAAGATCCTTATGAATTGTGATGTTCCGATACATTGCTTCGTTTTCAAGGAAAGACAGCGTTTCCGTGATGACCTTATTAACGTTAATCATGTCTCGGCGAGGTTCCATACGACGGGCAAATCCGAGAAGGCGGTGAGTCACCTCCCGGGCTCGTTCCACATGATATTCGATCTTATCAACAGCGTCGGCAAACTCTTTGAAATTCTCGCTTGCTTGAATGTCTTCCTCTTCAAGTAGATCTTTCAACCAGCCGGCTTTTTCCCTAATGACGGCAAGAGGATTATTTATTTCGTGAGCCACACTGGCAGCAAGCCTTCCAAGAGCAGCCATTTTGGATGATTGCATAAGTTCGGCGTCTAAAGCGCTTCTTTCACGGTCTGCCTGTTCCAACTGTCTTACCATTATTATCGATACTGCGACAGCCCCAATCGAGATTGCGCTTATTCCTGCAAAAAGCAGTCCTAGCGCCAGATGTTTAGCCTGTAAAATGGGGAACAACTCTTCTTCAAGATCCTCAATGACCACGAGCATCCATCTCTTGTTTTCAAGCCATGATGCGGCAATGGCTGTTTTGCGGTTGTTTATGGTAGTCTCGATCACTTTAGTGCCATGAAAGAATCTCATTTCCAGAGGTATAGACTGATCCGTTGTTTTACCGATCACCTGGGGATTAGTTTGGTATTCTCCTTTTTCGTTTACGAGAAAGGCATCACCGTAACGCCCTTTGCGGGCAGCTAGCACCAGGGATTCGAAAAGTTCTGTGTTTATGGTGGCTCTCAAAATCCACCAGAAGCCATCGGCTTCTCGTTTCATGACAGCTATAATAAAATGAGGAGCACGTCGAAAACCAAGAAATACATCGCTTATATAAATTCCCTGCATGGAAACCGCCTGAAACCACTCGGTCTCACGATAATTGAAACCTTTGAGATTGTAAGGTCCTACATAAACTACGTGATTTCCGTCCATATCTATAATGCCGATATCAATGTAGTATCGAGAACGGCTTTGAATAAGCGAAAACAGCTCATCAAGATATCCCGGTTTGGTTATTTGAGAAAAAGAATGAGTGTTGGCAATGCTCGCAAGTTGTGAAACTCGTTCTTCAAAAAACAGGTCAATAGCCTTTTTTCGGTCCTCAACGGATGTTCGCAAAGATTCTAAGACTCGAGATGTATAGGAATTGCTGAAATGACGGTAAAGAGAGAAGCCTAGAGCGATAAGTGGGACGAGAGAAAAGCAGATTATAATCACGGTCATTTTGATTCCGATTAGATGGTAGCGTTTTGTCATTATGAGTCTCCCTTATTTGTTGAGGTGCCTTAATGATTTTGAGCAAACCGTATGCCAATATGAAAAAGCCTTGAGCTGACAGGGTTAACCGATACGATTACCACGATGATAAAAGCATCACACTGTCGGGGTTTTTTACATTCTGTTAAAAATAAAACCTGGGCTTTACTTTGGCGGGAATAATTATGGAATAACAGTATTAGGGCGGGTTTTAAACCCGCCCCTGATAATATCAGAACATCGAATCTCTCAAATCCATTCCTGCCAGATAGGGCGCATATTTCTTATCTGTTCCCAGGATATGTTTCTTGAGCCAATCCTGGAGAAAGTCCAGAAGTTCTACTCCTAACCCTACCTCTCCTGTTTTGTATCTATCAACCATTTCGTGAACCTTGTCGGTCAGCCGCCTATGGACTTCACGGTGACTTTCAAGTTCGGGATAGTTTGCCTTTTCCATGTAGTATTCTTCTGTCTGGAAGTGTCGAGCAGTATAGTCCACGAGGCCAGCAAGGATTCGATCCAGCACGTCCTTACCTCGACCCAAAGCCATAGCTTCGTTCAGATCATTTATCATTTTAAAAAGTCTCTGGTGTTGGTCATCAATTTCCGGAACTCCCACGGCATATTCAGGTGACCAGACCATAATCGGCTTTACCGATGTGGCTTTTGTCGTTGTTACTGCTTTGCCTGTGGTTTTCCTGGGAACGACTGCTGGCTTTGCTGCAGGAGCTGCAAGCCTTTTAACAACGCCTCCTGCCGGTCTTGCCGATATTAAAGCTTCTCCAATAACCTTCTTTTGCCTAGGTAGTGCCGTAGTTTCGGCTCTTTTTTCTGCTTTTCCTCCCACCAGCGCCAGCAGTTGTTCAACGTAGGAACGAAGTTGTTCTACCTGAGCATTAAGTTCCTCTGATGTCGCAGCCGACTCTTCAGCGTTTGCCGCATTGCCCTGAATTGCTCTATCCATTTCAGAAACAGCTCTGTTTATCTGATCAATTCCGTCTCTTTGTTCCTGAGAAGCCGCCGCAATTTCTCCCAGCAATTCGGAGACTTTTTCAGTGCTGTAGGCTACTTTTGCAAATATCGACTTAGTTTGTTCGGTTATACTCATCCCGGCTTTAGCTTTAGTAACGGTAGCCTCAATGAGCGTCGCCGTGTTTTTTGCCGCCTCTGCCGCTCTCATAGCAAGAGACCTAACTTCATCTGCTACAACCGCAAAACCTGCTCCTGCTTCGCCTGCTCTCGCTGCTTCTACTGCCGCATTGAGAGCCAGCAGGTTGGTCTGGAAGGCTATTTCATCAATTGTTTTGATTATCTTGGATGTTTCCTCACTTGCTCGGTTTATTGCAACCATGGATTCAGCAAGTGTGTCCATGGAGGTGTTGGCTTCGGAGACTATTTGTTGAGTCCCCCTCATTAGTCTTTCTGCTTCTGAAGCGTTGTCAGCATTCTGTCTGGTCATGGAAGCCATTTCTTCCATGGCAGATGATGTTTCCTCTATCGCTGCCGCTTGCTGAGATGCCGATTCCGCTAAGGACTGACTGGATGAGGAAACTTCAGCCGATGCCGCCGCTACCTGGTCAGCTCCGTCGGCAAGGCCATCCGCGATCCGCCGAACAACTCTTGTGGTAGAAACAGCAATGTAAATTCCGATTAAAAGAGCAAAAATAACGCCAAGAACCATACCGGAAAAGATCATTATCTTGGATGTTCTAGCAGAAGATTCTGCAAATCTTATGTCCTGTTCTTTTTCGTCATCGAAAGTTTTCGTAAGCTTTTTAGCTATATCTATGACATCCTTTTGCTTTGAATATAGATCCTCCATGCCAAATCTAATCATTTCTTTGTAAAGCCGTTCGCTCTGTCCTATAAGCTCCCTTATTTCGTCAAATTTATTGAAGACACTTTGCGCTGTGGGTTTAAGGCTCATTCGATAAATCATATTAGCAGTAGCGAGCTCTCCTGCCTTTACTGCATCCTTTGCCTTTTTGACTGCTTTGTGGAATTCATCGTGTATGGGTTTAATATCTTCAATTAGCCTTGCAAGTTTTTCGTTATCGGTCTTGAAGGTGGTCAACCATTTACCGAATTCGCATTTGGAGGCGTCTTCGCCTCCTTCAAATTCTTCCTTCATTGAAAGAAGATCCGCCACTCTAAGCATGGTCTGATAGTGAAGAAACTGAAAATGCTCAATTCTTTCTGCCAACATCATGGGATTCGTGATGCCGGTGGCTTCTAATTCTTTTGCCATCTGGATGAATCGATCAACTCCAGATAGATAATCACTTAATTTTGCTTTTAACTGGTTTTCTAGATTTAATACTGCAGATGATTTATTAGGAACCGCTTCGAGAGCCTTTATTGCTTCTGAAAGGGCTTTTTTAGCTTCATCCAAATTAGCAAACTGCCTTACTCGTTCTTCGTTAGATAATATAGGATTCATTAAGGTTCTTACGGCAACTCTTGTGGATTTTATATTTGATTCAATGCCATTGATAGCTTCTATTGAAGGAATAGTCTTGAATTCTAGTATCTTGATACTGCCAGTAAGCCTATTCATTCCGATCCATCCTACTAATCCAACCAAAAGTGTAACTACAGCAACAATTCCAAATCCACCGATTAGTTTTGTGCTGAGTTTCATAAGATCCTCCTTAGTTTTGCGAGTTAACCCTAGACATCTCTATGCCTTGCTCCCCTCTAAGCGGCTATTACTAACACATTTGATGATCGATAGCAATGGCAACAACATTTAGGAAGTAACTAGATTTTTATTTGCTTTGAGGCAGGAAGTGTGATAAAAGCTCACGCCGGTTTGTTGATTCTTGTTTATTTTACGAAGGCAAGAAGGAGATGGAGAGATATGAGCAGGCGATGTGATTTTTGCGGGAAAGGTCCCATGACTGGCAATAATGTCAGCCACGCAAACAACAGAACTCGCAGGAGATGGCTTCCCAACTTGCAGTCTATGCGTCACATGACCCCAGATGGTAAAGTCATACGTGTGAGAGTTTGCTCTAGATGCTTGCGATCTGGTGTGATTATCAAACCTGCGAAAGCGGGAGTTAAAGCGATTTAATCCGCCTATTGGATGTAGGGGCACGGAGTTGCCGTGCCCATCATTATTTTTGTGCTATTACCTGCACAGTCCTTTTAGAATGGCATTTGCGGCTATTCCTATAGGTTCCGGCAAATCATCCCTTGTAATTAGTTTTTCCTGACAGGGAGCTTCCTTTTTTCGTCCGTATTTTTGGGCGATTTCTTTTGATACCAGGGAGGCTAGACTTCGGAAGGAACCTAGATCTTTGATTAACCCCTTCTCCTCAGCATCGCTTAGTATAAAAGCTACTTCCATGAAGGCGGCGTATCTAGGATCAATCAACACTTCCTCCATTTTGGGAAGAAGGATTTGTCGTAGTTTCGGGGATATGAGAGAATAAAGCTCGAGGCGTCTTTCTTGAAGCCGCCTGAAGACAGAACGGTCTTTATAGAAACCGTTTTGTCGGGCGAGAGCGTCCTTTACGCCGTCATAGACGGCTTTGGCTATAAGCTCCCCAAGGCGGGCATGGCCTCCTGCGTTATCTACCGGTTTGCCATTGCCGCTTACCACGATTATTTCATCTGTTCCTGTGCCTGTGGCTTGCCACTTAAGACCGTTGTATGAACTTCTGACATCAAGGTCCTGAAGTGCGGCGGTTTTAGCTTCAGTTGCGGTGATTACGGATCTTGCCATGGCACGTGGCGAGAGCTTTCTATTGGTCAGAAGGATGATGTTTATGGTGCCCGGTTCTTCCCAAGGTCCTTTGTCTCTGGAGGCTCGTAGGGCGTTAGATTCTGCACCTGCAGTAACAAGAGCATACACTATGAGGTCGCCGTGAGTCTTTACCTGTAGCGACAGGTTATCCATGTTTGCTCCAGTGAAAAGAAGAGAGGCGTCTTTTGGGGAAACTCCAAGCACTTTTTCAATATGACCACGCCAGTTATCCAGTCCCAGACGATGACCAGCTCCCCATAAAGGTGGGGGAGAAGAATGGTTGCCAACCACAGTCTGTCCTGTCTTGGGACCCTCAAGAGTAGAAAGCACATCCATGGGTTCTGTAAAGTGCAAGAGAAGAGTTTTATTCTGAAAGTCCAAAATTCTGCTGGTTACTACTTCGGCAGACCGCACGAAGGAAAGATGCACGGGAATGGGTTTTCTTGACTCGACCCTTTCCTGAGTTACCAGCAGTTTTGGATTAGAAAAAACATCTTCAAATATTATCGAAGCCAGCCATTGGATAAACTTTCCGGTGTTGGGGGATATTCGGCAGGTAAGATCGCAGGGGAAGTAAAAGATTCGTCCGTTCTTTACGGCGCTTACATCTTTCCAGCCGGGAAAAGAAAAAAACTTTTCGGCGACTTCTCTGTCTTCTCCACAGCCGTAGATTACTTCAGGATCAAAGTTCTGCCATTCTTCGAGAGTTATGGAAATTACGGCACCTTTTTTGCCGAAGGATGGTGGAGTTCCTCCAGCAAGACGTATAAGATCGTTTTGGAAGGAATCATCTCCTGGAGCCATAACGCTTTCTGAATCACGCCGTCCCATAAAGCGCATCACTCGGACGGAGCGACGATCGGGGATTTTGGAAAGTTTTTGTTGAACAAGGGCTATTTCATTTTTGATCTCGCCGACGAGTTGTTCGGCTTCTGATTCTCTGTGGAAAAGACTCCCCAGATATCGGATGGTTTTGTAGAGTTCGTCTATGGAGTGTATCTCAACGGTAACAACACGAGCTTTGGATACAAACTCCTTTGAGATGGCCTCATGGCGTGGGGAGACTATAATGGTATCCGGTTGAAGGCTTCCGATTGCCGAGGTTATAGGGTGGAAGAAACTTCCCACGATTTTTCTATCTTCTGTTGTGGGCAGGCGATCGTGAATGGATATGCCAACAATTTTGTCGGATTCTCCGAGTTTCTGTATGATTTCTGTTGCAGAAGGCACGAGAGAAACGACTCGCCGAGGAGCATCATAGGCTCTTGCGTCTATCTTAAACAGGCTGACGCAAAGGATAGTCAGCAGAACGATGAGGAATCTGGTTTTTTTGGTTTGGTTTAGCATTTTCCTTTATCCTTCTTTGCTAGAATTTATACCTGATTCCACCCATGACCGTAATACCAGGCATTGGATAGCCGTCCACAAAGGAGTAATTTTTGTCGGTTAGGTTGTCGATGCGGATGTAAGGTGTAAGGTTTGGGAGAGGATTGCAGGAGAGCATTAAGGAGTACACGGTAAAACCTCCCTTTTCTACGGCTTTCCCGTAGGTTGGTGACATCCAGTTCCAGTCCTGGACGGTTTGTTTTCCGTGGTAATTGCCTTGCAGGGTGAGTTCTGCTTTATCGAGGTAGCCGGCGGTGATACCGAAGATCAGGTTTTCTCTGGAAACGTATGGGACGGTGTCGGAATCAAGGGTTTTTGCGTAATCTTCGTCTTCTAGTTTTCTTTTCACGTAGTAAATACCGTTTACGAAGGGTTTGAGGTAAAAGGTTGAGACGGGAATTTTGTATGACGCATAGGCTTCTATAGCGGCAAGAGTTGCGCCGTCAACGTTTTTATATGTGGTCCAGGAGCAATCGCCTTCTATGCAGGTTTTGAAACCACTGGTGATGCGGTCGGTATAATCTGAGTAAAAGAAATCGATTCCTGCCGAAAGCTTGTCTTTTCTGAGATCTGCTCCTATTTCGTATGTTGTGCTTTTTTCCGGCTTGAGATCGGGGTTTCCTGCCAGTTTTGACCAGCTTGTTTGATATCTTCCGGCTAATTCATCGGCAGAAGGAGCGCGAAAGCCTGTGCCGATGGCGGCTCGAGCGAACAATCCTTCGACAAGTTCATAGGTTACACCGGATCTCCAGCTTGTATGGGAAAAACTTTCGCTTCCGGGTGTAACGTTGAGTTTATAGGTGCTTTTGATGGATTCATCAAAGATATCGTGACGGACGCCCAGGGTAAGAGTGAGTTTTTCCCACTTAATCTTTTCTTCTCCGAAGAAGGCGTAGTTATCGTAGTGACTTCTGGGAGAGAAAGGCGCCGATGGAGGGTTATTCCATGATACAACGTTTATGTGATCCCAGTCGGTTCCGACCAAGAGTTTCCCAAAGGAAAAGGTTGGTATAGAGATTTGGGCTCTAGTGCCGCTTGTTTCTGCCTGGGTGCTTGTTGAAAAGTATCCCCAAGCCATATCGGGATCCATCCAGGAGTCACGATTCATCACGGTGTAGGCGCTTATGTGGTATGAGATATTGGGTGACGGAAGGGAACCGTCGTATGCAAGAGACAGATACCTGCGGAGTATGTTTTTATAGTCGTTGTAGTCAGGAGCATAATCGGCTCCTGGCGTTCCGACGTCCCAGGCTCTAAAATATTGAGCCACCAGGGATAAAGTATGGTTTTCAATGGGTGTTGCTCTAAGGCTTAAGCTGTAAGCTTCATCGTGGTAGTGAGTATTTTCTACGGTGTTTCCAGCGCCGGTTTTGTAGTCATCCAACTGTTGCCATGTTCTTCCTGAGACGGAAATGCCGAATTTATCCTGGAGTGCTCCTGTTGACGCTTGAGCTGATGTTCTGAACCGATTCCAACTTCCATATTCGCCAACTAGTTCCCCTTTAGGATGTCCGCTTCCCTGGCGGGTGATGATGTTAATAACGCCCCCCATTGCTGCTGATCCATAGACGACGGAGGCAGGACCCCGAACTATCTCGACTCGCTCGACGTTTTCCAACGGTATAGCTGTGAGATTTCCAGTGCCTGCTCTGTGACCGTCGATGAGTATGAGGACTCGTCCTTTGATGTCTGTGCCGTGAGTGTCGGTTCTAAAGCCGCGAACATCTACGGAGGTTAAGGCTCCAGGGTATCGGTGGAAGTGTGAAGGAAGTTTATCAATAAGAAGTTCGGATAGATCACGAGCCCCCGATTTTTCTATTTCGTCTCTAGTGATTACGTCTACCCTGGCAGGACTTTCTCCCACCTTTTCGGGGATTCTACTAGCCGTTACCACAATTGTTTCCATGGTGGATTCTTCTTGGGTTTCTCCATACGCCGGAATGATCACCATACATGCAACCGCAAACCAGACTGCGATGAAGTATTTAATGCTGTCTCTCATTGTTTACCCTCCATCTGTTTTTAGTTTTGGAAAGCTAGCCCTTGTAAAAACAAAAAGTCCTTGAAACCTTACAGTTCCAAGGACTGCACCCAGTTTACTTCATCCTTTGGATCCCGCTGGCGAAGACGTTTCCTCGCGCTTTTACGCCAGCTCGCTTACGCTCTCAGGCAGGTCTTCTGGCTCTCCTCACCTTTTCCGCAGCCTTCCCATCCTGTTCAACCAGGATAGTGGCTTTATGTGCGGAAAGGCTCGCCTCACGAAGAGGCGTAGAGGATCACAGCGGCGGGACCGCTCCCGACTTTCACGGGATTCCCTATTAAGCCTTAAACGGCACCTGAGGCGTTTAACCAAGAAATGCTTTAACAGGATAGCATGGATGGTGTCAAGATATAGCGGAGGCTGTTCCATAATTAAGCTTCATGTTATTTTTTTACCCTTGTAAATGATTTCCTCTTTTATATACTGTAACTGAGCTTTAAGTAAAAACAGCAGACCTTCGGTGAAAGTATCAGCTAATGAGTGACTCTAGAAATACCATACCCTTAACCTTGAGTTTTGGACTAGAGCTGAGAGAGGAAGAAAAACAAAAAGTCCTTTCTCTTATGAGACTGCAGTCTTCATCAATCAGAGTCGCACACAGCATGTTAAAAGAAGGGAAGAACTCGCAGGAAATTTACCACAGAATAAGATCTCTCTTCCCTAGCCTCCCCACAAGATATATACCATCAGCCATCATTAAAGCAAGTCAATATCCAAAAGACAAAACAGTTATCTTTGGGGGAAAAACCCTTTTTGAAAAGCTTTGTAAAAATCATTTACAAGGCAAGCAAAGAAAGAAACTTAAAG
>Ga0197142_1004836_pt1 | contig 10734 bp, 13 predicted proteins | sample GBS60_MetaG_FD_148614 | JGI IMG/M metagenome (GOLD analysis project Ga0197142, IMG submission 148614) | Sediment microbial communities from Great Boiling Springs, Gerlach, Nevada, United States - GBS 60_MetaG | ecosystem: Environmental > Aquatic > Thermal springs > Hot (42-90C) > Sediment...
CACCAGGAAGGCTCAGGAATGACGAAGCGTGATCATCGCGGTCGGAAATATGGATGGACGCAGGTGCGAGGGTCGGGATTGAGGAATTTTCGGCTCGCTGAAGAGCACTGAAACGCGCGCGACGTTGCGTGGCGAACTCCACGCTGGTCAATTGAGGAATTTTCGGCTCGCTGAAGAGCACTGAAACCTCGATCCTCGCCGTTTCCGCACGCGGCTCGACCGATTGAGGAATTTTCGGCTCGCTGAAGAGCACTGAAACACATTGTGCGGTCGCTGGATGAGCGCCGCACTGCGAATTGAGGAATTTTCGGCTCGCTGAAGAGCACTGAAACGCGTCTGGCTTGCCAGGTCGTTCACTCGATCCAACACATTGAGGAATTTTCGGCTCGCTGAAGAGCACTGAAACGGAGATGCTGGCGTCCGGCGTCCAGGCGTTATTGGATTGAGGAATTTTCGGCTCGCTGAAGAGCACTGAAACAAGATACTCGTCTATCTCTTCAGTTTTCTTCATCTTGATTGAGGAATTTTCGGCTCGCTGAAGAGCACTGAAACGTCGTCGTCGGCGCGCCAAGCAACAACCGCAACGGGATTGAGGAATTTTCGGCTCGCTGAAGAGCACTGAAACACGGTTTTGATGTCGATGACCGTCAGCGTGTCGTCGATTGAGGAATTTTCGGCTCGCTGAAGAGCACTGAAACGCGCCGCGTCTGTGTGGATGAAGGCGAGAAGCGCCGATTGAGGAATTTTCGGCTCGCTGAAGAGCACTGAAACGAAATCAACAATCGCCTGCGCCATAACAACCGCGTTATTGAGGAATTTTCGGCTCGCTGAAGAGCACTGAAACGCAAAGATGTAAACGAGTGGGGAACCAAACATCAACAATTGAGGAATTTTCGGCTCGCTGAAGAGCACTGAAACTAGACCAGATCGGCTTCCAGACCATCGGGCTGCCACATTGAGGAATTTTCGGCTCGCTGAAGAGCACTGAAACGTTCGTGTATCGCGCCGAAGAGGATAGTTGATGAAATTGAGGAATTTTCGGCTCGCTGAAGAGCACTGAAACTCACCAACTCGCGTTTCGTGAGTTCTTCCGGCTCAATTGAGGAATTTTCGGCTCGCTGAAGAGCACTGAAACTCTTCCGTTGTGTAATCCTTGAACCCGCCGCGTTTGATTGAGGAATTTTCGGCTCGCTGAAGAGCACTGAAACTGCTTGCGTATCAACTCATCCGCAATCGCAATGCTCAATTGAGGAATTTTCGGCTCGCTGAAGAGCACTGAAACGTCTGTTGCTGACCGGCGCGTTTGGGATGGTCTACTATTGAGGAATTTTCGGCTCGCTGAAGAGCACTGAAACCCTGTCCCACTCGCGTCACAATGCGCGGTTTTCCAAAATTGAGGAATTTTCGGCTCGCTGAAGAGCACTGAAACGCTTCATAATACCACAAAATTGCATACCTGTCAATACGATTGAGGAATTTTCGGCTCGCTGAAGAGCACTGAAACTAGCATTCATCACATCCGTCGCAACCGCCAGCGCGATTGAGGAATTTTCGGCTCGCTGAAGAGCACTGAAACGTCCGATACGTCGCTTCTTCCGCGACGATTCGATATATTGAGGAATTTTCGGCTCGCTGAAGAGCACTGAAACAAATATAATATCTTATGGCGGCGGCGTGCAGAGCACATTGAGGAATTTTCGGCTCGCTGAAGAGCACTGAAACTCGAGTTTCAACACAGGCAGGTCGAAGGATACGTGACGCCAATTGAGGAATTTTCGGCTCGCTGAAGAGCACTGAAACTCACGATCGTGCACCGTCATCACCCACGACGCACCAGATTGAGGAATTTTCGGCTCGCTGAAGAGCACTGAAACAAATGACTACGCTACCCCTCACTCCTCGCGGTTTACCGATTGAGGAATTTTCGGCTCGCTGAAGAGCACTGAAACCTGATTGCTCGCGCGTTTGGCGTGCCTGATGGTGACGATTGAGGAATTTTCGGCTCGCTGAAGAGCACTGAAACTTGTTACATTACGGCTGCTCGGTATGCGTCGTCTGCTGGATTGAGGAATTTTCGGCTCGCTGAAGAGCACTGAAACACGTCAGCATCACCAACCACCGAGACCCATCACGCATTGAGGAATTTTCGGCTCGCTGAAGAGCACTGAAACGTACCAGCGACCAACCCGTACCGCCCACCACGCACGATTGAGGAATTTTCGGCTCGCTGAAGAGCACTGAAACTCTGCTGCGGTCTGAGATCTGCGGTGGGGTAGGGTTGATTGAGGAATTTTCGGCTCGCTGAAGAGCACTGAAACTCTCATCATCGTGTACGGTCGAGCCGCTATCGCCACATTGAGGAATTTTCGGCTCGCTGAAGAGCACTGAAACCGCTGTGATAGAACCAATCGTTTACGCAATCATTGAATTGAGGAATTTTCGGCTCGCTGAAGAGCACTGAAACGGCGTCTCCAGCACGTATTTCGTTGGCTCTGGGGGGACATTGAGGAATTTTCGGCTCGCTGAAGAGCACTGAAACCCAAACGGGGATGGTAATCGACCTACCGTCCGATTCCATTGAGGAATTTTCGGCTCGCTGAAGAGCACTGAAACGTACTGAATGGCAGACGGTAACCGAGTGGCTCTTGGATTGAGGAATTTTCGGCTCGCTGAAGAGCACTGAAACACCGCATTGACAGCCGCGCCCAACGATGATACGATCCATTGAGGAATTTTCGGCTCGCTGAAGAGCACTGAAACTACGAGGATCCTCCAGATACGTATTGACGTGCTCGATTGAGGAATTTTCGGCTCGCTGAAGAGCACTGAAACGGTCAGGGATATGGTTCCGCTGATTGCTCGCGCGTTTGATTGAGGAATTTTCGGCTCGCTGAAGAGCACTGAAACGCGCACGCGAAATCACCGCGATGCTGCAACCGCACTATTGAGGAATTTTCGGCTCGCTGAAGAGCACTGAAACAAACGCAAGCGGTTTTTTGTAAAGGAGCGGGAGATGATTGAGGAATTTTCGGCTCGCTGAAGAGCACTGAAACTCGCTGTCCTCCTTAACTTCAGCGAGCGCCTCCAAGATTGAGGAATTTTCGGCTCGCTGAAGAGCACTGAAACGTGCTATGTGGAGTGGGTGAGTTGGCGCACTGCACTGATTGAGGAATTTTCGGCTCGCTGAAGAGCACTGAAACCTAGCGCTGCCTGGATGACGGCGGCATTGCGTTCCACATTGAGGAATTTTCGGCTCGCTGAAGAGCACTGAAACTGGAGGGGTCGAGAGGCGGAGCAGCTCTCGCGTGCGCTATTGAGGAATTTTCGGCTCGCTGAAGAGCACTGAAACGCGCGGTGTGGACAACGCCACGTTCGCGCAACTGGAATTGAGGAATTTTCGGCTCGCTGAAGAGCACTGAAACCTCAATGTGTCGTGTAACCGCACAATCCTACGACGCATTGAGGAATTTTCGGCTCGCTGAAGAGCACTGAAACGATATAATCGAAAATGCGACAATAGTACTCGCCAAATTGAGGAATTTTCGGCTCGCTGAAGAGCACTGAAACCATAATACCACAAAGCAGCGCGTCTGTCAATAGGCATTGAGGAATTTTCGGCTCGCTGAAGAGCACTGAAACGCGAAATACGGTGCCCGACATTGAGCACGCGGCTATATTGAGGAATTTTCGGCTCGCTGAAGAGCACTGAAACTTGGTGGAGTTCGTGGTGTTCACGAACACCCGGATGAATTGAGGAATTTTCGGCTCGCTGAAGAGCACTGAAACGGGCAGGGTCCTGCGTTGGGATTGCCACCGTAATGGTATTGAGGAATTTTCGGCTCGCTGAAGAGCACTGAAACTCCAGCCAATCTATTGCCATACGTGGATCGTCGAGATTGAGGAATTTTCGGCTCGCTGAAGAGCACTGAAACCTAAGAGCCATCCGCGCAGATCGTCGTACCAGATGCGATTGAGGAATTTTCGGCTCGCTGAAGAGCACTGAAACTTTTGTCTTTTGAGCGCAGTAACTGATAAACTTCACATTGAGGAATTTTCGGCTCGCTGAAGAGCACTGAAACGTGCTATGTCGAGTGGGTATCCTGGCGCACTGCACTGATTGAGGAATTTTCGGCTCGCTGAAGAGCACTGAAACACTCACTGAGATCCGGTTTCCTCCACTCGATGCGACGATTGAGGAATTTTCGGCTCGCTGAAGAGCACTGAAACCGTTGATCTTATGCAAGCGGAAAGTCCTGCTACTCGCATTGAGGAATTTTCGGCTCGCTGAAGAGCACTGAAACTGACCAACCGATAGATCGATGAGTTGGCGTACAGAATTGAGGAATTTTCGGCTCGCTGAAGAGCACTGAAACTAGTCAGGAGGGGGGGGAGCCTTAGGCGCGATTGATTGAGGAATTTTCGGCTCGCTGAAGAGCACTGAAACTCGGTGACATCGAGATAAGTGTCGCGTTGGTTACATTGAGGAATTTTCGGCTCGCTGAAGAGCACTGAAACCTCGATCCGGCTGTATGAGCGGTACACGTGATCGATATTGAGGAATTTTCGGCTCGCTGAAGAGCACTGAAACTCCATCGTTTGTCACGCGCTCGTTTTGCCATAGAATTGAGGAATTTTCGGCTCGCTGAAGAGCACTGAAACTCAGCACGAGTGGGTGTGGGCGGATGATGAATGGTACATTGAGGAATTTTCGGCTCGCTGAAGAGCACTGAAACACATCCCCGCGCCGGTCGAGCCGCGCGCGGAAACGGCGATTGAGGAATTTTCGGCTCGCTGAAGAGCACTGAAACGAAATTGCTCATTATTGTGGCGCACCACGAACAAGATTGAGGAATTTTCGGCTCGCTGAAGAGCACTGAAACCTTCAGCGCGGGGTAGAGGCGCAAATCCGCCTTACCGCATTGAGGAATTTTCGGCTCGCTGAAGAGCACTGAAACCGTTGAAGAGCAGAGTTGTGAATGCGTCCTTGTCTATTGAGGAATTTTCGGCTCGCTGAAGAGCACTGAAACGCCGTCGGCGGGATAGTGCTGATTGCGGTGCTGGCAATTGAGGAATTTTCGGCTCGCTGAAGAGCACTGAAACTACGTCCTTGAGCCATCGCCTGAGCAAGTGGAATACGATTGAGGAATTTTCGGCTCGCTGAAGAGCACTGAAACCCAGCAACGACATATCGCGGATATTGCGGCACACAAAATTGAGGAATTTTCGGCTCGCTGAAGAGCACTGAAACCTGCACGTCTTCACGCGCCGCGAACAACGCCGAACGATTGAGGAATTTTCGGCTCGCTGAAGAGCACTGAAACCCAACGCTGGCGCGTCTTGGCTTCCGTCCACCAGCGCATTGAGGAATTTTCGGCTCGCTGAAGAGCACTGAAACTCATATGTTGCTATGAAAGCGTCCACGCGAGCGAAATTGAGGAATTTTCGGCTCGCTGAAGAGCACTGAAACTTGAATATTGCGGATTGAAGATTGATACCGCGCGCTGGATTGAGGAATTTTCGGCTCGCTGAAGAGCACTGAAACCGTCAACGGCGCAATGCAGTTTCTTCGCCAGACCAATTGAGGAATTTTCGGCTCGCTGAAGAGCACTGAAACTCGGAACTGGCGTATCAATCGATGTTGAAGGGTTCGATTGAGGAATTTTCGGCTCGCTGAAGAGCACTGAAACGATTTTCGAGCGCGTTCCGCTGGTTGGCGCAAACCTATTGAGGAATTTTCGGCTCGCTGAAGAGCACTGAAACCGTCCGTCGCGGTTGTCTGTTCCGCTGGGGTATGACCATTGAGGAATTTTCGGCTCGCTGAAGAGCACTGAAACCGCCGCCGTATCCGCAACCCCGCGCCCCATCCCCGCGATTGAGGAATTTTCGGCTCGCTGAAGAGCACTGAAACCCAGGAATGCAACCGCGTTATCTGCGGCGTTCGCCTATTGAGGAATTTTCGGCTCGCTGAAGAGCACTGAAACTTTCGAGTTCGGCGTTTTGTACTGCATCAATCCGCGCATTGAGGAATTTTCGGCTCGCTGAAGAGCACTGAAACCGCGGCATCGTCGGGCATCCGGCGTCGATCAGCGTATTGAGGAATTTTCGGCTCGCTGAAGAGCACTGAAACATCTGGTCGAGCAGCGCGCCGATGAAGGTCATCGGATTGAGGAATTTTCGGCTCGCTGAAGAGCACTGAAACCAGAAGTAACCCCAATTACGCTTGGCGACAAACTAACATTGAGGAATTTTCGGCTCGCTGAAGAGCACTGAAACCGTCATTGCGTCGATGCAGACGCCGACCGGCAAGCATTGAGGAATTTTCGGCTCGCTGAAGAGCACTGAAACAACGGATCGCCAACGCGCCGACGCCGGAAGAGGCGCAGAATTGAGGAATTTTCGGCTCGCTGAAGAGCACTGAAACCTCAGAAACGGCATATGTGAAAGGGGAACCGCAATGATTGAGGAATTTTCGGCTCGCTGAAGAGCACTGAAACCGTTCGACGTGCGCCCGCGTCCGTTCGCGCCAAAGGCGATTGAGGAATTTTCGGCTCGCTGAAGAGCACTGAAACTCACCGGTCAACGCTGGAATGACGCTCCGCCGGTTAATTGAGGAATTTTCGGCTCGCTGAAGAGCACTGAAACTCTGGTGATCGTGCCTGAAGAGGCGGAAGTCGTGCGATTGAGGAATTTTCGGCTCGCTGAAGAGCACTGAAACAACTGATCAGCGACGCACCGCAGGCGCTGGAACAGATTGAGGAATTTTCGGCTCGCTGAAGAGCACTGAAACGCGACCGCAAGAGCGCAGTACTGAAGCATATCCTCGATTGAGGAATTTTCGGCTCGCTGAAGAGCACTGAAACTAAGCCCGTTCGTGGAGATCGCGGCCGGATCGTAAATTGAGGAATTTTCGGCTCGCTGAAGAGCACTGAAACATGGCGATACGCTGGCGGGCATTCCGGTGGCATACAGCGAATTGAGGAATTTTCGGCTCGCTGAAGAGCACTGAAACCGCTGATAAGTTGCGCGATGTATACGCCGGATTGCATTGAGGAATTTTCGGCTCGCTGAAGAGCACTGAAACTTCACAAGTTCGGTCATCGCGTCCAAGGCTTGTTGATTGAGGAATTTTCGGCTCGCTGAAGAGCACTGAAACCGCCTACGGCATCAAAGATGCGCTTCAGCAACAGCGATTGAGGAATTTTCGGCTCGCTGAAGAGCACTGAAACGCAGGCAAAATCCCGTCCTTGTACTTTCCGGCGGGCATTGAGGAATTTTCGGCTCGCTGAAGAGCACTGAAACGCTCGCCGTATCTGATAATATCGACCATCCCCGAAACGATTGAGGAATTTTCGGCTCGCTGAAGAGCACTGAAACCATCAAGCACGCCAACGATTACCCCGCCGACGGCGCATTGAGGAATTTTCGGCTCGCTGAAGAGCACTGAAACATCGTCAACGCACCGCTAATTCTCGCGGATGGCGTCGGATTGAGGAATTTTCGGCTCGCTGAAGAGCACTGAAACGCTCAACGCGCACCTGCACATCGAGCGCGTCCAGTATCATTGAGGAATTTTCGGCTCGCTGAAGAGCACTGAAACAAACAACGTGTGCACGTCTGGCTTGGTATATCAGCAGATTGAGGAATTTTCGGCTCGCTGAAGAGCACTGAAACAGGCGAGGTTCGCCGGTTCGCCAAAAGTCTACGATTGCATTGAGGAATTTTCGGCTCGCTGAAGAGCACTGAAACGTAGTCATCTGATCGCCCCGTATAGCGCCGGTTGTTGATTGAGGAATTTTCGGCTCGCTGAAGAGCACTGAAACGGCATATATCGTTCTCCTTTCACGCAACACACCAAATTGAGGAATTTTCGGCTCGCTGAAGAGCACTGAAACACACAGGAGAAGAACAGATGCACGTACAGGAGAACATATTGAGGAATTTTCGGCTCGCTGAAGAGCACTGAAACTAGCGACGCGGTTAGGCAGTGAAGCGAGGAAGGCGCATTGAGGAATTTTCGGCTCGCTGAAGAGCACTGAAACATGATTCCGGCATCTGGGATGCGACGGCCAACGCGAATTGAGGAATTTTCGGCTCGCTGAAGAGCACTGAAACCGCCGATCTGCCGCAGTGCGCCGACGGCGACCTGCATTGAGGAATTTTCGGCTCGCTGAAGAGCACTGAAACTCGGTTCCAATCGCTATCGACGTTTCGGCATATCCGATTGAGGAATTTTCGGCTCGCTGAAGAGCACTGAAACGCCGAAATCTTCGACCTCGACGCGATCGTAGTCGATATTGAGGAATTTTCGGCTCGCTGAAGAGCACTGAAACCGTGAACTTTTCGGTTCTTGAGATTTCTGTCGGTAAATTGAGGAATTTTCGGCTCGCTGAAGAGCACTGAAACTCCGTTGATTGCACCGCGTCGCGTAGCAGGAGAAGCGACGATTGAGGAATTTTCGGCTCGCTGAAGAGCACTGAAACTGACCAGACGATAGACCGATGTGTTTGCGTACAGAATTGAGGAATTTTCGGCTCGCTGAAGAGCACTGAAACGCGTTCGCGTCGCGCCGATTGTCGCTATTCCTCAACATTGAGGAATTTTCGGCTCGCTGAAGAGCACTGAAACGCTGCATATACGGAATTGGTGTTGTGTCGGGACATCATTGAGGAATTTTCGGCTCGCTGAAGAGCACTGAAACTTCGCGAATGCTTATTGTCTTAGTTGCATTATACCACACATTGAGGAATTTTCGGCTCGCTGAAGAGCACTGAAACATGTAGACATACGCTCCGCATACAGGAGCATAGTTGAATTGAGGAATTTTCGGCTCGCTGAAGAGCACTGAAACTTAGTATTCATTCCGATTGACGGCGTGTATGTTCATATTGAGGAATTTTCGGCTCGCTGAAGAGCACTGAAACGACGCTTTTCGACGCCGGGCACAGCATCAGCGCCAAATTGAGGAATTTTCGGCTCGCTGAAGAGCACTGAAACCGTTGCGCTACGGCTGGACGCTGGACAACACCAGCATTGAGGAATTTTCGGCTCGCTGAAGAGCACTGAAACTCCAATCGACTGATTATCAGCCGATCCGCAGCCTTTCATTGAGGAATTTTCGGCTCGCTGAAGAGCACTGAAACGGGTGGTACGACGTAGTTGTCGAACAGCGCGTACTGAATTGAGGAATTTTCGGCTCGCTGAAGAGCACTGAAACGAGGGTGTTTCGGGAGGGATTATGAAAGACTTCCTTATTGAGGAATTTTCGGCTCGCTGAAGAGCACTGAAACAGCGACGCACCACTGCGGACGTATCGACGCGCTGAATTGAGGAATTTTCGGCTCGCTGAAGAGCACTGAAACTGGCGTAGTGTGGTTTGTTGTGTGCAGTGGGCGTTTCTATTGAGGAATTTTCGGCTCGCTGAAGAGCACTGAAACGTGTCCATAAGGGCGCGAATGACCGCATCGCGCCGATATTGAGGAATTTTCGGCTCGCTGAAGAGCACTGAAACTCAGTTCGCGGTTGAGTAATGTTGCCGCAGTGCGGATGTTGAGGAATTTTCGGCTCGCTGAAGAGCACTGAAACGGTGGTGCGCATATCGCAAGAGATAGCGCATAATCGGTTGAGGAATTTTCGGCTCGCTGAAGAGCACTGAAACGCAGCAATGTCTGCACCGTCCAGACCGCCGCAAGCCATTGAGGAATTTTCGGCTCGCTGAAGAGCACTGAAACCTGAGGTGAACGTCTTCTCTCAAGTCCTACAAACACGTTGAGGAATTTTCGGCTCGCTGAAGAGCACTGAAACGCCGAGAGGAGAAGATGGGGATCTGGATTTCCGTTCGGTTGAGGAATTTTCGGCTCGCTGAAGAGCACTGAAACCCGGCTCAATTCCTAAGTACGCCGCGAACTCTTCAGGTTGAGGAATTTTCGGCTCGCTGAAGAGCACTGAAACGTTGTTGTGACGCACCACGAACAAGCCGCGCTCGCCGTTGAGGAATTTTCGGCTCGCTGAAGAGCACTGAAACGTGTCCATAAGGGCGCGAATGACCGCATCGCGCCGATATTGAGGAATTTTCGGCTCGCTGAAGAGCACTGAAACTATGTCGCGATGGTGACGGTTCGCACCCCAACGTTGTTGAGGAATTTTCGGCTCGCTGAAGAGCACTGAAACCGTCAGAACGGGTGTTGCAGGCAAACGCAATTTTGCAATTGAGGAATTTTCGGCTCGCTGAAGAGCACTGAAACGGCGTCTGGCAAGCATCGGTAAATATCAAGATAAAGTTGAGGAATTTTCGGCTCGCTGAAGAGCACTGAAACATTTCACGTGATACACCCTGTCGCACATTTTCCGGTTGAGGAATTTTCGGCTCGCTGAAGAGCACTGAAACCGCTGATTTGTCGTACTACACGCTGGTTGAGCGCGCGGTTGAGGAATTTTCGGCTCGCTGAAGAGCACTGAAACTTCCCGCCCCAGCGGGGGACGATCAGGGACCGATCAGTTGAGGAATTTTCGGCTCGCTGAAGAGCACTGAAACTCTGGCAGAGATCGCGGCATCGGAATGTTCGTCCAGATTGAGGAATTTTCGGCTCGCTGAAGAGCACTGAAACGCCTGAATAGCCTAATTGATAGACGATAGACGATATTTCAGGGATTTCGGCTCATTTTTGGCTGTTGAAGAGCATTGAAACTTGTCGCCGTATTGGTTTCCGCTCGCCGACAGGCAAATTTCGGCTCATT
>Ga0197142_1004837_pt1 | contig 10734 bp, 8 predicted proteins | sample GBS60_MetaG_FD_148614 | JGI IMG/M metagenome (GOLD analysis project Ga0197142, IMG submission 148614) | Sediment microbial communities from Great Boiling Springs, Gerlach, Nevada, United States - GBS 60_MetaG | ecosystem: Environmental > Aquatic > Thermal springs > Hot (42-90C) > Sediment...
ACTGGAGCAGCACCGCACACTGCTGCGCCGCTGCCGCGAGATCGGCATCGCGGCGGCGTTTGAGGAGCTGCTGCGCGCCCTCGCACAGCAGCGCATCGAGCCGGCTACTGCCCAACCCCTCACCCTTGACCAGATCGCCGAGAAGACCATCGCGGTGATGACCCGCGATCAAGGCGACAAGGCGAAGTGGTGGAATGCAGTGCGGGATATGCGCCTGCAGGCCGATGAGGCCGGCGATCAGCAAATGGTCGCCCTCATGGATGCTATCAGCCGCCTGCTGCTAGGCGACAGGCCGGCGAACATCTCGGTTGACCTAGAGGGGCCATACGCCGCCTGCTGGGCGCGCATCGTGGAGGGTATCAGGGGCGGCGGTTAGCCGGTTGGGCCTAAACCCCAATCCCCATCGCCCGCAGGTCGCGCTTGGCCTCTTCGTACATCTGCTGCCAGGCCGGCAACGGTCCCTGACAGGCCACCGATTCTGTGTTATCCTTGCGGCGGGAAAACGGTCGCAAGGACGGGAACCCTATGAGCAGCCCCCGCTGGTTGCGGAGCACCTTTCGCCAAGCCCCCTGGCGCACCCAAACGCAGGCCACTTCGCTGGTACTGGCGGTGGTCATCATGGTGGTGGTGATCGGTGCGCTCTATCTGGCGCAGGCCAGCCGCACCGCCACCGTTGGGCGCCGCCTGCAGGCGCTGGAAGCCCAGCGCCGCACGCTGGAGCAACAGAACGCGCAGCTCCGCGCCGAGATCGCCGCCCTGCGCTCGGTGCCGCGCCTTACTGCCGAGGCTGAGCGCCTCGGCTACCACGCCGCCCGCCCGGACGAGGTGGAGTACCTTTTCATCAAAGGCGCACCGCCCCAGCCGCTCCCCACACCCACGCCGCCGCTCACCGTTGAGCAGGTCGTGCCGCGCTACCGTGAAACCCTGCCGAGCTGGCTGGCCGAGCGATGGGCCGTCTTCCGCACGCAGTTCGCCGATTTTTGGGAGCATACCTTCGGCAGTGGCGGGCCGCCGCAGGAGACGCCCCGAACGCCGGAGGGCGCCCACGATGGATGAGAGCCTTCACCGCCGCCTGAGCGTGGTGGGCGTCATCCTGCTGACGCTCGCCGGCCTCATCGTCTATCGGCTGGTCTCGCTCCAGTTCGGCGTGAACACCGCCTATTTCGCCGCTACGGCTCTTACCGAGTACCGCTATCAAGTGACGACGCGCCCGCCGCGCGGCGAAATCTACGACCGTCACGGTGTGCTACTCGCCACCAATGCCATTGAATATGAGATCGGCCTCTCGCCTGTGTTGATCTACGACCGCGAAGGCACTGCGCAGAAGCTCTCCGAAGCGACGGGCCTCCCTGTGGAGGAGCTGCTGGCGGATATGTCCCAGCCGGCGCCCTATGTGCTGTTGGTGCGCCCCGCTCCAGCGGCGATGGGGCAGCGTGTGCTGACGCTCAATCTGGATGGCGTGGTGGTCTCACCCCTCACGCGCCGCTTTTATCCCCATGGATCGCTGGCGGCGCACGTGCTGGGCTTCGTAGCGTTGGACGATAGGGGCTACTACGGCGTGGAAGGCTACTATGATGACGTGCTGGGGGGGCAGATCGGCGTCACCGATCAGAGCCGCATCCCCTTTGAAGCCTCCCCGGGCGAGGGCTGGCGTCCCGGCTCCGATCTCTACCTGACCATTGACAGCGAGATTCAATACCTCGCCGAGAGCACGCTGGCCGCCGCCTTGCAGTCCACCGGCGCGGAGAGCGGCACGATTATTATCATGCAGCCGCGCACAGGCGAGATTCTGGCCTTGGCCAACCTGCCCACCTTTGATCCCAACCGCTTCGCCAGCGAGGACGGAACGCTCTTCGAGAACCCGGCCATCAGTCACCAGTACGAGCCGGGCAGCGTGCTCAAAGTGCTGACGATGGCTATCGCCCTGGAGCAGGGTGTGGTGGAGCCGACCAGCACTTACAACGACACGGGCATGATCGAGGTGGGGGGCGTGGAGATTTACAATTGGGACCGCGCCGCGCACGGCGTGGTGGATATGACCGAGCTGCTGGCCAAGTCGCTCAATGTGGGGGCGGCCACGCTCAGCCTCAAGCTTGGCCCCACGCGCTTCTATGCCGGCTTGGAGGCCTTCGGATTGGGGCGGCCCACCGGTGTGGACCTGGCAGGCGAGATCGGCGGGACGCTGCGCAAGCCGGGCAACGCCGACTGGTTTGAGTCCGATCTGGGGACAAATGCCTTCGGGCAGGGGTTAGCCGTCACCCCCTTGCAGTTGGTGACGGCAGTCGCTGCCGTTGCCAACGATGGCCTGCTGGTGCAGCCGCACATCCTGACGCAGCGCGTGGACCCCGACGGCGGGCAGGTCGCCTTTGAGCCGACGGTGATAGGGCGGGCCATCTCGCCACAGACGGCGCACACGCTGGCCGCTATGCTGGCCGATGCGCTGGAGCGCGAAGCCTCCAACGCGCTGGTGCCGGGCTATCGTATTGCCGGCAAGACGGGCACCGCTGAGATTCCTTTGCCCGGCGGCTACGATCCGGAGAAGACCATCGCCAGTTTCGTCGGCTTCGGCCCTTTGGACGACCCGCAGTTCATTGTGCTGGTCAAGTTGGATAAGCCCACATCGTCGCGCTGGGGATCGCAGACGGCAGCACCGGTGTTCAGCCAGCTGGTGCAACGTCTGGTAGTGCTGATGGAAATCCCGCCGGATGCGGTACGGTTGGCATCCCGCTGATGTTGTTGACCGGCGACTCAGAAGGAGCAAGCACAGGCCACAACACCTTTGACGTCCTCATCCTAATCGTCCGTGCGCGTCCCCGTTTGGGTGCGCTGTGGGGGCTGTATCAGGGGAAGGGATGAGGGTGATATATATCACCCAATTTATCGGATATTGATCACTAGACGACGGCTTCCCGCCTCGCTCTAATCTCCTATATGGGGAGGGAGTATGGACGGGGACCGCGAGTGGGCTGCTAGACTGGAATTGGTACACCGCGCTGCGGTCAATGTGGCCGGAGCACGCGAAGTTGAAGACGCCTTGCAGATCGTTGTCGACGCCGCGCGTGAGGTGGCTGTTGCGGAAATGGCCGCCCTGGGCGTACCGGGCGAACCGGGTAGGCCGATGGCGCATTTTGTCGTCTCCGGCCTCTCGGCGGAGGCGGTGGCGTTGGCCGGACACCCCCCGATGGGGCGCGGTGTGCTGGGTGTCCTGCTGCACAACGGGCAAGCGGTGCGCATAGACGATGTGCGCCATCACCCTGCCTTTGAGGGTATCCCCGACGGCCATCCCTTTATCCGCTCTTTCCTTGGCGTGCCGGTGCAGAGCGGCGGCGAGGTGATCGGCGACCTATACCTCGCGAACAAGATCGGCGCGGTGGGCTTCAGCGAGGAAGACCAGCGGCTGGTGGAGATGCTGGCCGCCCATGCGGCGGTGGTGATCCAGACGCTGCGCTATCACAAGAAGAACGAGGAGCTGGCCGTGATCCGTGCGCAGGTGCGTCTGGCTCCCCGCATTGAGGACGACGTGCTTCAGACACTCTACGGGGCGGGGCTGCTGCTGGGCACGATCAACCTGAACGAACCGATGCAAGCCGCTGCGCAAATCCGCGATGTGCAGCAGCGCCTCGACCGGGCCATCCGTCACCTGCGCGAGCACCTGATGAGCATGGCTGCCCAAGCTTGAGCAGTCCGCCGGCCTGCAAGCAAATTGAAATCCTCTTGTGACGCCCCCGTCAAGCCAGAAATTGCCTTTTCGTCTATAATAGGATACCGGCGGTCTCGACCCGCCAGACGATCGCCGCGCCGACGACGGGAGGCAGCGGGCTATGTCCAAAGGCAGGATACTGGCCGTTGAGGATGATCGCGACATTGCCAACCTGCTGAAGATTTACTTCACCGGCCAGGGGTATGACATTCAGATCGCCAGCCGCGGTAGCGAAGCGCTGGAGATGTCGCAGCAGCAGATGCCGCAGCTCATCGTGCTGGACATCAATCTGCCCGATATTGACGGCTACACCATCTGCAAGACGCTGCGCACCAACGCCCGCACTCGCCATATCCCCATTATTTTCCTCACCGAGAAGGATGAGCGCAGCGACCGCATCGCCGGGCTGGAACTGGGCGCTGATGATTACATCACCAAACCCTTTGACATTGAAGAGCTGCGCCTGCGCATCGCCAATGCCATCCGCGCCAGCGAGCGTATGGGCCTCACCGACCCGCGTTCCGGTTTGCCCAGTGGGCGGCTGATTGAAGACGCCCTGCGCGAGCTGCTGCGCAAGCCCAACTGGGCCTATATGGACATGCGCATCAACCACTTTGATGCCTTCCGCGATAAGTACGGCTTTGTGGCCGGAGATGAGGTGCTGCGCTTCACCGCCATGCTGATCGGCGAAGTCGTGGATCAGCATGGCTCACCCGGTGACTTTATCGGACATGCGGGCGGGGATAACTTTGTGCTCATCACCTCACTGGAGAAAGGTGATGTGGTGAGGAGCACGCTGGAGAAGCGCTTTAACGACGAAGTGCGGGCGCATTACTCCTATCTTGACCGTGAGCAGGGCGGTATGAAGATGGACGACGGCAAAGGCGGTGAGGTGTTGGTCCCTCTTATGACCATCGCCATCGGCGTGGTGACCTCCGAACGCCGGTTTGCGGATATCCGCGAGATCGCAGAGGCCGCTGCCGAGGCACGCCGCAAGGCGCAGGCCAAAGAAGATAAGCCGCCTGAAGGCAAACCGCCTGAAAGTGCGCCGCCGCGCACTGTTCCGGATAAGAAACCATGAACGCTTTGACTTCTGTTGGTACGCTTGTCGGTGCGCTTGTCGCCCTCTGGGTGGTGGAACTCTCCACGGGTGCTGGCAGCCCGCGCCGACGGTATGCCACCTACACTCCTGGGGAGGGCGTGCTGGTAGCCGACTCCAGGGGGCAGGTGGTCTACGCCAACGAGACGGCCCGCGAGTGGCTCTCGTTGGATAGCGGCATGCCCAGCTCGCGCACCCTCTCTCGTCGCATTAAGCCTTGGCGTGCCCTGCTCGATCTCTTCTCCGCCGAAGGGCGTGCTACCCTCACTGTGCGCGACCGTACCCTTGAGGCTACCTCGCACTGTGTAGAGCTGGGCGAAGAGAAGCACTACATTGTGGTGCTGCGTGAGGAGGCGGCAGAAGATGTGGCCGAACTCCAGCGCCGCAGCGAGCGCTTCGCCATCCTCAGCCGCATCTCCGCCACGCTAGCCCGTGCGCTAGACCAGACCAGCATCCTGCAGGCCACCACCGATGAACTGCGGGCGGTGCTCGGCGCACCGCAGGGCAGTGCCATCCTCTTTGATTACGAGGAAGCCATCGGCAGGCGGGTCATCCAGTCCCCTTCCACCCCTGATGGTTCGGTGCGCCCTCTGCTCCTTCCGCTTGAGGGTAACGCCGCGGTTGAGCGCCTGCTGGCAACCCGATCGGCGCTGGCCATCGAGGATGTAACTGTCGACCCGCTGGCCGCCGTCATGCGTGAGGCGCTGGCAACAGAGGGCATCATGGCCCTGTTGCTGCTGCCCCTGTTTGTGGGCAACGTCCTGATCGGCGTCCTTACGGTGGAGCACACGGGCGGCCCGCACACGTTTGAGGCGGATCAGATTGACCTTGCCCAAACGATTGTCCATCAGGCGGCTATCGCCGTGCAAAATGCGCTGCTCTTTGAAGAGACGGTCATTCGCCAGCGCGAGATGAGCATCCTGGCCGAGGCCGGGCGCAGCGCCGCTGCCTCGCTGGACCTTCAGACAGTGGTGCGCAGCGCCGCCGAGCAGTTCGTGCAGGCGTTGAACATGGAAGGCTGCTTCCTCTCACTGTTGGATGCAGAGAGGGGCTTCCTCCTCCCGCTGATAGAGTATCGGCGGCGCGATGGGGCACGCTTGTTGAGGGCCACCGAACGCCGCGCACTCTCGGATTGCCCCACGGCGGCCCGCGCTATCGCCGAACGCGCTCCGCTCATCGCTACTGCCGCCGATCCTGACCTTGCCCCTCAGGAAGCAGAATGGCTGGCACAGCGCGGGATGGGCACTGTGCTGCTTATCCCTCTTATGGCACATGAAGAGGCTATCGGCCTTGTGGAATTGTGGGATGCAGTCCCTACACGCCGCATTGTCGCCCGCGAAGTACGCTTGGCGACGGCGTTGGCCGCGTTGACGGCCACCGCACTGGAGAACGCCCGTCTGCATGATGAAACCGAGCAGCGCCTTGAGGAACTCTCCATCATCAACGAGTTGAGCCGCCTGCTCACGCAGGCCATCTCGTTGGAGGACCTTTGCCTTGTGCTGGAAGAGCAGATCGGCAGGGTGCTGGGCGTGCGCTCGTTGACCCTTGCCCAGCGCGACCCCCTGACCGGCAAGATGACCTTCCCGCTGGCTGTACGGGATGGTCAACGCATCAGCGTTGAGCCGATAGACTTCGGTGCCGACCCTTATAGTTATGCGATTGAGCAATGGGAGCCGCTGCTCATCACCCGCGACGTGGACGCCACGCTGGATCGGCTGGGCATCAGCCCGCTTGAGCCAGGCCTGTGTTCCCTGCTGGTGGTACCCTTCTCCAGTGGCGAGGCGGTAGGGGCGCTGGCTGTCGAGGACTACGAGCGCGAGGAGGCCTTCGGCGAGGCCACCCTGCGCGTGCTCAGCCCGATTGCCGCGCAAGTGGCGGTCTCCATAGAAAACGCTCGCCTTTACGCCGAGCTCCAGCAGCGCCTCTCTGAGACAACTACCCTGCAGGAGATCACCCGTGTGGTCAATTCGGCGCTGGACCTGCGGGAGATCTTCGAGCGCGTGGTGCGCGAGCTGGCCAACGCCTTCCGCTATCCACTGGTGGGGTTGTTCACCGTGCAGGGCGGCGAACTACGCCTTGAGGCTCATCACGGCTACGAGCCGGACGAAGCAGCCCGCTTTGCCCGTGTGCCCCTTGAGGTGGGCGTCATCGGGCGCTGTGTGCGCACCGCGAGAGCGCAGTTCGTGCGCGATGTGACGCGCGATCCGGATTATCTGCCCATCCGCGACCGTGTGCGCTGTGAGATCGCCGTGCCCATCATCGCCGAGAACGACGTGCTGGGCGTGCTGGCGGTGGCGTCCGGCGCCGACGCCCCGCTCGATGAGAGCGACCTAGAACTCCTACAGACCCTTGCTGGGCAGGTGGCGACGGCGATGATCAATGCTAACCTGTTTGCGCAGATGGTGCGCCTTTCCGAGGAGCTGGAGCGCCACGTGGAGGAGCGCACGCGGGAGCTGCGCGAGGAACGCGACCGCATTGACACACTCTATCGCATCGCCGTGGAGCTGACCGCCAGCCTAGACCTCGACCGTGTGCTCCACCGTGCGCTGGAGCTGGTGGGTGAGGCAGTGGGCGCAGATACCGGTGCGCTGTTCCTTATTGACCCGCAGTCGGATTTCCTCATCTACCGCGCCTCCATGCGCTTTGATGAGTCCCTGCCCCCCGGGGGGCGCCAAATTCAGCTTGGCCGCCACGAAGGGTTGGCGGGCTGGGTGATGGACAACCGCCAGTCGCTAGTGATTGACAACGTGCAGGCCGATCCCCGTTGGGTGAAGATACCGGGCACGGAGACGCGCCGCTCCCTGCTGGGCGCACCGCTCATCGCCAACGAGGAGGTGCTGGGCTGCATCTTCTTCAATAGCGATACAGTAGGCGCCTTCCACGAAGGGCATTTGCGGCTGGTAGAAGCCGCCGCCAATCAGGTGGCGGCCAGCATCAACAACGCTGAGCTATACCGCCTGATCCGCGATCAGGCCGAACGCTTGGGGGTGATGCTGCGCGTCCAGCAGACCGAGGCCGCTAAGAGCCAAGCCATCCTTGAGTCGGTGGCCGATGGCGTGATGGTGACCGACCAGAACGGTGAGATCATCCTCTTCAATGCGGCGGCGGAGCGCACGCTCGGCCTGCGCCGTGATGAGGTGCTGGGGCGGCCTGCCTCCGAGTTGAGCGGCTTGTACGGCCCGGGCGCGGTGGAATGGACGGAACGGCTGGCCAAGTGGCGTACCTCACCGCGCGATTATCAGGGTGATTTCCTCTCCGAGCAGGTGGATTTGGGCGATCGCATTGTCTCGGTGCATATCTCGCCGGTGGTACACGGCAACGAATATCTGGGGTTGGTCTCCGTCTTCCGTGACATTACCCGTGAAGTCGTCGCCGACCGCGTCAAGAGCGAGTTTGTGGCCCGCGTCTCGCATGAGTTGCGCACACCGATGACCAGCATCAAGGGCTATGCCGACCTCATCCTGCTGGGGGCGGCGGGGCCGATCAACGACCAGCAGCGCCATTTTTTGGAGACGGTGAAGAACAACGCCGATCGCTTGAGCCTGCTGGTGAACGATCTGCTGGATATCTCGCGCATCGAACAGGGGCGCTTTGAGTTGGACATCGGCGCGGTGAACCTGCACGAACTGATCGCCCAAGTGTTGGTGACCTTTGAGGGGCGCAAGAAGAATGACGGGCGTACCATTGCCCTCATCAACGATCTGCCCGCCGAGCTGCCCGTCATTGAGGGTGACTACGACCGCCTGACGCAGGTCTTCACCAATCTGGTGAGCAACGCCTATCAGTACACGCCGGACGAAGGCAGTGTGACCATCCGCGCCGTGGTTGAGGGCGAAGGTGTGCGCGTAGATGTGGCTGACACGGGCATCGGCATCCCCGAGCAGGACAAACCGCACGTCTTCGACCGCTTCTTCCGTGGCGAAGGGCACCCGTTGGTGTTTAAGACATCGGGCACTGGCCTGGGTCTCTCTATCGTGCGGGAGATGGTCAACATGCACTACGGGCGTGTGTGGTTTGAGAGTGAGGAGGGCAAGGGCACGACCTTCAGCGTGTGGTTGCCGCTGAAGCATGAGCCGGTCAAGCAGCCGGAGGCATAGTGCGCAAGTGGGGCTACGTTGATCGTGACTCGCTTCCAGACCTCGCCCCCTCCCATTTGGCGAGGGGCCGGGTAGCGAGGCTCAGGTCGCCAATCCCAAACATCGCTAATTGCTAGCTTTAAGGTGACTTCATGGCCAGGATACTCATTGCAGAAGACGAACCCGACATCCGCGATCTGATCATGTTCACGTTGCAGTTCGGCGGCCACGAGGTGATCGCCACCAGCAGCGGCAGCGAGGCCATCGAACGCGCTGTGAGCGAGCAGCCGGACCTTATCCTGCTGGATGTGCGTATGCCGCGCATGACGGGCTACGAAGCCTGCGAGGCGCTCAAAAAGAACCCCCAGACGGAGAAGATTCCGGTGGTGTTTCTCTCGGCCAAAGGGCAGGAGAAAGAGGTGGAGAACGGGCTGAAAGTCGGCGCGGTGGCCTACATCCTCAAGCCGTTTGCCCCTGACCAGTTGCTCAAGCAGGTGAAGGAGCTGCTTGATCAGCATGGTGTGAAGCCCAGCGAGAAAGTCGCTCCTGCCGCTCCTGCTGCCACCGAAGCCGCGCCGACCAAGGCGGCGTCACCTGAACCTACGCCCGCCAAAGATGAGGCAGGCACGGCGCCCCCTGCTGACCATCCTGCCTCCAAGAAGGAGGAAGCAGAGGGTACAGCCTCCGACGAGAAAGGGAAAGACGCCTGAACCTGCATTCAGCCTCCGTCAGCCATCTGACAGGTAACTGACAGCCTACGGTGAGGCCGGCGACAAGATCGCCGGCCTTTGTTGCGCTATGCTGATGGGTGAAATGCGGGGGATGCAGGCCCCGCGTGAAGGGAAACCCCGCAGATTAGGTGGTGGAGACGGCGGTAGAGCAGTCGGGTTGGTATTGGGGACGCGGGGCCTGCAACATTTGAGAGAGGTGGCCGGTTACATAAAGGGAGAGTTTATTGGTAGCCCCTCGCCCGCATTCACAAAAACGCCCTGACACAAGCGGGGCGTTTTTGCTTTGTGAAGCCCGCCGGCGGCAAACTCTTAGGGAATCGTTATGTCTATCGGGCGGGGTGGGGCTGAGGGCATGGTATAATGAGAGGCAAGCAGGGCTGTGCCGCCCTGTATCCTCTGAAGCAGAATAGGATGTTGTGATGGACGATCAGGGTGCTGGTAAGCAAGAGACTTCCAAGCCCGCGAGTGCCTCGCCTGCTCATGCTCCTACTCCCCAACCCCCTGCGCCACCCGTACCGCCGGCAGCACACGGCGGCGGGGATGAGACGTTCATCCTGCCTATGGGTGTGGCGCAGGCCATCGATGCCATCTACAACCGCTTTATGGCGCACTACACGCCGTTCGGCTTCCAGCCGCGCGGCGAAGAGATCAAGTATCATCCCCTGCCTTATAAGCCAGAGCCGGATGACCCTCTGCTGCTCGTGCAGCCCTGGCGCATCGAGCTGGAGCTGCACACCGACGTGCAGCGCAAAGTATTGGGGCTTGATCTGTACGGCGACGTGGTGCTAGGGCGTGGGCCAAGTCGCCCAGGGCGCATCATCCTCGATCTGGACGACTACGGTGCGCACGAACTGGGCGTCTCACGCGAGCACCTGATGTTGCGTCCCACACGCACGCGGCTGTTCGCCATCGATCAGGGCAGCACCAACGGCACGACGATCAACGGGGCAACCAGCGGGCGTGGCATGGCCATTGCCCTGCACAATGATGATATGATCGCGCTGGGCAACATGGTGCTGCTGCTGCGCATTATCAAGAAGCCGGATACGGCGCTCTGAAGTGCGGGAGAACGAAAGACACGAAAAGCGCGAAAGTCGTCTCTTGCCTTTCGCGCTTTTCGCTTTTTCG
>Ga0197142_1004839_pt1 | contig 10733 bp, 7 predicted proteins | sample GBS60_MetaG_FD_148614 | JGI IMG/M metagenome (GOLD analysis project Ga0197142, IMG submission 148614) | Sediment microbial communities from Great Boiling Springs, Gerlach, Nevada, United States - GBS 60_MetaG | ecosystem: Environmental > Aquatic > Thermal springs > Hot (42-90C) > Sediment...
ACGTTGAGCACGCCATGGCGCAGGTCGCGCACGGCCTCGCGCAGACCATCGTGCCCGCCGGCCACATAGGCCAGGCCAAAAAAGACAATGGGCAGCCAGGGATAGACCGTAGCCACGGCTAACCGCTCCACCACGATCCCCGTCAGCAAGAAGACGAGGGTCAAACCGGCCCAGATCAGGCCGAGATTGCGCTGCCAGAACGACGGCGGTTGGGCTTCCGGCCGCGCCTCGCGCACGTCGTAGCCCAACTCGGCAATGCGTTTTTCGACTTGGGCCAGGACGGCGTCGTCACCGTAGTGCACACCCACCACCCGCGCCGCCGGGTTGGCGGTAATCCGATGGATGCCGGGAATGGCCGCCAGCTCCTGCTCCAGATTGAAGGCGCAGTTGCGACAATTCACGCCTTCCAGCTCGAGGGTGCAATGGCGCATGCGTGCACCCAGGCGCAGGCCCAGGTCGGTAGCGATCCCGTCTACCGTGTCCAGGTCAATCCGTTCGGGATCGTACTCCAGGTGGAGCACACCGCGGCCGAAGTCGATCTGGGCCACCCGCACCCCTTCATGCTGTTTCAGGGTTTCCAGCAGGAGCGCGGCACATGCCTCGCCATCCGTGGGCGGAAAAAGAAGAGGGGCATCAATGACACGTTCAGGCATACGTCGTTTTTTCGTCGGCAGAAAGAGGTTGAGACTGACGGCAATCCGGACATAAGCCGTAGGCATCGAGACGCAGATTGCGCAGCTCAAAGGCGCTCTGGGCTGCCAGCGCTGCCTGCACCGCCGTCAGATCGGGTAAGGGCATATCCACCACCTGCCCACAGCGCAGGCAAATGAGATTGACATGGGGATGGGCGTCGGTTTCGTAACGGGTTCCGCCCATATCGGCGCCCATTTCGGTGATGACACCCAGCTCGCGCAAAAGGGCCAGGGTGTTATACACCGTGGCCAGACTGAGGGAAGGGAGCTGCTGCCGAACCTGCGCGTAAACCGTAGCCGGAGTGGGATGCTCGTGGCTGCTCGCCAGATACCGGCAGATGGCCAACCGTTGCGCCGTCAGGCGATGGCCGGCCTTATTCAGGGCTTCGATCAGGGCTTGATAGGTAGCCACGTCCATAGAGAGAACAACAAAGCTATATTTAGAACGATTCTAAATTATAGCAGGGAAAACCACGGCGGTCAAGAACGGGATAGGCGTTGTCAAGCCCCTCAAACCGCACCGCGATAGCCTGTGGGCTATTGTCGGCCTGCCTCTATCCGTCCTCGCCGGGCCATCGCCGTTGAGCGGGACATCGTGGCGTGCAAGGGTGGGGCGTCGTTGCGGTCCCTGTTTCGGAGGGGCCAACGTAGCTTGACCGTGCACGCTCCTTGCGGTACCCTGAAGCTACTATACCGACTGGCTTCGTTTCGACATCTGGCCCTATGTCTACCCTGCCGCGTCTGCGCCATCTTGACATTCGCCCCGTCCTCCATCGCCAGAAACCGGCGTTGCTTGTGCGTGACCCGCTGGAATTGAGCGATCGTTATCTGATCGTGCCCCAGGCGTTGGGGCCGGCTTTGCTGCTCTGTGATGGGACCCGGGATGCCGCCGCCATTACGGCGGCGCTGCGCAGCGATTATGGCCTGCGCATCGAACCGTCCGTGGTGACCGAGCTGATCACCGCCCTGGATGAAGCCTGTTTTCTGGCCAACGAACGGGCCGAAGCGGCCCAGGCGCGCGCGTTGAACGCCTATCGGACTGCGCCCTATCGGCCGATGACCATAGCCGGCCAGGGTTATCCGGCCGAAGCCGATGCCCTGCGCCGGGAGTTCGATGCCTATCTGGAAGCGGTTGCGACCGTCTCGCCGGTGCCGGCCACAGGACGGGCCGTTATCAGCCCTCACATTGACTATGCGCGCGGCCATCGCGTGTATGCCCGCGTGTGGAAGATGGCCGCAGCGATGGCCCAGGCGGCCGAGCTGGTCATCATCCTGGGTACCGACCATTACGGCGGCCACAATCCCGTGACTTTGACCCGTCAGAGCTATGCCACGCCCTACGGCGTGTTGCCCACCGAGTTGACCATCGTTGATGCGCTGGCCGAAGCCCTGGGACCTGACCTGGCTTTTGCCGGCGAGCTTTATCATCGCCATGAGCACTCGCTGGAATTGGTGCTCGTATGGCTGCATCACATGCGTCAGGGTCAGAGTGTGCCGGTGGTGCCTATTCTGGTGGGTTCTTTTCAACCTTTTTTGGAATCCGATCCGGCGCCGATACCGGCGGCGGCTCCTCCTTTGCAGACCCTTCTGGAAGGGCTATCAACGCTGGCCGACGGTCGTCGTACCCTTGTGGTGGCTTCGGGCGACCTGGCCCATATCGGGCCGGCTTTCGGCGGCGCGCCGGTGGGGTTGCTCGAAAGGGCCGCATTGCACACCCATGATGACACGCTCCTGGGGCTGCTGGCTGCCGGCGATGCCGAAGGCTTCTGGCGTTTCATCCACGCCGAACAGGACCGCTACAACGTCTGCGGGGTGGCGCCGTTTTATGTGCTGTTGAAACATCTCGGCATGGCCGAAGGGCAGCGGGCGGGATATGCCGTCTGTCCGGCCGATGAGCGCAACACCTCGGTGGTGTCCATCGGTGGCATGGTGTTCGGTTGAGACGAAGCCTTTGGCCCGATGCTCTCCGTTCCCGGCATCTCCCAGCATCTTAGCCGTCTTGTGATAAACTAAAGTCCATTTCGTTTTGTCGGAGTGTGTATGTCCGGTTCCTCTTCTCGCTTAGCCTGGCTTTTAGGTGGACTTGTTGCCCTCCTTTTTCTCTGTTTTCTCGGCCTGATGGCCGGCGCGGTGGCCGTGCCGTGGTTTTTGCTGTCGTCGCGTCAGCCGGCTGTGGCCACGGCCGTTCCTACACCGCGGTCCGAGGCCCTGCCCCCGGCATCCGGACCCACACCGGTGCCTTTACCGCCGTTGACGCCCGGCCTTGACCTGGAGACCGAAATCAACATCCGGGTCTACGAATTCGCCAATCCCGGCGTGGTTGCCGTGCGGGTGTTGGATGAGGATGTGGCCCGGCAATTGCCCGATATCGAGCCTTTCTTCTTCGACACCGGCGAAGGTTCGGGTTTTGTCTTCGATACCCAGGGCCATATTGTCACCAATCGGCATGTCGTGCGGAACGCCCGCAACGTGGTGGTGCAGTTTTACGACGGTATCCAGGCCCCGGCCACCATTGTCGGCACCGACCGGGATTCGGACCTGGCCGTACTCAAGGTGGACCCCGAAGGACTGGAGCTGCGGCCGTTGCCCCTGGGTTCCATGGATGAGCTCAAAGTGGGGATGCGCGTCCTCGTTATCGGCAATCCCTTTGGCAACGCCAATACCCTGACGACGGGTATCATCTCGGCCCTGGGCCGACAGATCGAGCTGCCGGATTCCCAGTTCCTGTTGCCCGAAGTCATCCAGACCGACGCCGCCATCAATCCCGGTAACAGCGGCGGTCCTCTCCTCAATGACCGGGGCGAGGTTATCGGCGTGGCCTTTATGCTGCAATCGGCCACGGCCAGCAGCTCGGGCATCGGTTTCGGCATTCCGGTGTACTTTGTCGAGCGGGTGGCCAAGGCCATCATCGCCGAGGGCAGGTATCAACATCCCTGGCTGGGGGTGCGTGGTTCCAGCCTCTCGCCTTTCATCGTGCGCGAGCTGGGATTATCGGTCGATCGCGGTGTGCTCGTGGCCGAAGTCATTCGGAATGGGCCTGCGGCCAAAGCGGGTGTACGCGGGGGCAATCGCACCGTCACCATCGAGGGCCTGGATCTGACCGTGGGCGGCGATATCATCATTGCCATTGACGATCGCCCCATCCGGCTCTTCGACGATCTGCTGGCCTATCTCAGCCGCTACACCTCCCCAGGTCAGCGGGTGGTGCTCACGGTGGTGCGCGGCGACGAGACCCTGAAAATCCCCGTCGTTCTGGAGGCGCGGCCGGAAACGATCGGCGAATAAGGCCCGTCTTAGTAAACGAAATCGCGCAGGTTATACGGCGCGCGGCGAGGTCCACGAGGCGGTGGTGGCAGGGTGATCCCCCGGCGAATGGCCTCTTCTTGGGCGGCAGCCAGGGCCGGATCCGGAGGTTCGATCCCGGCTGCGGCCGCCAGCGCCTCGTAAGGCGCGTCCGGATCGGGTTGAAAGGGGCTGAAGTAGATGAGGTCATCGCCATCAAGGGGCATGGCCGAGAGCACGGCCGCCGTATCGTGACGGTGGCCGGCATCGAAACGACGGCCGCCGATGCCGGTCAGCACGATGACACCGACATGAAGACCGGCGGCCTTGAAATGGTGGACCGCTTCCAGCATGGCGGCGGCCGTGGCCGGTTTGCGCAGCCAGGCCAGTAGCGGTTCGTGGCCGCTTTCCAGGCCGATGTACACCCGTCGCAACCCGCGTGCGCGCAGGGCTATGAAATCGGCCACGGTCTTGCGTTCGGCGCTGAGGCCGTCAATGAAAGCATACCATCCGGTGACCCCGTCGGGATGCGCCTGCAACCAGGCCCGCCGTCGCTCAGGGGGCAGTCCGGCCGGCATCAGGGTGAAGGCCTTTTCCACCTCGGCCACCAGCGCCAGCAACCGTTCCTGAGGGATGACAAGGGCATTGGCGTCGGCCAGGAAGATGCTGCGACGCAAACGGATGCCGGGGCCGAGAAAGGCTTTGACCGCGCGGATATGATGGGCAAATTCGGCCGTGCTCTTGATATGAAAGCGGATGTGGCGATAGAGCGCGCAGAACGTGCAGGTGTTGAAGGCACAGCCCTCGGTGGCCTGAAGCACCAGAGCCTGGTACTGGTCGGGGGGTAGGATGGCCACCGGCCGATAGACGGCATGAAACCGCTCCGCATCGGCGGGGTAATCGAACGCCAGGCCGGCCTGGAGCAAGGCCGCCACATCCTCCGGCCAGGGTTCGGCGGCCAGACGGGCCAGATCGGCCCGGAGCTCGTCCACAAGGGCTTGCTTTTCCGTCTCGTCGAGCCAACGTCGTTGGCGGGGGCCCCGACCATGGCGCCAGCGGGCCAGCACCCGACCATCCAGGCCCCGCCGCAGATGGCATCCCGCCCGGAAGGCGCCTACCAGGCGACCGCTATGGTCCAGGGTATAGACCCGGTCGGCTCCCAGGGCGATGGTCAGGGCCTCGTGGCTCAACCGCAGGTGAAGGCGGCGGCCATCGGGGAGAAGGCGATCGAGCTGCATAAGGCCGGGGGAAAGAAGAGACCACGAACCCTCATGGTGATCCCCTCATGCTTCCGCAGCCGTAGCGGGCGCTTCGGGTGGGGGCGGACCTTCGTCCGGCAAGGTCGGGCCTTCATCGGGCGGGGGAGGACCTTCATCGGGGCGCGGTGGACCGGCAGGGCCTGCCGGTGCCTCTTCCTCTTCCTCCGGTTCGGGAGCGGCCTCTTCCTCCTCTTCTTCCTTGCCCCCGCGTGTCAGCTCTTGCCAGCGTTCGTACATGGCCTGGAGGCTGGCCATCACGCGGCCGTTGACCGAATCGGGGGGATACTCGCCTTCGGCATCGGGTTCGCCTGCGGCCAGGCCGGTCATCAGCTCGAGGGCTTCGTCGACCGTGCGCACGGCATAGAGATGGAATCGCCCTTCGCGCACGGCCTGGGCCACATCCTCACGCAGCATCAGGTTTTCGACGTTCGCCGCCGGCAAGATGACGCCTTGCGTGCCGGTCAGTCCGCCCAGGGCAAGACAGGTATCGAAAAAGCCTTCGATTTTTTCGTTGATGCCACCCACGGCCTGGACTTCGCCATGCTGATTGACCGAGCCGGTCAGGGCCAGGTCCTGGCGTAGAGGGATATCGGCGATGGCGGAAATGAGCACACATAACTCGGCCAGGGAGGCGCTATCGCCCTCGACTTCGCCGTAGGATTGCTCGAAGACCAGGGTGGCATGCAGACTCAGGGGCAGTTGGCGGGCATAGCGGCCGGAGAGGAAGGAAGACAGGATCATAACGGCCTTGGTATGGATGCTGCCACCCAGGCGGGCTTCGCGTTCGATGTCGATGATACCTCCGCGGCCGATGAAAATGCGGGCGGTGATCCGATTGGGAATCCCGAACGCCGTATTGCCCAATAGGGCCACCGAGATCCCGTTGACCTGGCCGATATGATGGCCCTGGACCGAGAGCAACAAGGCGCCCCGGGCGAACTCATCGCGCAGGCGCTCCTCGATACGGTTGCTCCGCAGCCGCTTTTCGTCGATGGCCTGTTGCACATCGGTGGCCGTGACGACATCACGCCCGGCCTGTCCTGCCCAATAGGAGGCCTCGGTGATCAAATCGGCGATGTCGCGAAAGCGGGTGGATAAAAAGCGCTGGCTTTCGACCAGCCGCGACCCATGATCCACCACACGAGCCACGGCATCCGGGGCAAAATGGCGCAAACCCTGACGTCGACACAGGGTGGCGATGAATTGAGCATAGCCGTGGATGTGCTCGGGGTCCCGCGGCATGCGATCGTCGAAATCGGCCTGCACCTTGAACAGTTCGTCGAAATCCTCGTCGTAGTATTGCAGAAGGTAATAGAGCCAGGAAGGTCCCGACAGGACCACCTTCAGCTTGAGCGGAATAGGTTCCGGTTCCAAGACGGCCGTGGAGACCAGACCCAGGGATTGCGCATACTCCTCGACGCGCACGACCCCTTCCTTGAGCGCTCGCTTGAGGGCGTCCCAGGCCTGGGGGCGTTCGATCAGCGAAAGCGCTTCCATCACCAGATAGCCGCCGTTGGCCCGATGGAGCGCGCCGGGCCGGATCATCGTAAAATCGGTGATCAGCGCGCCCATTACGGCTTGATGTTCAACCCTTCCTACCAGATTGGCGAAATTGGGGTTGGTCTCATAGACCACCGGTGCGCCCTGCACGTCGCCGTTATCCACGAACAGATTGATGCCATATCGGCGCAGCAAACCGTCGGTGACCGCTTCCATCATGGCCATGATATTGGTCGGTTTTTCGCCTTCGCTTTTGAAGGCATCCACATTGGTGATGAGGTCTTCGGTCATGGCCTCGAAATGCTGGGCGATCTCGGGCAGATCCTGGTACCTGGCCTGCAATTCGGCCACAGGATGGGCAATGGTAAAGCGGGCTACCTGGCGGTCGAGATTGGCGATCGCCTCACGGGCCTGTTGTTCGCGCTGCCGCATGGCCATGATCGTTTTATCCACTTCTTCTTGCAGGCGTTCGCGCAGGCGGCGTAGCTTATCCCGTTGCTCTTCGGTGAGCTGTTCGAACTGGGCATCGGTGATGGGCTTACCCCCGACCACGGGGGTCAGCATAAAGCCCCCGGGAAGGCGAATCAGGGAAAAGCTAAAGCGTTCCACCAGTTCGGTCAGTTGTTGGAACATCCGCTCATGGTCTTCTTTCATGGCAGCCAGGATTTTATCGCGTTCGCGGATGTATTCTTCGCTCTCGAAGGCTGCCGGAACGATTTTTTGCAACCGTTTGATCAGGGCTTTGAGATCATCCCGCAGGACCCGCCCGCGTCCCGGCGGAACGCGAATGGCATTGGGATGGCTGGGATCTTGAAAATTGTGCACGTAAACCCAATCATCCGCACGTGGGCCCTGGGCGGCAGCGGCCTCGATGAACTGGCGCACGGCTGTAGACTTGCCGGTGCCGGCCGGGCCGAGCACGAAGATATGATAACCGGCCGCACTCATACCCATGCCAAACTGAAGCGCCCGCAATGCCCGGTGTTGTCCGATGATCCCCGGCAGATCGGGCAAATCGGCAGTGGTCGTAAAGGTGAATATGCCGGGATCGCATTGCGCCCGCACTTGGTCGGCGGTGAGGGGTTGCACAGAGGTCATACCGGGGCTCCTTGACAGAAGATGACGACAAGCCGTACAAGCGGCTGAGCCTGACCGGGGCGATTCAGCCTTCTGCAGGTTTTATCGGCTGATCGGTATCCGCAGAAACCTGCGGGAGGCCTGGCCGATCGCTCGGGCAGGAACAATGAAGGGATGATAACACACGCGCGACCAAATCCGAACTACGAAAGCTATAGGGGTGGCCGTCTACTGCCCGTCGTCGGTCAGGAAGTCAGGATGTAGCCGACCCCACGCACGGTGTGGAGGATGTCCTCTGCGACCTCGCCATCGCCGAGTTTGCGCCGCAAGCGGTGGACCAGCACCCGCAAATGATTCACGGTTATACCCCCTTCTCGCAGGGGGTTCAATACCTCTAATAGCTCCTCCGAACTGACAATCCGGTCCCGATTCCGGGCTAAATACAGCAAGCAGGCGTACTCGAGAGGAGACAGATCGATGGCCTTACCCTGGAAATAGACCTTTCCCAAGACCGGATCGAGGGTAAGGCGTCCGCCACCGGCCGATAACACCTTGTTCGCCGTGTCCACGGCGAATCCGGCAGCCTGCTCGGGTACTCCTGGCGCCAAGGTGGTCGGCCCGGCCGGGAGCCATACCGTCAGCTCGACGGCATTTGGGTGCTCGTCTACGGCCAGATAACCCCCATGCCCTTCGACCACCAGGCGTACCTGGGCGAGGGCAAAGGCGTGGGCAAACGAAGCGGAGGAAATCGCCGTCTCCCTGGCTTGTCCCGGTATGCCGATGGTCAGGTTGACGATGACCCAGTCTTTCCACACCCTGCCGCCTACGATGATCCGGGTGGCAGCGGCCGCTTCGGCCAGGATGGCATCGAGCCAACGGCCCAGGCTTGCAGCCAGAAGCCGGGCATCCCCGCGCAGAGGCGGGAGGTCGGCGATGGGTTGGAAGGCGAGTTCGATACCATGAAGCGCGGCTACCTGCCGCCGCATGGCAACGAGTTCCTCTAATACGGCATTCACATCCAGGGGAGTTCGTTGGAGCTGGGCCAGCTCCTTTTCCAGGCATTCCAACTCGATAACCTGAGCCAGGAGATGATCGACCCGCATGACACTGGCCTGGATGGCCTCCGCCGCCTCATGATAGGTTGGATCGGTGACGAAGGATTGCCGGGTCAGCCACTCGGCGTAGCCGCGGATGACGGTCAAGGCCGAGCGGAGATCGGTGACGATCAGTGTCATAAGGGCCTGCCGCTCTCGGTCCAGATTGACCAACCGCGTATTGGCAGCCTGTAAGGCCGTGGTTTGGGCCACCAGGCGTTCCTGTAGCAGGCTTAATTCGTTGCGTTGCTGGCGCAATTCCTGCTCCATGAGCGTCTCGGTGGTGGCGGCACGGAGAACCATCAACAGACCCGGGACATCCTTCCGGGGAAGGAAGGCGACATCCCACAATTCAGACCCAGACGGATCGAGCCGGAGGCCGGGTAAATGCCAGGGAGCCGTCTCAAGCTGGATAATGCGTTGCAATTCGTCTTCCAGACCGGCCAGGGCAGGGAACGCTTCGCTCAGAGGCAGGCCGACAAGCGAACGTTCCGGTTGTACGGAGCGCGCGGTCTCGGCTTCTATGACCAGGTCGGCATCCAGAAAGAGGAAAACCAGCCCGACATGGTGACCCAGGTCCTGGAAGAAAGCAGGTCCCCATTGCCACCACAGCCAGGTCAGCGGGGAAATCCGACTCCGATGGAGCTGAGCTTCGTTGCGACTCTGGATGTGCCGCCGTTTCTCCTCGACAGCAGCGGTGACGTCCTGCACCTGCACGACCCATCCACGGCCGGCAGGAGCCACGGCAATGGCCACGTTCAAATAACGAGACGGGCTGCCATCGGACGGTGTATGATAGACGGCATAGAGCTCCCACAGCGAAGGGCCGCGATGGGGCATCTGTCGCAAGAAGTCTTCCACTCCGCCGAAGAGAGGCAACGCCTCGGCCAAAAGCATCCCGGCTTGCACAGGCCCTACCCACTCGGCGAAGGCCGGCGACCAGGCCTGCAAACGCAACTCGTTGTCCACGGCGGCCAGACCAACGTTCTCTTCAGAGGCCGGGATGGGAGAGGGGATAAACGGGGATGCCTTGAGGGCCATGGGTCAGGAGGGAAGGAGTCCGGCGGCCAGGGCCTGAAAGGCCTCGTTCACACCCCGACCGTCCAGGGCGCTGGTCAGGAAGCAGGGCGCCTGCCAGGGGGCGGCGATGGCCGCAATGCGTTCGGAATAAAAGGCCGTATCGGCTACGAGATCGATTTTATTGGCGGCAAAGACCAGGGCTGCTTTGGGATTGATACGAGTATAGCTTATGGCATACGTCTTGAGGGTGGCAAAGGTGTCCGGACGCAGGGCATCGGCTACCAGCAAAGCCCCGGCGCCACCGCGGTAGTAGGCCGCTTCCAGGGATTCGGTCAGCTCACCGCCGGCGAGGTCCCAGATAACCAGGACGACGGTGGTATCTTGTTCGGGGAAAACGACTTCCTTGCGACTGATATGCACGCCGATGGTGGCCAGGTAATCGGCCTCAAAGCGGTTATAGACAAACCGCCGTATCAGGCTGGTTTTGCCCACGGCGAAATCGCCGAGAAGACAGATTTTGCGCTGGATGACTTTCATGGCGAGGCCTGGTGCGAATGCGATTAGGAGAGACGAGGAGGTTCAAGGCTGAATTCGGACCCAACGCAGGGGGATCCACCCTTCCCGTTCGGGTTCACCTGCAGCCGGATAGGCCACGCGCACCCAGGGGTCGCGACGTTCGAGGATGCGCACGGTGGTTCCCCGCAACATGACCTGAGGGCTAAGGGGCGCAGCCGGATCGGGCGTTGTCCGCAGGTAGACATGGCCCAGCATCAGCCCCAGCATGGGAGTTGGCGTCGGTGTGGGCGTGC
>Ga0197142_1004840_pt1 | contig 10732 bp, 12 predicted proteins | sample GBS60_MetaG_FD_148614 | JGI IMG/M metagenome (GOLD analysis project Ga0197142, IMG submission 148614) | Sediment microbial communities from Great Boiling Springs, Gerlach, Nevada, United States - GBS 60_MetaG | ecosystem: Environmental > Aquatic > Thermal springs > Hot (42-90C) > Sediment...
GCTACACTATGTATACCTCCCTCAAATCATGGAGAATTCCCTCTATCAAATTTCCATCGGAGCTAATTGGCAAATGAGAAAATCCAGTTGGTGGTTTCTTGACAATCTTCTACGAGGTGTGGATGATTTGAGCTAAAATTTTGCCCCACGTGGCTCGAGGAACCAGGAAAAGAGAGTCACGGGCCCTCTTTTGGGTCCAAGGATTGAACGGATCCATGCTTTATGAAGATCTATTCGGGCTTTTAGAAAAGGAGCATGTTCGCTACGTTGTAGCAGGTGGAGTGGCCATGGTCTTGCATGGAGTCATACGGTTTACGGCGGACCTAGATCTCATTTTGGACTTGAGCGAAGAGAATCTAGCTAAGTTCCTGGGTTGCATGGACGCCTTGGGGTTCAGGCCCAGGTTGCCTGTAAAGGCCCAGGCCATTCTGGACCCCGAGGTGCGCAAGCAGTGGCGCTACGAAAAGAATATGCAAGTTTTCACCTTTATACATCCCACCAGGCCTCTTAGCGAAGTAGACGTGCTCTTGGAAGAGTTGATCCCTTTTTCTGACCTTGAGGCACAAGCCGTCACAAAACGTGCATCAGGGATCACAATCCGGGTTGCCTCGAAGGAACACATCAAAGCCCTCAAAAGGATGTCGGGAAGGGCTCAGGATCTTGCTGATATACAAGCCCTCGAATATCTCGAACGCTTGGACTCGGGAGATGAAAGAGAGTCTTGACAAACCTTTACTGGATTTCGTTTTTCGTGTCCCCGAAGAAAGGTTGAGGGATTTCAAAGACATCCCGGACGAGGATAAGCTCAGGTGGCTTGAGGAAGCCAGGGACTTTGTCGCAAAAATGGTGCCTCCTGAGAAACTGGCCCTCTGGAGAAAGGCTGTTGGGAGAAGTCCCAATGGTTGACTCCCCTCGCCTTGGTTATTCTCCGTGGCGTATGAATTTGGGTCCCGAGCCCCGGCAGATGCGGCGTCCCCTGACTCAAAGGCAGATCATAGCGGAAGGGGAGAACCCGAGTCTCCTCAGGCACGGGGTGATTTGTACGAGCGCTTTATTGGAGCGGCCCGCATCATGCACTCATCATGAATAATCCGTCTTGGACCCACCCTGATTCCGCCCTTCCAATGGAAACCTCCAGGTGTGAGTTCCGCTGTAGAATCTGACGAAATTCGAATGTCTCCTTCAACATGTGGCTACATGAAGGAAACAGAGGGATATTAGGGGGAACGGGCAACGCAGGTCTACACCAAAGAAGCGATATCGAGCCGGACCTCGGTGGAGTATGCACTAGGGATCGCGATGACACCGACCAAAAGGATTCCACTGGGATCGTGCTGATATGGTGGATGTGCTAATGAGATTTCTATTGGAATACTTGCACGTGGATGAGGGTGGATCTCAAACCTACTATTTGTGGGCTCTCCCAGGTCTCCTTTGAGCTCGAATGGAGGTCCATGGAGGATTGAGAATGAGCTCGCCCATTCAAGCTTGGGGATAAGGCTCCCCACTGGGGACCACTGTCAAGGCCTGGGACCTGGGAAGCTAACTAGGGCCATGGGGGTTTTATTCAATATGCATTCTTTCGGATAGAAAAAAGGATGGAGGAGGGGAGCACTCTTTTGCATGCGTGATTGGTTTTCGAGCTCAAAGTTTCGGAGACTTTGAGAGGTTGTGGGAAATATGGGAGCCAAACGGGGGAGGGGCTTGCAAGCAGCAGAGCTCCGATTTTTTTAGGTGGGGTATCTACTTGCTCCTAGAAAATCTGAATCTGGCCATGGGAGTGAGGGGGGCGCACAAAGTTGGGGGTGAATTTGAGCATACTCTTGGGGAAGCCCTGGAGGCTTTCTCAGCTCCTTGACCTTCTAAGTACTGGCAGATAAAGTGAAGGGCAATCATATCTTTTCAAAATCAGGGAGGGGAGTCATGGCTAAAAGAGTGCTTGTGGCCTACGACAGTAGGACGGGTAATACCGAGCGGATGGCTCAGTGGATTGCTGAAGGTATCCGAATGGGCGGGCATGAGGCGGAGCTTAAGAGAATAACGGAAATAAAGAAAGAGAGTGAATTGGAGGGTTATGACGGTTATGTTTTTGGCTCTCCCACTTATCACAGAGACATGATAGGGACGATGAAGACCTTCCTCTTTTTGGCCCACAAAGCTGGGTTGGCTGGTAAAGTCGGAGGCGCTTTTGGCTCTTACACTCATAGTGGAGATGCCCCCAAGATCATCTTCGACACAATGGAACACGTGTTCCAAATGCGGATGGTGAATCTGGGCTCCTTGAATCTTTTGGAAAGGCTCCTAAATACCGGGGATGGTATGAAAGCTTGCCACGATTATGGAAAGGCTGTGGCAGCTTCTTTGGAGTGAAGGCAACTCCGGTTGGGTTTTAAAAGAGCTGGGTTCTGGGGGTGGAACTCGCTGCACCTTGCCTTGGGGTTCGGATGACCGGGGTGAGGGGGTAGGGTGCTGCCTCGAAATTTGTGCCGAGAGGAATGTTAGGGAGTCCTCATATTGTCAGGCCTCATGGTACTTCCCCCGCCGATAGCTCGGATCACGAATAAGGACATGAGCGATCCGAGCTAGACCTCGCCTTCCTTCGAGAGCGCATAAGGGTGTTGTGAGCCAGGTCTTCTTGCAGATTGAGCGGAAGGACACGCTTTCGGGACAGCTTGCCACTTGGAAGCTTAAAAGATATTATTGCGTGATACGCTGAGAGCCCTGGTCTTTCAATGGCCTTTGGGCCTCGTGGAGCACACAGTCAGATGACCGAAGTTTTTTCGTACTTCAACAAAGAGGCCCAGGATCAGGGAAAGACAAAGGTGGCTTTGCTTTCCCTGATTTCTAATGGGATTTTGATGATTCTCAAATTGGGCGTAGGCTTTCTCACAGGATCCATCTCGGTTCTTTCGGAAGCGGTCCACTCGGCAATGGATCTTGTGGCATCCGGGATAGCACTTTTTGCGGTGAAGAAGAGCGCCAAGCCCGCTGATTCGAGCCATCTTTTTGGCCATGGAAAGTTCGAGAATCTCTCCGGAGCAGTGGAGGCAATACTTGTAGGGTGCGCTGCTTTGTACATCATTTGGGAAGCACTTGAAAAACTCAAACATGGAGGGGAACTCCAGCACTTAGAGGCAGCAATCGCAGTTATGGCACTTTCGGCGATTCTCAACACAATCGTTTCCAGGAAGCTATATGTTACAGCCTTCAAGACGGACTCGTTGGCGCTTGAGGCGGATGCCCTTCATCTCAAGGGTGAGGTGTGGACTTCTCTGGGAGTGATGGGATCCATGGCTGTCATCTATACATCAGATCTTCTCATCCAGGATCCCCAGGCAAAAGCTAGATTTCACGCGTTAGATCCTTTAGTGGCGCTACTTGTGGCAGCGATGATATTGAAGGCTTCTTGGGGGATCTTCAAGCGCTCGATAGATGGGCTCTTGGATAAGGGACTCCCAGAGGGGGAAGAGAAGCTCATAAGGGAGATCCTCTCCAACTACGATACTAGTTTTCTCGAATTCCACGAACTAAGACACAGGAAGAGTGGCCCTGAGAGGCATATAGACCTTCATCTAGTTGTCGCTCCAGATGCGACTGTTAAGGATGTTCATGACCTTTGCGACGAAATAGAGAAGGAGATGAGGGAGAAACTACCTAGGACAAACGTCCTCATCCATGTAGAGCCGTGCAATAGGACAGACTGTCCAAAATGTAAGGCAGTCAAGAGGTGTGAGACGTTGAAGCTCTTTTCCGACAAAGAGGAAGCTTTTGGGGAAGCTTCCTCTCCTGGGCCCGAAAGAGGCAGTGAGGGTGGTCGAGCTGGAAGCAACTGAAAAAAGTTCGAAACGGAGAGACAAGATGGAAGAGAGAATTTGGCACAAGCACAAGTGGCCAGAGGGTGTACCCTGGGACATCGAGGTTCCGGATGCTCCTCTCCCTGCACTTCTGGAGGAGACTGTTAGGGACTATGGGGATCTGTCATATACCATATTCCAGGACTCCCATCGGACATTTCGGGAGGTGAACAAGCTTGCAAACAAGGTTGCGCATTTCCTCCTCTCCAGAGGGATAAAAAGGGGCGACAGGATCGCGATCTTTCTGCCCAATCTCCCCCACTATCCTGTGATATTCTTTGGCATTCTGAAAAGTGGAGCTACGTGCGTCACCTGCAACCCCATGTACACAGCAGGCGAGCTCAACTTCCAGCTCAAGGACTCTGGAGCAAAAGGCGTGTTCGTGATGGATCATCCCCACTTCTACCAAACTGCGTGCAAGGCTTTAGAAGGAAGTGAAGTTGAGTTTGTCGTCTATTGTAACGTGAAGCCATTTCTCCCACCCCTGAAAGGTTTCCTGGGGAGTATCCTGGGAAAGATCCCAAAAGCACCGGCCCATCTCCCCGGCCATCTTTCCATGGAAGAGGCAATAAGCGGGATGCCTGACACTAGTCCCAATGTCCCAATCGATCCAAGGGAGGATCTGGCTCTGATCCTTTACACAGGGGGAACCACTGGGGTGCCGAAAGGCGCGTGCCTAACCCACAGGAATTTTTGGGCCAATATCATAGCATTGGAGGAGTGGATGAGGATCGAGCCTCCTTCCGGTGGAAGGCTCCAGAAGTTGGAGAAAGGCAAACACTGTTTCATGGGGGTCCTGCCATGGTATCACAGTTACGGATTGACCCTCACCATGCTGAGCGCTGTCAGGCTCGCTGCGAGGCTGGTGTGTGTTCCGGATCCCAGAGCGGGAAATCCTCCTTTCACCGAAATCCTGAGGCTCATTGAGCACCATAAGGCAACCCTCCTCCATGCGGTCCCCACCCTTTACAGTGTCCTTCTCAATCACCCCTTGGTGGAAAAATTTGACTTGAGTTCCCTGGTCGCGTGCGCATCTGGAGCAGCTCCTCTCCCAGTGGAGCTTGCAAAGAAGTTCGAGGAAAAGACTGGAGCTGTAATATTTGAGGGATACGGCCTATCGGAGACCTCCCCCGTCACACATGTGAACCCCACGGACAGAAGCCTCAGGAAATTTGGATCAGTGGGACTTCCATTGCCTGGGACGGATGTGAAGATACTTGATGTGGAGACTGGAACAAGAGAGATGCCCTTAGGAGAGGATGGAGAGATAGCGATCAGTGGTCCTCAGGTCATGAAGGGTTACTGGAACAGACCCGAAGAGAACGAATTGGTCTTCAGGAACATAGAGGGAAAGAGATTCTTCCTCACAGGCGACATTGGGCACATAGACGAGGAAGGTTTCACCATTATAACCGACAGGAAAAAGGACATGATAGATGTGGGAGGGCTCAAGGCTTACCCGAGGGAAATAGAGGAAGTTCTCTACGGACATCCGAAGGTGGCCAATGCAGCAGTCATTGGAGTACCGGACGAAAAGTCAGGCCAAGCTGTGAAAGCCTTCATCCAACTCAAGCCTGGAGAGACAGCAACTGAGGAGGAGATAATCGAGTATTGCAGAGACAAGATGGCGGGCTACAAGAGACCAAAGTACGTGGAATTCAGGGACTCCCTTCCCATGACTGCGGTGGGGAAGATACTGAGAAGGCAGTTGCGCGACGAGGAGTGGACTAAGGCCAAGAAAACGGGAAGTGGCACTTAAGGAGGATCGAGATCTTGCCACCAGGTTTTGGGATCCTGGTTTTGGCAGGCCTGAGCAACGGACCTGGCGCTCTCTGTGTTCAAACAGGCCCCTGTCCTCTCTATCCATCTTTCCAGGGAGGAGCACCCCTGGGCCCTGTATTCCAATGCCTGGATGAAGCACTCCAGGAGATCTGCATCTCTTGCTATCTTTGCCTCGAGGGTATTCTGGTCGCCCCAGAGTTCATAAAGGCCTCTTAGATCATCTGCCACCTCTTTGGGGAGGAATTTGAGCTGATCCTCCCAAGCCCTGCTCTGGGCCTCCTTTGAATCCAGGTACCTATCGTTGACCCTATGGAGATCGCCTATTCTGGCCTCGGGCAAGTCGTGGATCAGGCAAATCATGGCTGTCTTCAGGGGATCTGCTCCTTCCAGACGCGCCAGGATATATCCCAAAATGGCAGTTCTGAAAGTGTGCTCAGCAACGCTCTCTGGGTCCCGGATGCCTGCAACCCACCATCCGCTCCTTCTTATCCTTTTGAGTAAACCAAGCTCGTAAAGAAATTTTGCCAGCTCCTCCATCATTTGCTCCCTGGTTCACGGCTCATTTGGACTTCAAGAACTCCTTCAACTTCTTCCTCATCTCCTTCAGCTCTCCCTCTGACGGGATAGAGAGCCTTATGGGGCCCTCGCCTCTTTTCTTTATTCCAGCAAGATCTGGCTTGAAGGAGGGGTGGGAAAAGGTCCCGTTCACCCAGATGGGAACAATCAGGACTGAGGAACTCCCCTCAGCCCCGGATCCTAACTCTGGCTCCAGCCTGAAATCCAATGATCGCTTTATGAGGTCAGCCTCTCCCGCAGCCATTATCCGTAGTCCCTCGCTCTCCATGGATCCCCTCGATACCTTCAACATGCCACGATGAAGCAGTAGTTTGGCCGAGGCCTGGGAAAAGTGGGTCCTGGCATCTCCACCCCCCTTTTCCTTCCTTCCCAAAAGGCCGAAACTTCTTATCATTTTTGGAAGATCCACTCCATGGATGGTCCCCGACGAGATGCGAAGATCTGCCTTTCCCTCGATGTGTCGGATCATTTCCTCGAGGTCCTCATCCCAAGGCCCCCTGAATTCCCATTCGCTATCCATTGGCCCACTCAAAAACCCAGTCTTCGCGAAGCCTCGAAGAAGGGTTCCCACATCCACCCCTTTTGTCGAGAGCTTGAGGGTCACATCTCGTACGGGTGCCTGAAGATTCACAAACGCCTCGCCTCTCAGCAATCCTCCTCCAATTTCGGCTTTGAACTCATGGATGGAGAGAAGCCCATCCCTTAAGGAAAAAGATAGCTTCACCTTCTCGAACAACTGGCCATTGAGCCTCAGTCGGTCCAACTGTAACATTCCAGCCAAAGGCAACGATATGAGTGGTGGCAATGCGGACTTGTTGGCATCCGAAGGAGGTGCGAGTTCCTCACCCTTGGTCTTTCTCCCTCTCGACAACCCCTTTTTGGGCTTGATGTGGAGAAGATCCCAATTGAGTTCCTCTGTCTTGAGGTCCAACCAAATTTCCTTCTCGGAATCGTCCCTAATACTCGCTGAGCCAGTAAAATGTAGCCCGTCCACCTTACCATTGATGCGTGAGATCTCTGTCTGGCCATGGCCCAGGGCAAACTCACCCTCCAGAATAAACTCACCCCACTTTATGGGGCCGAAATTAGGCATTCCTATATTTAACTTGGCCAAAAGCCCTTTTAGGGAGGAGACGCTTCCTTGGAACCTTCCAACCACCTTCACCCCTTGAGAGGAGGAAGCCATTTGGCCTTCCACGAGGAATCTCATTCCTGGCGCGCCATTGAGCTGTATCTGGAAAGAGGATGTGCCGAGACAGTGTCTCTCTTCTTGACTTTTCAATTTGCCCCGTACCTCGACTTCCTGACCACCCACTTTGGCCAGGAGAAGAACATCTTTTTGGGGCCCTCCTTTGAGATTTGCCCCTCCCGCCTCATGTATTGAGAGGGACGGGAAGCTGATACCAATTCGGTTTCCCGTCTCTACCCTAACGTTCTTCAACTCTATCCGCGATGCTCCCAGGATACAGGGAATCCAATGGCTCCACTGTCTCTTTTCCCCCGCCTGGGAGATTATCTTCTTTCTCGAAGGGTTCTCTTGGAGGGAATTCCCCTTGGTCGGGCGCTCCTGGAAGCCTTCCTTTGGAGAGAGAAAAATGTCAATGCCCGTTGCTTCCAAGAAATCGAATTTTGTCCTTCGGGCCACAATGCTTCCCAAGGAGGCTCCCAGTTCCAGTTTTTGGATACTGAGGGAGTAAAGGTCACCCTCACCGTGCATGGAGAGACCCTCAATGAGCAATCTCGGAGAAGGGAAAAGGGTGCCTTGGAGCTCTCCATCTATGATTGTCCTGGCACCTATGGCCTTTGAGATCTTACGCTCCAATATTCCCCTGAACCACGAAGAGGAAAAGAGGATCTGACTCGAAAACAAGGTTACCCCTCCCAGAATTATCGCGAAAACGAATACTGTCCCCACTATCACAGGCCACTTTCTCATTCGTCTGCCCCACCTGCGGGAAAAGATGGCATCTTGAGTATTGTACATGAGATGAGCTCCATCTCGAATGGACTATTGCAAGCTCCATGGAGGACAAGGCTTCTAGAGCCATCTTCCCTAAAAGATCCACCTATTGCTCCTCCAAGATCCCCAGCCCTCGTCCTTGTTCCTCCTCGAGTGATTTGGTGGCTCAAGCCCTCAAATTCCCCTTCTCCCGTCCGCACCTTTCCAGCCCAATCAGTTGGAGTTCCTGATCGAAAATCAGGCTCTTTTCCAGCGTGGGCCAGCCCACCCCAGCACATCATCATGCCAATCTTGTCCATCAATGAGGAAGAAGGCGAGCTAGGTCCTTTCGTTTCTTCTTGATGGCCTTATCCAATGGTCTGCCATGAAAAGGGGCAGCTCCCCAGCACAGATTGGCCCTACTGTCACCTTCCATTGACTGATTCCCTCAAGGGGCTCCTTCAGCCTCCTTGCCAAGCCAGGCAAGATCAGCTCCCTGTGCCGTACCTTTTCCTCCAGTTGGGATTCCCTGATGGCCCCTAGGATCCCCTGCGGGGTAAAGGTCTCGTATATCATGGCCATGTCTATGGTATTTCCCTTGGTATTCACAAATAGCACGTGAAAGGGCGCACTCGTTGTGGAGAGAACAGCCAAGAGAACCTCTTGGGTTATGGCGGCATTACCCGTAACTAGAACAGGATCGTCAGGCCCAGGGCAATTGACCTCGTAACCCCCCTGAAGGCCCTCCACCGGGTGCTGCGTTATCTCGACCGATGGGAGGATCTCTCCCAAGGACAGGACGAGCTCAAGGGGATAGACCATCTTGGGATCCAACTGCTCGCAATCACCTACTTTGCCCTCGCCCCTTTTCAGCTTCTCGAGCCACTGGACGCAGGAGGAAAGACCGCATCTTTCGCACTCTTTTCCCACCAGATACTTGGAGGGATCCACTGTGTCCACATAGAGATCTGCCTTAAGTGCCATCTCAGTCGAAAAATCTCCCCTTTCGGCCCGAAGCTTCAGTCTCCTCCGATGGATCCAATGCCACTGGACTTTACCACGAACTCAAAGGCCACATGGGCTATGTCATTGGCTTGAGACTCCTCCTCGCGTGCCTCGATGGGATGAAGAGCTCCCCACTTTCATTTGCAATCCCAGGTGTTCGGAACTTCTTGAGCCGTAGATAACGGGAAGTTCCGTTCCTCGCCCATATCTGGGTGCCTCGGTCAATTCTTCTCGAAGACCTCCAACCTCTCATTTTCCGAGGAACAGGTTTTTGGGATTCTCCACTAGCATTGTCCTTATCTGCTCGTCACTCACTCCCTTCCTTTTTGAGCATTGGGATGACGTTTTTGCGTATGTGGTCTATTCTCCAATTTTCGAAGGCCTTCAGGTATTTTTCCGGCACTCCTATGGGTCGTCCAAGCCAATACTTCACTGTATCATGGGATAGCATGATGGGGTTCGCATAACCTTCGCGGCACAGGTCCGCTACGTTTTTCACTATCACCTCTGTGGGTGTGATGACCTCAAGGCTAATGCGGTCGAAGGCTATGTACACTCCTTTGGCCAAAATAGCCTTGTGGTAGTCTATGTCCTTGGAATTAAACACAAGGCCTATCATGATCCTCTTGGGGTCAGCTCCTTCCCTGATCAGTAGGTCCGCATGTTCCACAGCACCCTTTGGGCCTTCGGTGTGAGTGATTATAGGCACGCCCGTTGCCTTCTGGGCCCTTGCCGCTGCTTTCAGCACAGCTGCCTCATACGGAGATATCTCAGGTCCTGTCCCGACCTTTATGACCCCTGCCTTGATCCCCGTTTTACCTATGCCCTGGGTTATCTCCTTGATGAAAACCTCCCAGAGAAGCTTTGAAATGTCGGCTCTCCAAGGCACGCGAGTTCTCCAATAGGCAGGGGAACCTTCATGTTCAGTGTAGAGCCCCGTGGACCAAATTATGTTTACTTCCGTCCTCTTGGCTAGGGTCTTGTAAAGTGTGGGATTCCGGCCTCCCACATCATTGGGTGTAGCATCCACAATCGTCTTGATGCCCACAGCCTTTGCCAATTTGAGCACCCCAAGGTTGACCTTGAGAGCCTTTTTCCAGTCCTCATGGTAAAGAGTGGCATCGGAAAACTACCCAGGCTAGGCAAACACGAAATGCTCGTGCATCAGAGTGACCCCGAGGTTCTCCGCCCTGACCGGTCCCAGAACAGTATTGACCATTCCCGGCGCGAGGGTATTGGGGTTAGAGGTTCCCGCCATCTGGGATGCAATCGCTTGGCCCACGGCCAAGGCCATGAAGAGGATGATGGTTAGGGGTAATCTGACCCCCCTTCTCATGAGATCGCCTCCTTTCTATCCATCTCGGTTTGAGTTTGCCTTTTCATGTCACACCTGCAGGAAAAAAGCAAGCCCATAGGGGCAAATCGGTGGGGCCATCTTCGCTGAGCTGTAGGGGCAAACTCCTGGCCTGGATTATTCTCCCAAGCTTGTGAGTTTCTAGGCTCAACGGCCCAGGGCGCTTGTACCCCTGGGCATCTTCCGAATCAAACCCGGGGCAGGAAGCCCCATGCTTTTCCT
>Ga0197142_1004841_pt1 | contig 10731 bp, 6 predicted proteins | sample GBS60_MetaG_FD_148614 | JGI IMG/M metagenome (GOLD analysis project Ga0197142, IMG submission 148614) | Sediment microbial communities from Great Boiling Springs, Gerlach, Nevada, United States - GBS 60_MetaG | ecosystem: Environmental > Aquatic > Thermal springs > Hot (42-90C) > Sediment...
CAACAACGTATGCCGCCAATCAGTTTAGACCCGCAGCAGGCTCGTGCGACCGCATCGGTGTTCGATGGAGGCAAAGGTTCCATCGAAGGCGAATTGAGTCGCATGATGAGTTCGGTCAGCGAGGTGACGTCCACCTGGTCTGGTCAAAGCCGACAGCAGTTCGAGTCGCGCTGGGAAGAGTGGAGTCAGCGACTGCGCACCATGATGGACGAGTTGCAGAATCTGGCGAACGGACTGCGCCGCGAGGCGGAGGAATTTGAGTCTGTCGATCGATCATTCAATGCATAAGGACGCCCTGAACAGGAACAGAACCCAAATAATAAGGAGAATGCCATGCCCATGATCAGTCTTGACACCGATGCGGCGCGCTCGGCTTCCGCGACGTTAGCCGCAAGCAAAAGTTCGATCGAAGGCGAACTGGGCCGCATGATGAGTTCGGCAAACGAGGTCATGTCGACCTGGTCTGGTACAAGCCGACAGCAGTTCGAGTCGCAGTGGGAGCAGTGGTGCCAGAAACTGCGAACGATGATGGAAGAATTGCAGAGCCTCTCGAACGGGTTGCGCCGCGAGGCGGAGGAGTTCGAGGCGGTTGATCGATCATTCCTGGCTGCCTGAAGTGTGAATGTCAGACCCCGGAGGACGCTGCCTCTGGGGTCTCTTCCTCAACAACAATGACAGTGACTGAGACCAATCCGACCGAAGCGCCAGCAATCGATGCGCCGGAGTCGTTCAACCGACCGCCGCGTATCCTGCGCAGGTTGCCGACCGATGAGATCGAGATTCCGGCGCCGCCTGGCGCTCCAACACTGTCGTTGCCGGCGCGCCTTGGGTTCATCCTGCTTCCGGCGATAACCGGCATCTTCTACCTGATCGCCCTGATTGCGCGTGGCGGTCAGGGAGGGAGCATCTGGCTGTCGTTGCCGATCGTGCTCATTTCATTCGCCAGCGTCGGGATCGGGATCTGGACCTATATCTCGCAACGTCGCGCTCAGGAGCAGGCTCGCCAGGAGTACGAGAATGCCTATGCCGAAACGCTTGAACGGGTTCGCTCCCATCTCCGTTTCCTTGATGCAGAACAGCGCAACGTGCGCGAGGCGAATGACCCTGAACCGACCACACTGGTGCAGATTGTTGAGGGTGATGGCGACCTGCCTGAACCGCGTCTCTGGGAACGTCGCTCAAACGACGAGGATTTTCTCCGGTTGCGCATCGGGCGCGGCGATCTGCCCACCAGCGTCACTATCAAGCCGCCGCGCGCCAATCAGTTCCAGTATACGCCGGAACTGCGGCGGGCGCTTGACCTGGCGCGCGAGTTCGCCATTGTGCGCGATGTTCCGATAACGCTTGCGCTCCGCCAGTGCGGTTCGATCGGCATTGCCGGCAATGACGCTGCTGTCGTCCAGTTTGTCTATGCGTTTATATGGCAGATCGTCGTTCATCATTCGCCGGACGAGGTGCGCCTGGCGGCGTTCTGGTCAGCACATTTCGATACAACATGGTCATGGTTGCGATGGCTTCCGCATACGCGCGCCTTTGACGAAGAATCGTACCGTTTACTTGCGCGCTATGACGGCGATCCCGATCACTTCACCCAGGTTGTTGAAAGTCTCCTGCGCGAACTGCGTCAGCGGATCGAGCATGGCGCCACCAATCGCCCCCACGTGGTCATCGTGCTCGACAGTTATCCGACATTCGGCGCGCAGCACGACGTCTTTCTCGATCTGATGAGACGCGGGCGCTCGCTGGGCTTCAGCGTGCTGTTTCTTGTGTCCGAATCGCGGCAGACGCCGGGCGAGTGCGGCGGCTACATCGAACTGACGCCACGCACGTTGCTTGCCCTGGCGGGCGCCGAAGGAGGATACACCCCATTTTCTCCCGACAGCGTCACGCGCGCTGAGAGCGAACGCCTGGCGCGCACCCTGGCGCGCATCGCAGATGTCTCCCTCGACCAGCAGCGTGAACTGCCGCGCAATGTGCGTTTCTCGACCATCCTGGACCTGGGAGAAGTCAAGACCTACGATCCAGAACAGTTCTGGAAAGACCCTTCCGATAGCTGGCATCCGGCGCCTGTTGGTATGACGGGACCCGACGCTCACCATGATCGCTTTGCGATCAACCTTAACGAAGGTTTTCACGGTGTCCATGGCATCGTCGCCGGAACCACCGGTTCGGGCAAGAGCGAATTTCTGCTTACCTTCCTGATGTCGCTGGCAGTGCTCCACAGCCCGGATCGCCTGAACCTCATGCTGATCGACTTCAAAGGCGGCGCAACGTTCAAAGACCTGGAAGGTCTGCCGCATACGGTCGGTATGGTGACCGATCTGGCAGGGTACGAGGCGGAACGGGCGCTGATTGCGATCAACAGCGAACTCGACCGGCGCAAACAGCGATTGCAGCGCGCCAATGTCGCCAATATCCGCGAATATCGCCGCAGGATGGCGCGCAATCCATCCCTTGCGCCGTTGCCGAACCTGATGATCGTGATCGATGAATTCGATGAAATGGTGCGCGACTACCCGGAATTCGTCCCCGAACTGATCCGGGTCGCCAAACAGGGGCGCAGCCTTGGCGTGCATCTGCTCTTTGCCACTCAGCAGCCATCACAGGTCAAAGAAGGGTTGCTCCGCAACCTGACCTACTGGATAGCCCTCCGGGTTACCTCGACCGAGGACAGCAAGACGATGGTCACCATCCCCGACGCGGCATATCTGACGACCGAAACGCCGGGACGCGGCTACTTCCGGGTGAACAAACAGATCGTCGCCTTTCAATCGGCGCGTGTGACTGTGCCCTACCAGCCATTTGAACGGAGCGACTCATTCGGCGAGGTCGATGTGACCGGTCGGCGAAAGGTGATCAGCGCCCACGAACTGGGCATCGAGCGTTTTGTGAATGATGTGCTTCGCCTGTGTGAACAGTATCGCGCTGAACCACGCGCGCTGGAGATCATCACGCCGCAGGCGGCGTACCGGTACACTTCAGCAGTCGCGCGCCGCGAACTGCCCGCACCGGTCAACCCCGGCGAGCCGCAGGCGATCATCCGTCAGGCGTTGCAACGTTACTTCGAGCAGACCGGCGAGGACGCAACCGAAGCCGGCAGGCGGGTTATCCGCGATATGGTTGCACAACTCGAAGGCAAGCGCGATGTCGAGACCGAACTGGCGCTGATTGTGGAAGCCATGGCGCGGGCGCGCGGATCGCAGTACGCCTCCGCAAAGTATCGGGTGTGGATGCCACCGTTGCCCGATGCCATCCCGCTGGTCGATCTGCTCGACAGAGCGCCGCTCGCCCCCGACGCCTGGATGCAGGCGCCGATAGGGTTGCTCGACTACCCGACACGCGCTGAGCAACTCCCGCTGGTTCTCGACCTGGCAGGCAAACACGGCAATCTGCTGATCGTCGGCGGATCGCGGTCGGGCAAAACCGTGCTGGTACGCACCCTCATGCTGGCGCTCGCTATGACGCACTCGCCTGCAGACCTGTGGATGTACACGATTGATGCCGGTGGTCGCGGGTGCGGCATGGCGCTGCCGCCTGTTGCCGATGGCGACGCGAGCGACAGGGTGCTGCCGCATCTGGCGGACATGCTGACACCGCAGGACGGCGTGCGCATCGAACGGTTGCTGGTCGAACTCGAATCAGCCATTGAAGACCGCCGCAGCCTGCTGCGCACCCACGGCGTCGATACCCTCGGCGAGTACCGGCGCCTGCATCAGCGCAACCCATCGTTGCCGCCGCCACCGCCGGGCATCCTGGTGGTGATTGACAACCTGGCCGATCTGGTCGGCGCACAACCGGAAACAACCATAGAAGCGCTCATGGCGCTGATCCGCGAAGCGCGCCCGTTTGGCATCGTCTTCGTGGTAACGGCTGGCCTGGCAAAGGATGTGAGCCGCTGGCAGGGGTTGTTCGAGACGCGCATTGTGTTGCGAGTCAATGATGAAAACGACTCGGACACGCTGCTCGGCAAAAAGGTGGCCGCCCGCATCCGCGCCGATCAACCGGGGCGCGCATTCCTGCGCACCGGCGAAGGACCGGTGGAACTGCACGTTGCGTTGCCGATCCTGCGCGATCTGCGGCGCCGTGAAGGGCGCGGCGCCGACGATGCACTGCTGTCCGGCGATATGCAGGGTGAACTCGAATACTCGCTGCGGATCGCTGCACGCCGCAATCGGTTCACCCCCGAACATGCCCGCCCGCATCCGCTGCGCCTGCTGCCGCCACGGATCGACCTGCGCGACCTGCTGGATGAAGTTCCGACGCCTGGCATCCCCTTTGCGCGCGATAGCCTGACGCTGCGCCCGGTGACGCTCGACTTCGACGGCGGTATGAGCCATCTGCTGATCGCCGGTGGTCCGGATAGCGGCAAATCAGAGACGTTGCGCACCATTCTTACCGCGCTGATGCTGCGTTCCACGCCGGACGAGACGCAGTTCGTGCTGGTTGACTACCGCCGCCGCACATTCCAGGAGATACTGGAAACACCTTTCGTGCCTGCCTGGTCGATCCAGGTTCCTCACGATCCCGTCCCGCTGCCATCGTCGTTTGCAAATACCAGACATGACCAGCGCGACATCAACCTTGCCGTCACTGAAGGCGAACTGGCAGGGCTATGCATGAGACTGCGCGAGCGGTTGAATGAGCGGGTATACCTGGGAATATCCCGACCACGACTGATTCTGGCAGTCAACGACCTCGACCTGATGATCGGCAGAGAAGCGGACTATCTGATGCAACTGGCGTCGCTGGCGATGCGTGGCAGCGATATTGGCTTCCACGTCATCCTTACCGCGACCGACTTTTCTTCATCGTGGCAGAGCAATCAATTGATCAAAGCCATCCGCACGGAACGCTGCGGTCTCTTCCTGGGCAAACCGGCTGAACCCGGCAGTGACACGCCAAACATTGCAGGCGTCGGCGTCCGGTGGTCGAAAACGCTGGCGAAAGCGCAATTTCCGCCAGGACGGGGGCTGGCGCTGCTGCGCGGTCAGCAGATGCTGGTACAGGTCGCCTATACCGGTTCCGCAATGCTCGACGAAATCCGGCAGCGTTACCGGACAACAGCGCAGATCGACGGGCAGAACGGCGCTCTCGACGCCGACATCGGACAGGTCGCCCCAGAGCGCAGCGCCGATGCCGAGCAGAACGGCGCCGACATCGGGCAGGTCGCCCCGGAGCACAGCGCCGATGCCGAGCAGAACGGCGCCGACATCGGGCAGGTCGCCCCGGAGCGCGGCGCCGATGCGGAGCAGAACGCCGCCGACATCGGGCAGGTCGCCCCGGAGCGTGGCGCCGATGCGGAGCAGAACGGCTCTGACCGCGACACAGCACCTGTTTCCGTCAATGTATCGGCAAACCCGGTCCACGAGACAACCGGAGGTCGCAATGACTGAGTACGAACTGTGGCGCTACTTCGAGCAATACGCTCAAATGAGCAATGCGTGGTGGTATTCGGTTGCCGTACTGCCGGCGACGATCATTTCCGCATGCGCCTACTTCCTGATGTGGCTGGCGCTGCGACGAACCAGACAATTGCCCAAGATGTTTCTCTGGCTCTGCGTTGGCAGCATTCCGGTGATCCTGATCCTGCCATCGTTCTATGTCAGCATCAATCTGACCGACGCTCTGGCGCGTGTCGGGTTTGTCGCTCCGGCGAACGAGCAGCAGATGAGCCGCGCTGTAGCGCTCCAGATCGGTGCGTACCTGAGTCAGATCGCCACCCTCGGCATCATCGGGGCATCGCTGGCAGTTGTCATTCTCATCGCCGCCATTCTGATCGGCGGCTATGCACCGCAGCAGATTATGCAAACCGTCCAGTCGCTGTCACAGAGTTTCTCTAAGGCAATGACGCGCGCCTTCGGACCGCCGCGGGCAGCACGGGTCGCCGCCAGTTCAAAGCACGGCATCATCAGGGTCACGCGCGCTGGTGCGCAACAGGGCGCGCAGTTCGGCGTGACCAACGGCGCAATCATCGGCAAGAGCGACGCAACAATGGTCATTACGGACGATATCGTGTCACGCCGTCACGCGCGTTTTGAAATCCGTAACGACTCGGTCTTTTTGATCGATATGAACAGCACAAATGGAACCTATGTCCGGCGCAACCAGCGCGACGAAGAACTCAACGGCGATCCGTTTGAATTGCGCCATGGCGACATCATTTATCTCGGCTCGCCCTCAGAACCGGAGTCGGTTGAGTTGCGGTATGAGCGCACCCCATCAGGAGGACAGCCATGAATCGGATCGGTATCATCACAACCCTTCTCGTTGCCCTGCTCCTGGTTGCTCCGGCACACGCGCAAAGTCCCGCCTGCCAGGGGTTAGAGGTTCATGCTGCGCAACTCACGTTTCCAACCGTCGCCATTCAGTTCAGCGTCTGTGACTCACAAGGGAACCGGATCACCACGCTGGACCGGAGCGCCGTCCGCATCATTGAAGACGGAACTCCGATCACCAGTTTCACCCTGGAATCGCAGACAGCGCACGACGGACAACCGGTTCAAACCGTGCCCCTGGTGAACGGTGGCACATTCACGCTGGTGACAACCGGCGCGAGTATCGGGATTGTGTTCGACGCTTCGCAACTGCTCAATGGCACTGGCGCCGGTGCAGGCGATCATCTCGGCGCGGCACGCGCCGCTATCGAGGCGTTTCTCCTGGAGCCAGGCGATCCGCCGCCGCCGCGCACCCGATCGCCGGGCAATATGGAGCGCGTCGCGCTCTTCATTCCGGCGGATCAGCCGGCGCAGGCGTTGCAGCCAGACGGGTTGCCGGGATTCACCCAGGATCGGTATGCGGTGATCAATACCCTGCGCCAGAACCTGCCGGTCCGTCAGGGGAAAACCAGCCTGAATGCCGCCATTCAGGCCGCCATCGACGCCACTGCCCGCGATGCGCAGGAAAACGGCGGCAAAGCAGTGGTGCTGGTGGTGAGCGACGGTGGCGACGCGCTGACCGGCGACTCGTTCAATAGTTTGATCAGCCAGGCGTCGCAAAAACAGGTGAAGATTGTGGCGTTCGGCATCGGAACGGATAAAGCGCTGCAGAATAACGGGTTTCGGCTGAAACAACTCGCCGAAGCGACCGGTGGCATCTATCTTGAACGACCGGATGCGAACAGCGCCGGCAGCGCCTTCCAGCTCGTGGTGCAATCACAACCGGCTGCGATCTATACCGTGCGCTACGATACCCGGATCATCGACGATGGAAAATCGCACACAGTAGTTCTAGAAGTGGTTACTCCCTCTGGAACGCTGAGCTATCCGTTTCCGCTCACCGCCAATGTGCCGTCACCCAATATCACGCTCGCGCCGTTGGGAGACGTGCTGCTGCGGCAGTATTTCATGTTCGCCATTCCAATCGCCGTCATGCTCTCACTGCTTTTGACCCTGATGAGCGGTGTCATCTTCTGGGTAAGCAGCGCTTCGTCCGGTATAACACGCGGAAAGACACGACACTGAGCGCCAGAGGTGGATCATGCCCGAAATCCCAATTCCGTCGCGGCTGGGCAATTTTGAGATACTCGACCTGATTGGCGTCGGACTGAGCGGCGAGGTCTACAAGGCGCGCTACCACGATGGCACGATGGTGGCGCTCAAGGTGCTTGCCATGCGACATCACAAAAACCCGACGGTGTTTGGCTATTTCACCAATGAACAACTGTTGCTCCGCGAGGTGGCGCAGCACCGGCGTCACCCGCACATCGTCGAATATCTCACCAGCAATCTCAACCGACCACCGTACTACCTGGCGACGCGCCTGGTGGAAGGCGCGCGTGGGTTGGACGCTTTGCTCGGCGACCGACCGTTGATGCCCGCAAGCGGCAAGCCGCAACCGGCTTCCTTTGTGGTGCGCGTTGTTTCCCAGATCGCCAGCGCGCTCGATTACCTGCACACCGGTCATCCGACCTACAGCCCGATCATCCACCGTGACGTCAAGCCGTCGAATATCCTGATCGACTCAAACGGCAACGCAGTGCTGATCGACTTCAGCATTGCCAGCCACCCGCACTATGCGCTGGTCGATGAGAAAAATCTGGGAACTCCAGGCTACATGGCGCCGGAGCAGTACGAAGGTCGGGAAGTGCCAGTATCGGATCAGTTCGCGCTGGCGGTTATTGCACTCCATATGCTGACCGGTCGCCGCCCGTTACCCAACAGCGCCACCTCGTCGCTCAAACAGATCGAACGCTGGCGGGACACAAAGCATGAGGAGATCGTTCGTCTGCTGGGAAACCGCACCCATACCGCCGATGTGCTTCGTCGCGCGCTGGCATACGATCCGGCGGCGCGCTACGAAAGTTGTGAGATATTCGCCGATCAGTTACGCCGCGCGCTGGTGCAGGACGGCGAGAATGTCCATGCACAACCAGAGCGCATAAGAGGTCAATCCCCCACGCCGCATTCGACCAGACACGTTGCGTTCTCGCCGTTCATTCTTGGTTGGGTCGGCATGGGTATCGTCGTGGCGATTGCGCTGCTGATGCTGATCCTGGCAGTGGCCGCGCCGGCAAGCGGCGAACAGGCCGTCCCTACAGCGCCCGTTGTGTCAGCGGCAACCGCAACCCTGGCGGCAGTGACAGCAAAGCCGACATCCTTCCAGGCAACGCCTGCGCCCACAGTTCAGAGCACCCTCGTTCCGACGGGGGCGGCAGGGGCAGCGGGATCGGTCACAATCATCAGCCGCGAACCGCTCCGTGCTCAACCATCAACCGAAAGCAGCATCCTGGCATGGATGCCGGATGGGGCGCAGGCCAGTCGAACCGGCAACGAACAGCGAGTCGGCTCGCTGGTGTGGTACGAAGTGCGGTACGACGGCAAGATCGGCTGGTGTCGCAACATCTCCTGCAAACCGTAGACGCAACACATAAGGGGGCGCTGTATGGGCACGAGCACCGCCAGTTTCGATATTGATGCGCGCACCGACCGCGGGCGCCAGCGCTCGAACAATCAGGATAGCATCGGGCGCGCCGATCAGTGGAAAAACCGCGATGGTCAACCGATCGAGCGCAGTCTGAGAGAACGGTACGGACGCCTCTACATCGTCGCCGATGGCGTCGGCGGCAATGCCGACGGCGCGGACGCCAGCCGCATGGTCGTTGATGAGGTCATGAAGGCATTTTACTACGACACCCGGCTGCCCGAAGAACCGGTCGAACGTCTGCGCGCCGCCATCGAGTTCGCCACGAGCGTTATTCACGCTGAAGCGCACCGGCGCCATAACAACATGGCATCGACAATCGTCGCTGCGCTCATCCATAACGACACTCTGACCATCGCAAATGTGGGTGACAGTCCGGCATTGCTCTGCCGTCCGGGACAAACGCCTAAACTGCTCACCAAGGCGCATGTGCGTCGTGAATCTGACGGTGGCACATCGCTGGCGCAGGCGATGGGTGATCAGCAGGTCGTTCCATCGATCTTCTCCATGCCGCTGGAGGAAGGCGACGCAGTGGTGCTCTGTTCTGACGGATTGACCGACCTGGTGCAACCCGATGAAATCGCCGGGATTGTGTCCACTCGAATGGCTGGCGACGCCACCCGCACGCTCATTGCGCTGGCGAACCGCCGTGGCGGGCACGATAACATCAGCGCGATTGTGGTGCGCAATGCGCCACCGCCAAAACGCGCCGCACCTTTCGCCGGTCGGCGAGTGCTCATGGCAGTGGCAGCCCTGGGAGTGGCCGGGTTGCTGGGAGCGGTGCTGCTGGCGCTTCCTTTACTGAACGCTGCGCCGATCTTGCCTCAAGGATCATCGCAACAGTCTGGCACATCGTTCTCAACCCCGCTTTTCGGCAGTGGCAGTCACACGACCATCCCCGGCGGACTTCCGACGTCAACCCTTGGCGCGCTGCCAACGCCGACCGACACGCCGGTACCGCCAACAGCAACCCGGCGCCCCCCTACCGCTCGCCCGACTGCACAACCGTCACCGGTCAGCAGCACTCCAGTTTTGTCAACGAGTGAGACGATCATTCCAACCAGCACGCCAACTCCTGACGACAGGACGATCATGCCAGACCTGACCCGCAAGCCGCTGCAGGAGGCGGAGAATATCCTCAAGACGCTGGGCGTGCAATACATCACCGAAGTCGTTCCGGGAAGCGACGATATTCCTCCCGGTCACATCGTCGCAACCGATCCACCGGCAGGAGCGAAGATCGTTCCGGGCAACCCCACAAAGATAAAAGTCAGGCAAAACCCGACGCCACCTCCGGCGAACAACCCGCCGCCGAGGGATGACCCGCCGCCGGCGAATAACCCGCCACCGGCGAATAACCCGCCGCCACCGGCAAATGACCCGCTGCCGGCAACACCAACACCGCAGATGTCTGGTCCTGTTGTGCCAACTGCGCCACCGACACCGGAGCCGACCGCGACACCGTTACCAACGTCGACCTCTGAATCCGGCGGTTCCGGCGGCTCCGGCGGCTCCGGCGGCGGTTCCGGCGGCGGCTCTGGCGGTTCCGGCGGCGGTTCTGGCGGCTCCGGCGGCGGTTCTGGCGGCGGCTCTGGCGGTTCCGACGGTTCCGGTAGTGGTTCCGGCGGCTCCGGCGGCGGCTCCGGCGGCTCCGGCAGCGGTTCCGACGGCTCCGGCGGTGGTTCTGGCGGCTCCGGCAGCTCTGGCGGTTCCGGCGGCTCCGGCGGCGGTTCTGGCGGCTCCGGTGGAACCAATCCTTGAGCATAGACGACATCACACCGTTGCGTATGCGCCAGAAGGATAGCAGAGCAT
>Ga0197142_1004842_pt1 | contig 10731 bp, 8 predicted proteins | sample GBS60_MetaG_FD_148614 | JGI IMG/M metagenome (GOLD analysis project Ga0197142, IMG submission 148614) | Sediment microbial communities from Great Boiling Springs, Gerlach, Nevada, United States - GBS 60_MetaG | ecosystem: Environmental > Aquatic > Thermal springs > Hot (42-90C) > Sediment...
CAGGGTGCAGAGCCGGCCCCTCCGCGAGGGGCAAGTTCGGAAGCAGCGCGAGTGGTGATTCTCTCTGAGGAAGGTTGCATCTCCGTATCTTTGCCTGCCAACCATTGCCCCAGGCCCCCAAGCTTTCTGACAAGACAAAAAACCATTTCTCCAGTTTTTGTCCTTTGGACCGAGGGCGTGTGCGGGACTTCCCATGGTAAATTTTTTCCCCTTTGGCCCAGTAGAGGAGACGCCCCCTCATCAATTTGCCAACGGTTTCACAATAACATAACTGAGCCGCAAGAAAAGGTAAGCCGGTTTTTCGACCCACGAGGGTTCCCGAAAGCGTAAAGAATCTTGACACAGGTCTTTCGAAGGAGTATGTAACATTGAGGTTGCGTTGGTTAACAGTCGCGTAGACGCAAGAATCACTTTGAAGCTAGACCGAAAGATGCGGCCTGGCGTAGTCACAGCATCAAGTTAATGTCATCAAGAATTTGCTCCCCGGGCTCAACGGGTCAAGGAGGCGTTTACCAATGCTGAAGTTTCACAGAACCTATGAGGGGGTTTACGAATCCTTTCGGTGGAGAATTCCGAAGTATTACAACATCGCTGTCGACACATGTGATAAGTGGGCCGAACAGCGATACAGGCTCGCACTTATTTACGAGGACGAGAAGGGGACGGTGCAAAAATACACATTTTGGGATTTGAAGCAGCTATCCAATAAATTTGCCAACGCTCTCCGCCATTATGGCATTAAAAAAGGGGACCGAGTTGGCATTTTGTTGTCCCAATGCCCTGAGACAGCGATAAGTCACTTGGCTGTGTATAAAACAGGGGCAATTGCTGTCCCTCTGTTCACTCTTTTTGGGCCAGATGCGCTTCAGTACAGGCTGTCAAATAGCGAGGCCAAGATCGTTATCACCGACAACGAGAACGTTCCCAAGATCCTTGCCCTGAGGGACAGCTTGCCCAAACTGGAGAGGATTTTCGTGGTAAAGGGAGATAAGGGCCATGATTACCTGGACTTTTGGGAGGCCTTAGAGAAAGGATCGCCCCAATTCCAAACAGTGCGGACTCTTGCGGATGATCCGGCCTTAATCATTTACACTTCGGGCACAACCGGGCCACCCAAAGGGGCCCTCCATGCCCACAGGGTGGTCCTGGGACACCTTCCTGGAGTGGAGTTTTTCCATAACTTCTTTCCCAAGAAAAGTGATCTTTACTGGACCCCAGCCGACTGGGCATGGATAGGAGGTCTCATAGACGTGCTGCTTCCTAGCTGGCATCATGGGGTGCCGGTATTGGCCTATCGGGCGAGGAAGTTCGACCCCGAGCAGGCCTTTTACATGATGGCCAAGTACGGGGTCAGGAACGTTTTTATGCCTCCCACGGCTCTGAAAATGATGAGGCAGGTGAAGGATCCAAGGGCAAAATTTCATTACCAGGTTCGGACAATAGGGTGCGGTGGCGAGACCCTTGGTGAGGAACTCCTGGAATGGGGCAAAGAGGTTTTTGGAATTACAATAAATGAATTCTACGGTCAAACAGAGGTTAACCTCGTCGTGGGGAATTGTTATGAAGTCATGGAGGTAAGGCCTGGCTCGATGGGGAGGGCGATCCCAGGCCACGTGGTAGAGGTGGTGAATGAACGGGGAGAGATCCTTCCGGCAGGTGAGGTGGGGGAGGTGGCCGTCAAGAGCCCTGATCCGGTAATGTTCTTGGAATATTGGGGGAACAAGGAAGCAACAATGGAGAAATATGTAGGGGAATGGTGTCTCACGGGCGATCTAGCCAGGAAAGATAGGGACGGATACTTCTGGTACGTGGGACGCAAAGACGACTTGATTACGAGCGCGGGCTACAGGATAGGCCCAGGAGAGATAGAGGATTGTCTCTTGAAGCATCCGGCTGTGGCTATGGCCGCTGTCATAGGTGCCCCGGACGAGGTAAGAGGAGAGATTGTGAAGGCCTTTTTGGTCCTTAAGCCTGGGCTCGCTCCAAGCAGTTCACTGGAACGCGAGATTCAAGAATTCGTGAAAACAAGGCTTGCTGCCCATGAATACCCCAGGGAAATAGAATTTGTATCCGAGCTGCCCCTGACTGCAACCGGGAAGATCATGCGGAAAGAATTGAGAAAACTCGAGATGGAACGAAAGTCCCGGAGGGCCCCAGCTCAGGACGAAGGCCAAAAGCCCACTTGACGTTCCCTACCTTGCAGCCCAAATCAAAGTGACCTTGCGGGCTGAGGCGACTGGGAAGGGCACAATTTCCGGCCCATCATGGGCGAGCCTCTAAACCATGAGGTACCTTCTTTTGATTTCCTCGTTCGCTCTCAATTCTTCGATGCTCCCCTCGTAGCGGATTGTGCCCTTCTCCATGATGTATGCCCTGTCGCTCAGGGCAAGAGCGAGCCCGACATTGTGCTCGCATATGAGCATTGTCACTCCCAGTTTCTTGATCTCGGATAGTTGTCGTTCCATAGCCTTAACAACGAGGGGAGCAAGGCCTTCTCCTGGCTCGTCCAAAAGTAAAAGCTCTGGATTTGTCATCAGAGTCCTGGCGATGGTGAGCATCTGTTGCTCTCCCCCGCTCAACTCGTTTCCTAGGTGACCTTCTAGCTCCTTAAGCTTCGGAAAAAGATCATAGACCTTTTCCAAGGTCCAAATTGATCCATCTCGCTCTCTCTTTCCGAGGAGAAGGTTTTGCCTCACCGTCAGGTCGGGAAAGATTCTCCTGTCATCCGGGACATATCCGACGCCTAGTCTCGCAATCTGATAAGGCGGTTTGCCGGCTATTTCATGTCCTTTAAACCTGATGCTACCGGAGCGAGGGGGTAGAAGCCCAATTATGGTCTTCAGGGTGGTTGTCTTGCCAGCCCCGTTTCGTCCCAACAAACAGACAGCCTCGCCCTGGTTGATGTTTATGGAAACCCCGAAAAGGATATGGCTTGTCCCATAATATGCATGAATGTTTTCCACCTCGAGAATCATGCTACACCACCCAAATACACCCTCTGCACGTCCTCACTCGCCTTAACGCTCTGAGGATCGCCGTCAGCAATTACAGATCCCATGTGAAATACCGTTATCCTTTTGGCAATTCCAAATACCACACTCATATCATGTTCAGTGAACAATATTGTGAGGCCCCTTTCTTCCGCAAGTGTCTTTATGAGAGTCATTGTGCTTTCTGTCTCTTCTGGAGACATCCCGCATGTGGGCTCATCAAGAAGCAACAACTCAGGTCGAGTCGCCAGCGTTATGGCGAGCTCCCACCGCTTCTTGTCCCCATGGGATAGACTTGCTCCTTGGAGGCGAGCATGCTCAGTTAGACCCACGGCCTGCAAGATCTCCCATACCTCTGTCTCGAAGAACTTCACGGCTTTCGACAGAAAATCAAGGCTGAGACCTCTCGAGCATAACAGTCCCACAAGGACCCCCTCATATACCGTGAGTTGGGGAAAAATACTGGTTATTTGAAAGGACCTCGTAATCCCGACCTTGCATCTCTTGTGAGGGGGAAATCTGGTTATATCCTGTCCCTTGAAAATTACCTGTCCACCAGTAGGAGCGTGGTAGCCTGTCACGAGATTAAAGAACGTCGTTTTTCCAGCGCCGTTTGGCCCTATTATTGCGTGGATGTCTCCTTTCTTCACCGTTAGGCTTACAGAGTTCACAGCGCGAAGCTTTCCAAAATCCTTAGTCAGGTTTCTTGTCTCCAGAAGAACCCGATCTTCCCCGCCCATGCCCACTATTTTCCCTTCGCCAAGTAGTGAATTTCTCAAGTGCAAAGCCAAGAATACCCCCTGGGAGGAAAAAGATTACGAGGAGAATAAAGCATCCCATTATTACCGGCCAAAAATACGTAAATCCAAGCACGTACGCGTGCACGAACGTCATGACAAAGGTGCCTACCACTGGCCCCAAAAATGTATTAGCTCCCCCCAATATAGTGGCCATCACTGGCTCTCCCGATTTAACCCACATGAGATAAAAGGGAGCCACGGATCGATAGAATGGCGCCCACAATGCACCGGCAAGCCCGGAGAGGGCTGCAGATATGACGAATGCAAAAAGCTGGTATCTTGAGATGTTGATTCCTAGGAATTCTGTCCTTTCTGGGTTGTCTCTCATAGCCTTCAGGACATACCCAAAAGGCGAGTTGACGATGCGCCATAGCAGGTAGCTGGACCCGAGAAACGCCAGGAATATCAGGTAATAATAAACCTTTGGGGATGTTAAGATTCCAGGAGGGAAAACCCCCTGGATTCCGTCGTCGCCGCCAGTGAAGTCGTGCCATTTATAAATTATCACGAACAGTAGCTGACCAAAGGCTAGGGTGAGGATGGCGAAATAGATACCTCGGAGCCGGACGCAAAAGTAACCCACAACGAGCCCAGCAATGGCGGCCACCAGCACACCTGCTAAGAGGCTCAACCAAAAGTTGAAGTGGGCCTTTGTGATAAGCATAGCCACGGCATATCCACCAAGCCCGTAAAAGGCTGCCTGACCAAACGATAATTGACCCATATAGCCGAAAAGCAGATTGAAGCTCAGGGCAAAAATACTCATGATGAGGGCTTCGCTGAGGATCATCAAGTAGAACGGGGAAAGGACATGTGGCATCACAAGGCCAATTCCCACTGCGATTGCTAGGATCGCCGCTCTACTCAGGATCTTCCCCTCCTCCCTATCGAAGGCATTTCCCATGTCTACCTCTCTGGCCTCCCAAAAATACCCCACGGTCTAATAATCAGGACCACGGCCATCACCATAAAGATAAAAGCCAAGGCGAGCTCTGGTTTATACATGATGCCAAAAGAGTAAACCTGCCCCACAATAAAAGATCCCAACAAGGTGCCAGGCAAACTTCCCATGCCTCCTATGACAACCACCGCAAAACATTCGACTATTATCTCGATATCCATTCCTAGCGCCACCGCCCCAAATGGGGCTGCTACAGCTCCGCTCAGACCCGCTATAAAAGCCCCGAGCACGAAAATCCAAGTGAATAGCCAAGGAATTGGTATCCCCAACGCTGCGACCATCTCTCTGTCGTGAGCAGCGGCACGGATGATATCGCCAAGTCTTGTGCGGTAAACTAGCCACCACAAAAAGATCGCTATCGCCAGCCCCAAGGCAATGACAAACAGGTTGTATGCCGGGAATGGGAGTCCGAAAACGAACACTGCACCGGTAAAGGGCCTCGGCCTCGACACCGAGAGAAACTGACCTCCCCACTGCCATTTCACCAAGTCAGTTATGATCAAGATTAGGGCATAGGTGGCCAGAAGCTGTTCCGGCCACCCTCTCTTGTACAAGGCTCTGAGAATGCTTGTCTCTATAATCAGGCCCACGGCGCCCATAATAATGGCACTGATGAGGGTTGCGATGTAAAATCCGAGTGAGGGGAGGAGGATCTTGGCCCAGAGACTGTAACAAAGGAAGGCCCCCAACATGTACAGAGAGCCGTGAGCAAAATTAAGCACTCTCAGCACCCCGAACGTTAGGGAGAGGCCCGAGGCCACAAGAAAAAGAAGGGCACCTCGGGCCAGCCCACTCATAAATTGATTAAAGAACACATCTGGGGACATCTTCTCTTCCCTATCTTACGACACCTGTTTTCTTCCATATTTCCCTCACGCTTTCCTCTGGACGGATGACCTCCTCACCAGGTGTTCTGGAAATGTCCTTCCATATTTTGAAAGGATATTTGGGGTCCTTGGCTATGACTCCCTGGTATACTGGCACGGTTCCCATGTGATCCAATGCCCTAATCGTGAAACGACCTCTCAGACTGTCGAAACTCATTCCCTCCATTGCCTTTATCACGTCCTCGGTAGAGGTTGTTTTTGCTTTCTCAATTGCTTCCTTCAACAAGTATACTCCGTCGTATGCTTGTACCGCCCAACAATCGGGATAAGTCCCATGAGTCATCCGATACTTCTCGGTGAACTGCATCATTTTGGGATTCGGATCCATGAAGAAGTCACCCCGAGCAAACCCCATCACGCCTTCCGGAGCATCGTCTCCCAATGCGGTAAGTACGAGAAGGTCGTAAAGAGCCATAAAGGGGATTTTCTCGAAGAAACCATATGGAGCCGCCTGCTTGGTAAACGCCACCAAGTCGCCTCCGAACAGAGAGCTATGGACAGCGTCGGGCTTCTTAGCCATTATCGCGGTTATAAAAGAGGTAAAATCCTTTTCACCAGGTTTCGGCCAGGCCTCATACACTATCTTGGCATCGGGAACCAACCTCTTGATTTCCTCGGAGAAGGCCGCTTCCTCCCTCCTGCCAAACTCGTAATCCGGGGCGATAGTGGCAAACCTCTTCGCTTTTGGATAACGCTTGTGCATGTAACGGGTAGCAGCAACCGCTTCCATGTAAGTATTCGGCACTATCTGAACCACATAGGGAGTGAACTTGTCTACTGTCTGAGCCTCAGTGTTCGCCATTGTGCTAATGCGCAAGATCTTGTATTCGGAATGCACAACCTGGAGAGCGAGGGCTACTCCACTGCTGCAAGGCCCGATGAGGAAGTGAACTTTTTCCCTAAGAATTAAATCCTTCACCTCTCTCGAACCCACGTCCACCTTCATCTCCGTGTCCCTGATTATCAGCTCCAATTTTCGGCCCAGGATGCCACCCGCCGAGTTTATCTCTTCCACTGCCATTTTTATGCCCTTGACCGCCGACTCGGAAAGCATATGACATGGCCCAGCGAACCCCCAAATCGCACCTAACCTTATTGGTTCCTGAGCCAGCCCCACTCCCGAAATGCCTGCTACTAAGGCGGCCACGAGAAAAACCACGACCTTGCCTTTAATTAGAACGCCTGACCTCATAGCTTCCCTCCTTTTGTCCAGCATGGCTGATTTCAAGACTCATTGATATTCCCCAATGCTTCCGAGTCAGTTTTTTCGCGACTTCTTTTTGGTTATTCACCTCCCTTCTTTAAGCGCATGAGGTATTCCTCTCGTATCTCCCTTTTTAGGGTCTTCCCCGCCACATTTCTGGGGAAATCGGCCAGGACGACAACGTCCTTCACTCTCTGGAACTTAGCTCCCACATGCTCATTTATCCATTCCTTCAGCTTCTCCCCCGAGATGGCACCCTGAGCATTGAGTACCACAGCCGCAACTGGAGCCTCTCCCCATTTCTCGTCAGGTATCCCGAAGACCGCCGCTTCCCTAACAGCGGGATGCCTCACTATGACCTCCTCAATGTCCCGAGGATACACATTCACGCCACCGGAGATGATCATGTCCTTTTTCCTGTCAACCAAATACAAGAATCCATCTTCATCCACATACCCCAGATCGCCGGTATACAACCAGCCACTCCTGATGGCCTCCGCAGTCAAATCTGGTCTCTTATAATACCCTGGCATAAGCATAGGACCCCTTCCGATTATTTCCCCAACCTGGAACGGGGGCAAATCATTGCCCTCCTCATCCACGATACGCATTTCGGAAAAAAAGGTGGGAACGCCTACAGAGTCCATTTTTTGGGGAGCCACTGTTTTGTCGAGGACTGTTATGAATCCCTCCGTCAAACCATATAACTCATAAAACCTCCCGGGAAGCTTTCTGTGTAGTTCCTCTTTGTATTCCCTGTGAAGCGGAGCCCCAAGCGAACAAATCATCTCGAGGGACTCCAAGGCTTCTGTCGAGAAATTGGGTGCTCGTAACATCGCTACTATTTGTGAAGGCACCATGACTACATGTGTTGCTTTTTCACGTTGTATGCTCTCGATGAATTGTGAAGGCTCAAACTGGGGCAACAATACATACGTAGCGCCGACGAACATGGCCGGCATGAGGGTGACAAAAGCTCCATTGAACACAATGGAACCCGCGTGAAGCACTATGCTTTCAGGGGTCATCCGGAAACAAGAGGCGAAAGTCATGCAGTACATCGCTCTCACGTAATGGGTGTGAACGATCCCCTTTGGTAATCCGGTCGTTCCGCTTGTATACATTATGTTGAAAGGATCTTCATCACTAACCTCAATGGAGGGAGGCTCCTCTTCCTTAGCCTCATCAACCATGGAGCCGTAGTTCCTGTACGGACCTGAGTGGACCCCATCCACTATCACATAGTTGGAAGGAGGAATCCCGGGGAGATCCCCCGAAATCTTTTGCACAAGGGGGACGAAATCGGCGCTAGTCACAAGAACCTTGGACTCAGAATCCCTGAGGAGGCTGATTATACCTTTCTCCATCAAGAGGGTGCTCAAAGGCACTATCACGGCTCCGATTTTGGGACACGCCCAATAAATCTCCAGAAGCTCCAACGAATTTGGTAGAAGCGTTGCGACCTTGTCTCCTTTCTGAACACCCAAAGCTAGCAAAGCATTCGCGCACTTGTTGACCCTGAGGTTGAATTCCTTAAAGGTGAGACGCTTATTCTCGAACACAACCGCTGTGTGCCCGGGACGAAATCTCGCATGGGACCTAAGAAGCATCCCCACATTCATCCAAATCACCCCCTTTCGGGCGGCTGCTTCCTGGGCTCGCTCCATTAACCTCTCGGTCATCCCTTCAGGCTAGGCCACTGACAGGGGAAAAGTAGACCACTCGTCGGCATAGTCTGACTCCGACGATCTCTCGTGCCCGCCCAAAGAACAAACCGTGTGCGCGGAAGCATTTGCTTTTTAACACATCGAGATTTATCTGGCAAGCTTCCACGTCCTTGGTCCTCAATAAGTCAATACCACCCCCCCATCAAAAAGAAGATCACCTCCTATCAGGTAGCGGGAGAACCGGGAGAAGCCAAACACAAAGAGATTCGCGACATCTATTGGGGCCATCATCTCCTTTATCCGGGAGCGGCCCATCATCACATCTCTCACTACCTCCTCCGGGCTTATGCCCCTCTGGGCTGCCTGAGCAGGCACCTGACCCAGGGCCAAAGGGGTCTTCACGAACCCGGTACTTACGGAGAAAGCCCTGATCTTCCCCTCTCCCTCTGCAGCTATTGACTGGGTGAGCCCCCTCAAGCCGAACTTCACGATGTTGTAAACGGGCTTGTGGCTTGTGCATATGTGGGCATGGATCGAGGCCATATTACCTATCACCCCTGTCCCACCAGGGCTCTTCCGCATATGAGGGATGACAAGCTTTGAAAGAAAGAAAGGGGCTCTCAACATGATCTTCTGCATGAGGTCGTATTTTTCCATGGGAAAGTTCTCTATAAGGTCTATGTGCTGGATGCCAGCTATGTTGGCCAGGTACTTTATGGAGCCCAGCAGAGAGGCCTCATGGACGGCCTTTTCCATTTGCTCGTCGTCTGTCAGATCGCACCTTATGAACACCATCTTCCCGCCCATGCCTTGGGCCGTCTCGCATGTCTTCATTGCCCCCTCAACATCAATGTCCAACCCCACTGTGGTTATCCCATTGGCTGCGCAAGCAATTGCAGTGGCTCTCCCTATCCCACTTCCGCAACCAGTGACTATGCAGACATTTCCACTGTGGAAATCAGGATCGGACAGCTTGAGCACATCCTCCGGCCTTGTCTCCGGCTCCGTAAGCTCCACCAAACACCTCCGCTCTGAAAAGGTCCGAAGCCTCCTCTTTGCAAGGAACGGGCCAGAAAGAAGAAAAGGGGAGCCAAAGGCGCCTGGGATGACTTCTTTAGTTTCCAAGAACGAGGACTTGCCTCAGCCGAGCCTCGGGTATATAAGAGATATCCGTAGCAAAAAGGGCACATGTATCAAACATGCTACGAAGGGGGCGAAAATGGCCATTTGTCCCATGGATCCTCCTCAGGAACTCGAGCTTCTGAGGTTGGTTTTCGAAAGCATCCACAGTGGGGCCATAGTCACTGACCCGCAAGGCAGGGTGCTCCTGCTCAATGGCCCTTATGCGAAGTTCCTCGGTGTTAAGGCCGAAGAGCAACTGGGCAGGCATTGCACCGAGGTAGTGGAGAATAGCCGCATGCACATAGTTGCCCAGACAGGAATCCCAGAAATAAACCACAGCCACAAGATAAAAGGCCGCACCATGGTCGTCCAGAGGATCCCCATATGGAAGGATGGAAAGGTCATAGCAGTCTACGGGCAGGTCATGTTCAAGGATGTGCAGGATGTCGGGAAATTGGCTCGGCGTCTTTCCCTTTTGGAGTCCAAGGTGAAGATGTACGAGAAGGAGCTCCTCTCCTTACGGTCGAGTAGGTACACGGTGGAGAGTATAGTGGGTGAGAGCGAGGCTATGGCCAAGCTCAGAAAGGAGATCCTAAAGGCAGCAGCCCACAATCTCCCAGTGCTCATAACGGGCGAGTCGGGAACGGGAAAGGAACTCGTTGCCCATGCGATCCACCATGCCAGCTCTCGGAGGGTCTACCCTTTTGTTCGCATAAACTGCTCCGCCATCCCCAAGGATCTTTTCGAATCCGAGCTCTTCGGGTACGAGGGGGGTGCCTTCACGGGGGCCAAATCCAGTGGCAAGCCGGGGAAACTGGAATTGGCACACAGAGGGTCCCTGTTCCTGGACGAAATAGGGGACCTCCCTATGGAGATGCAACCCAAGCTCCTCCGGGTTCTCGAAGAAAAAGAGCTCGAGAGGGTGGGGGGCACAAGGGTCATCCGCACCGACTTCAGGCTCATTGCCGCATCCAACCAGGACATGGAAGGACTTGTGGCTCAGGGTCGCTTCAGGAGGGATCTTTTCTACAGGCTGAACGTCATCCGTATACACATTCCGCCCCTCAGGGAAAGGAGAGAGGATATCCTTCCCATAGCCA
>Ga0197142_1004843_pt1 | contig 10731 bp, 9 predicted proteins | sample GBS60_MetaG_FD_148614 | JGI IMG/M metagenome (GOLD analysis project Ga0197142, IMG submission 148614) | Sediment microbial communities from Great Boiling Springs, Gerlach, Nevada, United States - GBS 60_MetaG | ecosystem: Environmental > Aquatic > Thermal springs > Hot (42-90C) > Sediment...
TTAATGCGTTGCGTAAATTTAATATCAACGTTACTATAGCAACACAGACCGTAAATGTATTTGAGCAGGATGTACAGAGGGAGTTACCAGCATTATGTAGGTTAATCATAATCTTCAGGGTAGATATGAATACTGCTAAGCAATACTCATATCTGTTCAACGTTAACGAGTATAATATTTACACTTTACCATTGCATTACTTTTACTTTTATATGCAAGGAGAAGAAACAATCAGAGGGTTGGCGAAGAGTTATGTGATACAGTAATATATCGTTAGCGATATGACCTTACCTTTATAATTCCCTTAAACTTATATATTGTTGAGCTGTAATACATTCAGTATTACTAGTAATAATTCTTCAATAGACTAGCAATGAATGAAAGATTTAGACCGAAAACTATAAATCATGCCCGCGGGATCATTCATTATATAGATATTTTGATGTACAGATTGCAAGCAGAATATATACGATACTTTCCATGTTATAACAGTATTACAACATAGTTCAACTTCCTTAAATTAAGGACTATAGCTCATATTATTTATCTATTTATCTATCTATTTAACTTTGTTACATCAATGATCTGATTAGAGATGTATGATGGCAGAAACTCTCTATTACTGGTATCAACCTCTATAAGGATAGAGGCGTTCTTGACATACTCATATATCATCCTGTGCCTGAACCTCCTATGTACAACCACTATAATATTCTTCTTATCCTCTACATTGAGTAGGCGTTTTAGTGCATCTGATACATCATCAGATAGTAGCTCCATAGGTCCTATCTCATCGAATACTATCACATCTGTATCAGTATCAAGGAGGATAGACGCAGCCTTGCTGCACACACTTAGATCTACAGAGTATCTACCTATCCTTGGTCCATTTATGCCATGTATACTAGCAAGCCTTAACCTTAGACCAGAAGATACATCTAGCATATCGAACCCTATCCTTACTCCATGCTCTCTTACCTCCTCTGTGAGGATACCGCCTACACTTGTACCCTTCTCTTTCAGTATGGAGGTTATCCTTTTAAGTATGGTTGTCTTACCTATTCCAGGTCTACCGGTTAATACTATAAGCACCAATCTTAATCTAATAATAGTAATAATACAGTTACATAATAATATATGCCAATCGCATATGTATAAAATAATTAATTGTATGCATGAAGATGCATATATAATATAGAATACATTAAAAGAAAAATAAGGAGAGAACGTACTCGTTATCTTGTAACATCACCTATAGTAGGGTACAGTAACCTTCTCTCCAGGTTTACCCTCCTTCTGCTGTCTAACCTTCTTAATAGCCTCTTCGAAGTGTCTATGGTATATCTTTGCCTCTTCCACATGCTTTGCAGCCTCTTCAGGTGTAGGATATTTGTTCAGATACTCATGCAATACAAGCGATACAGCTGTATTCGCTACAGCCGCAACATCCGCCCCGCTAAAGTCCTCGCATGCCTCTGCTATCTTAACTAAATTGACATCCTCTGCCAATGGTTTGTTCTTTGTATGTATCTCCAGTATCTTCTGTCTAGCATACTTGTCTGGCATCCCAACATAGATCAACTTATCGAATCTACCTGGTCTGAGTAATGCAGGGTCTACCATATCCACTCTATTCGTGGCTGCTAATACAACTACCCCCTGTAATGATTGTATTCCATCCATCTCAGTGAGTAACTGACTTACTACCCTCTCAGTAACCATACTATCTCCACCCATGCCCCTTACAGGTGCTATGGAGTCTACTTCGTCGAAGAATATTACACATGGTGCTGCCTGCCTTGCCCTCCTGAAGACCTCTCTTACACCCCTTTCACTCTCACCAACCCACTTGCTCAGGAGCTCTGGCCCCCTTATGCTTATGAAGTTAGCTTCGCTCTCTGTAGCAACGGCCTTTGCTAGCATGGTCTTACCTGTACCCGATGGGCCATGGAGTAGTATACCCTTCGGCATGTTATGCCCTAACTTCTTGTATAGGTCTGGGTACTTCAGTGGCCACTCTACAGCCTCCTGTAGTTGCCTCTTGACATCCTCGAGCCCTCCTATATCACTCCATCTCACATCTGGGGTCTCTATATACACCTCTCTCATAGCTGATGGTGTAACCTCCTTTAGTGCCTCAAGGAAGTCATCCATAGTTACTATAAGTTTGTTGAGTACCTCTGGTGGTATCTTCTCATCCTCTAGGTTCAACTCTGGGAGTACCCTCCTTAGGCACTTCATAGCTGCCTCTTTGCATAGATACTCTAGATCTGCACCTACGAATCCATGGGTTGCATTCGCTATCCTCTCTAGATTAACATCACTTGATAGTGGCATATTCCTTGTATGTATCTGCAGTATCTCTAACCTCGCCTTCTTATCTGGTACCCTTATCTCTATCTCTCTATCGAACCTACCAGGTCTTCTTAATGCTGGATCTATAGCATTAGGTCTATTCGTAGCTGCTATAACTATGACCTTGCCTCTGGACTCTAGACCATCCATGAGTGAGAGTAACTGACTTACTACCCTCCTCTCAACCTCCCCTGTCACCTCCTCCCTCTTTGGTGCTATGGAGTCTATCTCATCTATGAATATTATGCTAGGAGCCTTCTCCCTTGCTTCCTTGAATATCTCCCTTAATCTAGCCTCACTCTCACCATAGAACTTGCTCATTATCTCTGGGCCTGAGATGCTTATAAAGTGAGCATTGCTCTCATTTGCTACAGCCTTTGCTAAGAGCGTCTTACCTGTACCAGGCGGACCGTAGAGTAGTACTCCTTTGGGTGCCTCTATACCTAACTTCTCGAATATCTCTGGATGCCTTAGAGGCAACTCTATCATCTCCCTAACCTTCTGTATCTCCTCCTTGAGTCCTCCTATATCCTCATATGTAACCTTTGGTACGCCCCTTATAGTCTCACCCTTCTCTGCTATATTGAATATGGTCTTCTGTGTTACTATAACGGCCTCAGCGTTGGATGGCTGTACAGCAACAACTTGGAATGTAAGTCTGCCACCGAAGTATGGTACCATAACATTATCCCCTTTGACTAGAGGTATACTCTCCAGAGCATCTGCAAGGTAACGTTCATCTATAGGGGGTATAGCCTCCAAAGGTGCTACTACCACCTTCTCTGCAGGAGAGGCCTTTATCTTCTTAACTATCACTGTATCGCCTATTGCAACACCAGCGTTATTCCTCACAAGCCCATCTATCCTTATTATACCCTTCCCTTCATCTGAGGGATAGAGTGGGAGACACTTGGCTACAGTTCTCCTCTTACCTTTGATCTCCACAACATCACCAGTAGATGCGCCTAGATTATCCATAGACTCATAATCTATCCTTGCTACTCCTCTACCCACATCCCTAGTATATGCCTCTAATACCTTTAGAGTAAAGACCTTCTGACTCATGATATTAGTTATAGTACCATTCATTTATATCTTTATACCTTTTGGTTATTACTATGATATACTGATACCAATATATATATAATAATGATCCCATAATACTAGAAGAGATGGGTAAGAGGATACTAGTACAGAGGAGAGGCAAGGGAGGCAAACAGTTCCGAGCCAACAGCATAGATAAGATAGCGCCAGTAGGGTATCCATTGTACAGGTTAGAGAGGCATGAAGGGGTAGTGGAGGATATACTACATGAAACAGGCAGGTATGCACCTCTAGCAAGGATAAGACTGGATGATGGTAGATACTGTTACATACCTGCATTACAAGGCATGTATGTTAATTCCACTATAACCCTAAATAGCAACGAGGTTAAATCTATGAGTGTGATGATGCTCAAGGATATACCTGATGGGACAAGCGTATGCCTAGTCGAGAGGAATCTAGGTGATGGCGGGAAGCTGGTTAGGGCTGCAGGTTCATCAGCAATAGTATTCTCACATTCTGGTGATACAGTGACCCTTAGGATGCCATCTGGGAAGTTCATAACAATCGATGGTAAATGTAGGGCTATGATAGGTAATATAGCAGGAGGAGGTAGGATAGAGAAGCCCTTCCTCAAGGCTGGCATGAAATGGTATGCTATGAGGGCAAGAGGTAGAAAGTGGCCTATAGTAAGAGGTGTTGCGATGGCTACTCCATTCCATCCACATGGCGGGGGGAGGCACCAGCACCCAGGTAAACAGACCTCTGTCAGTAGACTGGCTCCTCCAGGCAGAAAGGTAGGTAATATAGCACCAAGGAAGACTGGTAGAGCAAAGATAAAGAGGAGTTGATCAACAACATCTTTCATATATACTTTAGCTATGAGATAATCTTTAAGGAAATGTTTTTAAATAAAGCATTATACAGATTATTACCAAAGAATTGGGTGAGCATACAAGCAGATTACAATTGATGCAGAACATGCGCCTAAATAGGTTCATGAATGATGATGAGCTGATAGATGTCATAGGCAGGTTCGGTACTCCACTCTACATAATAGATGAGAATACTCTTCATGCGAAGGTTAAAGAACTACTAGATGCTTACAGTGGGTTCAAAGGCAGAAGACAGGTGGCATACTCAGTCAAGGCAAACTTCAACCCTGCAGTGATAAAGGCGTTTATAAAGGATGGTATAATGTTCGATCTAACCTCGCTAGGAGAGCTATACTTCTACATAAGATGCAAGGGCGATGTAGATAATGTCATATACACTAGCGTTGCAGAGGAGGAGTCAGAGTATACAGAGGTACTTAATGCCAATGTATCCAGGGTGGTTGTGAGTTCTTACAACGGACTGATCAATGTAATAAGGGCTGCGGAGAGTCTTAACATTAAACCTAAGGTAATGATAAGGATCAATCCAGAGGTAGGAGTCAAGGCTGAGGTCAAGGCATCTTACAGGCATGGTAAGTTCGGGGTACCATTCAATACTAACGCTAGAGATAGTGCAATGAATATGATAAAGTACATGATGAACAACGCTATGGACAGGATATCGTTCGAGGGCTTCCACTTCCATCTAGGTTCGCAGATAACAGACTATACATGCTTTGCACACGCATTGGATAGATTGGATACATTCATAGCAAATATGAAGAAGACATACCCTAAACTTAATGTAAATACGATCGATATAGGCGGAGGTACTCCTGTATCCTATGGGGAGTGTGTACCTACACCACATGAGATAGCATCATCAATAGTAGATAGACTGAATAGGATAGCAGATAACTACAACAAGGAACTTATGCTCATAGTTGAGAGTGGCAGATACCTGACAGCAGAGTCTACTATACTAGTGAGCAGGATAGTTAATACAAAAGAGTACACAAATGATAAATTCATAATAGCAGACTCGGGGTACCATATACTCCTCGATGCAGCACTACTCAAGCAGGAGTATCCCCAAGAGATATTCCCTAGGGATGGGCAGGCTATGAACAACCATAAAACGGGCAGTAACGGCAATAGGATACACCTAGTAGGCAGGCTATGCGATACATACGATGTATTCCCTATATCTAAGATGTCAACGTTGCACGATGCGATGGAGAACAAGTACGTGATATTCTACAACGTGGGTGCATACTCTATAGTATTCAACATGCCTTTCCACTGCCAGACCAAACCACCTATATTCATGAAACGCTCAGACGGCAAGGTTGTATTAGTAAGGAGACCTACTTCCATAGAAGAATTGTTCAAAGAAGAGGGCGGAGATTTGGTATAGAACCCAGCAAATAAACCACATCTATTATTTTATATTCCATAATCAATTCATTCCAGCAATAAGCATATATCCATCATTGAACTCTATGTATACTTGTTACAGATAGTAATTTATATATAATTTTATTCTTATTATAAAGTGAATTGGCAAAGATAAGAACACATGTATATATAACAGGCAAAGTCCAAGGAGTATACTTCAGGCAGAACATGCGTAATGTAGCAAGAAAGCATAACGTAAACGGATGGGTTAAGAACCTGAAGGATGGTAGAGTAGAGGCTGTCTTTGAGGGCGAAGAAGATAATGTGCATCAGGTCATCGAGTGGTGCCATATAGGACCCACTGGTGCTAGAGTGGATGACGTTGATGTAATATATGAAGAGTATAGAGGTGAATTCGATTCATTCGATATAATATATATATAATATATTAAAGATAATCAGTCCCTTACCTCCAATGGTATCACTAGATCAGCTATATCAACCCATACCCTTATGAACTTATCAACCATGTATAATACGTTAAGTATGCTTACATCCATACTAGCCTTATATGTATTAACATACTCTAAGAACCCCTTATACATCTTTATAACCTCTTGAGATTCTTTCCTATCGTTGTTGATGAATGCTCTTACTGCTCTATCCTGTATCCCATCCATACCCTTCACTGTATCTACAAATACGGTATAGTTACTATCTGAGGTATCTATGCTCAAGGCCTCCATGGCCATTGCTAACTCTACTATGCTATCCCCCGCATTCTCGAGTAGATGTGCAGCTATCCTATAGTCTAGCACTTCTACACTGCTTAGACCCATCCCTGCAGTAAGTCTATCCTTCAATGCTCCCCTCAACAATCTAACTAGGAGGAAGTACTGCCTATCTACCTCGTCATCCCTCCTTGTTATACTCTTCAGTATTGACTTCTCCTTACCCTCTAACGTTGCTATAACATCCCTATACATACCAGATACTATAGCACTCATCCTATAGAGTATCTTCTCTGGTTCTAGAGTGGTTGTATCTAGAAGGAACTGCGCTACTATATTAGTTGCATCCTCATCTATTATCTCAAGGCTTACCAGTCTCTCTATGGCATTCTTTATAACCTCCCTCTCTTCATAAGTTATGGTTCTACTAGATCTTACGTTTATGGTATCGTAGCCCAGCAGGTAAGCAGCCGTTATCTTATCTACTATACTTTCATGATACGGTAATGGATACCTTATAGTTATCTCTCTGCCCTTCCTTACTATACTACTCGGGTATATGAGCAGTGTATCATTATCCAATACCTCAACGAATAGTATACTACCTTTGGTTATAGTATGTCTATCTGCCCACTCCTTGGGTAATGAGAGGAGCAGGCTACTTCCTATACTCTGCACCCTTCTTGTATACTTCATTTAAATCAATTTATATTTTTTAAACGTTATTTATATATCATACTATCTATTATAATTAGATATTGTATGCAAGGGCGTTCGCACCAGGGCATATAACAGGGTTCGTAGAGTTCCCTAAGACAGAATCTAATATACTCTTCAGGGGCTCAAAGGGTGCTGGTGTATGCATAGAGAAGGGTATAACTACTGAGGTATGGGCATACAAGAGTGATGTTGATAGAGTAGAGGTAGAGGTAGATGGTTATACAAGCGATACTGAAGTATCCTCGTATGTTGTAAATGAGTATATTAACATGTTAGAATATCCAGTTTACATAAGGATTAAGCATAGAGTAGATATACCTATAGGCTATGGATTAGGCTCTAGTGGTGCAGCAGCGTTAAGCCTCTCGTACGCGCTGAATGAAGCACTTGGGACAGGGTTGAGTAAGCAGGATGCAGCAAGGATAGCACACAAAGCAGATATAGAATGCAGATGCGGTGCTGGAACAGTCATAGCCGAGTACCATGGTGGGTTTGAGATGAGGTTAAGTAGTGGGGCCCCAGGGATAGGGATTGTTAACAGTATACCCTTGCACGGGTACAAGATTATCGCGTTATGTATCAATCCATACCCTACAAGGGAGTTCCTTAGTAATAGGATGGATATGATAAACGGTTTAGGAGGAGAGATGCTAAAGAGACTTGTAGGCGATCCTTCAGTAGACGAGTTCATGGAGATGTCTCTAACATTCTCCAGGTCCATAGAGTTCATCAGTAATGATGCATCAACGATCATAGATAGGTTAAGAGAGTACGGTTACAGAGCATCTGTAGCGCTATTCGGCAATACTATATTCTCCATAGTCAAGGATTGCTATGCTGCACATCTATACTCAATACTTGCAGGTATCAAGGATGAGAGGAGCATACTGCTAATCTCTGATGTAGATAACATAGGCGCTAGGTTGATATGATGATACCCAAAGGACATCCTAGGGCAGAGTCGTTAAGGATAAGGGAGAGGCTCGTGGACTGCTATAAGAGGGGTATAGTTGTAGAGCAGGGTCTTATAGCACATGGAAGGGGAGAGGCATACGACTACCTCCTCGGTGAGAGGAGTAGTGTATACGCTAAAGATGCATGTAAAGCAGCTGCTGCTATGCTACTGCTAGCAGATAACCCAGTGATATCAGTGAACGGTAATGCCGCATGTCTATCAGCAAAGGAGTTGGTAGAACTATCTAAAGTGGTTAACGCAAAGTTAGAGGTGAACCTATTCTACAGGAGCTACGAGCGTGAGAGAGCTATAGAGGAGTTACTCAAGGCAAACGGTGCAGAGTACGTTTATGGTGTAGGAGATGATGCAGATACCACTATAGACGAGTTGATGAGTGAGAGGAGGAGGGTAGATAGTAGGGGTATATACTCAGCCGATGTGGTGTTTGTACCATTAGAGGATGGTGATAGGACGGAGGCTCTTATAAGATTGGGAAAGAAGGTTATAGCAATAGACCTGAACCCATTATCTAGAACTTCAAGATATGCACATATAACCATAGTAGATAACATGGTGAGGGCTATTCCTATAATGGTAGAGTATGCTAGAGAACTTGCACTCTACCCAAGGAATAGATTGGAGGATATAATCAATGGGTTCGATAACAAGGCAAACCTATCTGCATCAGAGGAGTTGATACGGAAAGGAGGTTACCATGGATAAGGTCACAGTAGAGAAGTTACTTGCGATGAAAGGTAGCAAGAGGATAGTGGTTATAACAGCGTACGATTACACTACAGCAAAGATATGCGATGCTGCAGATATAGATGTGATACTGGTAGGAGATAGTGCAGGTATGGTCATGCTAGGCTATGATAGAACTACAAGGGTGACTATGGATGAGATGCTCGTATTCTGTAGGGCTGTAGCTAATGCAAAGCCTAGAGCCCTTATAGTAGCTGATATGCCATTCATATCGTATCAGGTTAGTACAGAGGAGGCTGTATATAATGCATGTAGATTCATCAAGGAGGGTGCAGATGCAGTAAAGTTAGAAGGTGGCAGAGAGATACTCAGTAAAGTAAAGGCCATAGTAGACGCAGGCGTACCTGTGATGGGTCATATAGGTCTGAAGCCACAGACCGCATTACTATGGCAGGGCTATAAGGTACATGGCAAGAATATAACTGATGCACTACATATAATAAACGATGCTTCTGCTCTACAGGAAGCAGGGGTATTCTCCATGGTACTTGAACAGGTTACAGCAGAGACAGCAGGCATAATAACTAGGATGTTGAAGATACCTACGATAGGCATAGGTTCAGGTAGCGCATGCGATGGTCAAGTGCTAGTTATACATGATATACTGGGATTGTACACTGCTCCAAGGTTCGCTAAACGTTACACCAACCTATACGAATCTATACTCAGTGCCGTATCAGCGTACAGGGACGATGTAGTGAATGGCAGATTCCCTAGTGATGAGTATTCATTCCATATGACCGAAGAGGAGTACAAGACATTATCTCTGGAGTTGAAGCGTAGAGGCGTAGAATCATGAGCGAGCATCCATCCAAGGATATAGTAGGTTCATGTGGTGACGAGTTGAAGGACAAGAAGATAATACTATGTGTAACAGGGAGTGTTGCAGCATATAGAGCAGTAGAACTAGCAAGGTTGCTGATGAGGCATGGTGCCGATGTGCATACTGTAGCAAGTAAGAGAGCACTGAAGTTCGTTACCAAGGATATACTATCATGGGCTACATCCCACGAGGCTATCGTTGAACTCACATGGGAACTAGAGCATATAACGCTAGTTAAAGAGGCAGATATCATAATCATATACCCATGTACAGCAGCTACGCTCTCAAAGATAGCATATGGTATAGATGATACAAGCGTAACTACTGTAGCAGGCGTTGCACTGGGGCTAGGTAAACCACTGCTTATAGCAGTTGCTATGCACGAACCGATGTACGGTAACCCCATACTCAAGGAGAGTATGAAGAGGCTAGAACCATACGCTAAATTCATCAGTCCCAAGATAGAGGAGGATAAGGCCAAGGTTGCAGAACCAGAAGAGGTACTGCGTATAGTTGTAGATACCATAAACCACTCTAATATATTGAAGGGGAGGCGTATACTTGTGACAGCAGGTGCTACAGTAGAGCATATAGACCCAGTGAGGGTAATAACCAACCTATCCTCAGGTAGGTTCGGCGTGGCGATAGCTAGGGAGGCTATGCTCATGGGTGCTGATGTAACACTGGTGTATGCTCATGGTAAGGTTGAACCACCAGAGGGTATGAGGGTTATAAGAGTAAGTACAAGTACTGATATGCATGATGCTGTAATGAATGAATTGAGCAGTAAGAGATACGATGTAGTTGTTATGAACGCTGCGGTATCTGACTTCAGACCAGTAGATTCAAGCATGAGTAAACTGGATAGCAAGAATAGGATAAGATTGACTCTAGAGCCTACAGAGAAGATAGTAGACAAGGTTAAGGATGTGAGCCCTAGTACACTGCTAGTGGCATTCAAGGCAGATAGTATAGATAATAGCCTGGTAGAGAAGGCAATGAGGAGGATGGAGGAGTGTAATGCAGATATAATGGTAGCAAACGATCTGAAGAGTATAGACTCTG
>Ga0197142_1004844_pt1 | contig 10730 bp, 8 predicted proteins | sample GBS60_MetaG_FD_148614 | JGI IMG/M metagenome (GOLD analysis project Ga0197142, IMG submission 148614) | Sediment microbial communities from Great Boiling Springs, Gerlach, Nevada, United States - GBS 60_MetaG | ecosystem: Environmental > Aquatic > Thermal springs > Hot (42-90C) > Sediment...
GACGCAGACGCAGATATATCTCCTGATCCCCGTTCGCGCAGCGCTCCATGATCCCTGGCGCTCCCCTTGTTGTGCTCATTCCTTTGATGAGCGGTGCCGCGATTTTTGTGCTCAGGCGCTGGATAAGAGCCGAGGCTGTTGTCGCAGCATTGCTATGTCTGCTCATCAGCGCGCTGATCATTTTCATGCCAACCACCCCTCTGCCCATTGTGCCCGGCGCGAATGTCGCAATTTCGCTGGACGCTCCGCTGGAGGTGCTGGGGCGGACATTGCGCGTGCAGCCCGAGGATCGTGCGCTGTTAGGGCTGTTGTTCATCGCTGCGGCGCTTCTCTTCCTTCTCTCCTGGCGCGTGCCTCAGGGAAGCCTCTTTGTGCCGCTTGGGTTAATGGCGCTTGCCGCGCTTGTCGCTGCGCTGCTGGTTAGCCCTTTTCTATACGCCGCTTTGGCGTTCGAAGCAGCGGCTGCTTTTGCTGTGTTGATGATCCAGGCAGAACGCGGCGGGGAGCGCTCAACCTTGGGAGCTTTGCGTTACCTGATTGCGGTGACATTGGCCATGCCCCTGCTTCTGCTCGCCGGGTGGGTGATTGATAGCGCGAGCGTGCCTAGCCCTGTGGACGCAGCGTCTGCAGAGTCCACATACGGCGCGGCTGCTATTCTGCTCCTTATCAGCTTCGGCTTATTGCTAGGCGCTATTCCGATTTTTACTTGGATACATCCGGTGGTCCACGATGCGCCGCCGCTGGTGGCTGCTTTCTTAACCGCGGTAGGCATAGGGGCAGCCAGCTTCTTGTTGATGAAGCTGTTACAGGCTTATCTATGGCTGCGCCTTATTCCGTTGTTCGGTCAGTCCCTCATTGCCGGTGGTCTGGTCATGATTGCTTTCGGTGGAGTGCTGGCTTGGGCGCAGGGGAGTTTCTCACGCTTGCTGGCCTGTGCTGTCTTCGTTGAAGTCGGCTGCTTGTTACTCAACCTAGGAAGCGCCTCACAAGCCGGCGCCGAGGCAGTTGCTTTCTCGTTGCCCGCTCGCGCACTTGCGCTAGGTACGTTTGGGCTGGGCGTGTGGCGCCTGCGCGCAGCGCGCAACAGCGATGACTTTGTCGCTGTCCGTGGTTTGCGTGATGTGTGGGGAGGCTTGGCGTTGGGGATCGGCGGCTTGTCGCTGGCCGGTTTGCCCGGGACGCTGGGCTTTGTCTCGCGTTGGCTCACTATCCAGGCCTATGGCCTCAGCGATCCGGAGAGCCTAGCGCTGTTGAGTTTTGCCCAGATAAGTATCGGGGTCGGCCTTGTGCGCGGTTTAAGCGCGATGTTTCAACAGAGCGATCCCGAGCTTGTTGGGGATTTGTCGAGAAGCGAGATGCTTGATCTGGGCTGGGCAAATCGAATCCCTGTTTATCCCGCGCGCACGCCGGCGACTGCACCGACAGTGATCGGAATTGTCGGAATTGTGAATCCTCTGTCTGACGTGCTCAGCCGGCTGCGTCAGCAGCTTGATGAGCGTCTGCCTGTCGCCGCCGGCGCTGTGGCGCTGGTGGTGCTGGGCTTGTGGCCAGAGCCGCTGGCTTGGTTGGCCAAGGCCGCTGCACAGCCTTTTCTCTTCTCGCCTTAAGCGGGCCATGATGTGTGTTGCCAACAAAGGCGCATCTGTTGTGCGCCCAGCGTGCTGCCCCTATCTATGAGCAGTACAATGAAAGCGCAGTCAGCTACTTAGCTGACTTGCATGAACGAAGTTCAACTATCAGGAGTAGCAAGACCTATGGCAGTGAAGACCCCAACCAAGACCACTGCTCCCGCAAAGAGTAATGGGAAAGCCAAGGCTACCCCGGCGAAGAAGCAGTGGGTTTTTCTGTTTAACGATGAGAAAGGCGTAAGCAAGGTGGCCAAGACTTGGCAAGAGCTCCGAGAGTTGCTCGGCGGTAAAGGTGCTGGCCTATTCGACATGACGCGGGCTGGACTGCCGGTGCCGCCCGGGTTCACCATCAGCACTGAGGTATGCACGGAATTCGTCAAGGCCGGCAACAAGATCCCCAAGGAGGCGTGGGAGCAAACGCTGGATGCGATGAAGGCGATCGAGAAGCAGACGGGCAAGAAATTCGGCGGCGGCGTTCCAGGCGTGCGCCCGCTGCTGGTCTCGGTCCGCTCCGGCGCGCGCGAGTCTATGCCAGGCATGATGGAGACGGTGCTGAACGTGGGATTGAACGATCGCACTGTTGAGGAAATGGCCGAGGTCACCAAGAACCCGCGCTTTGCCTGGGATAGCTATCGGCGCTTGCTGATGATGTTTGGCAGCACGGTGCTAGGCATCCCCGACGAGAAGTTCGACGAGCCGATGGAGCACCTGAAGCGCGAGAAGGGCTATACCAGCGATACCGACCTCACCACCGATGACCTGAAGGCGCTGGTGGACATCTTCAAGCGGGTGATTCGAGAGGAGACCGGTCGTGACTTCCCGCAAAACGTGTATGACCAGCTCAAGGAATGCGTGATGGCTGTGTTCCGCAGCGCCACCGGCCACAAAGCGCGCACTTATGCTAAGCAGATGGGCTGGAAGAGCACGCTGCCCACGGCAGTGAACGTAGTGACCATGATCTTCGGCAACATGGGGAACGACAGTGCGACCGGTGTGGCCTTCACCCGCAACCCATCCACCGGCGAGAAGAAGATCTTCGGCGAATATTTGGTGAACGCGCAGGGTGAAGACGTGGTGGCCGGCATCCGCACGCCCAAGCCGATCGACGAGCTGGCCAAGGAGATGCCCAAGACCTACAAAGAGTTCGTGCGCATCGCCAACCTGCTGGAGAAGCATTACAAGAACATGCAGGATGTGGAGTTCACCATCGAGCAAGGCAAGCTCTACATGCTTCAGACCCGCAACGGCAAGCGCACCGCCAAGGCCGCCATCAAGATCGCTGTGGATATGGCCAAGGAGAAGCTGATCACAAAGGAAGAAGCGGTGAAGCGCGTGACGCCGGCGGATGTGGACTTCCTCCTGCATCCTCAGTTCGATGACCAGGCTGTGCAAGACGCCAAGCATGAAGGCCGGCTGCTGACCACTGGCGTCAATGCTTCGCCAGGCGCTGCTGTCGGCATGTTGGCTTTCGACGCTGACCTTGCCGAACAATGGGGCAAAGAGGGCAAGCCGGTGATCCTGATCCGGCCGGAGACCAAGCCCGACGATGTGCATGGCATGGTGGCGTCTAAGGGCATCCTCACTGCTCGAGGCGGCGCCACGTCGCACGCGGCGGTGGTCGCCCGCCAGTTCGGCATCCCGGCGGTGTGCGGCGCGGATTCACTGCAGATCAACCTGGCCGAGCGCGTCGTCACCAGCAACGGCCATGTGCTGCGCGAGGGCGACTGGGTCTCGATTGACGGTGGGCGCGGCGAAGCGTATGTCGGTCAGTTGCCGATGGTGCATCCTTCGTTCGAGGAGCAGGAAGACCTGGTGACGCTGCTCAAGTGGGCCGATGAGATCAGCGCGCGCAACAGCCGCGTGGGCGAGGATGGCAAGCCGCGCCGTGGGTTGCAGGTATGGGCCAACGCCGATTACCCGAAGGACGCCGAGCGGGCGCGCGCTTACGGTGCGCGCGGCATCGGCCTGTGCCGCACCGAGCACATGTTCTTCGAGACCGATCGCTTGCCCATCGTCCAGCGCATGATCTTGGCTAATTCGGATGAGGAGCGCCAGCGCGCCCTGGACGAGCTATTGCCCTTCCAGCGCGAGGACTTCGCCGGCATCTTTCGCGTCATGACCGGCCTGCCGGTCATCATCCGCCTGATTGACCCGCCGCTGCACGAGTTCCTCCCGTCGCGCGAGGACCTGCTGCGCGACGTGGTGCGCTACGAGACCAAGCGCCAATACGAGGCCCTGAGCGAGGAAGAGCAAGCCGATTACCAGCGCAAGCAAAGTTTGCTCCAGGCGGTGAACGCGATGCATGAGCAAAACCCGATGATGGGCCTGCGCGGCATCCGCCTGGGGATTATGATCCCCGGTCTGATCGCCATGCAGGTGCGCGCCATCTTCGAGGCCGCTTGCATGGTGAAGAAGGAAGGCTACGAGCCGATGCCGGAGGTGATGATCCCGCTCACCGGCCATGTGAACGAGCTAAAGCGCGTGCAGCCAGAGCTGGAGAAGGTGGCCCACGAAGTAATGGCTGAGCACGGGGTCAAGGTGAAGTACAAGTTCGGCACCATGATCGAGATCCCGCGCGCGGCCTTGACCGCTGATGAGGTGGCGACGATGGCCGAGTTCTTCTCCTTCGGCACGAACGACCTCACCCAAATGACCTATGGCTATTCGCGCGACGACGCCGAGCGCAGCTTCCTGCTCAAGTATGTGGAAGAGGGCATCCTGCCCGATAACCCCTTCCAGACGCTCGATCGCGAAGGCGTGGGCCAGCTCATCAAGATGGCAGTTCAGAAGGGGCGTGCGACGCGGCCAACGCTCGAAGTGGGGATCTGCGGCGAGCACGGCGGAGACCCGCGCTCGGTGGCCTTCTGCTACGAGGCCGGTTTGAACTATGTGAGCTGCTCGCCGTTCCGCGTGCCGATCGCGCGGCTGGCGGCCGCGCATGCGGCGTTGGCGCATTAGCCAACCTTTGGCGTTCCCAAGGCCGAGCGAGACTCGCTCGGCCTTTCTTTTTCGGCCAACGTGCGGATGGCCAATCGCGCGGCTGCCAGGTCCCAGAGCGCGTGGCCGACGCTCTTGAAGATCACCGGCCGGCCAGGCGTGGGCTTGGCCCCTGAGAGGGCAGCGGAGAGCGGCGTGACCTGTGACCAGTCCACGCCGGCCTGGATCAGGTCGCCCGCTTCGCGCTGCGCGCCTTCGAGCGTATCCACGAAGAGGCTGGCGCGGCGCACCAAGTCAGCCGGCAGCTCGGCCATCTGAGGCGTGTAAGCGCCCACGGCAGCGATAAACACGTCGTCGTGAACGCGGTCGTCGAACAGCGGCTGTCGGCTGGTGGTGGCGGTGATGATCAAGCCACAGGCCGGCAGGATGTCTTCTGCCGTGCCGACCGCTTGCGCGTTCACCCCTTGCTGACGCGCGGCGTGTGCCAGCGCCTCGGCGCTGTCGAACGTGCGTGCGCAGATGAACACATCGCACCGAGGCAGCCATTGGGTGAAGGCCTCTAGGTGGGCTTTGCCCTGCACGCCGGCGCCCATGATCAACAGCGGGCCGCGCTGCGCTTGGGGGCTGGCCAAGTGCTGCGCAGCGAGCAGCGAGAGCGCCGCTGTGCGCCGCGCAGTGACCGCCTGCCCGTCCAGCAGCGCCAGCCGCTGACCGGTGCGGGCATCCATAACGATCACTTCGCCTTGAACGCTGGGCAGGCCGCGCGCTCGGTTGTGCGGATGGACGGTGACCAGCTTGGTGATGGCCAGTGTGCCGTCGGTCGCCGGCATGGCCAGCAACGCGCCATCGGCGCTGAGCGGCATGATCAAGCGCGGGGGTGCAACCGCTTGCGCATCGCGGATCACGCTGCTCAGCTCGTTGGCCAGTTCTGAATAGGGGAGCAGCGCCTGCGTCGCGTCCCAGTCGGCAATGTGCATTGCGCGCATTCTACGCACAGATGGCACCCTGGGAGCGTTCATGCAAGGGTCAGAACCTGGGTGGGCGACGGCACTGCCGTCGCCCACCCTCTATAAGAAGATTGACCGTAGCCAGTGAGTAGCGCGCACGCGGTTGTCTCTTTGGGTGAACGCAGTCGGCGCCTTTGCGCTATAAGAGGGCGGCATCTGCCGGATTCGCTAGAATCTTGGGCATGGCATCGCCCATTTCGCCCGAACTGCTGGAGATTTTGCGTTGTCCGTACTGCGTGAGCACTGCCACGCGCCAGCCCGGCGAGGATCCAGGCCGGCTGATCCTCTACAAAGACTGCTGGCTGATCGAGCCGGTCTATGGCCGTAAATACCCGATCAAAGATGGCATCCCGATCATGCTGATCGAGGAAGGCGAGAAGTGGATGCACGTTAAGCCAGAAGACCTGCCGATCCCGCCGCCGCCAGATTAGCACGCTTCCTCGCCCTTCATGCGCTTGCTTAAGGCCCTCACCGTCCTGCTAGCCGTCGGCGGCGTGATCGCGCTGATCGTCGCTGCGCGGGCCACCCCTCGCCCGTTGATGCGCATCGCGGCCATCCAGCCGGCGATGAACTTTGGCTACGTGCGCGTGCAGGGCACGGTGATGGCCTTCCCTTCGTTCTCAGCCCGCGACCGCTATCTGAGCTTTCGGATTTGGGACGGCAGCGGGGAGCTGCGCGTGACGGCCTATCGGGCGGTGGTGGATGCGCTGCTGTCCGGCGATCGCATCCCGCTGCCCGGAGATCGCGTGAGCGTCGAGGGCACGCTGCGCATCCGCGACGACGAACCTTCGCTCATCCTGAATGCCGCTGATGGCTTGCTGATTGAGACGCCAGCAGCGACGAGCGTTCAGCTTTCAGCGCTTGGGGATGTTGCGCTGGGCGAGCGGGTCGAGGTCACTGCCCAGGTGCGTCGCGCGCGGCCCATCGGCCCGGCGTTGTCGGTGATCACGCTGCGCCACGGCGATGCGACTGCTGATGCGCTGCTTTCGCGGGCGTTGCCGGCGCTGGCGACGCTGTCGGTTCCGGAAGCTGGCGATTGGGTCACCGTTGCCGGCGCAGTCGGCGAATATCGCGGCAATAAACAGGTGCTGGTCACGGCGGTGCGCCCTGCGGCTGCGCTCGATACACCACGTTGGCCAATCGCCGAGTTGAACAGCGACTTGGTCGGGCGCTGGGTCGGCATCGAAGGACAGGTGACCGACCTACGGCCATTCCGGGCGGGCATGCGCGCCGACGTGACCGATGATTCCGGGGGCAGCATCACCATCGTGATGTTTGATGAAATTTGGAACGGGCTGCCGTTCTCGATGACGCTGGACATCGCGGATCGGCTTGCGGTGGCCGGTGAGGTGAGCGAATATCGGGGGCGGGTCGAGTTGATCCCGCAGTTGCCGGCGGACGTGCGATTGCTGGCTGCACCGTGATTCTTTTGTTATTCCACGAGGAGGGCGACGGCGAAGACTTGCGCTTGAACCGCGTGTCCCTCCGCGTAGATCTTGAGCGATTCAATGGTGCGGACATTTGGGAGGTAAGGCAGCAGGTTGTCCGTCTCCCAGCGAACGCGCTGGCCGAGTGGCACCTTAACATGCTTGCGCTGGGGATTGGCCAACATAGTGTCGGGTAATAGCGCCGCGCCAGCGGACATCTGGGGCGTGCCGACTGCGTAGAAGCCCTGAATCCACTCGCGGCTGTTCTCCTGGTCGTCGCGCCAGGTGATGGCGACCAGCAAAGGGCATTCGCTGCCGAGGCTGGCGCACACCGGCAACTCCTGGCGGAGTATGGCGAACTCTATCACCAGCCGCACGTCGCGCGCGCCATCCACCCGCGCGTCCAGCACTTGGGCAATGCCCGTGCGTCCCCAACCGAGGTTTGTCCCTAGGCGTTCAAGCAACAAGGCGCTTCCCGCGGGTTGTTCTGTGACGCGGACGACGCCAGGCGTGGCGTCTGGCTGACCGGTGCGTGTTTCAATGGTCCAAGCTGGCTGTAGAGGCGAAGTGAACTGGCCGTTGCGCACCAGGCTGCGCGGCGGGGGCAGAGCGCCGGCCAGGCTAGAGCGCGTGGCTATCGTGCGCTGGCCGGCGTTCAAGTTCACTGCCAGGTCATTGTCGCGGTTCACCACTGTTGCGCTTCCCGCTACAACGTGGACCCGCAGTGACTCACCGCTGACCTCTGCGACGTAAATGCCCGGTGTCCTGGTCTGCGCAGTCGCATAATCGCCTGCCAATTGCAAGGTGAACCGGCGGTTGGCCTGTGGGATCGTGATTTGCGCACGCCCCTCGCTGAGATAGAGCGTGTATTCATCTTGCGCTGTGCTGGCGGGGAAGCGCGGCAGGCGCGCGCGCGCGATCCGCAGACGCGCATTCGCGTGGAGCTGCGCGGTGAGCAGCGCCTGCGGCGGATCAGTGCGCGGGTCGAATACAGTCAACAGACCGGCTGAATCGGTGCTAAGGGCGATGAGGCTGCCCTCGCTCACGTCATAACCCTCGAGCGAGACCGCACTGGGCGGATCGCGGTCGCTCTGGTCGGGCCGCCAAACGCCCATCTGGCCCGCCTGGAGCTGAACATTGATGCCGGCCTCGATCATGGCAGAGTTGTAAAAGGCCAGCCCGGCCATCGGCACGCCTATCGTCAGCGCACAGCAGGTCAGCAGGGCGGCGGATAGCACAGCCCAGGCGATCCGTTCAGGAGAGCGGCTCACCGTCTGTCTATGCCCAGGTCTTGCGCATGCTCCAGCGCCATAGCGAGGGCCGGTTGGAATCGGTGCGTTCGATGCGCTCGGCTGCTGCGCGGCTTCGTTGATGCGCGATCAGGGTCGCCGCGATGGATGCCACGTCGCTGTGGATTGGGGATTGCTCCTCAATTTCAAAGCGATCTTCCACAAAGCGAGTGTCGAACTGGCCGGCTTGGAAGCGCGTGGAGCGGAAGAGCTGTTGATGAAACGGCACGTTGGTCTTCACACCGACGATGCGGATCTCGTTGAGCGCGCGCTTCATGCGCAAGATGGCTTCGGCGCGCGTGTCGCCCCAGCAGATCAGCTTGGCGATCATCGAGTCGTAGTAAGGGGTGATCTCGTAGCCTTCATACACGCCGCTCTCCACGCGCACGCCAGGACCGGTTGGGAAGTTCAGACGTTTGATCACGCCGGTGCTGGGCATGAAGTTGGCGAAGGGATCCTCGGCGTTAATGCGGCATTCGATGGCCCAGCCGTTCATCTCGATGTCCTCTTGCTTGTAGCGCAGCGGCCGGCCGCGCGCGATGCGGATCTGCTCCTTTACGATGTCCACGCCGGTGACCCGCTCGGTGATCGGGTGCTCGACTTGCAGGCGGGTGTTCATCTCCATGAAGTAGAAGTTGCCTTGCTTATCGAGCAAGCATTCGATCGTGCCGGCGTTGACGTAGTTCACAGCCTGGGCGGCGCGCACGGCCATTTCGCCCATTTTGGCCCGCAGCTCCGGCGTGAGCGCCGGCGAGGGGCATTCCTCGACGAGCTTTTGCCGCCGCCGTTGCAGGCTGCATTCGCGTTCGCCGAGGTGAATGATGTTGCCGTAGTGGTCGCCGAGCAGTTGAAACTCGATATGGCGCGCGCCTTCCACCAGCTTCTCCAGATAGACTGCGCCGTCGCCGAACGCGGACTCGGCCTCGCGGCGGGCGCTGGCCAGCAGCGCCGGCATCTCCTCTAAGCTGCGCACCTCGCGCTGGCCCTTACCGCCGCCGCCGGCGCTGGCCTTGATCAACAGCGGGAAGCCGATCTTGGGGGCGATGTTCAGCAGCTCCTCGTCGCTGAGGTCGGCTTCGCCCTCCGTGCCGGGGATGACGGCCACGCCGGCGCGCTGGACGGTGGCGCGGGCGACGGCTTTATCGCCCATCTTGGCGATCGCGCTAGGCGAGGGGCCGATGAACACGATCCCCTCGTCGGCACAGGCCTGGGCGAAGTCCTCACGCTCGGCCAGGAAGCCATAGCCGGGGTGGATCGCGTCGGCCTCGGCTTTCTTGGCCACCTCCAGGATTTTGTCTATCCGCAAGTAGGAATCGCGGGCCGGCGGCGGGCCGATGTGATAGGCCTCGTCCGCGAAGCGCACGTGCAGGGCGTTGCGGTCCACGTCGGAATAGACGGCGACGGTGCGGATGCCCAGTTCATGGCACGCTCGGATGATGCGCACGGCGATCTCGCCGCGGTTGGCAATCAGGATCTTCTTGAACATCGCTCGTCTATGCTAACACCACTCTCCTTCCTGCGGGTGGGTGCATGCACCCATCCGAGCAGCCTTCCACACAGGCGATACTGCCAGCGAGGGGTGAAACCCATATAGAGGGTGGGCGACGGCACTGCCGTCGCCCACCCAGCGTTATGAATGCCTCCTCTGTGGGGTTGTCCTGAGTGAGGGTCGCTCAGTGGGTATTAAAAAAAACCCCGGCGTTGATCACCGGGGGTGTGTCTTGGCCTCGCACGCTACGGATGATTGACTAGGGAATCTGCTCGGTGGTCACCTTGCACTGTTTGCCGCCGGCGATGGCGTTGGCCTCGCGCACGAAATCCTGCCCTGAGCTATACCCCCTAAACACTTTGCGCACCGTGCCGTTGGGCGCGATCAGCACCACGTGGGGCACTCCGTTCACGCGATACGCTCTGGCGATGGCATCGCTGTGGTTGCGGATAACCGGGAAGGTAATCCCATGCCGGCTGGCGTAGCCCAGCGCGTCACTGTCTGAATCGTCGTAGATGTTAACGACCATGAAGAGGACGCCCTTGTTGCGCACCTCTTGGTGGGCTTTGACCAGCGCCGGTGCTTGCTCGTTACAGTATCCACACCAACTGGCTGCGAATTGAAGCACGACGCCACAGCCCTTGAGTTTGCTCAGCCAAATCTCACGCCCGGCTAAGTCCAGCACGTGGAAGTCGGGCGCGGTGCCGCGGACGGCACTGGCCGGCGCAACGGATAAACCAAGCACTACGCTCACGCACGCAATGAGTGAGACAAAACGAATCTTCTTCATGTTTTTATCCCTCGCTGTTCAAACACTGTGGAAGCCAAGACTGATGCGAGTATAAAGCCAGCCTTTTGTTTTGGCAAATAGGCGTACGTGCGTGGCGGCAAGAACGCGAAAAGGATGCGCTCGGCGTGGGATATGCTTACCCTATGCGCGTAAGCCGCAAGCA
>Ga0197142_1004845_pt1 | contig 10728 bp, 8 predicted proteins | sample GBS60_MetaG_FD_148614 | JGI IMG/M metagenome (GOLD analysis project Ga0197142, IMG submission 148614) | Sediment microbial communities from Great Boiling Springs, Gerlach, Nevada, United States - GBS 60_MetaG | ecosystem: Environmental > Aquatic > Thermal springs > Hot (42-90C) > Sediment...
ACAATCTTCTCTTTCTGCTCGTCGCTGAGGTTGTCGGAACGGTAGTAGAAGACGGTAATCTCGTGTTCTCGGAACAGGGAAGGTTGCCCACGCTTGAGGGCAGCGTATTCTTTTAGCTCGTGCAGCATAATCGGCGTCTCGCCGTGGCTCGCATTGAACTCCTTCACATGGCGTTTGAGCTGCTCGATGAGGTCGTCGCGATGGGTGAGGAACAGAATATCGCAGTGAGGCACTTCGCCTGCCCGAATCAGGCGTCCGAGCAGCTCAATGAGCTTCACAATCACCAGCGTCTTACCGCTACCCGTCGCCATCCAAAAGCTCATGCGATTGATGAAGGCTTCGTAGGGAATCTTGCTCCTCTGGCTGTCGTAGTAATCGGAGTAATGCTCTAAAAGTAGGGGAGCAAAAGCAGGGCGCAGTTCTATAGAGAAGTCCTCAGACAATCCATTATCCCGGTACCACTGCCAGAGCTTCTGCCTACGCTGGTGATTCGCCTGCTCCTCCTCTCCAGGCTGATAATCGCCGAAATCCTCGTAGTACTTCCAAAGCGCCTTGAGGGCATTCTTGAGAGCGTGTTGCTGGTAGTCCCAGAGCGTTTTCTCGCGTGAGAAGGTGCTCAGGTCAAAGTCCACCCACGCCGCCGGAAGTCGGTCGTCTGGGATGCTTTCCACCATGTGCTGAAGATAGATGCGCGTCATAGAATCCCTCCAAAGCCTTCTTCTTTGAGTTTTGCCCGGACGAAATCACGTACCTGTTCTGCCAGTGACACAGCACATTTTGCCTCTTCCACGGTAGGGAAAGCGATCGGGTCGTAACGGACCTCAACGGCATAGGTAGTGAGGGACGGAGCATCCCATTCGATGAGCTGTTGAAACTCAGGGGCTATCTGGGTACAGCGCATAATGAGAAAGGCGATATCGTGGGTACGCGGAACCTCTTGCCCGTGAAAGATAAGGAACGCTTTGAGATACTTTTCAGCGCATTGCGGCATATGGAAACATATAGCATCGGTAGCAGGATCTTCGGTCGCCAATCCATCCCTGCCAATTTTTAGATCGCTTTCAGCCTTGCGTATCCAGAGTCCTACGGCCTCGTCGTTCATATCGGCACTCCCTCTTTGAGCACATAATACGCAAGAAAACCTGTATTCTCCTTGCGGGACTGCACCAGGCCTTCGGACTGGAGGATGACATCTGCGTAGAAGCCAAGTTTGGCAAAGCGAAGACTGAGCTTTGTGGTGATGCGTTGTTTCTCCTCTTGAGAGGGTTCTCGATCGGTGATAACAAAGAAGTCCCAGTCACTATCGACTCGGGCCTCACCCCGGGCGCGACTGCCAAAGAGCAGGATGCGAAGCACCCGATACCCCGCCTGCTCGACCTCCTCGGTGAGGATGGCTTTGGCTTGCGTCAATACATCCTGCATCATCTTCACCACCAGATTAATGGTTTGATGCGCCGCCAGTCTAAGGTTTTCAGGTCTACGGTCTCGCCGTCGGCGAACTCTACCCGGGCGGGCTTCTTTGGGTCCTCTGGATCAGGGTGAATGCGTCGGATCCACTTGCCCGTGAGGTTGGAGATAGTCTCCGCCACGTCAATGTCGTCATAGAGCTTGCTCAAGTCCACCTTCACCGCGCCTTTTTCCAGGTCCACCTCCAACGCCTCTAGCATCTTCAGGTCGCGCAGGAAAAGGTACTGGCATGGGTCTTCGTACGCAGGTGGGATGAAGAGGTCGTCTTCTGCGTATCGAGCGCGTCGCAGGGTATCCTCAAATTGTTCGAGTTCGTAGTATTTCACGAAGTGGCTGATACCTTTGCCATCAGGCAACGCCTGACCGTTTTTCCACTTATCTGAAAAGACCACCTTCTTAATTCGCGGAACAATCAGGGTGTAAAAATACTCTCCTTGCTCAATAAGAATATACCTTCGTCGCTTTCCGTCATTTCGGCATAGGTTGATGACTGCGTGCGCCGTTGTTCCAGAGCCAGCGAAAAAGTCCATGACCAAATCATTTTCGGCAGAAGCAACTTGGAGAAGTAATTGAACCAGCGAAACAGGCTTTGGTTTGATACGGTCTACATCCACCTCTGGAAACAGCGCGGATAGCTCTCGGGTAGCATCCGCGTTTGTGCCCACAGGCAATCCATTATCCGAAAGCAGACTCTTTAGTAGATTGCCTTTGAGTGAGCCGTCCAAGTCGTAAAGGTAGTTCTTGATGCGCAGTTCGTATGTGTGCGTGGAGGTGCTTCGAACCTGAATTAATCCTGCCTGGAAATGTTTCCACATCTGCTCCTTTGAGATTAGCCAGGTAGATTTGCCAGGGGGGCTTATAGCGACTACCGTTTCCAGCGACTGTTCGCCCTGAGAAGTGTCGCGTAGGTCTACAACCTCACGGTCTTCCGCCTGATACCGAAAGCCAATTAGCCGTAGGCTTTCAGGATCGACAAGAACCTCGTAGTTGAGATTCGGACGCTTATCCTTCGTTTGCTGGCTGGGTCCCAAAAGTCCCATCCATCGATAGGGTCCTCTCTCATCCGACTCGCTGAATTCACCCATTTTCCGATCGCTGAGAATGTTGTGGTGTAGAAAAGCGTTCGTATTGCCATACACTAACACATATTCGTGGTTTTCAGTCATGTCCCTTTCTGAGAAACTACCTATTCCACCTCGCTTCTTCCAAATCAGGTTGCCGAACCGCTTCGGGAATATGCTTGAGGCGAGCATCTGGAGTCGGTAACTTTCTCCCTCTTGAGGGTTGAGGTCGCCGATACTAATAAAGATAACACCACTTTGAGAAAGCAGTGACCTGGCAAGCGAAAGTCGATTCTCCACCATGGTGAGCCACGAGCTATGATTGAACTTGTCCAGATAGATAAAATCGTCAACACCGGTGTTGTAGGGTGGATCGATGTAAATTGCTCTCACGCTTTCTCGGAACCTCGGCAAAATTGTGTTCAACGCCTGATAGTTTTCGCTTTTGATGAGCCATCCGTCGATTGCCTCGTCAAGGTTGTCGAAGAGGGCGACAATCGGCAGCTCTAGGTCGGGGAAGTGCCTGGTGTCAATCGGCAGGTAGCGGTAGCGGGGGTGCAAATGCTTCCCGTCCACCAGGTTCTGCTCCCAGATATGCTCTTTTTGGAACTTTTCGTCCACCATGCCCAGCTCGCGCCACTCTTGCAGTTGCGCATCCATATTCGGGTGCGCCCACAGTCGCTCCAGCATCTCCATCCCACCGGGTTGCGCCGCTATCCGATCCAGCGTGACCACATAGTGGCTGTTCAGCACAAACTTTGGCTTGTTCCAGATTTTGACCAGCTCGTCTTCAAACGCAGCGATGTAGTCAATCACGCGGTAAGCGATGCGCTTGAGGGCTTGCATCTGCGCAAGGCGGGTCTCCGTCCACTCGGTTTGCGGCTCCTCGCCAGGCTTGCCCAGCAGGTACTGCCACATCCACAGATCAAACTGCTCGCGCAGGAAGCTTTTGGCGTCCTTGCACAGGAAGTAGTCCACCTCGCTTTGACGCTCGAAAATTCGGAACGCTTTCTGCAGGGTCTCTTCGGTAGGCACGGCGTCGGTATACTGTTTCAAGCCCAGCGCGTCGCGAATGGCGCGGCGGATGTCGTCGATCTTAGTCTGTCGCCCCTTCTCGGAGTAGTGAATTGTGAAGACGATTGTGCCGTCTTGGTGACGCGCTTTGAAGGCGTAGATGAGTTCGCGCTTCTCGTTGGCGCGTTTATGCTGCAGCTGTGAGACATCGAAGTGGAAGCGAAAGCCGTCCACTTCCAATGTCATACTCTGGAACAGGCGGTCGGTTTTGACATAATAGAGGCGGGCGGTCTTCCAAAACAGCACCACATCCTGCTCGTTAGTGTAGACCTGTTCGTAGACGCTCTGGTGGTAGGGGGTGAAGAAGAAGCCAATCGAGCCGCTCTCGGTGAAGTAGCGTCGGAAGAAGGTATAGAGTTTGTCGAACAGCTCTTCGCGGAAGTCGGGAAAGCGCTGCAACTCGGCGTCGATGGTTTCGCGCAGGCGCGGCTCCATCACTTTCTCGAAGTAGCACGCCTTGATGCGCATCAGGTTGATGTAGCCCGATTCGCCTTCGACGGGCACGCCGACGAAGATGTTTTTGAAGGCTTCGAAGAACTGCTTCTCCCTGTTTTTCGCTGCGGCTGACGGCATGGTTTTTCGTTCGCCTAACCTCCGTGTTTTGCGACGCTTTATCGCTGCGCTTTGTCAGAGCGATATACTATTCGGGCATGTGTCATAAGGTAACGATTTCGTATACGTCATTTCGACCAAAGCGTTGCATCTCCTGCGTAGCAAACATCCCTGTTGGTGTCATGAAGCCCAAAGCAGACGTTCTCCATTGTTTGTGCCTCCCGTTGGTGTGTTTGTGGGAGACACAGCATGTTGTGCTGACGGGGCAGATTCGGGGGCTTGCACACGAAATATAGTGGTTCTGGAGCGGGAGACGGGATTCGAACCCGCGACCTTCTGCATGGCAAGCAGACGCTCTACCAACTGAGCTACTCCCGCTCGTTCGCTGTCGGGTTGGTGGTGGGCGAGAGGAGACTCGAACTCCTACGCCTTTCGGCACCAGATCCTAAGTCTGGCGTGTCTACCGATTTCACCACTCGCCCGCTCGGACGTTTGCACTATTATTATACGGCACGTTTGCACAGATGTCAAGGGGGACGGGGTGCAATTGTGCCTCAGCCCCCAATGGTAACCTGCCTTATCCCTCTGCCTGTGCGAAGCCCAGCGCTATATCGATCTCCCGCAGGTCTTCGGGCGATAGCTGCACCCCCGATGCCTTGACGTTTTCCTCAATCTGCGACACCTTGCGCGCCCCGATGATGACGCTGGATACCATCGGTTGACGCAGGCACCACGCCAGCGCGAGCTGCGACATGGTCAATCCATTGCGCTCCGCAATTGGACGCAGCCTCTGCACCTTCGTCAGCACTTCGTCGCTCATTAGCCAGCGCATGAACATATTCGAGCTTGCATCCGCGGCGCGGGAGTCGGCTGGCGGCGGTGAACCAGGCTGGTATTTCCCCGTCAATACACCCTGTGCCAGCGGCGAGTAAACGATGTTGCCCATGCCTACTCGCTCGCACATGGGCAGCACCTCCTTTTCTAAATCGCGCCCAAGCAGGTTGTAATAGGGCTGATTGGAAATGGGAGGGTCGATATTCATCTGCTGGCAAAGGTGAATGGCATCCAGTATCTGCGATGCTGACCACTCGCTCACGCCCCAGTAGAGGATTTTGCCCTGGCGGATGAGGTCGCCCATGGCGCGCACCGTCTCCTCCAGCGGTGTGTGGGCATCGTACCGGTGGCACTGATACAGGTCGATATAGTCCGTGCCCAACCGTTTCAGGCTGGCGTGGCACTGCTCGAAAATATGCTTGCGTGATAGCCCGCGGTCATTCGGCCCCTCGCCCATAGCTCCCCACACCTTTGTTGCCAACACGTAGGAGTCTCGGCGAAACGCTTTTAATGCCTTGCCCATCACCTCTTCCGCCTTTCCTCTCGCATAGATGTTGGCGGTGTCGAAGAGGTTAATCCCCAGCTCGTATGCACGGTAGATACATTGTCGTGCCGTTTCTTCGTCCGTCGCGTGCCCAAAGGTCAACCATGAACCCAGACTAACTTCGCTGACCTTCACGCCCCATTTTCCGAGATTGCGGTACTGCATCTCCCCTCCTCCAGCAGGTTCTGAAAAGTTTGGGACGCCTGTATGTTAACACGAACCACTGGCAACGTCAATCCCCCTGACCCGTTGACAACCGTGTTCCCTTATTGTTATAATAATCGTGTCGCAAGTCGGGGTGTGGCGCAGTTTGGTAGCGCGCACGGTTCGGGTCCGTGAGGTCGGCGGTTCAAGTCCGCCCACCCCGACCAGTTTGTTCTAGTCGCGTTTTTCCCCCGGTTCGTGCCCTTCGTTTTGCGGTGTCGGCAACTCACGTTCCTTTTTCTGCCGGGGACGTTGTAGAAACACCGCCGACGGGTTGTCCCCACACCATCAGCCCTCCCAGGTGCCCCGTACGCCCTACCAGCACCGCTGCTGCCAGCACAAGCGCCGTGACGATAATACGCACTACTATCAAATCCCTCTCAACCGACTGCGTTGACAGTCCGCGCGTATATGCACCCACGTATGCCGTTAGCAAGAACAGGGCAAGCCCTGCCGCCACGAGAGTCAACAGCGCCAGTGCCTCGTGTTGTTCCCCAAACAGTTCCAGACGCGCGCTGCCTTCAGCGAACTCCTTTGCCGCTCCGCCCGTGAAGTATGCGCCCAGCCCACCCACGAACCCCGCGACGAGCAGAATGAGTGTAACATTGCGCCAGAAAGAAGAGCCTTTTACCAACCAGACGAGAGATGTCACAGCCGCCAGGATGAGAAAGGCAATCGGAAAGTGCACGACCACAGGATGAAGAACGGGTATCTGATACATCATAACTCCTCGAAGACAGGATGTTTTTACAGACGCGGACATCCGCGACATTGTTCACGTCTCGCGTCGCCATAACAGCCAACACCCGAACCCCGCCGCAGCCCCTCCTAAATGGGCAAGCGCGGATACTTCACTCAACCCCGATATCTGTTGGAGCACACCCAGCAATTGCAGTATCAACCACAAAAGAGCCAGCCCCCACGCAGGCAAACTGAAAACCCGAAAATACCACCACCACCGCCACATCAGATACAGCCTCGCGTGCGGAAATGCCAGGGCGTAAAAGGCAATTAACCCCGAGATGCCTCCACTGGCACCCACGCAGGGAATGTCCGAGCGCGGTTCAAAGACAATATGCACGATATGCCCTGTCAGAGTCGCCAGCAATAGCAACAGCACGAAACGCCCGTGCCCCAAGCGGTCCTCCACGTTATCTCCAAATACAATCAGGAAGTAGAGGTTGCTCAGGAGATGAAAGATGGAACCGTGCACGAAAAAGCTAGTGAATAGCGTGACACCGCCGTACCGCCACCACTCCGACGGAATCAGGGCGAGTGTGTTCAGGGCGCGCTCCATGTGGAAAAAGGCGAGGATGCTGATGACAGCGATTGTGAAGGCGGTAATCCATGTCATGTATGGCTGGCGTTGCAGGAAGTTATCCTCTTCCACTGGCAAGCCTAGCACTAACAATGCCGCCTGCAAGAGGTTGTCAGGCATGTCCTCCTCGATGCCGTATCGCTGTGTGCGCTTGCTCAGCGCTTCCACCTTCGCCATTGCCAGAGCCTCCTTCGCTTCGGGAGGCAGGTCTGGCTCCTGGGGCTTCACAGGAGGCACAGCAGCAGGCATCTGCTCCAGCTCACCCGCATCCGTCCAGACAAACTGACACAATTCGCATACATCTACCGTCACCGGCAGGTTGACTCCCACTGATGCCTCACTCATCGGCTTGCGGCACGATGGACAGAGCAACGACGACCTGACGCGCCCCTGCGTCGCAGCCACCCACAGTGTGCGCACCGTGCGCTCTTCTACCGCCTTGCGCAACACAGACAGCGCAACCGCTCGTCCCCCACAGCGAGCGCACTGCCACACCAGCCCCGCATAAGACTGGTAGCGCATTAACGGTTCCTGGCAACGAGGGCAAATCATGCACGTCTTCCACCCTTTAAAAACCCGCAGCAATCAGGTCTATCTGCCATCTGCGGGTCAGGCTGGACCAGGTAAGCAGTAGCTCACGGATGCCTATCCGGTATCCAATAGCGAGCTCGAGGTCATTATAGCGCGTGCCCTGAAAGCGGTTGAAGCTGAGGTTTGCCCCCAACCGCCACAGCGCACTCAAACGGTAGGATGCATCGGCAAACAGGGTCAAGGAATCACTATCCAGAGTGCGTGTGCCCACCAGTGAGGCGCTCCACTGTTGTCCTGAAGACCAGGCGAAAACTCCGCTGAGCCGCTGTCTGCCATAGCCCGTCGCGCGCACCAGTCTGTCATGCGTATAGTCATACGTCAGGCTCAGCAGCGCACCATCCCACAATGCCCGGCTGGCAGAGACGGTTGCCATCAGGCTGGAACCCGTGGTCTGGCTATTGCCCCAAAGGTAGCTGGCTGTTACCGAAGAGTTCATGGTGAAGCCTGCCAGTCGCAGAGGAGTGGTAAAGAATCGTGAGCGCAAACCGACGCCATCGGTACGCACGCGCTGTTCCGAGAACTCGGTGACCCGCCGGCTGAAAGTGGTGGCAACGGTCATTTTCATTAGGCTGCCGAGCTTCATTGGGTTGCTTTCCACGTAGAGGTCACTGCGCAGGTCGCGGTAGCGTGTACCTACCAGGCTCTGCCCACCTGAAAGGTTCAACCCAATGCGTCCCTGACCGAACCCATAGGACAACCCGCTGTTAACATACAGATTCCGATGCGCTGGCACATCCACGTACAGATGCGTATTGGCGTTCTGGCTGAACCAGTGCGCGTGGCTCCAGCGAATACCCCAATCTCCGCGTGCTATGCTCGTCAGCGCAAATGCCCCTTCCATGATACCCGGACGGCTGTAGCTGTGCTCCAAGTCTAGCGACCAACCCGGGCGTATTGCATACACCGCACGCCCCACCCGCTGCGCATGTCGCAGGCGCAAAGCACCCACTGCCCCGGGAGACACGACGTAATAGAAGGGCAGGTCAAGCGTCAGTCCCCCTGAGTTGACACCGATAATCTGTTGTCCCAGTGCCTCTCCCGTTCGGAAATTGAGGTCGTACATCGGCAGGTTCATCAACTTCTGCCCGGCGACATACATCTTTGCACGGCGGAACTGGATACGCTCCCCCGGGAGTAGAACTGCACTATCCGCGACAAATAGCAGCTCGCTGGCAGACAGGTCTATGTAGGCATAGGCATCCGGTCTGCCAACAGTAAGCGGCTCCCGTTCCCAAAAAGGTCCCTTGAAGAGGAACTCCTCAACCTTTCCGTCCCCCGTGAAGATGACCGCTTGCCCTTCATCGCGGCGAGGATGATAACGCAACCTTTGCACGGACAGTTGCCGTTTCCCCCGCGATAGTAGCGCGTCTTCCGCCACTACCACATCATCATCCAGTCTGTATTGATAGCTGCGTGCCTGTAAGCGTAAACCACCCAACACTATCTCCGCCTGCTGTTGCGACGAGACCGCCTCAATGCAGCGCCAATCCGCACTATATGCCAGATATTGGTCTGACCGGAAAAGATAGGTATTGGACCGCTGCCTCAGCATCTCAGGGTCATCGGTAAAAGTGATGCGGACCTCCCCAAAGGCGGTTGCACCGGGCAGTGTCGCCGTGATGGTCGCTAGGCCCGGCAAGCTCGAGCTGGTAATCTGCGTTCGGGCGATGCCTGCGCTGGTGGCAACGACCGTGTCACGCAGCACGCCCAGCGAGGCACTGAACTGGACTTGCGTACCATCAGGAACCAGATTTCCCTTCTCGTCGCGCACTTCCGCGCTCACTAACGCTACCGACTTACCATCTGACAGCAGGATAGAGGGAGATGCGGACAGTTTAATGCTATAAAGCGGCGCCGCGCCAAACGCAACGCCGCCCCAAACAGTCAGAAGTATCCAAAGGACACCCGTGCGAAGCTTCACCCAACAGTGCCTCCCAGACTATGGAGCCAGCGGAGCGGGAGGGGGCAAATCGAGGCCCTCACCGCCACCGCGAGCACCAGACGCAAAGGCTGCAATCAACCCAAGACCCAGCAAAATCCAGCCAATGCTGTTACCCCGTTTCACACTCGGCTTCTTCGCAGGCACCTGGTTCGGCTGCACCACACTCACCTCACCGATAGCCAGTTCCTGCAGCACCCGGTTGACTGCTTCCGAGACCGCTTTCGTATCGACTTCATCCTGAGTGCTGGTCGCGGTTCCCGTGGCCTCCACAGAGATTGCCACTGTTTTCAGAGCCTGTCCGCTTTTAGCCTCTAACCACTGCACGGACACCGTCAACGTGGCCTTTTGTGCCGTCGAGTCGTAAGTGTAATCCTCGATGACACCGGCCATTGCGTATTGCGTGCCCATCTCACGTGCTAACAGCACTGCCACTTCCGGGTCTTCAAAGGGCGGTGTGACCTGCGCCGTGCGCAGCCGCTGCTCTTCCAGTGCGCGGGCAATGGAGGGATGGGCAGCACTGAACTGCACCACCTCAAACTTGCCGGTGCTTCTGAGGCTCGAACTCAGCGCGCGGGTCAGGCTGGCACCCAGCGTTGGTGCCACAGCGCCGCTCATCTGCGTTGTTGGCCCAAAAGGCAACACCACGACCGTTGGCGGCAACGGTTTACCCTGTGCTGCCAATGCCACTGCAGGGCTATACACCATCGGCGATAGCATCGCGCAGACTAATGCTCGCGCTGTCCACCTGCGCACGGATGCCCGTTGGAAAGGATTCATCGCTTCAAAACCTCCTCGTCGTGCTCTCGGAATATTTAGGGAAGGGGCTTCCTGAGGGAAGCCCCTGTCTGGACTTACCTCGTCAGAACAATCGGCTGAACCACGCTGGCGGTCTGACCATCTTCGGTGGTAGCGGTTATCCTCACCATGTAGGCACCAGCTGGAACCGCCACGCCCGCGCTATTGCGACCGTCCCACGCGATGTTGTTCACGCCGCGTCCAGCCTGACCAGCCTGCAAAGCGCGTATCGGCTTGCCAGCGGCGTCGGTAATCTGGACTGCCACCGATGCGTCCGCACTCAGCGCGTAGCTAATCTGCACCCGCGTCCCGCCCGCTGCACGGGTCTGCGCTACGCGCACGTTGC
>Ga0197142_1004846_pt1 | contig 10726 bp, 10 predicted proteins | sample GBS60_MetaG_FD_148614 | JGI IMG/M metagenome (GOLD analysis project Ga0197142, IMG submission 148614) | Sediment microbial communities from Great Boiling Springs, Gerlach, Nevada, United States - GBS 60_MetaG | ecosystem: Environmental > Aquatic > Thermal springs > Hot (42-90C) > Sediment...
TCTGCCGGTCTGCCCTTTACGCCGGAGGAAATGAGGATTGCCAGAAGTTCGCTGTCAGAGAGCGTATGGGCCCCCAACTCTCTGAGTTTTCCCCCTGGATGTCGCCATCCTGGCATGCTGTATTACCCCCCATACCGGGTTATTCCCTTCTTTGCGGAAAAACAACCCCGTTCATTCCACAACTGAATCTGCTGGGACAACAACAACCCCACCTTTGGAAAGGGTAAGGAAACCCCTGTCCGATATCTCGTCGCAGCTCAAGACTTTGTTGGCCAAAACCGATGCCCTCTTGTCCATGATGACCTTTTTTAGCTTCGCCCCCTTTCCGACCCTAACCCCTTCCATCAATATACACTCCTCCACTTCCGCCCCTTCCTCTATCACCACGTTGGGAGAGAGGACCGAGCGCACAAGGAGGCTAGCCTGGACCGTACACCCATTTGAGATTATGGAATCGGAGATCTTTCCCTTCACTCCATCTCTAATGGGAAGAATCCTCGCCGGTGGAGCGGGAGCTTCGTATGTGAGAATGGGCCAAGACGGATCACTTATGTCAAATACTGGCTTTTCTCCCAGAAGATCCATGTGCGCATCGAAGAAGGAATCTATTGTGCCCACATCCCTCCAGTATTTGGGCCTTCTCGTCTCCGGATCCCAGAACACATAGGAGTAAACCCTGTCTCCAGAGGCCACCATTCGAGGTATCACATTCCGGCCAAAATCGTGCTGGGATTCGCTTTTGGCATCCTCCACGAGTCTCCTCACCATCTTTCGGGTGTCGAAGACATAGATGCCCATTGAGGCCAGGATGGAGTTGGGGTCGTCGGGCATACATTTGGGCTCTTGCGGTTTTTCCTGGAAGGACTGTACCTTGTAATTTTCGTCTATCTCCAGGACACCCAGTTGGGTTGAGAGCTCTTTGGGCTGGGGCAGGGCGGCCACGGTGAGATCTGCCCTATGCTCCAAGTGGAAAGCTATCATGGGCCTATAGTCCATCTTGTAAAGGTGATCACCCGAGAGGATGAGAACCAGATCTGGTCTTATTTGCTGGAGGATGTAAAGGTTCTGATAAACTGCATCAGCTGTCCCCTGATACCAGAGCTCATCCACCCTCTGTTGAGCCGATACCACATGAACGAACTCGCCGAGTTTCGTGCACAGGATGTTCCACCCGAGCTGTATATGTTTCTCCAGAGAAAAGGACCTGTACTGGGTGAGGATGAGGATCTGCTTCATTCCCGAATGGAGGCAATTGGTGAGGGTGAAGTCTATTATCCTGTATATGCCCCCGAATGGGACAGCGGGCTTGGCCCTGTCCCTGGTGAGGGGGTAGAGTCTCTCACCTCTGCCTCCGGCCAAGATGAGTGTGAGCACCCTCATTTCACGCCTCGCATACAATCCCCTCAAGGGTCCCAGAGGCTGACCCCGAGTATTTGGGGCTCAAGCCCCCTATGTCCGCAACCCTTGAGTATCAGCTCTTCTGGTCCTTTGGGTCGGGTTGGGCCTTTGGTGTCGATCTCTCCAGTACCCTTTTGATTGCTGCCTTGAGTTCAGTGAGATCTGACGATTTGACCACGTATTCGTCTGCAGCCCAGGCCCTGAAGTCCTCCTGATAGCTGGGATAAGCGGTGTTTATTATGACGGGGATATTCTTGTGGCGGGCCACCACCTTCCCCAGGGCCTCTATACCGTCCATCTCCGGCATTCTTATGTCCATGACTATGACATCGGGTCTGGACTCCTTCAGTATCTCCACAGCCTCCTTGCCCGTGGCCGCTGCTATGACCTCGTAACCTTCCAAGGAGAGCTCGCTTTTATAGAGCTCCCTCAGGCCCCTGTCATCATCTACGATCAGAATTGTGGGCACGGCTTTGGCCCTCCCGAGGTTTTTCCCTTATACCACATGGGCTTTGTGGGTCGCAACCCTGGAATATGGCATCATTTAAGCTTCTCCAAGGGGCTTCCTCTCCATGGCCCAGGCCTTCCTCCAAATTCTTGGATCAAGGAGATACCGTTTCCCTCCAAAAGTCTTTTCACCGCCTCAGCGTGTTCCGGTCCCTCTATCTCGAGGTCGAACTCCACCTCCGAGAACTGAATCTGATGCCCAGGGGCCAATCGATCGTGGAAGACTTGTAAGATGTTGGCCCCAGTACTTGCGATCAGGGAAGTGGCCTTGGCCAATGAACCTGGCACATCTGGCAGAAGTGCTTTTAGCCTCATCCTCCTGGAAAGACCCATGGCACCCCTCTGGATCAACCTATCCAGCCATTGGAGATCGAGGTTGCCGCCGCTCACGAGGAGAACGACCTTCTTACCCCTGAGCAACCCCTCTTCCTGGAGAAAGAGGGCAAGGGGAGCTGCCCCAGCACCCTCTACCACGAGGTGTTTTCTCTCGAGAAAAGTCACTATGGCCGCCTCGACAAATTCCTCCTTGACGAGGAACATGTCATCGACGAGGCCCTTGGCCATTTGCAAGGTTATCTCACCCGGTTTCGCCACTGCGATACCGTCGCAAAGGGTGCTGCCTGGGGGGAGCTCCACCCTCTCTCCCTTTTTCCACGACTCCGCAAATGCTGGGGCCTTTTCGCTTTGAACCCCTATCACCCTCACATTGGGCCTCAAGGTCTTAACTGCAAGGGAAACCCCGGCAAGCAGCCCCCCTCCGCCTGCCGGGATCACTATGGCATCGAACTCCCCCAGCTGTTCGCACAACTCGATCCCCAGGGTCCCTTGGCCCGCTATCACTTGGGGATCATCGAAGGCATGTATGAGGGTGGCTCCTCTGGCCTGTGCCAACTCGATGGCCTTACGAGCACACTCATCGTAAGTATCTCCTCCCCTTATCACCTCGGCTCCATAGCCCCTCGTCGCCAATACCTTCGCTATAGGAGCGTGACGGGGCATGACCACCGTGGCCTCAAGGCCAAGTTTCCCCGCTGCCCAAGCCACGCCCTGGGCATGATTGCCGGCACTGGCCGTCACTACCCCTCTTTCCCTTTCCTCCTTGCTCATGAGGAGGATCTTGTTGAGGGCCCCTCTGACCTTGAAGGAGCCAGTCACCTGCAAGTTCTCAAGCTTCAAGAAAATATTCACCTGGAGCCTCTCTGAGAGGTGATTTGAGGGAACAAGGGGAGAAACCGCGATGAAAGGATGGATCCTTTCTCTTGCCTCAACCAGATCCTTGAACTGGAGCACTTCTCACCCCTCCCAGTTCTCTTACCGAGAGGCTAGTTTCTCGGACTCCCAATGTCAATTCCACAAGGGCCTGGCACCACTCTGGCTCCAGCGGTCCCAACCACCCAGCATAAGATCTTCGTCTTGATTCCCGATTCAATTTTTCGCAAAGTAAAAGAGGAGGCTCCCTTGAGGAGAGCCTCGAAGGGGGTTGGGATTATGGCGGCCTTCCACCAAAGCAACGAAAGGCTCAAGAGATTCTTTCAATGGTTCACCCGAAGGGCTTTCCAGGACCTCCAGAGCAGGGATTGGGAGGTCGCAGACTATCTCTCGGATCTCCTGGCAAGGTTCGCGAGGACAGAGCAGATGCACAGGTTCAGGGATCGCGAGGGAAAGCCCTTGGAGAGCGTAGTGGAGGTGCTTCTCGAGGTGGAGGAGGTATCGGGCGATCCTTACAAGCAGAGGGAGACCTTTCAGCAGTTGGGGGATTATCTCCTTTTCATGGCTGGGTTGTTCAGGGAATACGTCCAGGCCAAGGGATTCCTGGGGTACTACCTGATAGAGGGTCCCAGGGCTTACAGGAAGGTATGGGAGGTGGAGAAGGGGCTTTTCAGCCCATCTGCCAAGTTATTCGAGCGGCTTTTCCGAGGATTCGAATTTCACGCCGGAGCACTCCACTACATGCGAAAGACCTTCTTCCACGAACCCTCGCAGGATGACCCTGTGGGAAGCTGGAGAAGGCAGGTCATAAGCCTCGTCAACTGAGGGCACGGCGGCCTTCTCGGGTAATTTTCGGCTAGTTACTTTCGGGTTTGGCCGGAGCTGCTGCGTTTGAGTGACTCCCAAAGGCTTTCCATCTCTTCGAGGCTTGCATTATCCAAGGTCCTGCCCTTCTCTGCGAGGGCCCTCTCCACCTCCTGGAAGCGGCCAATGAATTTCTCGTTTGTCTTCCGCAGGACTCCCTCGGGATCCCTTCCGAGATGCCTGGCCAGATTTGCCAGAACAAAGAGAAGATCCCCGAGCTCCTCAGACGCCTCTTGGAGGAGGCCAGCTTCTAAGGCCTCCTCTAGCTCGGCAAGCTCCTCCCTCACCTTTTCCATCACGTCTCGGGGACCTTTCCAGTCGAAGCCCACTTTGGCTGCCTTAAGCCCCAGGCAATAAGCCCTGTAGAGAGCTGGAAGGTCCTCAGCTACACCGGAGAGGATGGAGGAGCCTTTCGTCTTACCTTCCCTTTCCTTGATCTCCTCCCACTGCTTCACCACTTCCTGGGGAGAGCTCAAGTTCGCATCTCCAAAGACATGGGGATGCCTCCTGATCATTTTGTCCCTTATCGCCTCTATAACGTCCTCCAGGTCGAAGGCCCCATCCTCCTCTGCCAATCTCGCGATGAAGACTATCTGGAAGAGAAGATCGCCCAGTTCTTCCCGCAGGTTATCTCTGTCCCCGGAATCTATGGCCTGAGCCACCTCGTAGGCCTCATCCAGGAGATATCTTTTTATGTCGTGGAGGGTCTGCTTCCTATCCCAGGGGCACCCCTCTGGGGACCTCAGTTTAGCGACCAGAGCCATCAAGCCCTCTAAGGGGGTTTCTCTCGCCATGGCATCCTCAGGTGGAGGAAGGTTTGCAAAAATTTTTGGAGGGTTCGCACTCGACCCGAACCCTCCGCTTCCCGAAAGCCGGTGATAGGAATTGAACCTACGACCCGCTGATTACGAATCAGCTGCTCTACCTCTGAGCTACACCGGCATGATGGTTGTATTTTGGATCCCAATCCAATGGAGTGTCAAGGCGAACCGTGAACCCAGTATGCCCATCAAATTGGAGACCTGCCGATGATTCGCCCATGGATGGCCGGGGCCTCATCCATAATAACTTCGAGCAAATCCAGTGCATTTGCAAGGTCCTCCAATCTCATGAGGGCTAAAGGTGAGTGGATATAGCGACAGGGAATCGACACCACGCCAGTTGGAACTCCCTCCCCGCTCAGGTGAATGGCACCGGCATCCGTTGAGCCAACAAAAGGCGGCTTTATCTGGAAAGGAAGTCCCCTTGTCTGGGCAGCCATCAATACGGCCTCGACCAACGAGTGGGGAACAACTATGCTTTTGTCAGCTACAGTAATCACAGGCCCCCCACCGCATTTCACATCTCCACGGTATTGGGTGACACCAGGGGTATCTGTGCAGGATGTGCCTTCCACAACAAAGGCTAGATTGGGTTTCCATCTGGGGGCGATTACCCTTGCCCCTCGCGCCCCAAGCTCTTCACCCCCGGAAAAGGCCACAACTAGCCTGAAACCAACCCCTTTTCCTTGGAGCCTCTCGAGAAGCATCATCAGGACGGTGCATCCCGCCCTATTGTCCAGGGCCTTGCCCACTACAACATCCTCCTTCAAGAGTGAGAAATGTCCCATGACGAGGCCTGGGGACCCCACCCTTATCCTCCTCTCTTCCACCTCCTTCCTGCTCGAGGCTCCTATGTCCACAAACAGCTCCTTCCACTGAGGGGGTCTTGGATCCTTGTCTTCGCCTTTGATGTGTGGGGGTATGGTTCCCACAAGACCCAACTCCAGATTCCCATCCCCTCCCCTGATAATGACCCTCTTTCCCAGAGCAAGGGTTGGATCCCAGCTTCCTATGGGCGCCACTCCCAGAAAGCCCCTCTCGTCTATGGATGTGACCATGAACCCTATCTCGTCCATGTGGGCTACCAATAGAACCGTGAAGTCCTTTTGGGGATTGATGACCCCATGGACGTTCCCCAAGGGATCCGTTAAGAGCTCGTCCACAATCGGCTCCAACCTTCTCACTATGGCCCCGCGCACATCTTCCTCGAATCCTGAGACGCCAAAGGCACTGGACAGCTCCTCGAGAATCGATAGGGCCTCATCCCTTTCATCTTCTCGGAAACTCATTCTCCTCTCCCTCTCTCTAAGCGTGATTTTTTCTCCAAAACCGGAGCCCCTTGGAGGAGTTTCCCTCCAAGGGTGGATCTCACCACCTCCATCTTCTTTGCCATGGCCTTGGCATTTGCCTCCTCGATGGTCCTCCAGGCCTCTTCCCATCCCATGTCAGGGGGACTCTCTATGGGGTAAAATCCTCTAGAAGCCACAATGGATGTCAGCCTGTTGAGCCAGTAGCCTCCGTGTCTCAAGAGGGAGTCCCTGAAAAGACCCTCGTAATCTTGTTTCCTCATCATTCCCATGAGAAGACCCCTCACATGCACTGCCTCTATACCCTGGGCCCGGAGTTCCTCCAGATCCCTTTCCACATCCCTCTGGAATGTGAAAAGCAAAACGGGCTTGCCCCTTTCCGTGAGGCCCTTGAGAAGCCCCCTGTAGAACCACCTATGTAGTATCCCCGCCATGTAACAGCCAATTATCCAATCGGGTTGAATGGAACGAACCTCTTCCCTCAAGCTCCTCCCTATATCCTGGGCCCTTTTTTCCAGAAAAGCGTAGTACGTCTCGAGAAGTCCACTTTCCATGAGCCATTCAAAACGCTCCTCGGGCCTTAAGGTGAAGCCACGGGAGTCTTTGGGTTCTCCAATGGATTCCAGGAATCTTCTGAATGGTTCTTCCCCGAAATCCACGCCGTTTCCGAAAAAAAGAGGTCTTCTACCGTACATTTCCAGATCTATCACCACCCCAACCATGGAAGGGTGGTTCTTGGCCCATTGGGCTGCTACCCTCAAAGAAGGGATAATCTCTCGGTTCCATATAGTCTTGTCCCAAGGGGATGGGGCAGTTGTCGATTCCCCGTTGGCTCCTACAGCGTATGATGGAAGGTCTCTTCTGGATGACCCCCCTGGAAAGTTGACTCCCAAAAGCCACTTCACGCCTGTGAACCTGAGAAAAAAATCGAGCCTCTCCCACGAGGAGAGGAGTCGCATCCTTTCCTCTTCAGACCCCCATACCCCAATGAGCACCTGAGGATGGCCTACACCCCAAAAAATGTTCATCCCCGAGGAGATCATCCCTTTGGCTAGTCTCGCAAGCTCCCCCTCCTCTTTGTCCATATGAGCCCAACCAGAACGTATCCCTTCTTCCAGGATCCATGCGTGAGAAGGAGACAAGACCCCACCTTTCTTGGGCGGAGGGGATTTCCACGCCCCCACTTCCCTGATCAGGGGGGGAGGGGCCTTCCTCAAGGGCGCTTCCCTTATCTCAAAGGGGGGCCTGGCCGGTGGAGGAAAAGGCTCTCCGAGAAAGGCTTCCAAATAGTCCGACCTTTTCAGCCAGAGGATGAGGGCATCGAGGAACTTTTCTAGCTCTCTCTCCTCACGAAGGGGAATCAAGGGAGATGCCGGCTCCTTGGAATTCCCACCTCCGAGCGTCAGCACATAGCGGCTGAGCACCAGGACTTTTCCTGCAGAGGACCTGGCCTCCGCAGCTAGAACTTTGGAGCCTTTGGAGTGAGGATCATGGTAAGGATGTGATGAGTAGTACGAGGTCACAAGGGCCTTGACTCCTTCCCCAACTTCGAGAGAAGAGGACCTATCAAAGGGAAGAGGGCCCTTCACTCCATTTGTCGCGGGGCTTCCGGGAATGGGCATTACCCATGGGGACTTCCAGAGGGGAGCGGGGAATGAATTTTCCTCATCGACTATCCAGTCATCGGAGATCTTTATGGGGACCTTGAGCCTATTGAGGATGAGGTTAAAGAGGTAGCGCTCGCGATCTCCGAGGTCGTCCGAAGGGCTTCCAGGGGCTGCTCCCAAAACCAGGGTTCCACCTTTTCGGACAAATTCCACCACAGGGGTCACATCCCCAGGATTCATGCCGTAGTTCAGGCTTCCAGGAGCTCCTCCGGAAAGGAGTATCAATACGGATGAGCCCTCCAAATCCGCACTAGTTACGCGTGGATAAAACTGGCGGTAGAGGGGCTGAAACCCCGCCTTTTTTAGCCTATCCATGAGGGATGAAAGCACAACCGGTGGGTTCATATCCCAATCCACTATGAGGGCCTTTGGAGGAGCGTTCCCTTGAGCCAGAGCCGTGGGCAAGAAGGTGAGAGCTAGGGCCAGAAGATGCATTTTTCGAGTTCTCCTGGCCTTTGGAGCCTTTTTCTCCAAAGCCCTTGCCACGAGCTTCGTCGCCCTCCTCATCTCTTTCCAAGGGGTCTTCGGGGATCGAGGGGAGCCTTGTCAAGGACCGCCAGGTACAAATCGGATCTGTCTTGATAAAGGGTCAATACCAGAGGTAACCCCTTTGCCAGCCTTCTCAGCTTGGGAAATGTGGGGAGGGGATCGAGGGGAAAAGGAACCACCTCCCTAAGCCTCTCCACAAAAGGCCTCCCCTCTGGATGACTTATGAGGATCCTCCCGTTGGGGGCCAGCATTCTGGAGCAATTAGCCATCACCTTCTGTTTTTCCGTTAGATTTGGGAAAACTGCATTCATGAATATCACATCGATGGAGTTGTCGGGGAGATGGAGTTCCCCTATATCCGAGAGATGGGCCTCTACGCGGGGATGCTTTTTCTTGAGTCTCTCGAGCATTCTGGAAGAGATCTCGCAAGCTACTATTCGAGCGGGCCTATATTTCTCGATAAAGGGGACTAGAACTCCCACCCCAGCTCCCACATCTAGCACTGAATCTCCTGGCTTTATTCCAGCTGAGGCAACAATCTCTTGGAGGTTGGCCTGGATCTGAGGTGGCTGTTCCTGATCGAACAAGTCAACGAGCTCATCGAAGTATTTTGCCTGTCTTGCCTTGAGGAGAAGGGGATTTGGTCTGTCATTACTCGCCTCATTCATCGTTCAATGGGCCTTCGTGGCTCGGGCAAATGGCTCCGCCCCGGAGGTTCTTTTTGGAGCGAGTACCACGCAATAATTCTCATCCGCGCTTCCTGCCGACTCTCAGTTTAATCGGTTCTCAAATGACCTTGTTGAGGGAGTATTCTATTATCCCTTGTGCCCCTGCCTTCTGGAGTTTGGGGATAAGTTCTCTCACAACATCGGCATCGACCACAGTCTCTATGGCGAACCAATCCTGTCCGTAAAGTTTGGAGATGGTAGGGGCTTTGAGGCTCGGCAAGACGGCCACCACATTGGGAATGTCCTCCTCGGACACGTTCATCTTGAGCCCCACCTTCTTATACGCATCCAATGCCCCTTTCAGGAGAAGGCGAATCTGCTCCATTTTTCGCCTTTTCCACGGATCCTCCCAGGCCTCTTTGTTAGCTATGAGTTGAGGGACTGTTGTGAGGAGTTCCTCCACTATCCTGAGCCCGTTGGCCCTAAGGGTGGTCCCTGTCTCGGTCACCTCCACAACCGCATCCGCAAGCCCCTCCAAAACTTTCGCCTCCGTAGCTCCCCAACTGAACTCGACCTCCACCCTCACGCCCCTGCTTGCGAAAATCCTCCTCGTGAAGTTGACGAGCTCCGTGGCCACCCTTTTCCCGTCAAGGTCTTCTAGTCTTTTGACGGGTGAGTCCTCCGGAACAGCAAGCACCCATCGGGCAGGCCTCCTGCTAGCCTTGGAATACACAAGCTCTTCCAAGACGAGAACGTCGGAATTGTTCTCCAAGATCCAGTCTTTTCCAGTAAGCCCCAAGTCCAGGACAGCTGTTTCAACGTATCTGGAGATCTCCTGGGCCCTTATGAGATAGCAGGAGATCTCATCATCGTCTATGGTGGGAAAGTAACTCCGGTCAGGTAATCTTATATTCCAGCCAGCCCTCTTGAAGAGCTCTATGGTGGACTCCTGAAGGCTTCCCTTGGGTATGCCCAGTCTCAATTTGTTCATTTTGGGGTTTCCTCCTCACCACAAAAAAACCACCTTTGGCCAAGGTGGCAGTAAGCTATAGCGCAATGACTCATAATTTTTCACGACTTACTTTTTACCCCTCATGAGGTGGCATGTCAAGGGAGATGAAGAGGGGCGCTCTCTTTGGGCTTGGACCTCTTGGTGAAAAGGGCCTGTGGTAAGGCGCGATGTCACGGATAGGGGGCGTCTTGACGGCCACAAGAGACTCCGAGGCTTCTTTCAAATCTTTGGGGTGTTGAGAGACAAACGATTTTCCACGGCTGGGTGCGAGGAAAGGTTCGGGTCCGTTCAAAGCGACAAATCGGAAGGCCTTGACATGCCTGTGACCCTGCGAGGAGGACACACAGAGCGCGGCGCTCCGAGAAGACCTCGTGTCCTCTTCCCCCGAGGGTTTACGCCGCAACGCCAACTCCCGAGGGGCGGGCTCCGCACGCCCGCAAGGGAATGCCCGGGTTTTGCCAACGCGCCATCCACGGTAGGCCACAGGCCCTCTCGCCCGCCCTTGGGTTGTCATGACATGCCCCGGCATGCGTTCGGCCTTGCCATGCGGACGCGCAGAGCGCGTCCCTCCGAGAAAACGGCCCCTGGCGCCATCTCGGGGCTTTCCCCCGCAAGGCCCGTGACCTCCGGTTGGCCCCCCCGCGGAGGGGCGGGCTCTGCACGCCCGCAAGGGAATGCCCTGGCTTGACCGAGGCATGTCCCCATCAGGCCACCGGGCGTTCCATTGCCCCTTCATGACCATGTTATGCCTCGGCATGAGTACCGCCTCGCAATCCGGACGCGC
>Ga0197142_1004847_pt1 | contig 10726 bp, 10 predicted proteins | sample GBS60_MetaG_FD_148614 | JGI IMG/M metagenome (GOLD analysis project Ga0197142, IMG submission 148614) | Sediment microbial communities from Great Boiling Springs, Gerlach, Nevada, United States - GBS 60_MetaG | ecosystem: Environmental > Aquatic > Thermal springs > Hot (42-90C) > Sediment...
CCGGTTTTGCCAGAGACCGGCTCCGGAGCCGCTTCGCCGGGCCGAGAAGGCACTGCTTGGCCAGAGGCCGAGGGTTTTCCTTCTGATGGAGCCGAAGTTTTTTCTTCTGCCGGCCCTAGGGCTTTCCCTTCGGCTGGGGCCGAAGGTTTTTCTTCTGCCGCGGCCAGAGGTTTTTCTAGGGCCGTTTCTGCGGCGGGCGTGGGCTTCTGGGCCGCTTGGCCAGGCGGTTTGTCGGCAGGCGGTTGGGGGCGCTGGGATTGGGGGGCTTGTTGGCATCCCAGGGCCGCCAGCCCCACCAGGAGCAGTGCCGCCAAAACCATCCTTCCGCCAAAACCCCGCCGAACCAATTCATGCGCTTTCCGGACGGACTTCATGAGATCGTCCTTTCTCTAAGAAAAGTGAATATAGATTCATTATATGTCGTCGAGCATACCCCGACGGCTTGTCTCCGCCCCATACGCAATACAAGCCAAGATGTCCTCCCGCTCCAGATCATACTGCTGCATCAGCTCTTCGATGGACATCCCGCTGGCTAAAAGGTCGAGGATCAGGCAGACCCAAATTCTCCGCCCCTTAATACAGGGTTTACCGAAACATACCTGGGGGTGAATGGAAATCCGTTGGAGGAGCTCTTCACGGTTCATCCTAGCATGCTCCCGGAAGGAAGGGTTCGGAAAGCTGCGTTGGGGCCGTTTCCCGGCCTATGGAGCGAAGTCCTGTCCATTATTCTCCCTTAGTAACATTTTAGCCGAATGGAGGGGGTATGTGTCACTGCTGCGGAAGCAGCAGTCCAGGCTGATTCCCGCTCAGGTGGAAACCCAGGCAATCGGAGGTGTTCTGTGCTGGATTCCCGCTTGCGCGGGAATGACACCCTGGGGTTAGCCCGCCAGGGGAATGGCAGGTTGCTTCATTCGGCTAATTTGATGTATCTACCGGAACCGGCCCCTACCAGATGTAGGGGCTACGAGTCGGCCCGAACACCACAGATTGTGGTAATTAGGCCCGGTAGATACAGTCAAACTAAAAAGTTACGGGTTCGGAAAACTACGTTGGGGCCGTTTTCCGGCCTATGGAGCGAAGTCCCTGTCTATTATTTTCCATAACTATTTAGCCGAATGAAGGAACCCCCCGCACCCGGCCAACCTACGGTGGGCCGACCTCTCCTGCCAGGGGAGAGGCGAATTGCTTCATTCGGCTAAAATGTTCCGCTAGGTTACGAGCGCTGGTTTCCCAGGTCGGTGGACGAGGGAACTGGCAAGCATAGCTTATTCGGTTGGCGAATCGATCTGGGTGGGGGCGGATGGTGGAAGGGTCCCCAGACCGGTCAGATGCTGTAAGGCGTTTCGGGCTGCCAGTTGTTCGGCTTCTTTTTTGCTTCGGCCCCAAGCGGGCGGATACCGGGTGGTACCGATCTGGGCGGTGATTTGAAAGGATTTGCAGTGATCCGGCCCTTTCTCATCCAGCAGCTCATAGGTAGGAGTAACGCCGAGTTGCCGTTGGGCCAGTTGCTGCAAGAGCGATTTATAGTTGGCCTCCAGGTCCCCTTCGGCGGCTGCGTCGATTTCCGGCCCTAGATGGGTCCGGATGAACTGTCGGGCCGCCTCCAAACCACCGTCTAAGTAAATAGCTGCCACCAGGGATTCAAACACGTCGGCCAAGACCGAGTCCGGCACCTCCCCTTGGGTGGACAACCCTTTGCCTAGAATAAGAAACTCTTCCAGCGCTAGGGACTGGCTTAAGCGGGCACAGGTTTGTCGGCTGACAACGATCGACTTAATCTGGGTCAACTCTCCTTCCAACGCAGCAGGAAACCGATGGAATAACATCTCGCTTACGACTGCCCCTAAGATCGCATCCCCCAAAAATTCGAGCCGTTCATTAGAGGCCAACCGATGCTGCGCCCCCGAAGCATGGGTCAACGCCGCCTGCAACAGACACTTATCGGAAAACACATACCCAATCCGCTGCTCACAGGCCTCCCATCGGGCTAGCTGTTCGGCCTCTCCATCCCGGCTTGGATATGCTTCTGCCATCGAGGTGTTCCTCCGTACCTATCTGGCGAATAAAACCCCTCCGGCCGAGGAGAAAAGCGCAGACGATAAAAGTTCCCCAGAAAGCCACCCAGGACTTGGATAGTCACCGTACGTGTCCTTTTCCAAAAAAGTGGCTTCACCTGGTTGCAATGTTCCTTGGCATTATATCCTGACCAGATTGGACCGAATAGAGATACTTAGCGGACACTTAGGTGTTGGACCTCCAGGAGGCCAGGACATAGCTGCTCTAGGAACGGGAAGTCGTTTAGGGGTGGGCCAATTCTGGACCGCCTTCCGAACAAAGAGAATCGGACGTCTCGGTTTTTGGTTTAGGAAAGATCAGTTCAATACATGTTCCTCGGCCGGGGCTGCTGTCCACCCGAATCTGCCCATAGTGGTTACTGACCACAATGCGCCAGGCCTTCGAAAGCCCCAAACCCAGGCCACGCCCTGCGGATCGGCCTGAAAAGAACGGATCAAATACGTGGGCCCGTACTTTGGGGGGAATTCCGGGACCATTGTCGTGCACCCGAATAAAGACCCAATCGGCGTCGGTGTCTAAACCGATCTGCACGAGGCCGCCCCGGCCCACCGCCTCCAAACCGTTTTGAACGACTGCCCCCAAGGCGGCCTGAATTTGTACCGGATCGGCCTGGATTTCCAGAGGTCCAGGATGGCCAATCCATTGAAGGATCACTCCTTGTTCTGTAGCCGTCGGTTGTAACTCCTCCAGCAGCCGATTGACCAGCGCAACCAATTCCACCCTCTGGAGTTGAGGCTGAGGAGGACGAGCAAAAAGGTGCAGATCGGCTATCATCTCATAGATGCGGCGGACCTGGGCCAGGATCAGGGCCAACGCTCGACGTTGTTCCGGATCGGTCGTCTGTTGGAGAAGCAATTGAGCCCGACCGGCGATGACGGCCAAAGGATTGTTGATTTCATGAGCTGCGCCGGCGGCCAGTTCGGCCAGAGCTTCCAATTTGGCCTGTTCCAAAGTTTCGGCAAAATGGGCTTCCCAAAGATGTGCGCGGGCCAACGTCCAGAGAAGTTGAGCCACGTTTTCGGAAAGCCCGGGCAGAGATTCGGCCCATTGAACGGCTTGCAGGAGTGCTTGCTGATAGGCCGGGGACCAGTCCAGTTGTTTTGGAAGTTCCCCTACCTCTCCCCGCGCGACTCCTTCGGGCTGGTCTGCCAAATCCTTTCCCGCCCCCTGCACATTGGAAACTGTCGTCGGGGATACGCCCATAGAACACTGGACAGAAAATCCAGGTGTCGGCTGCGCATCAGAAACTTTCGTCGGTGATGCCCCCACTCCAGGCGTATTCTCCACTTCCTTTCCCGGAGAGGTCGAATCCTCCAGAAAAGACGCTTCCTTCGGCGGCGCCAAGAGGCGGTCAGTCCAAATCTTCGCTTTTTCCACTATCCGGCGAACAGGGGCGTCGGATGTAGCCAGCCAATCGGGGAAAAATGCCCGGACGTTCGGTTCCGGATCATCCGTCCCCAGGTGGAGCCACAGGTCGGCTTCTGCGATCAAACCGAGTAGATAGACCTGCTCTGCCAAGGCAGGATCGCTCGGACTGGCCCGTCTGGCCAGATGCACGGCTAGGTGGGCACGAACCAAGTCTCGGACCACCTGCCGTTGAAAATCAGAAGTTTTTAAAAAACCCGGAGGCGACACCCGACAAACTGTGTCGAGGTCCTTGCGATGCTCTAACCAAATGCTTCTTGCTCCCCAGAATAGAGGGTATTGGCCAGTGCCATCCTCTTCCTGGCCCATCGGGAAAGGTGTAAATGGAACAGTCAGAGGTGGGGGGGCAAATAGTTCGACCAATCTGGATCCCACCCATTGGGCAAATTCGGGAAGCGAACGTGGTTGCCAACCGGGCCGAAGCCGGGCAGCCCGGCAACTCAGCCATACCACTAACGGCGGGTCTGCCCCGAGTACTTTCGGAAGAATATCAGTTCCCGGACGACTCGCCCTACTGCCCAATAGCTCTACCAGGAGGGCAGCGGAACGATCTGCCATCGGCAACCAACACCGACAAGCCTGTCCTTCCAGCGGCGGCAGAACGCGCATGAGCAAACAAGGTTATCTAATCCCTCTGCCCCCTATCATCAAGAGCGCCCCAATTGCCTTGCAATGAGTAGATACCCTTCCTGCTGGGGGGCATAACCTGAGACTTCCCTTCGGGAGACAGTACCCCCCTTGGGGGACCTCACCCCGACTAGGACCGCCTGAACGACTGAACTAATCCGCCCACCGGTTAGTGGGCCATCGACGAGGGTACTTCGATCTCCAGGAGCCGACAAATCCGTTCCACCAGCTTTTCGATCTCGAAAGGCTTGTGTAGGAAATCGTCCGCTCCGGCCACCTTCAACTCGGCCGCTTTTTCCTGTTCCACCATGCCGGAAATACAAATAATCTTGACCGTATCCATCGTTTTGTCCATCCGGACCCGCTGACAGACCTCCTTGCCGTTAATATCCGGCAACATGATATCCAAGACGATCAGATCCGGTCGATATTCCTTGACCAGCATTCCGGCCTCAAACCCGTTGTTGGCCGAGCGGACCTCAAAGCGGCCGTCTTGTTCGAGCACATCCTTGATCAGCTCGACTAGTTCCTCATCGTCATCGACAATGAGTACTTTGCGTTTGCCGCTTTCCAGGGCATCGGTGGGGATGCCGTTTTCCCGCATGAAAGCGTACAGATGTTCGCGGGGGATGCGTCGGAACCGGCTGCCAGGCACCCGGAATCCTTTCAACTGCCCAGAGTCGAAGCAGCGGATGATGGTCTGCTGGCTGACTTTGCAGACTTTGGCCGCTTCGCCGGTGGTGAAGACAGTTTTCATCGACATTGGTACTTGTCCATCCCTTGCCATAGCCGTCCCGTAGCCTTGTTGTCAGCGAGACCTTGACGACACCCGTCGGCAAAGGCGGTCGTGGTCTCTAGGCCTCCATGTCAACCCAATCCCTACAATCGCCAGAACTTGCGAACCCTTCACAAACTCCGCAATTCCCAGTATCCCTACAGTCCACTGGCTCGTCCGGTCCTGCCGACATTACCGAACTTACCAAGTACGCATTATTATAATTGCCCCCTCCTAGGTGTCAATACAAGTTTCCGTTTTTTAAAGCCTTATGAAATAAAATGTTAGGATTTTTCTTTTTATTTGCCCCTTTTCTGCCCGGCAAAACAGACCTCTTGTCCACCTTACCAAAATTGCCCAATTTTAGGGGGCTACTTCCCCCTAAAAATCCCTTCCAAACACACCATGCCTTTCAGAATACCCCGCTGCCCTGAATACCCAAAGTTTCCAATTTCCCCCCTTTTGAGGGAAGCTCTCCGCAAAAAAATAACCATTTTGGGGGATAAGAAGATACAAATTGGGCGGCATTTCTTCGCCCTTATCTTATTTCTGGAGCCAGATGTGCAGCATGGGCGCTTCGAAGCTATAGGGTTTGCCGAGGATGTCCAGACGTCCGTCCCCGTTCAGATCGGCCAGTTTGGACTCATGATGGGCTTTGCCTACGGCGATCCGTTGTTCGGTGAAGCCGCCCCCACCGTCCCCCCAAAAGATGAGGGTCCGACATTGGGGCCCGGCTCCGGGCTTGCCCATCTCCCCAACGAAAATATCCAGTTTGCCGTCCCCGTCGATATCGGCCACCTGGAGGCTGTGGCCGTGGATGACCTTATCCAACAGCCGATGGGCTTTCCACCGGACGCCATCCCACTCATACCATTCCAGCGGGCCGTCGCTATCGCCAGGGCTGAGTACGACCTGAGGTATCCGGCTTCCCCGGATCAAATGTCCTACAGCGGTTTTGGTGTTGGGCCGCTCGGCGATGAGATGCGGTTGGAATTGATCGGGCGGCTTATGTTCAAACCACAACCCGGCCCCTACGATGTCCATCTTCCCATCTCCGTTCATGTCTGCCACATCCATCCCCTCGTAGCCTCGGCTGGGGCATTGGAAGATGCTCCTATAGGACCACGATTTTGCCTCCCGAGGGGCGGCCGGGATCTTTGCCAGCAATAACTGCCGGGCAGTCTGGCTCCACCAAGCAAACTCCACCTGCCCATCGCCGTCGAAATCGCCGAATCGGCAATCGTGCTGATACCGTGCCTGATCGCCCGATTTGATCAGGCGGCGTTTCCAGGTCGTCTGCGCCTCATAATGTGGAAACGGATTTTCCCACCACCAGACTCCGTCTTCGGATCCGTCTCCGCAGAAGACGATGTCCAGGTCGCCGTCGCCGTCGATGTCATAGAAATCCCCTCCCGCTTCGATCCGCATCCGTTGGGTTTCTATCACATATTTCTTCCAGCGATGACTGCCCTGGTATTTGTACCAGACGACAGACGGCGATTCCGTTCGCTCGGCAATTACGAAGTCGGTAATTTTATCCCGGTCGATGTCCAGCACCAGACAGGCTGTCTGTTGTCGGCCCGTATTGGGCGGAGGCAGGTTGCCCGTCGCACTGGAAAGATAAATCCAGGTGGGTTTATCGGCCTTAGCCTCGCCAAGCATCAACCCAAAGAAAATCGGCATCAGCATCAGTCTGTTTCTGTTCATATCTCTCCTCCTTCATTTTTCGTAACATTTTAGTTTGACTGTATCTACCGGAACCGGCCCCTACCAGATGTAGTGGCTACGAGTCGGTCCGAACACCACAGATTGTGGTAATTAGGCCCGGTAGATACAGTCAATTTAGCCGAATGGAGGGGACGAAGTGTCGTTCCTCCGTAACCAGCAGTCCACGCCTGTTCCTGCGTAAGCAGGAATCCAGACTGTTTTGTGCCTGCTACTGTGTTCCTGCTGGACATGCGGGAACCCAAGGAATATGGACTTCTACTTCTTTCTGGATTCCCGCATTTGCGGGAATGACACAAAAGATGCCCCCTCACCCGGCCTGGCCTTTGGCCAGGCCGGCCTCTCCCACAGGGGAGAGACGCGTTGGCTTCATCCCGCTAAAATGGTACCGTTTTTCTTGGGTGAAAGTGGCTTCTGGGTGCCAATTGTGGGACAGCCTCTGGGTTACCTCCCGGCTTGGACCTTCCCGGAAGGTTTCCGATGGGGCTGTTCCAGGTAGGCCATCAGCACAGCCAGATCTGCCGGGGTGATGCCGGGGATTCGGGCGGCCTGGGCAAAATCGGCCGGACGAATCCGCTCCAATTTCTCTCGGGCCTCGGCCCGAAGGTGCGGCACCATGCCGTAGTCCAGTTCAGGCGGTATCCGACGTTGGGCCAACCGCCGTTGTCGGGCGATTTCTTCCTCTTCCCGGACCAGGTACCCGGCATATTTAAGGTCCCAGAGCACCTGATGGGCCACCTCGTCGGAAACCTCTTTAAGCTGGGGCAGCAGTTCCACCAAATCGTTCCAAGTTGTTTCGGGACGGCGTGCCCGCTGGGCCAAACTCTCCGATCCTACCCGGCTGCTTTCCAAAAGTTGCCGGACCAGGTCGATCTGGGCCTGTTTGGCTTGCAGGCGTGCCCATCGGGCCGGTTCCACCAGGCCCAGCCGGTAGCCAATGGGCGTTAGGCGTCGGTCTGCGTTATCATGCCGAAGCCGAAGCCGGTATTCCGCCCGGCTGGTAAACATCCGATACGGTTCATCCACGCCCCGGGTGACCAGGTCGTCGATCATGACGCCCAGGTAGGCTTGGTCCCGGCTGAGCAGAAGCGGTTCCCGGCCGGCCAACAGCAAAGCCGCATTGGCCCCGGCCACCAGCCCTTGACCGGCTGCCTCTTCGTAGCCGGTCGTGCCGTTAATCTGGCCCGCAAAGAATAGCCCCCGAACCAATTTGGTTTCTAGCGTCGCCTGAAGTTGATCGGGCGGGAAATAGTCGTATTCGATGGCATAACCGTACCGCACAATCTGCGCCCGTTCCAGCCCCGGAATCAGCCGAACCATCTGCTCCTGTACATCCCTGGGCAAACTGGTGGAAAGACCGTTGACATAAACTTCGTGGGTATTTCGGCCTTCCGGCTCAATGAAAATCTGATGCCGCTGCCGATCCGGAAACCGCACGATCTTGGTTTCCACCGAGGGGCAATACCGGGGACCGACCGATTGGATTTGTCCGGTGTACATCGGCGCCCGCTCCAGGTTGGCCCGGATCAGTGCATGCACCTCCGGGGTGGTGTAGGTTACCCAGCAGGGCAGTTGGTCGATCTGGAGCCGATCGGTAAGAAACGAAAAGGGTTGCGGCTCCGGATCGCCCGGCTGGATTTGCAATTGGCTATAGTCGATGGTTCGGCCATTCAGGCGGGGCGAAGTGCCGGTCTTGAACCTCGCTCGCCGGAAGCCCAATCGGACCAAGGATTCGCTCAGGGAGACCACGGCGGGTTCGCCGGCGCGGCCTCCGGGCAGTTGCAGGGGGCCATAGTGCAACAAGCCCCGCAGAAAGGTGCCGCTACAGACCACGACGGCCCGTGCTCGGTACTCCGCTTGACCCGTGCGCACCCCGACCACCTGCCAGCCCGCCGAGGTCTTTTCCACCAGCACTTCTTCGGCGGTCTCTTGGCGCAGAAGGAGGTTCGGCTGCTCTTCGCAGATACGTTTGAGTTCCAGGTGGTAGGCGGCCCGGTCGGCCTGTGCCCGTGGGCCGTGCATGGCAGGGCCTTTGCTTTGGTTGAGCAGGCGGAAGTGGATGCCGACGGCGTCGATGGCCCGGCCCATCGCCCCGCCCAAGGCGTCGATTTCCCGGACCAACTGCCCCTTGGCCACTCCGCCGATGGCCGGGTTGCAGCTCATCCAGGCCAAGGTGTCCAGATTCGAGGTGAGCAGGACGGTCTGAGCGCCCAGGCGGGCCGCGGCCAAAGCTGCCTCGCAGCCCGCATGCCCACCGCCTACCACCACCACATCGAACTCATACCGCATCGTCATCGGTCTGCCATCGTTCTCCAGTCGGCCAGCAGGAAACCTCCCCTTCAGGAAACCCCGCCCTCGTGTGTCCTTCCCGATCCCGTGTCCTTTCCGCGCAAGCGGGAACCCAGGAAAGAAACCACTGGATTCCCACTTTCGTGGGAAGGACACACAAACAGTGTCATTCCTGCGTAAGCAGGAATCCAGAATGTACGCCTCTCCCCTTTGCGGGAGAGGCCGGCCTACGCAGCAGGCCGGGTGAGGGGGCCAATGGAGGGGCACGTTTATCGGGCCCGTGGACCTGACAAGCAAATGCCTCCAAGGGAATCTTCATTCGGCTAAAATGTTACAATCTTTCCTTTTTTCTTCTTATTCTGCAATTTTTTGGTGTTTGGGAAAAGGGATTGTCGTAACGGCTTGCGAGAGCGGGGGTTATGGATTTCGGCCTTTCGGGGGTTTTTGACCTAAGTTGTTTTCTGGCAATGGGTTACGAGTTTTTTCCTTGGGGTTGGGAAGAATTGGCTTGCCGGCCGCGGCGTGGGTCGGGGGCGTTGGGGTCGGCTTGGCCTAGCAAACTACGTCCAAGTGGCTGTTTTTCCGCATCGGAACGAGAGGGCAGCGGTTGGAATTTCGGAGTGTCGGAGGAAGGCGCCTGCCGAATATTTTCCTTTTCGCTTGGGAAGTGCTTGCCAAAATTCGGGGCTGGCGTGCTCGATTTTTGCCCATTTTTGGCAGTTTTTGGGTATTTTCAAAATTCGCCGATTAGGATACATTTGTTCATGTAATTTTCTTAAATTCAATATTTACAAAGACTTATGTCTTTTCCGCTGCGGACGCCCGTTTCCGCCTGGCCAAAGCGTCCTCAAGCCCCTTTCGAATATTTTCCATTCCGATGCAAAATGGTCGAAAAAATCGGCGCTTTGCACTGGCCGAAAACCTCCACAGTTTGTAACCGCTCCAAAAAATCAACGTTTCGTAACACTTTAACCGAATGAAGCAAATTGCCTCCGCCCAGGCAGGAAAGCTCAGCTCCAGAGCGAAGTGAAGCAGCGTAAGAGGTCTGATTCCTGCGCAAGCGGGAACCCATCATGTTCGCCTCTCCCCTTGGCGTGAGAAACTGGCCGAGCCACGACCCAAGAGAGCAGCAGACCGGGTGTGGGGAATATGGATGCTCACTTTCACAGGAACGACGATTTAAGGGCCCTCTGTTTCGTAGGTCCGGTGGCGTACCGGCTCATTAAAGGGCGGATTCACAATTGGCTTGTTAAGGGGAAAGATGACGCTATTCAGTTCCTCAATACAGAAGGTTATCAGGGTTCTTCCGTTGCTGTGCTATCTCATATTCTTGAATGAACTTGTTGACAGCGATTCTTTGGGTTTCTGTTAATCCAGTTTTTTCGGCCACTCTTTTGACACGATCGATAATTTCAGATGGGTTAAGAAAAGGTTCAAGCTGCTGAAGATCGAGTCGGTAGATTACCGCATCCCCGTCGGACGGAGACAGGCGGAAAATCTTTTGGAGGAACTGCTCGAGGAATTTGACCAGCCCTTCGTCATCGCAAATGACCCTCCGAACCCACCCCTTGACTTCTTCCTCTTCCTCGCCAGCCCAATCCCGCCAACAATGGAGGATAAGCGGTAAGTGCGGTACTTGTATCAAGCGGTCTCCCTTTGCAGCATCCCGAACCTTGTTTAAGGCAATCTTTTCAAGTTCTTGAAGGTGTTGTGCACTGATAAGCCTCTCCTCTTCTGGGCTTAGTTGATTAGCTCCATACTTACCATGCTGCTGGCCTAAAGATACTACTTCCCCCACGATTGTTACAA